>Ga0209002_10000640_pt1 | contig 28419 bp, 29 predicted proteins | sample Rifsed16ft2_FD_184010 | JGI IMG/M metagenome (GOLD analysis project Ga0209002, IMG submission 184010) | Soil microbial communities from Rifle, Colorado, USA - sediment 16ft 2 (version 2) | ecosystem: Environmental > Terrestrial > Deep subsurface > Rock core/Sediment | place: Rifle, Colorado... | reverse complement strand
CCAGCCCGGCCTTTTCTGCTCCGCGGCCTTCGATCACCTGGTGCAAAAAGATCCCCTTATCAACCGGGAACTTATGTTCTTTCTTCATTTCGGTCGATAATTCAGCCGGGTAAATCCCCATGCCCGGGCGGTTGACCACCCGCAGGTCTTTTCCGGTTTCCAGAACTGATTTGAGGTTCTCAAGCCCTTGTTCCCAGATTTTGTGTAATTCGCGGCGCGGTTCCGTCCAGATTTCTTCGCTGCCTAGCCCGCGGTGAATGACCTCGACCAGTGTTTGACCCTCTTCAGCCGAGAGTTGCACTTGCACCTGGGATGGGTGTGGTTCGCTGCGGCCTTGCCAGTTGAGCACGACGCTGTGGTTCGGTTCAAGCCGCACAAACTCGCCTACCGTATAGTAGCCGCTGTTCCACCACATGGTCACCATTCCACCGACCTTGGGGAACGTTCGTGCTCCATTACACAACCATTCACACAATCCTACCCCCCGGGTAAATGCCCGATAAACCAACTCGGGCGGTACTTGAACGGTTGTGGTAAAAGATTCCATATCCGCTGCTGGGTACATGACTTCCTCCGCGAAGCACTTGACCACCAACGCAAGATGTTTTGTTGATAATTACCATCATAGTTTATCACGAACTTTAAACAGTAGAACAATTGGTAGGGACCGAATCGACGAATCAACCCTTGTCAGGATAAAAAATATATTTTAAATAATTTGGGTATAATGGGCTTATTAAAATGGGTAATTCGATATGTAAAACTTGAATTTATTTACATATCGTTGAATAGTATCAACTGATTTTTGATTTCAGAATTGAGAGCCTATGAAGCTAGCTGTCGGTCAAATTGCACCGGATTTTACCCTTTCTGCCACTAACGAACGCACGGTTACCTTAGGCCAGTATCGCGGGAAGAATGTGGTTTTGGTGTTTTTCCCGCAAGCCTGGACGCCCATATGATCAGGTCAAATCCCTTCCTATCAGGCGCAACTCGACCTGTTGGAGGGATTAAATGCCCAGGTTCTGGGCATCAGCATCGATCATGTTCCGTGTCTCGAAGCCTGGGCTGAAAGTCTGGGTGGAATCACCTACCCGTTATTGAGCGACTTTTGGCCGCACGGCATGGTGGCGCGCCAGTATGGTGTGCTGCGCGATGAAGGCTACTCCGAACGGGCGATCTTCATCATTGATAAAGAGGGCATCATCCGTTACATAGACATTCACGATATCGATGACCAGCCGAATAACGACGAGATCTTTGCCATTTTGCGCCAAATTGACCCGGAGAATGCCAAAAAGCACCCGATTGATTTGGATGCATTGGCTGCTGAACTCCCGCACGGCGGAATCGTGATGTATTGCAATACCTGGTGCCCGGGTTGCCGCAAAGCGCGCGCTTTCTTTGAGGCGAACCACTTGGATTATAAGGAGGTCGATATCTCGCGGAACCGCGCGGCAGGCGCGCAGGTTCGCCGCTGGGCAAACGGCTACGAGACCACCCCCACCTTCGACATCGACGGCCAAATCATGGTGGATTACGACGAGAAACGGCTCCGCGAAATCCTGGGCGACCGGATTACTGTCTGATAATGGGTTTCAAATGGTATGAAAAAAAACAGGGCTGATATTTCAGCCCTGTTTTTTGAGTCATTCTTCAATCTGGCTTTTATGAATATGTACGTATTCGGGAACTATTTCACCCCGCAGTAAGTGATGTTCGAAGATGCGCAGAAGTGCTGTCTGATCGACATTCTGGTAATAGGTTGCACCGGGATGAACGACCATCACCGGTCCATTTTCGCATACATCCAGGCAGCCTGAAATCAGACATTTTAGGCGCAGCGGTGCATCATATTCGTCCATCCCGCGTTCATGGATCATTTCAACTAATGATTCATAGATCGTTTTGGCGGTGCTGGTCGCGGCGCACTTTCCGTTGTTACAAATGAAGATCTTGCGGACCACCTGGGATGAATTGGTTGTGAAGGTCATGCAATTCCTATTGAGTCTACACAAAATTGAGAAGTCCGGGAAAAAACCATCGCGGATTTCCGCTAATTTCCGGATGCTTGAGTATACTATTCCTTTGTTAGCTTAGGATGTTCTTTCGAGAAACCTGACCCGACCGGATAGAACGTGAGGGATTCACATGGTTGACAAATTGCGCGTGGCAGTATTGGCCAATTTAAAGAAGAATGCCCCTCACTGGGATGGTATGCCCGATGACCAGTGGGACGACCTTGATTCGGAATCCACCGTTCTGGCGCTGGTAAATGCTATTAAAGCTGGCGGCTACGATGCCGAGTATTTTGAAGGCGATCTGAGCCTGGTCGATCTGCTCCCGCGCTTCAAACCGGATATCTGCTTCAATATTTGCGAGAGCCATTTTGGCGATGCCCGCGAGGCTCAGATTCCCGCTTTGTTGGAAGTGATGCGCGTCCCCTACACCGGCTCAAAGGTCCTGACATTGGCTTTGGCGTTGGATAAACCCATGACAAAGCGGGTGCTCACCTATCATGATCTGCCCACGCCTGATTTTCAATCCTTTGAGCGGGTCGACGAACCCCTCGACCCCAAAATGAAGTATCCCCTGTTCGTCAAACCCAGCCGCGAAGGCACGGGTATGGGCGTCAGTAAAAAGTCAATCGTGCATAACGAAAGCGAGTTGCGCGAGCAAGTCGGCGCACTGCTCGAAAAATATAAACAAACCGTGCTGGTAGAGAGCTACATCGAAGGTCGGGAAGTCACTGTTGGCATGGTGGGCAACCTGATTGGACCTGTGAGCCGCCGCCTGCCGGAAAATCTGGATGCCCCGCGCATTCAAGCCGGGCTGCGTTTCTTCCCGGCGCTAGAAGTGGATTTGAAGCCTTACGAGGAAACCGATACCGTCTATTCCAACCGGCTAAAGGTTCAACTGGCAGCTGATCTGACCTACCTCTGCCCGGCGCCGCTGGACGAAGATATGGTGGATGAACTCAACTGGCTGGCAGCTGCTGCCTTCCGAGTCACCGGCGGGTTGGATGTATCGCGGGTTGATTTTCGCCTGGACGTACACAACAACAACAAGCCGTACATTCTGGAAATTAATCCGCTGCCAGGTCTTACACCTGGAATCTCAGATATTGTCATCGAAGCCGCAGCTGACGGCATGGATCACACTGAATTGGTGCTGGAAATATTGCACACCGCCATGCGCCGTTACGGCATGATGTGACCTCTGCTGCTAGACTTAATAAAAATAGACCCCGGGCAACCGGGGTCTATCTGTAGTACATCCGATCAAGGAATTATTCTTTGTCGCTGTCAGCCGCGTCGATGAATTCTTCGTCGAAATCCTCGTCGTATTCATCATGGTCGGTGCCGTGGACGTGACCATGTTCCAACTCTTCTTCGGTCGCGGGGCGCAAGCCAACGATCTTGATATCGAATTCCAGCGTTTCGCCGGCCAGCGGGTGATTAAGATCCAGTTGCACATTATCGCCTTCCACCTGGGAAATGGTGGCAGACATGACTTCGCCGTCATCATCGCGCAGGTCAAGCTCAACGCCGATTTCGAGCGGAATGTCATCCGGGAACTCGCTGCGCGAGATATCCAGGAAGGCATCCAAATCAACCTCGCCATAGCCTTCAGCAGGGGTGACGGTAACCTTTTTACTCTCTCCGATTTTCAAGCCGTACAGCTCTCGCTCTAATCCAGGAACGATATTCTGGTGTCCCTGCAGAAATTCCAGGGGGTCGTTGCCATCGGATGAGTCGATCACTTCGCCATTAACGGTCAGGGTGTAGTCCATTGTGACGACGACGTCATCGGCAACAACGGTGGGGTCAATATTTGCGTTCACGCGTTCTCCATTCTGTAGATGCAAGAGCCAATTTTTGATTTTAACGGGCGAATTATACCATAGCCGGTGAACCAGCCGGGTTCAAATAAAGGAACCACCAGGCCATTACTTAGTAAATTTCGCAGGCAATTGGCAGACCCGGTGAAAGCAGTTTATCGGTATTCACCAGGCCGAAGTCCAGACTGACGTTCGAACGGAAATGATCTGGAATCAGATCTTTCCATTGATATGCCAGCAGGAAATTGCGTCCCTGAGCTGCGAAGGAGTCGCACATGGCCTGCATATACGGCCTCTCGGCGCCAACCGGGTCCTCCGGCAGCTCAAAATTGATTCCCCCGCCGTAGGCTGCGGCGCCCAGTCCGTTCATCGCTGAAGTGTCGAGCAGAATGTAGTTATCCCAGGTAATTTGGTTAAAATCCGCCAGCGCCCGCAGCCAGGCTGGATCGGGAATCTTCTGATTGGAAAGCTTGTACCGCCGCAGCACCTCGTCATTTGTAGCTGTCGGCATGGGATACAGCGCCTGGAAAATCAACTTAGGTTCGGGGTAATACGCAATTAACCCCCACACACTGATGAGCTGGGGGTTTTCGGCTAACAAATCATCGACGTGGATGATCAGATAATTGCTTTGATATTCAGATACAGGTGAGACAGTGGGTGAAAATCGGCCTTCTACCTGGTTCTTGTTTCCATCAGGCTTGTAGGATGTGTAAAGGCCAAATCCCAGGCAAGCTAGAAAAACAAGGATGGTCAGGAAGATGACGAATTTCCGCATGTCAGGTTTTGTATTTACACTTTAAGAGGATGGTACCTTTGGGCTTCCCGGGTCGGGCAGCGCCGGTCTCAGGGTTAGTCTGGCGGATGATCGCTTTAAAGACCGAGTAAAACGGATGGACAGAGACGCGGTCTACCACGAGCGCATCATACCGATAAAGTGTTGAATTGGATTGAGCCGGGTTCAGATTGTGGGCAAAAACGACACCCATGTATAATTGCGACCGCACCTGTATTAACGCTTGCTGTAACCATTCTGTCTGGTGCTGTCGATCCGCAAAACGGGAATCAGTTACAGATATTGTACCATCAGGAGGGTTGAATAGTGTCACCCAAATTTGTCCAGTTTGGTGATTATTTTCCTGCATGACTTGCCGAACCGCTTCATAATGGCGCAAGGGTGTGCCAGAATCAGCTGTAGTTTGCAGCGGCAGGCCGGTCAATTGCGGAAATTGGATACTCAATACGCTCATCCAGTCTTTTGCCCCGGCTGCGTACAAGCCTCGCAGAAAATCCAGATCGGTCCAATCTGCAGGGGCGGATGCTGCTGACCACGGCCTTAATCCGCCAGCGATCAGGTGCAGCGAACTCCCGGCAGTGTCCAATTGCGAGCGAACGGTGAGCCATAAATTTGCATAGGCAGCCGGGTCTGGGTTGGCGTGCCAGCCGGCAGTGGTGTTGGCGCCGGGCAGCAGTTCGATGGCGCATAATTTGTCGCCATAGCGTGTGCTGAGGTTCAAAACAAACCCCGCGGTGGCTGCGGGGTCGGGTCCGGCGGGTGTCATCGCCCAATCGGGCGGATTGGTCAAACTAAACATGACAGCCGTTCCGCTGCTGGCTGCGGTGGAAACAGCGCGATCTAAAATTGCGGTGTCGATTTTGGTATCCGAGGTGGCAGCCAATGCAGCCCAATCGACCTCGACGCCAACCCAATCCAATGCCAGGTCTTGTACCAGAGCTAATCCCTGGTCAAAAAATTCTCCATTTGGATGCAGCCAGGCGCCGTAGCCGAACTCAGCCGATCCTGGCACCCCGCGCACAGCCTGAACAGCGGTGACGGGCAGAAAGCCGAAGATTAGTGCGCAGATCAGGAGGCACCGCAGCCACTTCGTCATGGATGTTGATTATTGGACGTATGCTAAAATCTGGGGGATAGCCAGGCCGAGGAACAGCCCAAAAGCGCCGCCCATGACAATGGTCGCGGCATAAACACCCATTTTCTCAGATTGTTTGAGGGCCAGCCATTCTTTGACGATGGTGCGCACGGTGTTGGAGCTGGTCAGGTATTCAATGACCATATCCCAGACAGCGATTTCCATTTTGCGGTAGAAGGAAGCGTTCATCGGTAACCTCGTGTTTAGCGTGAAGTGGTGAGTTTGGTAATCTTGCCGCTGGCATTGACGACAGCCCGAACGGTGCGGCGTATGGCAGCGCCGTTGGCGGCAGTGCCGGTGCCTTCAAAAATCATCAGAAAAGTCTCTTCGGTCTGCGCTTTTACCTTCGGTTTAGCGCCGTTGACTTCGGGGAATTTGGCATAAACCTGTTTGCAGACTGCGGAAATGGTTTTGGCATCCATCATGAGCTCCACTGTTTAGCGTGCCCGGCGGCGCAGGAATGCCGGAATATCCAGGTCGGAACGCATGGAAGCAACTTCCATCACCTGGCTGTCTGCCTGTAGACTGTCAACCGGCATCGGGAAGGAGGTTGCCTCGGGTGTGGGGGTGACAGTGCGGCGTTGGAAGGAAGATACTTCCACCGGCGTGGCGCCAAGACCGGTCAGGATCATAATGACCTGCACCCGGTCGCCCATGCGCGGGTCGGTGATAACTCCGGGGATGATTTCGGCTTTATTGTTGGTTTTTTCCTGTAGCTCGTTGAGGGCTTCCACAACCTCAGTGAAGGTCAGATCCGGCCCGGAGGTGAAGTTAACCAGAATGCTGTTGGCATGTGCCAGGTTGATCGACTCAAGCAGCGGGTGGTTGAGTGCGTGTTCGATAGCTTTTTGGGCTTTGCGTTCACCCTGACCAATGCCGATCGAAAGCAGCGAACCGCCGCCGGATTGCATAATGTTGCGGATGTGCGAGAAATCCACGTTGATCAGGCCGGTTTCGGTGATCAATTCAGAGATGCCCTGAATGCCCTGGCGCAGTACATCATCTGCCAGACGGAAAGCCATTTCCAGTGGGAGGTCGCGCGGAGCAACTTTGAGCAGGCGGTCGTTGGGGATGGTGATTAAGGTATCGGTGTAGGGGCGCAGCCGGGCTAAGCCCTCGCGGGCGTTGACCTGGCGTCTGCCAATCTCGAACATGAACGGCGTGGTGACCACGGCAACAGTCACGGCGCCCAGGCTGCGGGCTACCCGGGCTGCGATGGCGATAGAACCGGTACCCGTGCCGCCGCCCATACCAGCGGTGAGGAATACCATGTCTGCCCCGGCCAGTGCCTGATTTAGTTCGCGGTAGCTTTCTTCGGCTGCCGCTTCGCCAACGCTCGGATTGCCGCCGGCACCCAGTCCGCGGGTCAATTTGCTGCCCAACTGAATTTTGGTGGGCGCCAGGCTGGTTTTGAGCACCTGGGCGTCAGTATTGGCAGCGATGAAATCAACGCCTGTCAGGCCGAGCTCGATCATCCGGTTGACAGCGTTGGAACCGCCGCCGCCCAGTCCGATGACTTTCAGAACGGGTTTGCCAGGGACAGCGATAGTGTTGGACTGTGATGTGCCGTTACGGGTCAGGTTCATGGGTTACCTCTCTACGGACTTAATATGCAAGATTTGTGCCATCTTCGCTAATTTGCTCGACCTGACAGCCGGAACGCGTCAGCCGGGCGACCGTGTCAGCGGTGATGTACGGCGACTTGCCGATGATGGTAATTTTGCCTGCCAGCGCAGCTTCATCCACCGAAAACCCAATGGTAGGGTGGTTTTTGCTGACAAACGGCAGCATCCGCGCCAGCTGCTGCTCCCACCCGCCGTGTTGGCCGTTGGCCAACAGGATGTAATGCGAAATTGGGTGCTGGATGCGTTTGAAAACGGTATCATTGGTAATGGTCGGGTTGACGAAGGCATCAGCTGCTGGCGGTGTGAAATTTTTGGCGATCGACTGCGTATGCGGCAGGTGCGGGCGGCCCTCGTGAAACCAGGCCTGGTCGCGGTATTTGCTCTGCCTGTCAGCGGAGAGCAGCCAAAAGTTGCAGGCTTCCACTTCTTCCGGCATGTCCAGCTGCGGCGGGGGTAAATTCTCGATGCCTTTCTCGATCACCAATTCTTTGCCGGTGACCCAGGTGTACAGTTCTTTGGTAACCCTGCCATGCTCCGCGGATGCCAGTTCATTGGCTTTGATCTTGTCCGGGTGGGCGGGAAGCCCGGCTTGCAGCAGGAAAATCGGTACCGGGCGCTGTAACACAGCCTGCGCTACTGCCTGATACCACTGGTAAATGCGGAAACCGCACTGATCTTGCGAGGTGCTTGGCGTGAAATACGGACGGACATCCGGCCAATATTCCGGACCGCCCGCGCCCCAATCCACCGGGTGGTGGTTGGTCCAGGCATAAGCGCCGATGGCCAGCTTGTCCAAAACGCCAGTCATGCCGCGCCGTTCGATGGATTGCAAAGCGCTGCGCAGAAAGGCTGTATCCCAGAAATTGCCGCCGGGTTCAAAGGCCGGAAGTACCGGCACTGCATTCTCGCGTGCCACCAGCTCGGCTAAAGGCAGGAAACGGTCGAGGAAGCGTTCCACCAGATCTTGCTGCGCCCAACCGCCAGCCGGCCAGGATGAGCGTAAATTCGGCCGGTCGAAGAATTGAATATGCATGGCGCCCCAGTGGATATAAGACTGGATCAGTGGGGTGATTTCCGCCATATCCACCGGCTTGCCAAGCGGCAGATCAAATTGAATGAACGGCTGGATGCCAACTTTTTTAAGGGAAGTAATGAAGTGTTCTGGGATGGCGCGGTCGGATTCCGACCGAATGACCAGCCAGCTGGCGTTCAATTCCATTAATATAGGCAGCCAAAGCTGCAAATCCCGCTCGGTGTAGTGCAATGTATCCGGAAAATAATGGAAACCGAGGCGGCCGGTTTGCGAGAAAGGCTGGGATCCTGCGGAACGATGGGTTGAATTGGTCATTTTCGTCATTCCCTGATTATTAAATCTACGATTGGCTTGTGCCTGGTAATGTTACAAGAAACATGCCACTAACCATCGCCTAACTTACAATCCCCTGGTAAGTGAAGTTTCATTGAATTTCTGCTATAATTCACCCGTTTATGATCTTAGTTACCGGAGGCACGGGCTTCATTGGCCGGACGCTGGTGCGCCACCTGATTGCAGGCGGCCAGGAAGTACGCACTTTACTCAAACCATCCAAGACTTCTCCACAGCTACCCAGGGGGATCGCCGTGGAAGCAGCCGTATCGAGTTTGCTGGATGAGCGCAGCCTGCGCGCCGCTTTACGCGGCGTAGATACTGTTTTCCACCTGGCGGGTAATGAACGCCACAGTTCGCACGCTCGGCTGCAAGAAGTGGATATTCAAGGTACACAGGTTTTGGCCGAAGTCGCCGCCGAAGCTGGCGTAAAGCGCATCGTCTACCTCAGTCACCTGGGTGCAGACCAATATTCGGCATATTCCGTTTTCAAGGCAAAAGGCCTGGCTGAACAGTCGATCATCCAGTCCGGTGTGCCGTATACCATTTTCCGCTCCGGTGTGGTTTTCGGCCCGGGAGACCAGTTCACCACCAACATCGCCCGCATACTGCGCTCCTGGCCAGGGCCATTTCTCCTACCCGGGGATGGGTCCAGTCTGGTGCAGCCGTTATGGATTGAGGATCTGGTAGCTGCCATGATGATCGCCTATGAATCACCGGCATTCATCAACCAGGTGATCTCGATCGGCGGCGTGGAAGCTTTGCCCTTTCGTCAGGTAGTTGAAATCGTCATGGAAAAAATTGGGGTGCGGCGTTTAATGAGCAACTTTTCACCGCCCTATTTGCGCATGGTCGGCCTGATGCTTGAACAATTCGCCCGCGCGCCGATTTCCATCTTCTGGCTGGATTATCTGGCAGCCGACCGCACGACCAACCTCGATACTGTACCGCGGGTTTTTGGCATTCTACCAGCCCGGTTTCACACCCAGCTGGATTATCTGGTATATCGCAGAGGACGACCTGCCCTTCGGAAAGGGCCAATTTAACCGTATGAGCAAACGAGCAGTCACCATCCATGGACATTTCTACCAACCGGTCCGCGAGGACCCGACCACCGGCTTGATCCCCCGCGAGGATGGGGCCTTCCCCTATCACGACTGGAATGAACGTGTCCACGAACAATGCTACCGGCCCAACGCCGACCAGGGCAACTTTGAGTGGATCAGTTTCGATATTGGCCCTACCCTTTTCAATTGGATGCTCTCGTACGATACCATCACGGTCTCCAAGATTATCCAGCAGGAACGCAAGAATTTCCTGCGCCACGGAGTCGGCAATGCCATGGCGCAGCCCTACCATCACACCATCCTGCCGCTGGCTGCTTTGCATGACAAGAAAACTCAGATTCTTTGGGGAATTGCCGACTTTGAGTACCGTTTTGGCCACAAACCAGCCGGTCTGTGGCTGCCGGAAGCTGCGGTGGACATTGAGACACTGCTGGTGGCTGCTGAAGCCGGCATCGAATTTACGATTTTAGCCCCCTGGCAGGCGGACACCGACAACCTGGACACCAACCAACCTTACTGGGTGAACCTGCCCGGCGGAAAACGAATTGCGGTCATTTTTTATGACGCTGAGCTGAGTATGCGGGTCAGCTTTGATCCGTCAGCCACCACCAACGCCGATCACTTCCTACAGGATGTGCTCCAGCCTCAGTTCCAATTTAACGGCGATCAGCCGGATGCTCAGGAATTGATCACCATCGCCTCCGATGGCGAGCTGTATGGGCACCACCAGCAGTTCCGCGATAAATTCCTCTCCTACCTCTACCACTCGCCCCGCAAAGTCGACGTGGCTGAATTTACCTACCCCGGCCTGTGGTTATTGGCCAACCCTCCGCAAAAAAACATCAAAATACGCCAGAACACCTCCTGGAGCTGCCATCACGGCATCGCCCGCTGGAAGGAGGCCTGTCCCTGCGGCCCGAGCGGCGACTGGAAAGCCAAACTGCGTTCCGCCATGGACCAGTTGGGCGCTGCGTTGGATGAGGTTTACCTGAATACTTTGCAGCCCCATTGTGACGACCCCTGGCAGCTGCTTTACGCTTATATCCAGGTGCTGCACGGTCGAATTCCGCTCAAGGATCTGATCCGTTCAGCCTGCACCTGTGAATTGACCGAGGAAACCGTGAGTCGCATTGATCTTCTGCTGCGGGCGCAGTTGAACAAACAGCGCATGTTCACGTCCTGTGGCTGGTTCTTCGATGATTTTGACCGCATCGAGCCGCGCAACGTGGTGACCTATGCCGCCCAGGCGGTATGGTGGACCCATCTGGCAACAGGAGCAGACCTGAAACCTAAAGCGCAAGCCCTATTTGCCCAGGTCAAGTCCTGGCGCAGCGGCTTGCGGGCCGACACGATCTTCAACAGCCACATGGAGCGCCTGCGCTTCAGCCAGATGACTTTCCCCTTCATGGAATCCGAGAGCGAGCGCTACTAATCAGTCGCGGCGAATGTACTTTCGCTGCCACTCATACAGCCGGTTGAGCGCTTCGATGGGCGAGAGTCCATTGATGTCCAACTCGTCCAATTCTTTCAGGATCGGGTTGGTCTCCGGAAACAACATCATCTGCTCGGGCAAATTGGGGGTTATTTTGACGGCTTTACCCGATGAGGCCTCCAGTTGGCGCAAGATCTCGCTGGCGCGCTGCACCACCGGCTGCGGCAGCCCGGCCAGCTGACCGACGTGAATACCGTAAGAACGGTCGGCGCCGCCCGGCACGATCTTGTGCAGGAACACCACCTTGCCCTCTGATTCGGTCACGGCGACGTTGTAATTGCGTACCCCTGGCAGCAGCTCGCTCAACTGGGTCAGTTCATGGAAGTGAGTGGCGAACAGCGTGCGAGCCCGCAGTCTTGGATGGTTGTGAATGTACTCCACCACCGCCCAGGCGATCGACAGCCCGTCATAGGTGCTGGTGCCGCGACCGATCTCGTCCAGAATCAGCAAGCTGCGCGGTGTGGCGTGGTGTAGGATGTTGCTCGTTTCTATCATCTCAACCATGAAGGTGCTCTGACCGGCATGGATCTCGTCTTGCGCGCCGATGCGGGTAAAAATGCGGTCCACCAACCCAATCACTGCCGACGTAGCGGGGACGTAGCTGCCTATTTGCGCCATCAGCACGATCAGCGCCGCCTGGCGCAGGAAGGTGGACTTGCCGCTCATGTTCGGCCCGGTGATCAGGCGCACGATCTCGCCGGCTTCGAACTGGGCGTCGTTGGGCACAAAGCGCTCGCCGCGCAACCCGCGTTCCACCACCGGGTGGCGTCCGTCGCGAATGTCGAGCACGGTGGAATCGGTCAAATCCGGACGGACGTAACCGCCGTTGGCAGCTGTCTCAGCCAGCGAAGCATAAGTATCCAATTCAGCCAGGGCTTGCGCCGTGCCCGTCAAGCGCCGGCTGGAGGTTGCCAACTGCCGGCACACCTCTTTGAACAACCGCCCTTCGATTTCCCGGATGCGGTCTTCAGCGTTGAGCACCAGCGTCTCGTACTCTTTCATCTCCGGCGTGATAAAACGCTCGGCATTGACCAGTGTCTGCTTGCGGATATACTCGGCTGGCGCCTGGGATGCCGCGCCGCGCGAAATTTCGATGTAATAGCCAAATACCTTGTTGTAGCCCACCCGCAGCGTCTTGATTCCGGTCCGTTCGCGTTCAACATCCTCCAGCATGGCGATCCATTCACGCGCGTGTTCGGAGGATGAAGTCACGTTATCCAGTTCCGACGAGAAACCGGGACGGATGATGCCGGTGTTTTGCAGCGTCGCCGGCGGATCCTCGCTGATGGCGCTTTCCAACAGCTGCAGTTCTGAATCGCACGGATTGACTGATGCGACGATCTCGCCCAGCGATCCGGCTGCCGCAGCTACGGTTTCTTTGACGTCCGGCAGCGCTTTCAGGGTGGCTCGCAGAGCTACCAGCTCGCGCGGACCGGCGCTGCCCTGAATCACGCGCGCGGTGATGCGTTCCAGGTCAGCCAGCGGCTTTAATTTGGCGCGCAGCTCGGTACGCTGCAGCCCATTTTCCAAAAGGCTGCGCACGCATTCCTGCCGCGTTTGGATCGTGTCCAGGTTGAGCAGCGGTTTGCTCACCCACTGGCGCATCAAGCGCTTGCCCATCGGCGTGACCGTATGATCCAGCACGCTGAGCAGTGACCCCTCGACCTCGCCGCTGCGAATGGTTTCGGTCAGTTCCAGGTTGCGCCGGGTGGAGACATCCAGCACCATGAAATCATCCAGCGTATAAGTCGCCAGGCTGGTCAGCAGCTTGAGGGAGTCTTTTTGATTTTCCTGCAGATATTGCAGAATGGCGCCGGCAGCCCGGATCGCCATGGGTTTGCCGCGCAGCCCAAAACCGTCCAGCGACCCGGCCGAAAAATGGCGCAGCAGCATTTCCTGGCTGCGTCCAGACTCGAAGCGCCAGGCCGGTAACTTGGTCAAATGACCTGCCCAGCCGTTGGCCAAATCCAAATTGTCGGGATGCAGGATTTCAGCGGGCTGCAGCCGCATCAATTCGGAGCGGACGGCAGCCAGGATCTCGCTGCTTTCGAGCTCGGTGGTGAAGAACTCGCCAGTGGTGATGTCGGCATAAGCTACGCCGGCGCGATTCTCGTCGGTCACCACCGCCGCCAGGTAGTTGTTGTGATCGCCCTTGAGCAGCGCCGGCTCGACGATCGTCCCGGGCGTCACCACCCGCACCACCTCGCGCGGAAACAGCCCGCGTTCCGGTTGCACACCGACCTGCTCGCAAATGGCTACATGGAAACCCTTGTCGATTAGCCGCGCCAGATAATTTTCGACGGCATGATAAGGAATGCCTGCCATCGGGATGCGCATGCCTTTGGCAACATTGCGCGAGGTGAGGACGATATCCAGTTCGCGCGATGTGGTCTCGGCATCCTCGTCAAAGGTTTCGTAAAAATCCCCCAGGCGGAAGAATACGATGGTGTCCGGGTACTGGCGCTTAATATCCAGATACTGCTGACGAATAGGTGTGACGTCTTCGGCCATGGTCAAATTCTACGTGGATGCAATTCTTTCGACAAGGTTAAAAACCGCCCGAGGGAAATTCGGGCGGACAGGTTGCGTATAGGTATCAGAATTAAATCTTTGCACCGCATTGCGCGCAATGGGGATCCGAATTTAGATTAGCGATGCACACCCAGATTTGGCAGCGCGGGCATTGCTTGAATTGCGGGCGCAGCTCCTTGGCAGCTTCGACAAAAGCCTCATCTTTGACACGCTGCCAGCCAGCTGATGTGGCCCGCTCGCCCAGCTGCGCTGCCTGGTTGAAAACGCCGCCAGACAGGCTGCTGGCGGTATCCAACGCATTGGCGATATTGCCGGCGTGGTAAGAGGTGATGCGGGTACGGTAGCCGGTACCGCAGCGGTCGCTGTTGAACTCGAATTGAAATCCAGTATCGGTGTTCAAATCGGTATAATTATTGGTGAATTCGATCCGCTCGTTCATACCTCTCCCCAAAAGAATGATCGTTGGTTGGGAAGATTATAGCATCGCCTCCCAATTACCAATCCATTCGATGAAGGCGATTTGCAACCGGGTATGAAATCTTGCGTAAATGAAACGAAAGGAATTGATCGATGAGCCCAAACATGTTACGCCGTTCGCGTGAAAATCGAGTGGTTGCCGGTGTCTGCGGGGGATTAGGCAACTTTTTAGGCATCAGCCCCACCTGGTTCCGCCTGGGTTTCTTATTGATGCTGCTGCCTGGTGGAGTCCCAGGAATATTAATTTACACGCTGTGCTGGATCATCATCCCGGAGGGATAACCAAAGCGCGTGAACTGGGATATAATCGCGCCTATGACTGATCATAAAGCGCACTTTCTCCCATTTCATGCTGTCAATGAATTTTTACTGCCCGAATACCGGTTGAAGATTATTCAGCAAGCCTTTGCCGAGCTCAATCATTTATCCGAAGAGCGCCGATCGGCGATCAGCCGTCTGGTCAAGCGCCATGTGCAGGTTTCCGGCTTCCGCAACAGCGCTCTGGCGCCGGCGCCAGTCAAAGCACGGGCGGCTGTATCAACTTTTGAAAAATCGGCTGAATTTGCCGCTCAAATCATGAGCGCCTGGTATGAGCTGCACCCGGAGCTGGCAAAAAAGGTCAATGATCTGCTGACCGCCCGCGAATGGAAATTACTTCCGCTGGAGGTTGACCGCAGCAAGCTGCCCGGCTTTTTGACCCACTGGCCCAAAGAAGAAACCTTTGAGGTGCTGGACGATGCTTACGCCGCTCAATATCCGGAAGACGGCGAACACGAATACGACATTAATATGATGATCGCCTGGCTCAGCGGACGCTTACCGGTCGAGATGGTGGATAAAGTCGAAGAATCGGATGAAGTTGAGGAGCACGAGGACTAATCCAGATCCTCATCCTCGAGCGAGTGTTCTTCGTCAAATTCAAATGGCAAATCATCGCTTCCGTTCATTTCGGTGAGCGGGGCCAATGCAATATCCCCGAATAAGGATGTTTGCTCAGCCGCCACAATGTGTCGCTTGACCAGTTCCAGCATCGCCAAAAACGTGACGATAATCTCAACCCGCGGCGTGTCACCATTGAGCAAGTTGCGGAAGGTCATGGTTTTAAGACCGCGCAGTTGATTCAGGATGCTGTGGATTTTTTCGCGGATGGTGACGCGCGGCATACTGACCACTTTGTCCAGCGAGGTCAGCGCGGTTTTATTAAAAAACACAGCACGGGCGGCGTCCATAAAATCTGCCAGGGTAATCCCGCTCAAGTCCAATTTGACATGGGTGGCAATTTTTGGGGGCGCAGCCAGCCGCAGGTGAGTCTGCAATCCGGCATCTTCCCGCTTTTGCAAGTAACCGGACAATTCCTTGAATCGTTTGTAGAGAATCAATTGGCGTGCCAGAGCTTCGCCCGGATCTTCTTCATCCGCGCCGGAAAGATCGATCGGCGGGCGCGGCAGTAGAGCTGCCGATTTAATTTGCAGCAACCGCGCCGCGATCACCAGGAAAGCAGATACTTCCGCGGCGTTGCGTTCCTGCAAAGCGCGCAAATATTCCAGGTATTGGTCGGTGACCTGTGCCAGGGCCAGCCGCGTAATGTCGAGTTCTGCCCGTTCGATCAATTCCAGCAGCAGATCGAGCGGTCCTTCGTAAACCGCGGTGGCAACCTGGTATTTGTCCGTTTGGTGTCCGGCGACTTGGAAACTCACGCCCGCAATTATAGCATTGGAATGAGACGGCGGAAAAAGAGGGCGGTTTGCCTTAAATTCAGCCGTCAGACGGTATAATTCGACCATGGAAAAACCTCAGTTATCCCATATCGACGAGAGCGGTAAGACTCACATGGTGAATGTGAGCGCCAAACCGGATACCGAGCGTACCGCGGTGGCACACGGTGAAGTGATCCTTAAACCCGATACGGTGGCTCTGATTAAGGCCGGGCTAACCAAGAAGGGCGATGTCTTGACTGTCGCCCAGTTAGCCGGCATCATGGGCGCCAAAAAAACCGCCGAATTGATCCCGTTATGCCATCCGATTCCCATTCACCAGATCGCGGTTGAGCTTGAGTTGGATGAGCGCCTGCCTGGGGTAGTGATCACTTCGCGGTTGGTAACGACCGGCAAGACCGGCATCGAAATGGAAGCACTGACTGCCGTGGCAATCGCCGCACTGACGGTTTATGACATGATCAAAGCTGTCGAGAAAACAGCCCGCATCACCAACATCCGTTTGATCGAAAAACGCGGCGGTCAAAGCGGTGATGTGGTCAACGAATAAAAGTCTGGAACCATTATGCCTTCCATCACCCTCTTGTTTTTCGCCCATCTCAAAGAAATCAGCGGCTTCGGCCGGAAAGAACTCGAAATCGAACCCGGCACCACCATCCAGGCGTTAAAAACCCGCCTGGTGCAGGAATATCCCGGTCTGGAAACGGTTCTGCCCACCGCCATTTTGGCAATTAACCAGGAATTTGCCTTCGATGAGGACATAATTCCGGAGAACGCCGAAGTTGCCGTCTTCCCGCCCGTCAGCGGCGGCAGCGGTTTACCCACCATCTTCCAGGTGACGCATGACGTGCTGGATCTGGACGATTTACTGGACCGAATCACGTTGACATCCACCGGTGCTGCGGCAGTGTTCACCGGCATGGTGCGCGGCATCACATCCCGTGGCGAATCTCATGAAACGGTTGCGCTGGAGTACGAAGCCTACATCCCCATGGCGGAAGCCAAAATGGCACAGGTGGCGGAGGAAATTCGGGAACGTTGGCCGACCATCGAAGGGATTGCCATCGTTCAGCGCATTGGCTACCTGGAACCGCGCACTCCAACCGTGTTGATCGCCTGCACTGCTGCGCACCGCGATACCGGTGTATTTGAAGCCGCCCGTTACGGTATTGACCGGCTCAAAGAGATTGTGCCCATCTGGAAGAAAGAAATCCTGGCAAACGGCGAGGTGTGGCTGGAGGGCGACTACCACCCCAAAAAGGGAGATTAGATCAATGCCAGACATTTGCTGCGTGGACTGCGGTTCACCATATCCTGCCGTGGGGGTTCCATTCCGCTGCCCGGTTTGCGGCGGCGTGTACGATTTTGATGCCTCATTCGAATTTTCCCTGGAAAAGCTGGAGCCTGGCTTGCCCGGTTACTGGCAATACCGCCATGCTTTTTGTCTCCCGCCCGCGGCGCCGATTGTCAGCCTGGGCGAGGGCAATACGCCGTTATTGTGGGAGGATTTTGCCGGCGAAAAGTTGGGGTTGAAGTTTGAATCGCTCAACCCCACTGGTTCTTATAAGGACCGCGGCAGCGCGGTTTTGGCCAGTCAGTTGCTGGCGCGCGGCGTCAAACAGGCAGTAGAAGATTCTTCCGGTAACGCCGGCGCCTCATTCGCCGCCTATGCCGCCCAGGCGCGGCTGCCCGGCCGGGTTTATGTGCCGGAGTCTGCTTCCGGACCCAAACGGCAGCAAATTGAAGCCTACGGCGCCGAGCTGATGCGCATCCCCGGCCCGCGGTCGGAAGCCGCCAGGGCTGTGCTTACTCAGGCGGAGCAAGGCGTGCCTTATGCCAGTCACGCCTACCTGCCGTTCGGCCTGGCGGGCATCGCCACCATCGCATACGAGATCTGGCAGCAATTGGGTCGAGTCGCCCCGGCAGCGGTGATCGCCCCGGTGGGTCACGGCGGACTGCTTTTGGGAATCGTCCGCGGCTTCCAGGCGCTGAAAAACGCTGGCTTGATCGCAGCTGAACCTTACTACGTGGGCGTTCAGGCAGCTGCCTGCGACCCGGTGGTGCGTGCATTCTCGGGTGGTCTGGCTGCCATGTCCAGCGCTCCTGAGTTACCGACCCTGGCGGAAGGTGTGCGGGTCAGCACTCCAGTTCGCGCCCGCGCTTTGATCGAAACCATCCCCGCAGAACAGGGCAAGTTCATTTCCATCTCGGAGGAAGAAATCCATATCTCGCACCAGCAGCTGGCACAGCGTGGGTATTATGTCGAACCGACTTCTGCCCTGGTTTGGGCTGCCTACCGTGAACTGCACAGCAATCTGCCACAGCCTGCGGTTGCAGTTTTAACTGGAAATGGGTTAAAATACTATCCTGCAAGCTGAAACCCTCCTTTGGAGGGTCCTTTACAAGAACTGGTGGAACGCGAGCTACCTGATCCACAGAGTTGAGGTGGCTTCCGCTCCCCGAGTTCACAGGAGGACTCGATGGACAATCTCGCTGCTTTGCCAGCGCAAGAGTCGCCTGCCGAACTGGCACAGCGGCTCCATCTGAAATTTAAGGACCTGCTCCTGCTTTCACGGGCTTTGACACACCGCTCATTCCTCAATGAGCATACCGAGGCTCTGGAAGACAATGAACGCCTCGAGTATCTCGGCGATGCCGTTCTCGACTTCATTGTGGGGGTTTGGCTGTATCACAATTATCCCGAAATGGCCGAAGGCGATTTGACTCGCATGCGTTCCGCGCTGGTGCACACCGAACAACTGGCGGTTTTTGCACGCAAGGTCAAGTTGGGAGACGCCATGCGGCTTGGTCGCGGCGAAGTGCAGGCTGGCGGTCGCAACCGTTCCGCCTTGCTGTGTGACACGTTCGAGGCGGTCGTCGGTGCGCTGTACCTGGATTCCGGGGTGGATGCGGTGAATAGTTTTATGCACCCGCTGCTGCAGGAAGCTTCGGAGGATATTCTGGTCAACCACAAAAACGAGGATCCCAAGAGTCTGCTGCAGGAATGGGCGCAGTCACAGGGTTTCCAGGCGCCGCTTTATATCACGCGCAGCGCCCACGGACCGGATCATTCGAAAATATTCGAACTGGAAGTCACCATTGCCGGCAACGTTTATGGAACTGGCAGCGGTCCCAGCAAATCAGCGGCGGCAAAAGCCGCTGCCCGGATGGCGCTGCTCAAACTTGGACTGGTTGAACATTAATTTCTCGCGCGACAGGACCCTGCATGCTCTCTCGTCTTAAATCGTTGGAATTACACGGGTACAAAACATTCGCCAGCCGGACGCTCTTTGAATTTCCAGGCAATATCACCGCCATCGTCGGACCGAACGGCTCGGGCAAATCCAACATAGCGGATGCGCTGCGTTGGGTGTTGGGGGAGCAGTCTTACAGCCTGCTGCGTGGACGCAAGACCGAGGACATGATTTTCTCAGGTTCAGAGCAGCGCCCGCGTGCCAGCATGGCTTCGGCCGCCATCACTTTCGACAATGATGACGGCTGGCTGCCGATCGATTACAGCGAGGTGCTACTCGCCCGCCGCGCCTATCGCGATGGTCAAAATGAGTATGTGCTCAATGGTCAGCGGGTGCGCCTGAAAGAAATCCACGAACTTTTGGCTCAATCCGGTCTGGGTGAACGAACCTACACCGTCATCGGTCAGGGGTTGGTGGACGCTGCCCTGGCGCTCAAACCCGAGGAACGCCGCCGCTTTTTTGAAGAAGCCGCCGGCATCGGGCTGTACCGCTCGCGGCGCGATGAAGCCATTAACCGGCTGGACGCCACGCGCCGCAACCTCGAGCGTGTGCTCGACATCATCGGCGAGTTGGAACCACGGCTCAAGAGTCTGGAACGTCAGGCAGCCCGCGCCATTGAATATGACCGCATCAAGGCTGATCTGCAGCTGCTGCTGCGCGACTGGTATGGCTACTACTGGCACAAATTGCAGGGGGATGTCACTCATGCGCGCGAAGTGTTGCATGCGCAGGAACAGAAATTGGATCAGGCGCAGAGCCGATATGAAGAAGTCGAGGCGCGGGTCAAGGAATTACGCGACCAGTTGACCGCCGTGCGCAGCCGGCTGAACACCTGGCACACGCAGTCTGCCGAAGTGCATACCGCCAGAGAGAAAGTCAACCGGGCTTTAGCTGTGCTGGATGAGCGCCAACGGGCTCTGGCGGATCAGCAGGCTACCTTGCAACTCGATCTTGCCCGTGTCGAAGAAGAGGAACACCTGCATCGAGACCGGCTAACCGCGATGGAGACCGAACGTGAGCGCTTGCAGGCTGAATTGGAAGATTCCGAAGCCCAGTCTGAAAAAGTCCGCGTTGCATTGACCGAGCGTGAAGGCAGCCGCGGCAAGCTGGAGAAAAATGTGCGTGAACTGCGCCGCCAGTTGTTGGCCAGTGAAACCCAGCAGGTGCAGCTAAAGGCGCATATTGGTGAACTAAAAAACCGGCTCGACACATTACGCAAAAACCTGGAGAACACCCAGCAGGCCATTGAGCCGGCTGAGAAAGCCGTGCAAGCCGCCAAAATCCGGTTGGACGACGTCCGCAGTTCACACGAAACAGCCGAAGCCCAACGTCAAACCCTGGAAACCAAATTGCGCGAGATGCAGACCCGTGTTTCAAGCGCTGAGAACCGCCGCAAGCAAGCCCAGGACGAACTCGCCCGCGTCAGCGGTGAAAAAACCCGCCTGGTGACTCAACTGGAAGTGCTCGAGCAGGCCGAACGCTCCTTGAGTGGGCTCAACCAGGGCTCAAAGACAGTGCTGCAAGCGGCTCAGCAGGGTCAATTAGCCGGGCAGTATCAATCACTCAGTCAACTGATCGAAGTCCCCGGCGAGTATGAACATGCCATCGCCGCGGTGCTGGGTGAAACCCTGGAAGGCATTTCCCTGGCCGGCAAAACGGACCCCGAGCAGGCGTTGGAGCTGCTGGCAAACGGCGAAAAAGGCCGTGCCATCCTCTACCCGCAGGATTGGCTGCGCTCCGACGGGGTGTTGAAATCCCCAAAAGATGCTGATTGCCTGGGGGTTGCCTCGCAGCTGGTCAAGGTTAAGGATGGCAATCAAGCGGTAGTCGATTTGCTCCTAGGGCAGGTTTTGGTCGCCCGCGACCGTAAAAGCGCCCGCCGGCTGGCGGCTGCTATGCCAATAAATGTGCGTGTAGTCACATTGAAGGGTGAAGTTTTTAGCGGCAATGGCGCCGTCACAGCCGGGCAGGTGAGCCGCTCGGCACTGCTTTCCCGTCCGCGGCAGCTGCGTGAAGCCCAGGATTTGCTCACTGCCATCGAAGAAAAAGTGACTCTGGCTGAAACTGCCGCGAAACAAGCCGTTCAAGAGGTGGAAAAATCGCGCGAAGCAGTCCAGAGCCAGGAAAAGACTTTGCGGGAGTTGGATCAATCCATGCGTCAGACTGCCCGAGCCCTGCAGCAAGCTACCCTGGAGTTCGAACAGGCTCGCCAAAAACGCGACTGGCAGCAGGGGCAGCTGGTCAATTTGCAGGAACAAATCAAAAAAAGCGAAGCAGAGCGGTCTGCCAATAAGCAATCCCTGGAAAAACTGGTGGGTGAAGCGGATTCCTTTGACCTTCAAATTCGCGAGGTACAACGCAGCCTGGATGAACTGCCGGTTCATGAGATTCAGGAGCAGGTGGTCCATTGGAACACCCAGACAGTTCTGGCAGCCCGCAGCTTAAAGGACGCAGAACGCCGCCTTGAGGATTACCGCCAGACTTTAAACACCAATCTTAGCCAACAGCGCACCTTTCAGGCGCGCATGGAGCAAGTGAACACTGCCCAGCAGGCGCATGACAACGAGAAACACGAGCAGCAGCTCAAAGAATCCGAGCTAAATGCCCAAATCGAGGCACTTCGCCTGCAAATCGAGCCGGATGAAACTCTCCTGACCCAGTTGGAAGGACGGTACGACAAGCTGCAGGGTGATTTGACCGCCGCACAGCAGGCCATGGGCGTGGCTGAACGCTATGCCACCCAGTCTCAGCTCGAATCAGGCCGCCTGCGCGACAGCCTGGACTCGCTGAGGCATCGCATCGAAGAGGATTTTGGCCTGGTCGAATTTGAATACACTGGCGACATTTCCGGCCCTACTCCGTTACCGCTGGATGGCATGGTACAGCAATTGCCGGTGGTGACACAAATTTCAAATGAATTGGAAACTTCCATCAACCGTCAGCGTAATCAACTGCGGCGTATCGGCGCCATCAACCCGGAAGCGCGCACCGAGTTTCTGGAGGTCAAGGAGCGGCACACCTTCCTCACCGGTCAGGTGTCCGATTTGCACAAAGCTGATGAAGACTTGCGCCATGTGATTACCGAGCTGGACGAGTTGATGAAAACCGAGTTCCGCAAGACGTTCAAAGCGGTAGCGGCGGAGTTCACCGGGCTGTTTACCCGCCTGTTCGGCGGCGGCACCGCGCACCTGGTGCTGCAGGACGAGGAAAATCCTACCGAAGGCGGCATCGATATCGAAGCCCGCCTGCCGGGGCGGCGCGAACAAGGCCTGTCATTGCTTTCCGGCGGCGAGCGCTCGCTGACCGCCGTGGCATTGATTTTTTCGCTGCTCAAGGTCTCGCCGACACCATTTTGCGTCATGGACGAGGTGGACGCCATGCTCGACGAAGCCAATGTTGGCAGGTTCACCGACCTGCTGCGCGAGTTGAGTCAGAATACCCAATTTATTATCATCACCCACAACCGAAACACGGTGCAGGTCGCCGACGTTATTTACGGCGTCACCATGGGCAAAGATTCAGCCAGCCAGGTAATTTCGCTCAAACTGGACGAGATCCCCGAAGAAATGGTGCGGGCGCGGTAAAAAAATCAAAATTAAAAAAAAACCTCTCTTTTATAAAAGAGAGGTTTTTTGAAGCCTTAGTATTTTATTGCGTCAAAGTAGTAGGAGCCACGGGGATGGTCGGTACTTTTCCTACCCAGCTGTCGAAGGTTTCGATCGTCATTTCAGCCTTGGCAGCAGTCAACCATTCAGTGAATTTATCCTGTTTCAGCTGCTCCAGCGTGTCGCTGCTGGCCGGGCGGGTTTCCCTGCCCAACAACTGAATAATGTGAAATCCGAAGGTGGTTTTCACGGGTTTGCTGATTTCGCCGACCTCGGTCAGAGCAAAAGCAGCATCCGAGAACTCAGTAACCATGGCGGTTTTGTTGAACCAGCCAAGATCGCCGCCCTGGTCCTTGTTGCTGTCATCGGTTGAGAATTGAGCGGCGAGAGGTGTCCAGTCCTTGCCGGCTTCCAGCTCGGCAGCGACAATCGCTGCTTCTTCCTCTGTGGCGACCAGGATGTGCCGTGCCCAGACAAAGTCCTCTTCAGGTACGATATCTTTGGTCACCTCAGCCAGCACCTTGTCGTACAGCAGCCGCGAGCGGAAAATCTCGCGGAACTGTTCGGCGCTGAACTGAGCCTCGGTATCCAGCGCGGCTACATAGTCCGCGTAGCTCTGCTGGTAACCTTCCAACGTGTACGGCGTGGCAGTCGGCAAAGGAGTCGGCTCTTCAGTCGGGGTCACGTTGGGGTCTGCGGTCGGTGTGGCAGTGGGTTTTTCAGTCGGCGTTGCAGTTGCGCCGGCGGTAGCGGTTGCTGTTGGGCTGGCGGTTGCGGTCGGCGGGATTAAGGTCTTCTGCTGCGCTGAAAGGGTCGCGGTTGCGAAAGTGGTGGCAGTGGGTTCAGGCGTAGGGGTACCGGCGGCATAGAATCCAAAAGCTTCCTGCAGCGCAATCTCCACTTCCTCATCGCTGACCGTTATTCCCATTATTTCCGCCTGTTTGGCGATCACCGCATCATTGATCAGTTCCTCAACCACCTGATCACCCATGATTTCAGGGCTATTCAAGGTCGTGAGGTTCTGTTGAATCTGCTGGGTGAAATAATTGGCAGAATTCTCATCAAAGCTGAACATCTGCGCATATTGCTGCAGCGACATGGTGTTCTGGATGAGCTGGTAGCGGTCGTAGCGCACGCGCGCCTGGAAGTCTGCCAGGCTGATTTTTGTGTCGTCGACGGTGGCTACCGGTTTATTTTTCTGGAAAACCAGCTGGTCGAGCACGCCGTATCCAAGGATCAACACCACCAGGGCAATAATTGCGACGGTTGCGGCGGTGATCATGGTGCGCTGTCGATGCTCGCGTTCAACCCGGTTTTGCTGTTTCCTGGTGACGTGTTTCGATTGGGGCGACTTAGCCATAACGTACCTTTCGATCCAAATTGAAAAAGGGCAGTTGGCTTAACAGCCTATGCCCTGGTTATAATCTTCGTGAAGTTCTAGCGGACGTACTCGGTCCACTCTTCGCCAACGAAGGGCAGCAGTGCCAGGTGGCGTGCGCGTTTGATTTCCTGAGCCAGCTCGCGCTGGTGGCGGGCGCACGTGCCGGTCTGGCGCCGTGGGCGGATTTTGCCGTCGTCAGTGACGTAGCGGCGCAGCATATCGACCTGTTTGTAGTCGATCAAGACATTTTTGTCGGCACAGAACTGGCAGATTTTGGGACGCGCTATAAACCGGCGCGGGCCTCCACCTTGTTGCTCGTTCTCGCCCTGATTCATTTCAGCCATTCGAACCTACTCCTAAAAAGGGTACTCGCTTTCCGCCTCATCGCTTTCTAAGGGCTCGGCGGGAGCGTTTGTGTTATTGTCACGGCGTTCTCCAAGCATCATCATTTCGCTGGCAACGACCTCGATGGTACTATGCTTGTTGCCCTCGGCGTCATCCCATTTACGGGTTTGCAAACGGCCTTCGATGTAAACCTGCTGGCTCTTACTCAGGTATTGTTTGCAAATTTCAGCCAGGTTTCCCCAGGTGACGATGTTGAACCACTCGGTTTCTGTGTGGCGTTCACCGTCAGCGGTGTTCCAGGTGCGGCTGGTAGCCACCGTGAAGGTGGTAACCGGCCGGCCTGAGGGCGTGTAGCGCATTTCGGGATCGCGGCCTAAGTGACCGATGATCATAACTTTGTTCAATCCGCGGCTCATGATGACTCCTTGAGAACCGAAATGACATAACGATCAATCGACAAATTAGTCGCGATGGATGATGGAGAACCGCATGATCGGTTCCTGGAAGCGCAAATTGCGCTCCAATTCAACGCTGAAGGCGGGCGGCAGTTGCATTTCGAAGAGAACATACTGGCCTTCGCGGCGCTTATTGATTTGATAAGCGAGGCGGCGTTTGCCCCAGTTGTCGATCTTCGCAACGGTACCGCCGGCTGTAGTAATCCATTCCTGGACCTTGTCGACGAGACCCTTGACAGCAGTTTCGTCCAGATCAGGCTGGATTATGAAGACCAATTCATAGTTGCGCATTGGTTGGAATCCTCCTTTCCTCGGGATTGCCCTCAGACAGCGCCGCAGGCGCAGCCGAGAGCGGAAAGCAGCAACGATTGGCTACTTACGCGGGAGTTAGTTTACCATGATATTCAACAAATCGGAAGGGAAAGCGTCTTGGCAGGGTTTGTATTAATTGGAAGGCAGGGCTTTTCGCGGTTTATGCGCCCCCTTGTGGGAAAGATACAATCGCTCACAGTACAGGATGTCTACTTTACGTAGGGGACGGGTTCCACCCCGTCCCGCATCCAGCGGATTTGTCAAATTGTGTTATTTCGGGAGGGCATGGAAACCCTCCCCTACAAAAAAAAGAGATTCATGAAAAATATTCGTCACTTAACCATAATTGTGGATTCAAATCTATGTATTCCTGTACATTGGCACAATCATCTTGGTCACGAATAACGTGGTCGTAAAAAGATCGTTGCCACAAGACGGAATTTTTGGATCGAATAAACTGATTAAAACGCTTTGTCGTAAACGATTTAAGCCTGCCAATCACATCATCTAATGAAATTTTATTTTCTATTTCTTCAATTTCAACAAGTATATGGACATGATTCGGCATTATGACATAATTTTCTATTTTGATTCCCGGATAATTCTGATTAATATAATCGATCGTGTTTTTAACTTCTTTGCCGATGAATGATAATTCAACTCTCGGCTTACTTCCTACCCCGATAGTAATTTTCGACAATAATTCTTTTCGATTTTCAGTACAAATGGTGACGAAATAAAGCCCTTCCTGTGAATAGTCGTATTCCACCAACCGGTTTGGTTTTCGTTGTGGGAATTGTGGCACATTTCCATCCATAGGATAAATTATATGGAATTTTAATCGAGGGAAGGACTTCCGCGGTTCATGTGTCCCCTGTAGGACACGCCTTCTCCGGCTTGGATCAATGTCTTTCCGCGAATTAATTCTCGAGGTGGGATGGAATCCTTACTGAATATCCTTGCCTTCCCACTCTGATCGGGACGGGGTGGAACCCGTCCCCTACAGACCCCCAATTGATTTGCGGGATGGGATGGAACGCATCCCATAAACTGACGCACAAATGTTGTGCGGGACGGGATGGAACCCGACACCTATGAAATAAATCCTTTGATGTCCTTCGCTGCGGGTTGATCCTTGCTCTCGATCAATGCCCGCGCCTTGTCGATCCGGTCCCACGTATTCACCAATAAGACCCCCACCACTCGTCCGCCGTCGAAATAATACACCACGCCAGTACGGTACGGATCCTGCCAATCGCCAACCATCGGTAAGCGCGGGTCAATGATGCCAATCATCTCAAATCCCAACTCGAACAAATCCGAATACGCGAAGGGTAGGTGAGTGTAACTGACTTTGTGCCCTGCCATCGCCTCCCCGGCAACCTTGCCGCCTAAATTGGCATTCTCTTCGTGTTCGGTGCGGATGTTGCGGTTGAGCGCCGGGTTGAAATAACGCGCAACATCGCCGGCAGCATAAATGTCCGGCGCTGATGTACGCATCGTTTCATCCACCAATATGCCGTTGTCGACCTTTAATCCGGCTGCCTCGGCCAACTTGGTGTTCGGCCGGATTCCCAATCCAGCAATCACCACATCCGCTTCAATGGTCAATCCCTGTTCGGTTTGGACAACCATGTGATTGTCCTGCTGCAAAATTCCGGAAACGACTTGCTGGGGGTGAACGTTGACCCCTTTTTCCGCGTACATTTCGTTGACCTGAGCCGACATTTCCGGCGGCAGCAAACGGGCACAGACTCCGTCCTCCATAAACACCATACTGACCGGGTTGCCCGCCATCCGTAATGCCGCGGCGACTTCCGAGCCAATATACCCGCCGCCAATCACCGCAAAACTGCGATTTTCAGCTGCCAGGCTGCGCAGGTGCTCGTAATCCGCAAAAGTGCGGTAATAAATGACTTTGCCGGTTTCCTCTTTCAAGTGAATCGGGGTACCGCCGGTCGCCAGTAGCAGTTTCTCGAATGTGTAAACCGATCCCTGGTCATCCACGCAGAATTTTTTGACTGGATCGAGCGAGACAATTTCCCGCCCCAGGTGAAAATCGACTTTGAATTTGTCGGTGCCGCGCCAAATCTGTTCGACTTTTTTCCTTTTCGTCCACAAACCCTTTGAAAGCGGAGGTCGGTCGTAAGGCGGCACGTTCTCCTGGCTGACAAGGACAATTTTTCCTTCCTTATCGTGGTCGCGAATTCCACGGACGGCTGCATCGGCGGTCATCCCGCCGCCAATGATCAGGTAATGAGTTTTTATGTCAGACATGGGTTTCCTCCTGCTTTATGATACGGAAAATAGGCTGTCTGGATCTGCCCGGCGATAATAAACGCGGTAAGCGGCGGTCTCCTCCAGTGCGGTCTTAATATCCTGCTCTAGGGCGGCAGCTGCCAGCGGATTTGGCACCCCGGGTTCAGCCAGCACAACCATATCCTCTGCCTGTTCTGCCTGCCGAACAAAACCGCGGGCAACCAGCCAGCGGATCCCCAGGTTGATGGTATTTTCGCGCTGATTAAGCAGCCCGGCGAAGTGACCGATTGAAATTTCACCGGCGCGCGTCCGCAAGGCATGCCGGACCAGCCCGATCAATTGGGTGAGGAAAACTTGCGGCTCATCGCTGCCAATTTGATTGGCGAACAATGCAACAACCGCAGGGCGTACCTGGTCGAGGGCTTGCTTCAGTTCCATGCGTCCCGGAGGCGGATTCCAGATCACCAGCATTTCGGCGGGCACCAGATGGGCGCGCTGCAATCCCTTGGGGTCGCCATTGGCATTGCCTTCCCGCCAGATGACGCATTCCGCTCCCGCGGACACGTCTGCCAGATCCTTGGTCGGGTCGAGCGTATCACGGTAATCTAAAATTCGCGGCCCGGTGACTGTTGAGGAGGTCTCTGTTTCCGGTTGTTCGACCAGCCGCGCATCGACCCATTCCAGCTGCACGTCCAGCGCGCCTCGAAAATCGCTGGTGCGGGCTGTGAACGCCAGGTCAAACTTCCCTTCGGGAATCAGATC
>Ga0209002_10000636_pt1 | contig 28468 bp, 24 predicted proteins | sample Rifsed16ft2_FD_184010 | JGI IMG/M metagenome (GOLD analysis project Ga0209002, IMG submission 184010) | Soil microbial communities from Rifle, Colorado, USA - sediment 16ft 2 (version 2) | ecosystem: Environmental > Terrestrial > Deep subsurface > Rock core/Sediment | place: Rifle, Colorado... | reverse complement strand
GGGCAGTTCGTGATGCTCCACCAACATGATCGAGAGCCCGTTGGCAAGGACGGCCCGTTGGATTTTCGGCAGCGTCAGCGGTGCAGTCGCTTTGGGCGCCGGTTTCTTTGTTCGATCGATTTGGCCCGACACGGTTGCCGTCAGGCAGAAGATTGTCAAAAACAAAAGAAGGCGTTTCATGGCACACTCCGTTCGCTGTCGTTAGTTGGAGATCGGCTTCGCTTCGAGTTCTTTCTTGCCCGTCGGCACAACACTGAACACTATCCGGTTCTTTGTCAGATATTTCTTCGCGGCGTTTCGAACGTCAGCCGGGGTAATCTTTGCGTAGCGGTCGAGATCCTTGTTGATCATTGCAGGATCGCCCCACATGACGTTGAACCAGTTGAGCTGGTCTGCCTTTCCGCCAACTGACTGAAGGCGGTAGACATACGTGGCTTTCGTGCTGTTTTTTGACCGCTGGAGCTCGCGGTCGGAAGGAGGAATGTTCTTCAGTTTTTCAATTTCTTCATCGACGACCTTCTCGATCTCAGAAAGAGAGACTCCCTGTTTTGCCGTAACGGTCACCGAGAACGTTCCTGCGAGCGCCCGACTTCCCTGGCCGGCAAAAACACTCTGGGCAATCTGCCGATCATAGACAAGGGCCCTGTAGAGCCGCGAATTCTTCCCGCCTGCCAAAACGTCGCCGAGAATATCAAGGGTTGCATCGTCCGGACTGGTGAGGGGCGTGGAGTGCCAGTTGATCGACATCCGCGGAAGCTGCACCCGATCCTCCATAGTCTCATATTTTGCCGCTGCGAGCGCGGGCTGATTGACCGGCAACGGCTCGATCGTGCTCGAAGGTATGTCGCTAAAGTATTTCTTTACGAGTTCCTTTGTTGCCTTGACGTCAAAATCGCCGGCAATAACCAGGCTCGCGTTGTTCGGCGCATAGTATTTTCTGAAGAATTCCTTGACGTCTTCCAACGATGCAGCGCTCAGGTCGTCCATCGACCCGATCACGGACCAGGAATAGGGATGGCTCGGCTCATAGAGCAGGGCACCAATCCGTTCGAACGAGCGGCCGTACGGCTGATTGTCGACACGCTGACGCCGTTCATTCTTTACGACATCTCTCTGGTTATCCAGTTTTTCCTGTGTCATTGCCGGCAGCAGAAAGCCCATGCGATCGGCTTCAAGCCAGAGGGCCATTTCCAGGAAGTTGCTCGGAACCGTCTCAAAATAGTTGGTCCGGTCGTTGTTCGTTGACCCGTTCAGCGATCCTCCCGCCTCTTGAATAAGCGAAAAGTGCTGGTCGTCGCCGACGTTCTGGGAGCCCTGAAAGAGCATGTGTTCAAACAGATGGGCAAAGCCTGTTCGGCCGGGCTTCTCGTTTGCTGATCCCACATGGTACCAGATGTTCACTGCCGCAATCGGAACCGATTTGTCCTGATGCAGAATCACGGTCAGGCCGTTCGGGAGTTTATAGCGCTCCGTCTTGATATTGATCTGCGCAGATGAGCAGAAGGCGAAAGCAAGGAGGAGAGAGAGCGTACTAAGAAATCTCATGGCGCACTCCTGTTGGTGAATTGAAGTGATGTTCGGCGTGTCGTGGAATCTACAACTCTGAAAGTTGTCGGTCAAGGCAGCAGTGTATCAGTTTCCCCTTTTTAGACTACAACGCAGAGTCGCAAAGGAGGCGCTGAGAACGCAAAGAGAAACACCAATTCCAAGACATCACACAGGCGAGGGTTGCATGCAGGAGGAGATTTTGTTACTCTTTTACACACCTTGATCGAAAGGATACCTTCCGTGCAAAAATATTTCTCCCTCCTCTTCGTTGTCCTCCTTCTGGTTGCCCAAACTCTGGTTGCCCAGGTTTCCAGACCGCCCGAGCGGGCGAACCACGGTATGGTCGTATCATCACACAAGCTTGCCTCCGAAGCCGGCATCCGCATTCTTCAGGACGGCGGAAACGCCATCGACGCTGCAATTGCGACAGGGCTCGCCCTGGCTGTTGTTCACCCGGCCGCGGGGAACATCGGAGGCGGCGGCTTCATGATCGTTCATACGAAGGACGGAAAAGTAACTGCATTTGATTTTCGGGAAAAGGCCCCGCTTGCCGCGCATGAACGGATATACGTCGATTCCGCAGGCAACTACATCGAGGACATCAGTCACGAAGGATACCTTGCCATCGGGGTTCCGGGAACGATTGCAGGATTCGATCTCGCGTTCAAGCGATTCGGAACAATGACATGGGATGATCTGGTTGAGCCTGCAGTAGACCTTGCCGATGACGGCTTTGCATTGAGCTGGTCGATGGCCGAAGATTTCAAATATCTCAAGGAGGATTTCAAGAAGTATCCTTCGTCGGCAAAGGTCTTCTTTAAAGAGGATACTATGTCGTACGAGCCGGGAGACATCTGGGAACAGCCCGACCTTTACAGAACATTGAGGCGGATACAGAAATACGGGCGTGACGGATTCTACAAAGGAGAAACTGCGCGGCTCATCGCAGCCGATATGAAGAAGAACGGCGGGTTGATTACAGAGGCCGATCTCGCCGCTTATGAGCCGAAAGAGCGGGCGCCTATCCACGGCAATTACAGGGGGTACGACGTTTATTCCATGTCTCCGCCCAGTTCAGGCGGGACTGCCCTGGTGGAAATGCTGAATATTCTGGAAGGTTTCGATCTGGCTTCTTACGGACACAACTCCGCAATGTATCTGCATCTTCTTTCGGAATCGATGCGCAGAGCGTTCGCCGATCGTGCGCGGTATCTGGGTGACCCCGATTTCAATCCCGGAATACCCATCGAGAAACTTACCTCAAAGGAATATGCGGCCGCGTTGAGGCAATCGATCAATCTTGAGAAGAAATCGGCCAGCGATCCCGTTTCTTTTAACGATGCGTATGAGAGCACGGAGACAACACATTACTCCGTGGTTGATGCGGAAGGAAACGCCGTCGTAGTAACATATACGCTTGAGTACGGGTACGGATCACGAATCGTCGCCGAAGGACTCGGGTTTCTCTATAATAATGAGATGGGAGATTTCAATGCCGAGCCCGGCCGGACCGACACAACGGGATCAATCGGGACACAGCCGAACCTCGTGGCGCCGGGCAAGCGGATGCTCTCGAGCATGACTCCGACCATCGTTGCCAGGGACGGAAAGCCCTTCTTTCTCGTCGGATCTCCGGGCGGCAAAACGATCATTAATACCGTGCTCCAGTGTATTCTGAACGTCATCGATTTCAAGATGAACGTTTCTGGTGCCGTCACGGCAGGCCGCCTGCATCATCAATGGCTGCCTGATGTGATGCGGATTGAAAAATACGGGACGACGCTCGATTCACAGCGGATCCTTGAGGCGATGGGACACAGAGTACGGATGGGAGGCCAACAAGGGAGCGCCATGGGGATTATCATCAATCCCGAGACAGGCGTGAGGTATGGCGGAGTTGATCCGAGGCAGGCAGATGCAGGGGCAGTAGGGTACTAGATGAGCCTGTTGGCCGGAATGATATTCGGGCTTGAAGTCCCTCCAGTCGGAATAACATTCCGACCTACAAAACCCGCAATGAATGGATCTACCATCGCCCTTCGCGCGCCCACTGCGTCCCGCACATCGTCTGGTAAGGGCATCCCGGGCATTCGGTCTTCAAATCCTGCGTCGGGGAAAAGGGGACCGCAGGATCTTTGATCTCCTTGGCGAGTTCAAGAATCACGCGGTGAAGATTCTTGTGCATCTCATCCGTTACGATTCCATCTTTTGAAAGCCCGGTTTCTATTGTCGGGTCGATATAGTTTCTTCCCAGGAAAAGGTACGCGGGGACGATGTCGGTGATCGGCTCGCCGCTTTGTTCTGAATAGAGGAGGCTGTACATCGGCAATTGCAGCGACCCGATGGCGTTCGTCCATGTCGATCGCTCAGCGGGCCTGAATTTCTTCCACATCACTTTGTACGGCGTGTCATCCTGGCGGATCTTGTAGTCCAGAATGTGCGTCTTGTCTCCCCGCCGTTCGATGCGATCGATACGACCCGTGAAATGATGGTGGTCCTTCAACATTGAAACCTCCCTCTCCAACCCGAGGATCTCAACCTTCTGCGTCTCGAGAATCTTCTTTTGATAATCCTCAAGGAATTCCACCAGTTTCGAGGTAGTCTGCTGCGTCAACAGAAATACAGAACCCTTCATGGTGCGGCCGAATGCCTGTTCAATGGTCTCTCTAACAACTTCACTCAATTTCGCTTCTGAAAGGTCGGCTGCGGCGAGTGGTTTTTCTTTGAGGGGTTCAAAGAACGATTTTAGGATCTGGTGAACGACCTTCCCTACATCCAGTTGTTCGATCTCGTCTCCCACCTCTTCCTTCTCTCTCAGTCCCAATACCTGATGATAATAGAACCTGAGCTGGCACTTCAGATATTCGTCAAGTGCGGTTGCGTTGAATTCAAACTCTTTCAGTTGTTTCGCAATACTCTTTGTCTTTTCGATCGGCGAAGGGTCGGCATTTCCGAGATGGATACTGTACCGCGCAATTGCAGCCGAATCTTCCGATGAGTTCTTCTTTTCCCGTTGCCGCTTCCAGAGAAGTTTTTCAATGAAGCGGCTTTTCTCCTGTTTGTTGTTTTCCGAATAGAAGAGATGAACCTCTTTCGCACCGCTGAGGAGATTGGAGAAGTAATACTCTGTCAGCCGCTCACGGTCCTTGTACGTCTCCAGGCCCAGTTTTTCTCTCATTCCCTGGGGCACGAGCATTTCCGTTCCGCGCGCACCGGGAAGAATATCATCGCTTGCATCGAGGACGAACACGCGGTCAAACGAAAGTCCGCGGGTCTCGAGCAGCCCCAGAACCTGAATGCCCCGCAGGGGCGTCCCGGGGAATGGGACCGTTTGCGGGCCAATGTAGCTTCGAAGGAATCCTGCGTAGCTTGTTTTGTCGTGGAATCTCCTCGACGAAGCATCCGACCGCATGATTCCGTCGAACACGGCAATGACCTTCTCGGCATACCGTGAGAAGAGCGGGTGGAAAGAGGCGGTGCTTTCGTTGTTGATCAAGACAACGAGATCGGAGATCTTCGACGCGAATTCCCCCAATGTGCCCGGTTCGAGGAAAGGCCTGATTGCTTTCCTGTGAATGGCTTTCAGATGCTCCTTGAGCTTGACGGGAGAGACGTCGCCTGTCTCATCGGAAAGCCCCCTTGCGACGCGTTCGAAGAGCTTGTTTTCCGACTCCAGAGCTTCCAGACCCAACGAAGTCGCCGGATTGCGGGCAAGGAATTCCTCGATCGCGTGAAAGAGGATGCGCGTGACATCCGTGCGTTTCTCAAATCGGATATTCTTGACGTAGGGATGAAGAACAAAACGGATGTACGCAGCGGCCTGAACTGTTCCGTCCTGCTCAGTGGAGACAAGGTCCAGAAGGTTTCGCAGAAGTCCATACAAGGGTGTGCGTGAAAGGGGAAACCCGAGCGAAATGTTGTATGAATCATCCGGAAGCAGCGCAAGCGGCTGATGCAAGACCGGGAACAGTGCGTCAGACGAGGGGAGAACGATAACCGTTCGCTCGTCGAGGTTCTCCTTTCGCGCAAGGAGAGCTTGAATCTCGGCGCTCAAGGCAAAGACCTGCCCGTGCGTATCCGAAGCTTTGACGAGGTGAATCTCGGGCTCCCCGGATGAGCGCTGAGGTTCCGCCGATCCGGAACCGAACAGGTCCATTTGAGATTTACCGCTGCCCCGATCGAGTCCGAGAGCCTCCAGATGAGGTGCAATACCCGGGCCCTGCTGATATATCAGCGCTCCCTGGTCAAGCATGCTGAGAGACTTGAATATTCGCCTGTCGGTCGGCGTAAGCGCGTAGAATCCGGCCAGAACGATCCGGTCGTAACCGGAAAAATCGATCTCTCGTATTTTCTCGGCCACCGTTCGGAGCCGAATCGAGCGGGTAAGGCGGGCTTCTTTTTCGAGCCTTGAATAGAACTTTGCGAAGTACGACGAGAGGAGGTGCCTGTTTCCAAACGTGAGGCTTCCCACCTCTTCCTGAATTCTCTTAGACGTCGCCTCCGCTAGAACGAGCTCCTCCATCTCATCGAACAGCCGGAATCCGAGGGGGAGAAACTGGTCATACGAATCAAAGTGGCCTCCGCCCAGCCGCTCGGAAATTGACACGTGAATCTCATAGAGAATCGACGTCGCATCGAGCGGGTCGAGGTCGGGGGTTTTCAGACCGAGATGCTCAGAGGAGAGATACTGAATAAACTCGTCGTAAGAGAATGTCTTAGGCGGAATGAACCCGGCGTTTTTTTCCAGCGCCAGCGCCTTCCTGAGGAAATGCGAAGGCCGTTTCCCGGGGAACACCACTATGGCGCGCGTGTAGTCCACGCCGGCGAGAAGGCTCCGGACTTCATCGAGAATGTGCTGTTGGGCCGATATGATCCGCGTGATACTCATTCGACGACCTGAAAGACATTCCTGTCGACATAGGCCAGGAGCCCCTTCACTTTCTTTCCGGCGAACACGTCATGAAGTATTTTCATGTAATTACGGACCTGTTCATCGTATCCCTCCTGCTCCTCTCCCGTTTTGTAATCGATCACGGTCACCGTATCGGCATCGGCGACAACACGGTCCATTCTGAACAGTTGCCCGTCGCTTCGTGCAAATTCCTGTTCGTTGAGCACCGACCTTCCCTTGAGGGGGCGGAAATAGTCAAGGATATCGCCTTTCAGGAAGCCGCGGATCGACTTCTCTGCCGATTCAAGTGCCGCCGGATCGCCAAGCAAGGATCCCTCCTCTTTCACGGCCTCCCTGATTTCTGAAGAAGGGTCATCTTTCACAAGAACGATGCGCGCCAGGAGGCTGTGCATGAGTTCTCCTCTGCGTGTCTCTTCAAGGTGGATTCGCCGGGCGGAACCTTTCACCATAGCCCCTTTACTGTGATGGAGAAGGGTCGCCCTGACCTCTTTCTTTTCGGGATCCGGCGTGACTTTTGATTTCTTCTTCTCTTCGTATCCGGTGCCCGGGAGAAAAGCCGATGGCTCTTTTGACGGGGGATACTGTACTCCGAGGACGAACATTTCCTCTTTCGCACGGGTCAACGAGACATAGAGCTTGTTGAGCTGGTCCACCCTGTTCTTCAGTTCACGATCCACGACGAGCTTTGAAAGGTAGGGGTCTGCTTCGCCGTATTTCTTCAACAAGCGGACGAGCCGCACCCCTTCTTTCGTCTCTTCCATATAAACACGGTCAGAGCGGAGGGCAACATCATAAAGAAGAACGATCACCACGCGGAAATCCAAGCCCTTCGCCTTATGCACCGTCATCACCCGAACCGCGTCCACGTCAGGTGGGACTTCGATGTTCCAGTCGGAGTCTTCGGAAAGCTCCTGTGCGAATCCGATGAACTCGCGCAGGCTGTTCATCCCCCGTTCCTCAAAGTCTTTGATCACCTCCAATAGCTTCACGAGAGCCGCCTCTTCCTGAGGCAGGATGTCGAACACCCCGAACCGCTTGTAGATCTGGGTCGTCAGGTCGTAGAGGGGCAAGAAACCGGAGTTGGTAAAGAGTGATTCGAAATAGCGGTCCCAGAACGGGGCGTACCGTTCCTTGAACGCGACATAGAGGGGCCTTCGCTCCCCCGAATGCTTGTGCTCGAAGATGAATTGGCTCAGGTCGGCAGCGGTGATTGTTTCATGATCATGCTGCAATCTCGAACGAAATATCGCGCCCAGCAGAAACGATCCGAACGCGAGGTTGTCGATCGGGGAATCGAGAAACTTCAGAAGACCGAGCAGTTCGCCGATCGCCTTGCGGGTGCGGATATCCAGCGTGCTAAACGGAACAAATTCATATCCCTGCTCGTTAAGCCATCCGCTGACCTTGACGACGTCCTCGTTCTCGGGAGTGAGGATGGCGAGATCGCGAAGTCTGAATCCGCGGATAAGGCAGTCCTTCACGATCCTGAGAATCAGATCCCTTTCGGGCCGCTCCTCGGTTCTTCCCTCGAAGATGAAGGTTTCAACGACCCCCTTTCCCTTTGCGGCAGGTCTCGGCTTCTGTTTGAACGTCGCAAGGCCGCTTGCCTGAGCCGCGCCCGACATCACCTGCAGAGGGACAATATCATGGAAGACCTCTTTTGTGAAATCGAGGATCTTTTGTCCGCTCCGATAGTTCGTCTCGAGCGTAAGCAGCTCCTTCGGCGCTGAAGGGAAGTATTTTCCGTCGATCAGGTCTCTCATGATCCGCCAATCGGCGCCGCGGAATCCGTAAATAGATTGTTTCATGTCCCCCACAACAAACAGGCTGCCGGATGAGGAGAGCGAATTCTCGATCAGCGGTGCCAGGGTTTGCCATTGGATCGGCGACGTATCCTGAAATTCGTCGATCAGGTAATGATGGATCTTTTCTCCCAGAGAGATATAGAGGTCCGGTACCGCTCCTTCCCGCACGAAGTTTGCGAGCTTGAGCGTAATGTCGCCGAGGTCAACCCGGCCTTCACGCCGTTTGATCCGTTCGACAGTGTCGGTGAGTATCCTGTGCGTCTCGATGTAGGGCTGAAAATACGTCTGGGCGTGGAGAACGATGAGGTCTTGCCGCAGTGACTCGATCTGCGCACGAAGCGGTTCCACGGCTTTTGTGAATTTCGCAAACTCGATCTGCGGCGATTTGCTCTTCGTCGCAACTGAATCGGGGAACTGGAGGTCAATGAGGCGGTCGATCTTTTCCGCCTGCGCTTCGATCCTGTATTTGACAAAGTGGGCCGACGGCACGACCTTTGACCGGTCGATCATCATTCCGACCTCTTCTACCAGGCCGCAGAGTTTTTTTCCTTTCTCCAGGTATTCGATCGAGCGATCTTCCTGCACCAGCGGACGCGCCGTTGAGACAATTTTGGCGTACAGGTTCTTCACCTGTTTCGAGAGTTCCTTGTACGGATTCCAATAAAATTTTGCATCGCCCGAGCGAAACAGGAAGACGCGGAATGCCAGATATTCCAGGAGTTTCGCCTCATGGGACCCCTGCTCGATCTTCCCAGCAAATGCATCAAACGCCTCGTCGAGCAACGGCCTGCTGTCGATCACGATATCGAACCCGGGCGAAAACCCAAACTCAAGGGCGGAGGCTTTGAACACTTTTGCAAGGAAGCTGTCGATCGTCTGCACCTGGAATTCCGAATAGCGGTCGAGCACCTGCTCCAGTATTTCGTTCGCGCGGGCTTGAATCTCTCGGTCATTCATGGAGAGGAGCGGGCGGAGATCTTCGAGGGCATCAGGGAGGCCCAGGGCTGCATCCTTCAGCAATCCAAGGACCCGCCGCTTCATTTCCACAGCGGCATTGTTGGTAAAGGTGATGGCGAGGATATTGCCGAGGCCGTTATGCGGAATGTGTTTCGAGAGAAGTAGCTGTGCCAGCCGGTGCGTCAGCGTGGTGGTCTTCCCCGAGCCGGCAGAGGCATCAACCACCGTCACGAGAGGAAATTTGAGTTCAGTATCTTTGGGAAGGAGTGTCGGCATGAATAAAAAGAATGAGATCCCCGGAACTGAGCCAGTGAGATTCCCGGAATTTGCGCGAAGAATGAGATTCCCGGAATCTGAGCGAAGCGCTTGCGTGGCAGATTCCGGGGAATCTGGTTTCCGGGGAATCCGGAATCTAGCGCACGACTTCTTCGACGGCGAGGCTGTAGCGGTACTTGTCGAAATAGATATTGATCCCCCCGTATTCGAGCTCCCCCCGCTGGAAGTCTACGTTGTCCGACCGCATGGAGCTCTTGGGCGGGTTAAGTTCCTGGTTGTGATCGCTGTTCGCTGCCATCCGGTACTGATCAAGGCCGCCGAAATAGAAGTCACGGATCTCTTTTCGCTGATCTTCAGGCCCCCTGAAGTATTGCATTGCGAATATTCCCATGTAGGGATCGACCGGCACCCAGCCGTACGGCAGAACATAGATCTCGGCCCAATCGTGAATCGTCTTCCCTCCGGGGATGGTCAGCCAGCCTGATTGCCACCGGGCCGGAATGCCGTTCCCGCGGCAGAGCGTAATAAAGAGAAGAGCCGCCTGTCCGCAATCGCCGTATCTCTTTGTGAGGCAATAGTCGCTGATATTCCTGATCGTCGAGTATTCCAGTGCGTAGCTGTACTTGATATTCTCCGAGATCCACTCATAGAACTTCTTCGCCTTCACCAGCGCGTTTGTATCGTTTCCAGCCAGTTCCTGAGAAAGCCTTTTGATCTTGTCTGTAAAGACAACATGCGGGCCTTCGCTTGTATAAGATTTGTAAAACGCACTCGTCATATCGTAAAGCTGCACGGCTGCGGGTTGAAGGTCGAACCAGATGCCGAATGTGGTGTACTCGTATTCAATCCGGAACTCCGTCGGTTTTGTTTTCTCCGTTTTCTGTTCAAGCACGACGCTTCGTATGGGCGATTCGTGTTCATCGACGCTCACGACGGGCCTCGAGGTGGTCAGCAGCCTGAAGCTTATCTGATGGGGAAACGCTCTCGGAATGGGAAACCAGGCGCGGACTGTCTCTCCGGCCGCGATTGCATCCGCTCCGAGCGTTATGGTCATCGTGTTGCGGAATATCTTCGGGAGGACAAACGGCGCACGCCGCTCCGTGGCTGCCTGCTTGATGGTCCTGACGGCATTCAATGTCGATTGTTCGAATTGCGAAATATCCCGCGGGGTGAGTCTGCGGGATTCAAGCTCGGGATAGCGAAAAAAGAGGTTGCTGATGCTCGGGCCGACGAAGTACTGAACGCTATCAATCAGCCTGAAATCGAACCGCCCCTCGGCGATCCATTGCTCATATTCGGTTTCTGTTATGCTCTTTACCTCCGACTGAAGGCGCTCAAAGAGCCTCTCTTTTGAGAGGGAGTAGTCCATCCGAATCCGGTCGAGCCTGTCGAGCTCGAACTCCAGCTGCTTACGGATTTCAGGATAAGGAGAGGAGATCTGAAGAGCGAGGGCCGTCCCAAGGACTGTTGTTGCTTCGATGAAACTCCCGGCTTCCTCCAACTTAGCTGCTTTTTCAATTGCAGGCGAAACCGGAATTTCTTGAGAAAGGAGAATGAGGGGAAAGACAAGAACGGAAATCAGGAAACGCCAAACTGCCATAACTGAGGTTCCTCCTTGATGAGCAGGAGAAAAATAGGGAATGCGGAGGTGAGGCGCAACAAGAGGAATGACGAATATGGTTCAAAGTTTCAGGTTCAAGGTTCAACGTGGGTGGCCATCAACCTTGAACTTTGAACATTGAACAAGGAACTCCTTCAAGCCAACACCTCGGTCTTCATCTGCCCCACATCGTAGAACCGATTCTCGTATGCTTTGAGATCGGCGCGGGAGATCTCGACGCGACAGACGGAATGAACCTGAACACCCACGAACGCCTGATCCTCAAAGTGAGAACAGAGGCAGGAGATGGCAGCCACATGATTCAGATACGGCTGAACCCAGTCCTGCTGATCGAGAGCCTGAAGAAAATCGTAGAGATTCTGTTTGAGCCGATAGAGTGACGCCGGGTCCTGAACCTGTTGGTCGGTAAACTGTTCCGATTCCAGCGTGAAGCTCATTTGTTTCACGGCCGGATCGACGATGACCTTTTTGACAAGATGAAAATAGTCATGGGAAGATCGCTTGAGGCCGTTTATCTGCCAGGAATCGGAAATATCGACGCCCGCCCCTTGTTTCAATTGTTGCAACTCTTCCCTCAAGTGAGGCGACTCGACTGCATGTTTCAGAACAGAAAGGAGCCCCTTGGATGCCGATACACGTTTATCCTGATCAAAGAATTCCTTTCCTTTTGTTGCCTCAAGCTTCTTCTTCAGGTCGCGATCGTATCGTTCGTCATCTCCCGGCAGGTCATTTCCCGTGACCTCTTTGTAGACGCGACGGACCTCATGCTTATCCACTTCTTCCGCAAGAATCATCCAACTGCGGGTGGGATTGGCAAATGCCAGCGAATCCTTCAGGAAAGGTTTCATTGAGGCGAAGTCGAAGAGTTCAGGATTGGCGACGGCGTATTTCAAGATGGCGCTTATGCCAAGGGCGAGCCCCCCAATAAGGTAGCCGAGTCCCATGTTTGGATTCGTAAAAAGCTGGATGATCGGCTGCGCCAATCCCCAGAGAATTCCCAGAAAGCTCAGAAGAGCCCCCCACGCAAGAAAGCCAAGGAGGTATTTCGACCAGGCGGGAAGCTGTCGTTTCTGCCAAAACGTCTTGAGATAGCGCATGGTGAAGTAGCAGAAGCAGAACGGAATGAGGGAAAGAGAGAGGATCTTCATTCGTTCAAAAAGGCATGCTGAACGGTGAAAAGGATTTTCCCCGCGCCGCGGTTTGTGACATCCTGGTAGGCTTTAAAGAGGGGGTCGTCGGCGGTATCGGTAACGTCGCCCGCAATATCGAGAATGCCGACGGAGCCCTGAAGTCTGGTCGTGACACGCAGATCTGCGCTCATGACGACCGCACCGTTGGTATGAGGGCTACTTGAAGCTTCCTACAGCACGATCAACGGTTTCGTAGGTCTTGAATACCTTGATCAGCTGGGTGATCATGAAGATGCTCTCGACCTTTTCCGTGATGTTGGCGAGACGCATTTCTCCCCCCTTGTTCTTCACGGACGTCATGGCGGCAATGAGTGAACCGAGTCCGGAGCTGTTGATCCATTTCACTTTCCCCAGATCAAGAACGATCCTCTTCACATCGTCCTGGAGGAGACTGTAGATTTTTTCGCGGACCTCCGTCGTGTCGGGCTCGCCCATCAGGTTTCCTCTCAGGGCCACCACCGCCACATCTCCGTGCATCTTCTCTTTGATGTTCATGACTGCACTCCTTGAATTTGCTGCTTTCCGACGAATCTGCTGATGCAGTGCTGGTTAAATGATAGTATCTTTTCGGTCTAATGTCAACGCTCGGTAGTGTATCAGTTTCCCCTTTTTAGACTACAACGCAGAGTCGCAAAAGGACGCAGAGAACACAGAGTAGTTTAAAAGCGACTGATGTCTCTTCCGAAAACGAACGTCTTCGCCCAGTCGAAAAGAACGAGAACCTTGTTTTTGATGCTCACCAGCCGGGTAACGTAAACGGACCGCCAGAAAAGCCACGCGGTGAATCCCTTTCCTTTAACCGTGGCAAGATCGGCCAGCGCGTGCGCACTGCCTATGTAGGCAAGCATGCCGTAATGCTTGTATTCGAATGGCCGCAGAGGCAGCCCGCGCATGAGCCGTTCGAGCGAACCCGCCAGATATGTTCCCTCTTGCTGGGCCACCTGTGCCGTGGCGGGAATTTCCTTTTCCTCTATACTTATACAATCCCCCAGGGCAAAATGTTGAGGAGTTTCTTTCACCCGGAGACGATCGTCCACAATCAATCGCGATTGTTTGTCCTTCGGGAGCTTCAGGGAGGAGATAAACGGCGTGGGTGCGATGCCCGTGGTCCAGACGAGGAGCCCGTACGAAATCACGGATTTGTCGGAAAGCTGAAGAGAAGCCTTCTTCACCTGAACAACTTTTGAATTGGTTCGCACGTCGATCCGCTGCCTTCGGAAGAAGCCTGCTGTGTACCGACTCAGCACGGCATCGAACGAATTCAGGATCTGCTCTCCCGCCTCAAGAAGAGTAATTCGGACCTCCTTGACAAGGAGCGGATAGAGGCGCCGAAGGTCCTCGGTGATCAAATCGTGCATTTCGGCGGCAAATTCGACGCCGGTAGGCCCTCCTCCGACCACGACGTAATGAAGCAGGCGTGCACGCTCTGCCGCAGAAACACCCGGCTGCGAGGCAAGTTCCAGGCAATCGATGATTCTCTGCCGGATAGCCCTGGCGTCCCCGATATCCTTGAGGAAGAACGCGTGCTCCTTCACCCCTTTGATGTTGTAGGTGGCCGGGCTCGCCCCGACGGCGATCACCAGATAGTCGTACGAGAGCGAAAACTTCTTTGCGTCGAGTGCCCCTTTGCATTGGAGAATCCGTTTCCCGGGATCCAGTGAAGTGGCAAAAGCCTGCACGTATTGTGCGTCGGGACGTGCGACACGAACAGATTCAATGATGCTGCGGAACTCGACTGTCCCAACGGTTGTACTGGGGAGCAGCGGCGTGAAGAGAAAGTGATTCCTCGGACTCACGACAACCACCTTGAAGAGATCCCGCCGGAGGTGTTTGAGAAGGCTGAAACCCCCGAAGCCGGTTCCGAGTACGATTAATGTTGGTTTGGAGGACATATGAAATTTGCGATTTGCGATTGACGATTTGAGATTCGTTTCGGGTTTCGAGTTACGCGTTACGGGTGAAGTTTCAGTTCCTGCGTACGCGGGAATCAAGTTTCAGGTTTCACCTTTTGGACCATCTTGTTGAAACCGTTAAAACGGTTTTCGATATTTTCTTGCTCTTCGACCCACAGCTAAAGCTGTGGGCAATTCCGCTGACCTCTGGCCTCCGACCCCCCACCACTGACTTCTGACCTCGGTCTACCCAGTCGGAATGGCATTCCGACCTACAAAGCCCGCTGACTCCTGGCCTCCACCCTCGACTTCTGCCTTCTGCCTTCTGACTTCTGCATTCTCGATTCTTACTTCATTCGTCTCACTTCTTACTTCGTACTTCGCACTTCTTACTTCGCACGAGACACCTCTTCACCCTTTACTCTTCACACTTCACTCGTTATGTTTAATCATGCAAACCACCCGCGTCTCCTCACTCGAACTTCCTTCTCTCCAGCCCTACCGCACTCTTCGGCGGCCGGTGGACCATCAAAAGCAGGGTATCTTTGTTGCCGAAGGAGAAAAGGTTGTCCGACGTCTTCTCGAAAGCGATCTTGAGATCCTCTCCATCCTCCTCACAGAGGAATGGCTCGCTGCACTCCGCGGCAATCTCGAGCAACGCGCATCGCAGCCGGAACTTTTCGTCGCACCCAAGAACCTCGTCGAGACCATCGTGGGATTTCCTCTTCACCAGGGAATCATGGCTGTCGCAAGAATACCGAAACTGATCCCGCTCGACGAAGTGCTCCGACACTCGACACAGCCGTACTTCCTTGCTGCCGTGGACGGATTGACGAACGCGGAGAACCTCGGCGTGCTCGTTCGCAATTGCGCAGCCTTCGGCGTCCAGGCGATTCTGGTCGGTGAAACCTCCAGCAGCCCCTATCTACGCAGGGCTGTCCGCAATTCGATGGGAGCGATATTCAAGCTTCCCGTGGTACAGCTCGAGAACCTCGCTGCGACACTTCGCGCATTCAACGGGCAGGGAATCACCACGATCGCGGCCCATCCGGCGTCGTCAGACGACCTCCTTGCGCTCGGCGAAGTGAATTCCTGTTGTCTCGTCTTCGGGAGCGAAGGCGAGGGCATTTCAGAGAGCGTACTTGCGGCTTGCGCAAAAAAAGTGGCAATCATGATGAGCAACGGCGTCGATTCGCTGAACGTCGCCAGCGCGAGCGCTGTTTTTCTTCACGCGATACGAAGTGCGAGAACGAATTTGTGATTTGTGATTTATTGATTTCGTGATCTGGCGATTTGGTGATTGAATTGTCGACTCATATGCTCGACAACGGGCAAATCATTAAATCAACAAGTCAACAATCAATAAATGTTCAGGGTTTCGGCGTCGGAGGCAGAAGTTTGCGGGCGACAATTTCCGACTGGAAATTTGCCTCCCGGTGAGAGTGGTCGCAAAAAGGCTTGTCCTTGCTCAGTCCGCACCGGCAAAGAGAGATCCGGGTCCTTCCGGCGAGATCGAACTTGTTTCCATCCTGATCGACCAGTTCAAAGTCCCCCTCCACTTTGATGCTCCCGTTGTTTTTTATCATGATCCTTGTCGGCATTGCAACCTCACATAATTGATTTGGAAGAGGAGCTTTTCCTGGTGCTAAGGACCTTGAATGAGATGGAAAGCGACGTGTTTTCCCACTCGAGCACCATGATCCCCCCGGCGGAGCCGTTTCGCTTGAACGAGATGAGGAATTTCTCGACGGGGTTCTTGAGCGTTTTCTTCTTCAGGTTGACGCGGGCAAAATCGAGATGGGCATCGTACACCGTACCCCATTGTCCGGTCTGTTTGTTAATAATGAGTTTCCATTGTTTTTGCGACGGAAGCGTATAGAGCGTGTACGAGCCGGCGGGAAGTTTCACTCCGCCAATTTGCAGGTCAGCCTCCGTAACGAATGCCGTCGCCTCATTGGCGCCCGTTCGCCAAACCACATTGAACGGTACCAGTTCCCCCATGATCTTCCGTTTCCTCATCGAGGGCCTGCCGTAGTTAACGCTGACCTTTTTTCCCGCGATGACGATTTCCGTCGAATCGCGGGGACTGAGAAGCGGCTGCTGGGCCTCCACCTCGCCGGCCGCAGCAAGGAAGAGAGTCAGCAAAAGAACAAATTTGCACCAAGCCTTGTCTTTCATATCAACCATGGAGTTCGTCCTTACTGAGATTCTTTAACACGAAAAAACCAGGGAAAACACATGGATCGTTTGATCTCTGCTAATCCGTGCTTTTTCCGTTTCTTTCAGTGGAGATCCGTGTTCCGTGTTTTTGAACACAGAAAAGGCACGGAAAGAGAACGGAAACGACACGAATCCGGCGTCCATCCTCACATTTCGCACGATGCCTCCTCGTATTGTCGAAATGTCTCTTCGTCGAAACACGCCACGATGACCTTCTTCAATCGGGGATATTCCTTAAGTGCTTCCTGAATGCTCTTGAGAGCTATCCTGCAGGCCCGCTCAATCGGAAAACGATAGACGCCCGTGCTGATGGAGGGAAAGGCAATACTCTCAATTCCGTTCTCGGTTGCCAGCTCGAACGACCGGCGATAACAGCTTGCCAAAAGCCTATCCTCGTCCTGAGTTCCTCCATGCCAAACCGGCCCGACGGTATGAATCACATAGCGAGCTGGGAGCCCGTAACCGCGCGTGATCTTCGCGTCTCCCGTGTCGCACCCCCCCAGTTTTCGGCATTCTTCAAGCAGCTCGGCACCGGCGGCACGGTGAATCGCCCCGTCCACTCCGCCGCCTCCAAGGAGCGAGTTGTTGGCAGCGTTGACGATTGCATCAACCTTTTGCTCCGTGATATCGCCGCGAACGATCCGCATGCGGCTGTTCTTCATGCTTGTTCTTACGGTTCAATGGGCCGGGCCACGATGATTCCGGTCTGGCGCTTGTTGTATGCCAGATACTCAGGCAGAGTTCTCTCGCTTATCTGCACCCTGGCTCCTGCCAACGGGGCATGCATGAAACGGAGCACTCCGTCTTCTCTGACCGCGATCCCAGTGTGCGAAGTATCGAGCCCTTCCATGTCGGTGGTGATGCCGAGAATATCGCCGGTGAGGATCTTTGACTGCAGGGCCTCCACCTGATTCTTGGGAATGTAGAATTTCTTTCGATTCGAAATCTCTTCCTCCAGTTTCTTCATTTTCTCCACGAGCGACGGGTTTTCCTTCAGCTGGCGGTAGTTTTCGGGATGCGTCGACATGAAGGAAACCGTGTTCCTGTACGGCACACCGCCGATTTCGCCCGTCACATCCTTCCATACTCCCTTTTTCTCATTATCGTAGATATAGTCGGTGGTGTAATGGAGACGGCTCAGATATCCGTCGATCACGCCGCCGCGGTATCGGATCAATTGAAGCTGTTTTCTGTAATCGTCAAACGTTGTGCGGTTCAATTTGATGCAACGGGCGAGGACGAGTGCATTTTCATAGAACGAAACGCAATCGAGGCCGCGCATGTTGACCACGAGACGCTCCTCCCCGGAGACTTCCAACGCGTGGGCAACATAGTCGGTTCCCAGGAACGATTTTCCCATAGCGACGATGACTTCGTTGATCGGCTTCTTTTGCAGAGCGAGCGAGACGGCGAGATCAAACTTCGTCTTGCACAACGTCTCGTCATCATTTTCCAAAATGGCCAACGAGCGTTCCCCCGCGAGTTGTTGCCATTTTGAGAATCCCAATGTTGTTTGACGGGACCAGCCCAACCATGCTGCCGCCGGACCTATTGAAAGCTGAAAAAGAAAATTGCGTCGATTCATGGTTTGCACATCCTTCCTTTGCGATCTCTGCTGAGAATAGTCAGAACAGAATGCCGATACCCACTGTTGCCGTGAATCCGGAGAAATTGAAATCAGTCAATGTCTGTTCCTGCATCGATCCCTGGAGGCGCCGGATCTCGCCGTCCATTTTCCCGACATTGCCAAACCGGTACGAGGCCTCCGCTTTCAGAAAGAAGGGATTAAAGACTCTCCAGGTCAAAACACCGGCCGCGTCCGCGATGAGCCTCGTTTTCCTGTAAATCGCATCAGAATCAAAGTACACGACCGTGACTGTGGTGGCACCGGACTTTTCCTCACGGGTGTAGTAGCTGATCGCCTCCGCCCTGGCAAACAAGAGCCCAAAATCGACGCCGAAAGAGACCTCCATATCAAAGAGAAGAGGGGGAAACCAATATGCGAGGCCCAACATCACCCCGGTCGTCTGCACTGACCGGTCCAGATTCAGGTATGCCACCGTGTCGCGGTAGGAGGCATTGACGGTCTGTCCGGAGTACGAAGCCGAAAACGAGACCGAGATATCGCGATCATAACGGTAGATACCGCGGAACCCGAACGAAGGGGCGGACGCAAAATGATCGATCGGACCGATCGGAATCAAGGCGTTCTGGTTCCAATCGCGGATGGTCTTGTCCAACGTCTCGTTCACCGCGCCGAGGACCGGAGAGGCGAGTCCGCCCGAGACGGAAAGCATCCATGTCCCTTCCTGCGCAACACTGACAGGAGGAAAGAGAAAGAAAAGAAAAAAGAGAAAGCGGCCGCTGTCAGAAAGGAGTTTCATCTGGCCGGCCGGCGGGAAGGAGGACATCGTCGCGCGTGCGCGTAAGGTTTTCGAATCGTGCGTACTGTTTGATGAACGCCATGCGGGCCGATCCGGTCGGGCCGTTTCGCTGTTTTCCGATGATCAGTTCGGCAGTCCCTTCCGTGGAGTTGCCGTTTTCGTCCTTTTCGATACCGAACATCTCGGGGCGATGGACAAAGACCACCACATCAGCGTCCTGCTCAATGGCGCCCGATTCCCGAAGATCGGCGAGCACGGGGCGTTTGTCGCCGCGTGCCTCCACAGCCCGGTTGAGCTGGGAGAGGGCAACAACAGGAATGTTCAACTCCTTGGCGAGCGCTTTGAGTGACCGGGAAATACTGGAAATTTCCTGCTCGCGGCTCTGGGCATTCCTCGGTCCCTGCATAAGCTGGAGGTAGTCCACCACGACCATTCCCACATTGTGTTCGGCCTTCAGCCGCCGCGCTTTTGCGCGCAGTTCCAGCACTCCCAACGCAGGAGTGTCATCGATGAAGATCTTCGCTTTATAGAGCCTTCCGACGCTCGTGCTGAGTTTTCGCCATTCGTCTTCGGGAAGGCGTCCTGTGCGCACACTGTGGGCATCCACCCGCGCTTCGGCGCAAATCAGACGCATAACCAGCTGCTGCGTGGACATTTCAAGGCTGAAGAACCCGATGGGGACGTTGTGAATGACGGAGGCGTTGCGCGCCAGCGAAAGGACCAGAGCCGTTTTCCCCTGGCTGGGCCGTCCGGCGACGATGATCAGGTCTGATTTCTGGAATCCGCCGGTAATATTATCGAGCTCCGTGAAGCCGGCCGGAACACCGGTAATGCCGCTGTGCTTGCCATGGATGCTCTCAAGAAGCTCCATGGTGCTGTGAACGGCGGTGTTCATCGAAACGAAGTTCTTCTTCATCCGCTGTTCGGAGATCTGGAAGATGCGCTGTTCCGCCTCATCCAGGAGCTCGAGAGCGTCTTCCGTCTCGTTGAAGGCGCGGCTTGCGACTTCAGCGGAAGATGCGATCAGCTGACGCATCAGGGCCTTCTCGAGAACGATGTGTGCGTGAAATTCGATGTTCGCCGCACTCGTCACTTTTGTCGTCAACTCGGAGAGATAGAATTCGCCGCCGATCTTTTCGAGCTGGCCGCGTCTTCGCAGCTCTTCTATAAGAGTAATGAGATCGACAGGCTCACTCCGTTCGAACAGACCGATCATTGCGGAGAAGATCTGCTGATGAGCGGGTTTATAGAACGCCGTCTCATCGAGCACTTCGATCGCTTTGGCGATGGCCTCTTTTTCCAGGAGCATTCCTCCGAGAACCGCCGCTTCCACATCAACCGCTTGAGGCGGCACGCGACCCTCGACGGATCCTCCGGCACCACTCAGATCAAATATTTTTCGGGGTTCTGCCAATTTGGTTCAAGGTTCAAGGTTCAAGGTTCAAGGTTCAAGGTTTCAAGTCCCGCCTAACAGCGGCGGGATCCTCAATTTGGCATCTGCTCACTAAAATCGTTCGCAGGCCAAATTGGGATTTCAGGTTTGATGAGATGCTACTTTTTCATTGAATCATATTCTTTTCGAAGCTTCTGCACATCCTCCCACGTCGGGCGCTTCCAGTTCGGGTTTCTCAGCAACGCCGCCGGATGGTAGGTGACCATCAGCTTGATGCCGTGGTAATCGTGCATGGTCCCGCGCAGATTCGTCAGTGAGGCATTCGTCTTTAGAAGCACCTGGGCGGCAACGCGGCCGAGGCAGAGAATGATCTTCGGCTTGATGATCTCAAGCTGTTTCCAGAGATACGGTTCACACTGCGTGACTTCTTCGGGTAGAGGCTCGCGGTTGTTTGGCGGACGGCACTTCAGGATATTGCAGATGTAGACCTCTTCCCGTTTGAAGTTAATCGCTTCCAAAATCTTGTTCAAGAGCTGTCCCGCGCGTCCTACAAACGGCTCTCCCTGGGCGTCTTCGTCGGCTCCCGGCGCCTCCCCCACAAGAACAAGGTCTGCCTGCGGATTTCCCACGCCAAAAACGAACTTCGTCCGAGTGCTCCCCAGAGAGCATTTCTGGCAGGTGCAGATGGTCTTATTGAGGTCATCCAGCGTTGCACAACCCACCCACGGCTCGTTCGGGTACGCGGCGGTCGCCTTCTCGGGCGGCTTCACAAACCCCTGGAACAGCTCCACTTCTTCAGGTGCGCGATCTGTTTTCTTTGCCATTGGCATTGCCGGTGCCGGTTCATGATCCGTCTTTGACAGAATGATGTCGCCGTACAATTCCTGCTGCTGCCGGAGAAAGCGTTCAACATCGGAAAGAAGTTTCTGCATTTCGGGAAGCTCGGAAGACAAGGGAAAATCGTCAGTTCTTCTGCAGACGGGCACTCACACGGTCGAGGATCGAATTTGCCACGTCGAATTTCGACATCCTGGGGAGACGTTCTTCTTTTCCGCCGGCCTCGATGATCGTCACGATGTTGGTATCGGTTCCGATCCCGGCTCCCTCGTCGTTCAAGCTGTTAAGGATGATGAGGTCGGCGTTCTTCTTTTTCAGTTTTTCCCGTGCGTTCTCAAGTTCGTGTTCGGTCTCAAGTGCGAATCCGACCAGCACGCCGCCGTTTCGTTTCTGTCCCAGGTTTTTTAGAATATCGGCGCTGCGCGTCAGGCGCACGACGGGGGCGTTGCCTGCGTCGTCTTTCTTTATCTTTTGCGACGAGGGCTTCTCAGGTTTAAAGTCACTCACCGCGGCGGCCATGATGACCACTTTGGCTTCCGGCGCATGTTCCAGGACGGCTCGTTGCATCTGTTCCGCGGTTTCCACATCGATCCTGTGGACGTGGCGGGGCGTTTCCAGGCCGACGGGTCCGCTGACGAGCGTCACCTCAGCCCCCCGCATCGCCGCCGCGCGGGCCAGGGCGAACCCCATTTTGCCCGATGAGCGGTTTCCGATGAAGCGCACGGGATCGATCGGTTCATAGGTCGGCCCCGCCGTGATAAGCACGGAGACCGATTTCAGGTCCTGGTAGGATTTTTCGAGGATTCCGTCGACAGAGTGGACGATGGTGTCGATTTCCGGGAAACGGCCGGGCCCGTGCAGGCCGCTGGCATGCTCTCCTTCTGCCGGCGGAATAACGAAGAATCCCCGTTCCCGCAGAACCGCCAGGTTCTTTTGAGTCGATTCGTTCAGAAACATATCGGCGTCCATCGTCGGCGCAAGGACGATCGGCGCCCTGCATGCAAGGGCGATGACGGTGAGCAGATTATCAGCAAGCCCGTACGTCATTTTCGCCACCGTATGTGCGGAGGCGGGGGCAACAAGAAACAGATCGGCCCACGTTGCAAGGTCGATATGTCTCGTGCCGATTTCCGATTTCGTCGTTTGATTCTTGTCCCAGAGGTCGACGGCGACTTCGTGTTCCGACAGGGTGGAGAACGTCAGCGGAGCCACGAACTTCGTTGCCGCTTCCGTCATAATCACCTTCACATCCGCTCCCGCCTTCTTGAACTCGCGGACGAGGTAGCACGATTTGTACGCTGCGATCCCTCCGGTCACTCCCAGCACTATGTGCTTGTTTTTCAGCACGCGCGCCTCAGGCCGCTGATTCGGGTTCCTCTTCCTCGCTGGGTTGTTCCGGCTCGGGCTTTTCCTCTTCGCGCCTGCGCCATTCGAGGCGTCCTTCGCTGAATTCCTGAACCGCGAGCTCGGTCGGCTTCGGCCGTTTCTCGAACTCCAGGCTGATCTTCAACTGGTCAGGGTTCGCGCTCACGTCCATCTCATCTTCCGTTTCGACCGTCTGTGTCAGCTGTGCAAGGGTCTCCAGGTGCTGATTCAGTTCGATCTTCACGTCGTTGTGGATCTGGCGCGCGCGCTTCGCCGCGATGATGATGGCTTCGTACACGCCAACATTCGTCTTTTTCATCAAGTCTTCCGTATCGATCGGTTTTACTGGCACTGCGTGCTCCTCCTCGGTTTATGAATTGATTGGTTCAAGTTCTGTGTGCTTGCGAACGAGCAATTCCACTTCCGCGATGGCCCTGTCGAGTACGTCATTCACAACCTGACGATCGAATCTTATGCCGAGCTCCAACTCCATCGGCACGCGGGCGAGCCGTCGTGCAAGCGCCGCGGGGTCTTCCGTATTCCGTTTTGTCAGACGGTCCTTCAATATCTCAAAACTCGGCAGCCGGATGAAAATCAGAAGGGCCTCGGGATAATGTTTCTTGATCGAGAGACCGCCCTTGACATCGATATCGAACAGCATCACGCGTCCGCCCGAGAGAGCGCGGTCGACTTCGGACTTCAGCGTTCCGTACAGGTTGCCGTAGATTTCCTCCCATTCCACCAACATTCCCTGCTTAATTCTTTTTTCGAACTCTTCTCTCTTTAAGAAGAAGTAATCGACCCCCTCGGCCTCCCCCTTCCTCATCGGCCTGGTCGTCGCCGAGACGGAGAACTCAATGGTCGGATACTTCGCCATCACCGCTTTTGCGATGGTGGTCTTTCCGGAGCCACTTGGGGCGGAGATGACGATGAGTTTACCTTTGGACATGGCGGAATGGTTATTGGTTAATTGGTGATCAGTTAATTGGCGGGTCAAGAATCCGCCCGCTGTTTGAATTAACCAATGAACTATTTAACCAATTAACCGCCTTACTCAATGTTTTGTAGTTGCTCGCGAATCTTTTCCAGCTCTTCCTTCAGCTGTACCACCTGATGGGCTGTTTCCGAATCGTTGGCCTTTGAACCGATAGTATTCGCCTCGCGGTTCATTTCCTGAACAAGAAAATTCAGCTTGCGGCCCGCCGCCTCCTCTTTCCTCATTGTCTCGAGAAAGAACTTTGTGTGGCTGCGGAACCGAACACATTCCTCCGTGACATCGAGCTTGTCGGAGAGGAGGATGATCTCCAGCTCCAGCCGGTTCTGGTCAATGACCGATTTGTCCGTGAGAAGCTGGGTCACGCGTTCTTCCAGCCTCTTCCGCTCTTCCGGTATTCTCTTCCTGGATTCCGCCTCGATGCGGTTGATCGCTTCATCCATCCACCGGATGCGCCGTTCCAGATCGAGAGAGAGTTCTTTTCCCTCGTTTGAGCGCATCGTGTTCAAGGCGGAAAGTCCGGCCTTCAGGGTCTCCGTCACAGCCTCCCATTCCTGTTCGTCGGGTTCGTTTTCGTCGGTCGTTTCGAGTACTTCCGAGAATTTCAGCAAATGTTCCAGCTTGACCTGCTCCCTGATCTTCACCGCTTTCTTGAGCTGAGTCAGGAGCTTATAGTATGCCTTCGCGGCGGTGGGATTGATTGCCACGGGAAGGGCTCCGTTCGCCTCTTTTTCGAGTACAATCGAAAGCGAGATCTTACCTCTGTTCACGAAGGAACGTACAATCTCTTTGATGTCGTTTTCACGGTGGGCAAGCGACCGGGGTGAGCGGGAGACAACCTCGAGAAAGCGGCTGTTCACGCTCCGCACCTCTACTGTACAGGTGATCCCGTCCTTTACGATTTCCGCCCGGCCGTAGCCGGTCATGCTTTGCATCAAGGGCTTTTTCCTTTTGTTCGGGGGGAGAAATGCCAAGCAATGTACGAAACATTTGAAGGGACGGCAAGGACAAGTTTTGAACAAGTTTGTCACGAGAGTTGTCCACAGCAGGGCACGCCATCGGTTGGAAACCGACGGCTCTATTACACGTGATTCGTCACAATCCCGCTTTGCGGGATTGTGGATTGACGCGGTTCTTCAAGCCGTCCGTTTTAACGGATGGCGTGGAAACATCGAAACATGCGCCTCAGTTTCTCTCTCAATTCTTTCTATTTGCTCTGAATTTTCCTAACTTTTTTGGAATGATCAGCAATTACTATACCCTCTCCTTCATTGTCCGCGATCTCAACACCCGTCTTGCGGGTGCGACGATCGAACAGATCTTTTCTCAAAACAAAAACGAACTGGTGATTGCCTTCTCGGGAGGAGATTTTCTCATCGTTTCATGCGACCCCTCTTCGAACCATGTGTACCTGCGAAGTTCCTTCCCCCGGGCGAAAAAGAACACCATCGATCTCTTTCCACGTCTCGTTGGATCAGCGGTCCGCTCCGTTTCAATTCATCCCCATGATCGCGAGTTGAAGATCGCGACGGATAAACCCGGGGAAATCCTCGTACACCTGTACAGGTCGAAGGCAAACATTCTGCTGGTCGATTCGAAACGCGTCGTTCTGGATGCCTTCCTTCACCCGAAGGAGTATATTGCAACGACGGCGGAAGAGGTGGTTTCCACAAAGCCCTTCCCTGCCGACGCGGCCGCTTTTCACAACCAGCTTTCGGGGATCGGGCACATCCCGGCGTTCGCGGCTTTGAAAACGATGATGCCGCTCATGGGCTCGCTTCTGATCCGCGAGCTCTTTGCACGCTCTGGTCTCGATGAACGCGTCGCCGCAGCCGAAATCACCGTTGCTCACGCACAGATTCTCTTTGATCAGGCGAAGACCATGTTGAGGGAACTCACCGACTCGCCGTCCCCCCGTATCTATAAAGAGGAGGGACATCCCGTCCGATTTTCCATTGTCGGGCTCCGTCAATTTCAGGAATCGGAGTCCGAGAGTTTTGTTTCCGTCCATCAGGCCGTCAGAACATTTGTGTCATCCTCACACCGCGAAAAGAGCTTTCATACGGAGCGCGACCAGGCAATCGCAAAGCTCAAGTCAGAAAAGGAACGCATTGAGCGAACGACGGCGAAAATCACCGCTGAAGAGAAAGAGTCCGCCGACAGGGCTTCGACGTGCGAGCTGAGCGGGAAGCTTCTGATGGCTCATCTGCACCAGATCCGACGCGGCGATGAGACGGCAAAGCTTGAGAATGTTTTTTCGCCCGAACGCGGGGAGGTTGAGGTCGCCCTCGATCCTCATCTTTCGCCCGCAAAGAATGCGGAGCGGTTTTTCGATAAAGCCCGAAAAGCAAAACAGGGGCTGGAGGACCAGGAGGGACACAAACAAGGTTATCGTGATCGGTACGACGATGTGATCACGCTTCTCGGGCTGCTTGAGCAGGTGCAGACACCGGAGCAATGGAAGGAATTCTCCTCGGCTCATGCGAAGGAGTCGGGCGTTCGCCCGGGCGGAAAAGGGACTGCGAAGAACGAACAGATTCCCTTCCGCGTGTTCACGGTCGACGGGGGATTCGAAGTGTGGGCAGGAAAGAGCAGCGAGAACAATGACATGCTGACGACAAGATACGCGCGGCCCAACGATCTTTGGTTTCACGCCCGCGGTGCGGGAGGGTCGCACGTTGTCCTTCGCGTCGGAACCGGCAAAGGTGAGATCAGCAAGAGGGCCAAGGAGCAGGCGGCCGCCATTGCCGCATACTATAGTAAGATGAAGAACTCCCGGCTCGTACCGGTGGCAATGACCGAACGGAAGAACGTGCATAAACGAAAGGGGTCTCCTGCCGGCACCGTCATGGTGGATCGGGAGACCGTCCTGATGGTACCGCCTCAACTCCCCGCAGCCAAAAACGATAGACCACTGTGAGAGAAATCTTGAAGATTGTGTTTTTGTGCGGCTTGATCGTCACGGCAGCCGGGGCTCAGCCGGCTGTCAGGTTTGAGCGCGCTTTTCCTTTGCTGACATTCACCTCTCCCGTCGGACTGACGTCAGCAAACGACGGAACGAACAGGATCTTTGTCGTCGAGCAAGGGGGCGTTATCAAGGTCTTTGAAAACGCCGACACCGTCACCTCAGCGCGCATCTTCCTCGATTTCACCGACAGCGTCACAAGCGGCGGCGAGAGGGGACTGTTGGGGCTTGCATTCCATCCCCAGTACGAAACGAACGGCTACTTCTACGTTAATTACACAAGGCAAACCGATACTCTTCGTACGTTCATTTCCCGTTTCTCTGTCAGTGCGAACGATCCCGATTCGGCCGACCCGGCATCGCAAACGGTCCTTCTCCGCGTCAATCAACCCTACACCAACCACAACGGCGGCGCATTGGAATTCGGGCCCGACGGTTTTCTGTACATCGGACTCGGCGACGGCGGCTCGGGGGGCGATCCGCAGAACAACGCGCAGAACCTCTCCGTTCTCCTCGGCAAGATTCTCCGCATCGACGTCGACACGACGGACGGCGGCCTTCCCTACGGAATCCCTCCCGGCAATCCGTTTGTCGGAAACATGAACGGATGGCGAGAGGAGATCTACGCTTACGGGCTGCGCAATCCCTGGCGGTTCAGTTTCGATCCCGTCACTGCCTTCCTCTGGTGCGGGGATGTCGGACAGAACACGCTTGAGGAGATCGATCTGATCGAACGCGGAAAGAACTACGGATGGCGCATTATGGAGGGAACGCAGTGCTACAATCCTTCAAGCGGATGCGACACGACAGGCCTGACGCTGCCGATCTGGGATTACGAGCGCTCGTTGGGGGGATCCGTCACCGGCGGATATGTCTACCGCGGCGGAGCGTTCCCGGATCTTGCGGGATTCTATATCTACGGCGATTTCGTCTCCGGCCGCATCTGGGCGCTCCACTACACCAGCCCCGATTCCTTGACAAATGTGCCGATCGATACCATGGACGCTTATTCCCTCTCTTCGTTCGGGATCGACGAAGGGGGCGAACTGTTCAGTTGTTCTCTTGCCGGGGAGATTTTTCGATTGAAGCTCCGATCCCCGTCCACAGGAATACGACACGACTCATCCTCCCCTCTCTCATTCGAGATTCAAAGCTATCCCAATCCTTTCAACTCCTCCGTGGAAATCCGTTATGAACTTCCATACAGCGGACGCATACAAATAGCGATCTTCGATCCTCTTGGCAGGATGATCGATCTCCTGGCGAACCATGACCAGTCCGCCGGACGCCATGCAATTCGATGGGAAGCGAGAAAGGCTTCCAGCGGGTGGTTTTATTGCAGGCTCACCCTCGAGGGGAGCGGCGTCCTCAGGAGGACGATACCGCTGATTCTCGTGAAATAGCCGATCCATCGCTCTTGCAGGTGTAATCCGAAAATCGTACCATCTGGAGTTCTCCATTCCGTTTGTCCAACTTCTCAGGGAGGAAGTATGACATATGCAGGTTTTTGGAAGAGGTTCGCGGCATACCTCATTGACACCATCATTATCGGATTCGTGATGGGAATCATCATGATGGTTTTCGGCGTCGGGCTGTTCACCAGCATGGCCACGATGGATGAAATGACAATGGATGAGGGGGACGCCGAGGCCATGGCTGCAGGTATGATAGGAGGAATGATGACCCTCATCCTGGTGGCCAGTGCGGCGCAATGGTTGTATTTTGCTCTTATGGAATCTTCAGCGAAGCAAGGAACTCTTGGAAAAATGGCCCTCAGCATTATCGTCACGGATGCGAACGGCAACCGTATCTCGTTTGGCCGCGCAACCGGGCGCTACTTCGGGAAGATTATTTCCGGGGCGATTCTTTGCATTGGGTATATCATGGCCGGCTTCACTGAAAAAAAGCAGGCGCTTCACGACATGATCGCAGGTTGTCTCGTCGTCAACAAGTAATCCGGAGATCATGACCGACACACCGGCACAGGAGAAGAAGTTTCAGTGGAAGTGGGTTTGGATCACGCTGGGCATGTTTGCCGTGTTCTACCTGCTTCCCATTTTTGCCGCCTCATCGTTCCGACTTTCGTTTGGTGACAAGATCATCGGCGGG
>Ga0209002_10000631_pt1 | contig 28651 bp, 31 predicted proteins | sample Rifsed16ft2_FD_184010 | JGI IMG/M metagenome (GOLD analysis project Ga0209002, IMG submission 184010) | Soil microbial communities from Rifle, Colorado, USA - sediment 16ft 2 (version 2) | ecosystem: Environmental > Terrestrial > Deep subsurface > Rock core/Sediment | place: Rifle, Colorado... | reverse complement strand
TAGCGATTGTTCTGGGGTTTCGATGCACTATCCGCCTCCGCTTCGCCCTAAACGGGCCGCACAAACCGCGGCCCAGGGCTTCGCTGCGGCGGACACCACAACGACACCCCCAGAACAAACCAAAAAGGGGACATTTCTAACGAGGTAAGCATGGGGACATTTCTAAAGTGGTTTGACACTAGGGGTTCGCCGGGTTGTCGGCAAGGCCAATTGCGGCTATACTGCCGGATTCCACGGCAAGGCAGAAAATAGAAAAGAGAAAATAGAAAACAGAAAACGGGCACGGGTTGATTTCTTTTTTGATTTCTAGTTTTTATTTTCTGATTTCTGTACAGCGAGGAAAAACGATGGCTTTGATGTTCGTGAATGGTGAGAGCGTTCCCTCGAAGAGCGGCCAGACGTACGAGGTGAAGAATCCGGCGACGGGGGAGGTGGTGGACACCGTCCCCAAGGGTACCGCCGAGGACGTGCAGGCCGCCGTGGCCGCGGCCGATGCTGCCTTTCCCGCCTGGCGCGACACAGCGCCGGAGACGCGGGCCCGCTTGCTCTTCAAGGGCGCGGAACTCATCCGGGAAAAAATCGATGAACTGGCCGTGCTCGAAACCAAAGAGCAGGGCAAACCGGTTGCCGAATCCAAGCGCGAAATCGAGCACTTCCTGCACGGCCTGGAGTTTTACGCCGGCCTGGCCTCAAAGATTCGCGGCGCCTACGTGCCCCTGCCCGACCACAAAATGTACGGGATGGTGATCAAGCAGCCGCTGGGGGTCTGCGCCGGCATTGTGCCGTGGAACTTCCCCATCACGCTGATGGGGACCAAGGTCGGCCCCGCGCTCGCTGCCGGCAACACCATGATCGTCAAGCCCGCAAGCACCACCCCGCTCACCGCTATCCGCATCATTGAGGTTTTGAATCAGGCGGGGCTGTCCAAGGGCGTGCTCAACATCGTTACCGGCCCGGGCAGCGTGGTGGGCGAAGAGCTGCTGCGCCACCCGCGCGTCCGCCGTATCGCGTTTACCGGCGAAACCGGCACCGGCAAGCACGTCGCCGAATGCGCCGGGCGAGAGATGAAGCGGCTCACGCTGGAACTCGGCGGCAGCGACCCCATGATCGTCTGCGACGACGCTGCTCTCGACGCCGCCGTCACCGGCGCCGCTGTCGGCCGCTTCTACAACTGCGGCCAGGCCTGCTTGGCCATCAAGCGGCTCTACCTCTTCGAAGCGATCTACGACCAATTTGTGGAAAAGCTCATCGGCAAGGCGCAGCGCCTGAAGGTCGGCAACGGCCTCGACAAAGAGACCCGCCTGGGCCCGCTCCACACCGCGGCGCAGCGCCAGGAGATTGAAGAGCAGGTGGCCGACGCGGTGAAGCGCGGTGGAAAAGTCCTCGCCGGCGGCAAGCGCCCCGAGGGCGCCGAGTACGCCAAAGGCTTCTTCTACCTGCCGACGCTCATCGCCGAGGTGCCCGACGACGCTCGCATCGTGTGCGAGGAGTCCTTCGGCCCGGCGCTGCCCATCTTCAAGGTCAAGGACCTTGACGAGGCCGTCGCCCGCGCCAACAGCTCCATCTTCGGCCTGGGTTCGTCTATCTGGACGCGCGACCTCGGCAAAGCCCGCGCCGCCGCCGAGCGCCTTGAGGCCGGCAATGTCTGGATCAACTCCCTGCACATCGGCTACGACGAAATGCCCTTTGGTGGTGTCAAGTCGAGCGGCATCGGCCGCGAGCACGGGCCGGAAGCGCTCGAGTATTACCTGGAGCCGAAGGGCGTGGTCGTCGCGACCGGTTAGCTTTTGGTTTATTGGTTCATTGGTTTATCGGTTGATTGGTTCATCGGCTGATCGGATCCGGCGCACGCACCTGCCTCCAATCAACCACTAAACCGGTAAACTAATAAACCACTAAACCAATGAACCAATAAACCGATAAGCCAATAAACCAGCCATGGCGAAGATGATTATTGCCGGCAAGCCCGCCGAGTCCACCTCCGGCCTGACAGGTAGGGCAAGGCCTTGCGCCTTGCCGCTAGGACGGCAGGGGACAAGCCCCTGCCCTACCCGAAACGAGCAATGAAACCTTCAACCGAGCAAACGTCGTATCCGAAGCGAAAACACATCCGCTTGCCAGTCGATGCCTATCACAAGCCTGGTGCGTGGTACTTCATTACCATCTGCTGTCGGAACAAGGAACCCCGTTTTCAATCAGCCCCACTCCGGGACTTAGTGCAAGAGGTTTTGCATCAAACAGCCGCTGCCCACTATGTGGAGGTGGCAGCCTATAGCATTTTGCCCGATCACCTTCACCTGATATGCTCAGCGGGACCCCAGGGAGTTCCCGGATTCATGCGAGCCTTCAAAAGCAAAACTGCTCTGGAAATCAGTCGCCGAATTGGGGAATCATCCCCCTGGCAAGCGCGGTTCTTCGACCACAAACTTCGCAGTGATGAATCACTGCGCCAGAAATGCGAATACATATGGATGAACCCAGTACGCCGTGCTTTGGTTCGGAGGCCAGAGGATTATCCTTGGAGCGGCGTAGTCCGATCGGGGTAGGGCAAGGCCTTGTGCCTTGCCGCTAGAACTATGGCGAAGATGATGATTGGCGGCGAGCCCGCCGAGTCCACCTCGGCCGAGTGGTTTGAGGTGCGGAATCCGGCCACGGGGGAAGTCGTGGAGACGGTGCCGAAAGGCACGGTTGAGGACGTGCAGCGGGCGGTGGCGGCGGCCGAGAAGGCGCTGCCGGAGTGGTCGGCGCTCGCGTCGTCCCGCCGCGGTGAGATTTTGCACAAGGCCGTCCACCTTATCCAGGAGCACGAATCGGAACTGGCGAAGCTGCTCACGGAAGAGCAGGGCAAGCCGCTGAGCGAGTCGGTGCGCGAGCTGCGTCGCTTTGCTCACACGCTCGAGCACTATGCCGGCCTGGCCAAAACCATCCGCGGCGGCCACATCCCGCGCCTGGATGAAGGCAAGTACGGATTGATCTTGAAGCGGCCCATCGGAATTTGCGGAGCGATTGTGCCGTGGAACTTTCCCGTGTCATTGCTCGGAAACAAGCTGGGCCCGGCGCTGCTGGCCGGGAACGCCGTCATTGTCAAGCCCGCCAGTACCTCGCCGCTGACCGATATTCGCTGTATTGAGCTACTCTGCGAGGCCGGCATCACGCCCGGCGCGCTCAATATTGTCACCGGCCCGGGCGGGACGGTGGGCGAAGAAATCCTGCGCCACCCGGCCATCCGCAAGATTGGTTTTACCGGCGAAACGCGCACCGGCAAGCACGTGATGGAAGTCGCTGCCCGGGAAATCAAGCGGGTGACGCTCGAACTCGGCGGGAGCGACCCGATGATCGTGGCCGACGATGCCGACCTGGAGGCGGCCGTCAGCGCCGCCGCCGTGGGCCGCTTCTACAACTGCGGCCAAGCCTGCCTGGCCATCAAGCGGCTCTACCTTTTCGAGCGCATCCATGACGATTTTGTCTCGAAGCTCGTAGAGAAAGTGAAGCGGCTCAAAGTGGGCAATGGGCTCGAAGCGGAGACGCGGCTCGGGCCGCTCCACACCGCGGCGCAGCGCGAAGAGGTGGAGGAGCAGGTGGCGGACGCGGTCAAGCGCGGCGGAAAAGTCCTCGCCGGCGGCAAGCGCCCTGAAGGGCGGGAGTACGAGAAGGGCTTTTTTTATCTGCCGACCCTTTTGAGCGATGTTCCCGACGAGGCTCGCATCGTTCAGGAAGAATGTTTCGGGCCGGCACTGCCTATCTTCAAAGTGAAAGACTGGGAGGAGGCCATCGCTCGCGCCAACCATTCCATCTATGGCTTGGGCTCGTCGGTCTGGAGCCGCGACCTCGCCCGGGCGATGGCGGCGGCCGAGCGCATCGAGTCGGGCTATACCTGGATCAACTCGGCTCAGATCATTTACGACGAGTTGCCCTTCGGCGGCGTGAAGTGGAGCGGGCTCGGCAAGGAGCACGGTTCGGAAGCGCTCGACTACTATATGGAGACGAAATCCGTCGTCGTCGGCAAAACTTAGCGGAGAAATTCGATGACTGAGCAGCTTGTTCGCTACACCGTCCAGGACGGTCTCGCCATACTCGAGATCAACAACCCACCCGCGAACACCTACAACTTCGACTTGCTGCGGCAGCTCGACGCGGCGATCGTCCAGGCTCGCCTCGATTCAAACGTTCACGCCATTGTGCTGCGCGGTGCGGGGGAGAAATTCTTCTCCGCCGGCGCAGAAATCCGGTTCATCTCCGAGGCTTCGCCTGAGATGCGCTACAACTTCTCTCTGTTCGGCCACGAAACCCTTCTTCGCCTCGAGAACACGCCGAAGCTGGTGGTGGCGGCGCTGAACGGCCACACGGTGGGCGGCGGCCTCGAGATTGCCATGGCGGCTGACCTACGGCTGGCCAAGAAGGACGGCGGGCGCATCGGGCTCGCTGAAGTCAACCTGGGCGTGATCCCCGGGATGGGCGGCACGCAGCGGCTGGCGCGGCTGGTGGGCCGCGGGCGAGCGCTCGAACTGGCCGCCACCGGCGTTACGTTCTCGTTCGAGGAAGCGCAGGAGATGGGTCTGGTCAACCAGATCTTCGAGCAGCAGAGCTTTTTTGACGATGTGGTCGCCTATGTGCGACAGTTCATCCCGCCCGCGAAATCCAGCCTGGCGGTCGGCCGCATCAAGCGCGCCATGAAGTCCGGCCTCGAAGCATCCCTGAGCGAGGGCCTGGCGCTTGAGCGGGAGGTGCTGGCGCAGGTCTTCGCGAGCGAGGACGCCGCCGAGGGGATGAAAGCCTACCTCGAAAAGCGCATGGCCAAGTTCAAAGGCCGCTGACTTTCCTCGCAGGAACTCTGTACTTGTGCACCAGGAAGGCCTTAGGATAGAGTTCTGATCTCCACTACAAATCAAAGGAGGCATTCGATGGCTATTGTCAATCCCCTCTCCAAAGAAAAGGCTGCTCCGGAAGTGCATGAAATCTACGACGCGCTGGCAAAAAAATTTGGCAAGATGCCCAACTTCTTCGGCACGATGGCTCACCGGCCTGACGTGCTGAAGAAATTCGTCCCACTTTACGGCGCCATCATCAACGAAGGGACCGTCGATCCCCGCTACAAGGAGCTGGCCTACCTGAAAACGGCGATGCTCAACGGCTGCGAGTATTGAACGCGGGCCCATATCGCTTCGGCGAAGCGAATCGGCATCACCGACGAACAAATTCAGGCCCTACACTTCTACCAACGCAGCCCACTTTTTGACGAGAAGGATAAGGCGACGATCCTCTATGCTGAACGGGTGACCCGCGGGGCGGCGGCCATTCGCCCGGGCACGCTTGAGGAATTGCGCAAGTACTACGACGAAGGCCAGGTCGTCGAGCTTACCCTGACCATCTGCATGGCGAACTTTACCAATCGGTTCAACGACAGCCTCGCCACCATCCCCGACCTCGGGGTATAGATAGCAGCGGGCGAGCGAAGGTTGGGGGCGTCGAGCGGAGACCCCCTGTATGGTCAGGGACGCTTCTGCTCCGGGCTGACAGACGAATTCTCCCCACAGCTTGAAGTCAAAACCCTGGCTAACCCGGCGTCTTGTTCCTATGCCATGTGGAGTGATACCCTGCGCCGGGATGAAAAAGCTTTTCTCCGGCTTTTTGCTTTTGCTTGTCGGGGTTGCGCCGTAGGGCTGGGCGCAAGTCTTCGCGAGCAGGGTAGCGTCCGCCCATGCGGTCGGGCGAGGATGGAACCGATTTAGCGCTCGACGTCGAAGTAGATGCGGGCGGTGACGCGGTATTCGGTGATTTTCTTGCCGTCCAGCCCCATCTCCAGTTCGGCGACTCGCGCCCACTTCATCCCGCGCACGCTCTTGGCGGCCTCGGCAACCGCATTCTCGGCGGCACGGGCGAAGCTGTCCTTCGAAACCCCTACAATCTCGATGACCTTCTGAGCCATGACATGCCTCCTCTCAACTGCCAAACTTTGGCGCCCGCGGCGGACAAGCGCGCAATGAATCCCTGTGACTCACGTCCGGTCAATCCTGCCCGCGTCTTCGGGCTTTCTGAGTCTTCGAGCCACCGATAGGGGTCAACAACCTCAACGCCGTGGAGCACTTCCTTGACGTCATCCGTCCGCGTCTTCGGCGGGGTCTTGTGAGCCCGATCCTGGGCCCATACAGCCGAAGCGCCGAGAAACACGAGAAGCTGCAGCCACCTGAGGGTTCCTCGGCGACAGCGATAGAGCCGGGGGTTCTTTGTGGCTCGCCCGGACATTTCAGTTACTCCTCTCGCGGCCATTCGCGTATGGGTTGGGAGTCAGAGCTTAGAACGGAATTCACAGCCAGCACAAGCCGATTTGCAGCCACTGCTCTTGCTTCGGAGTGAGCCCCGCCAGAGCCTGTCGATTCGCTCCCAACCTGCATGCCTCACGGCGGCAAGCAAATCGTGAGCCCAGAGGCATCGGTCTAGGTTTGATAGCTCAATCCTCCCACAGCTTGAAATCAAGAAGCCGCGTTGACAGCCTTGAGCGGGCGTCTTGTTCACATGCGATGCGAAGTGATACCCTGCGCAGCGATGGGAAAGTTATCTTTGTTCTCTTTGCTTCTCCTTGCCGGGGTTGTGCCATGGGACCCGGCGCAAGTGTTTGTTATTGACAGAGACGTTCCGGTGGGAATGCGCGATGGGGTGGTGCTGCGCGCCGACGTCTGGCGACCCGCCGCTTCCGGCCCATTCCCGGTGCTGGTGTATCGCACCCCCTACGACAAACGGCGCGCGCCGGAGAGCTACACGACGTTCCGCCGCGCGGTTGAGCGGGGCTATGCCGTCGTCATCCAAGACGTGCGCGGGCGTTACGCCTCCGAGGGCGAATTCGTCCCCTACCGCCAGGAGGGTCGCGACGGCTACGACACGATCGAGTGGGCAGCCCGGCAGGCCTGGTCGAACGGGTCGGTGGGCACGTTTGGCCTTTCCTATCCGGGTGCGGTGCAATGGCTGGCCGCGCTGGAACGCCCGCCCCACTTGAAAGCGATGGTCCCGGCGATGACCTTTTCCACGCCGCAGAATTTTTTCTATTCGGGTGGCGTGTTCGACCTTTCCTGGATCGGGTGGATCTGGAACAACATTGCGCCCGACACCCGCGCGAGAAAGAATCTTGCAGGGCCAAAAAGCGACGAGGGAGCGCGCGCCGAGTGGCTCCGCGTGCGGGAGACGCTCCAACGCCATCTGCCGCTCAGCGAGTTGGGGGAACTCAGCGAAGTGGCGCCCTACTACTACGAATGGTTGCGCCATCCACCGGGCGATCCCTGGTGGGACTGGGCCGAAATCCGCAGCAAGTATGGGCGCGTCGGTGCCGCCGTGCTGAATCTCTCCGGCTGGTATGACGAAGCCTATGGTCCGGAAGGGGCCACAACCAACTTCAGGGGTTTGGCAGCCTCCCGCAAGAGCCAGACGGATATCCGCACGAAGTTGGTTATCGGGCCGTGGACCCACGGGGTGCATGAAACCACCGAGACGAAATCGGGCGAGCGCGAATTTGGCCCGGCGGCGGGCATCGATTACGACGAACTGGTGCTGCGCTGGATGGATCGCTACCTGCGAGGGCGCGACAACGGTGTTGACCGGGAAAAGCCCGTTCGCATTTTTGTGATGGGGGAAAACGTCTGGCGCGAGGAAGACGCCTGGCCGCTCCCACAGACTCGCTACACCCCGCTCTATCTCGCGGCGACAGCATCAGAAGGAAAGGCCGGAGGCTTGAGTTGGGCGGCTCCGAGGCAGAACGAGCAGGCGAGTGCGTTTCTCTCCGACCCGACCAATGCCGTGGTGGACCCTTTCGCCACCTCTTCAGGTGCCCATGATTACCGCGAGCTGGAACGCCGGAGCGACGTGCTGGTGTTCGACACCTCACCGCTCGAGCGCGACCTCGAGGTCACGGGGCCGATCACCGCCGAGATCTTCTTGTCGTGCGATGCGCCGGACACCGACCTTTGGGCACGGCTGATTGACGTTGCGCCGGACGGCACTGCCTTCAACCTGATGAGCCCGGGCCTGGAGGTCATCCGCGCCAGCTACCGCAACGCCGGCCGCGGGCGCGAGCCCCGATTCTATCGGAGCAAGCTGCTTCGGCCGAACCGCGTGTACAAACTCCGGCTCACGAATCCGGTGACCAGCAACGTCTTCGAGAAGGGCCACCGCATTCGGGTGCGGATTTCGACCACGTTTTTCCCTCACTTTTCCCGGAATTTGCATACCGGCGAATTGGAAACAGTTTCCTCCGCCATGCGGAAAGCGACCATCCGCATCTACCACGATCGCCGGCGCGCATCGCGGCTGATCCTGCCCGTGATTCACCGCTGAAGCATCGGCAATCACTGCGCACCGACCCAAGGTGCCGAAGCGGAAGCGATTGCCCGTCATCTCCGGGTGTTGTATCTTCAACCAGCCGGAAGGAAGAGGAACCGGGAACCGCCGATAGGAAAGAGTTGACGACGGCAGAGAGGAGCCGACCACTCGTCATGACGGACAAGGTCGTGGTGCTGGTGACCTGCGGCAAGGCCGCCGAAGCCCACCGCATCGCTCGGGCGCTGGTCGAGGGGCGGCTGGCGGCCTGCGTGAACGAGCTGGCGGGGCGCGTGCGGTCCGTCTATCGCTGGAAAGGCAAGGTGGAGACCGCCGCCGAGTACCTGCTGCTGATCAAAACTTCCCGGAAATTGCTCGCCGCCTTGCGCGCTGAAGTCGAGCGGCTGCACAGCTATGACGTGCCGGAAGTAGTCGCCCTGCCCATTCTCGCTGGCTCACCCCAATACCTCCGCTGGCTGGAGGAATGCCTGCTGCGTCCAGCCGGCAAGCCCCGCCAAGGGCGGGGCAAGCGCACCGCCCGGAGTGGAGGGAAGAAGAGATGAGCGCCACCTCGCCCGCTGCGGCGGCCTGCCTCCTCGGCACGCGCGCCGGCTTCCGCTGGTTTCACGTCGAAGACGTCCGTGGCCCCGCGCTCGACCAGCTTGCCGCCGAGTTTGGCCTGCACGAACTGGCGATGGAAGACTGCCGCAACGAGCGCCAGCGCGCCAAGCTGGAGGAGTACGAAAACCATCTCTTTGTCATCGTCAACACGGTTCACTTCAACCCGGAGAAGAACGAATGCTGGTTCGGCGAGTTCGATATCTTCGTCGGCAAAGATTTCCTGATCAGCGTGCACGACGGCCCGAGCCGGACGGTGGGCGCTGTGCGGCCCAAGTTCGAGGCCGATCCCAGGCTGGCCCATCCCGGCCGCTTGCTCCACGCCCTGCTCGATTGCGTCGTGGATCGCTATCTGCCCGTGCTGGACAGCATCGACGACCGCATCGACGCGCTCGAGGAGGAAGTCCACCGGGGGCCTTCGCCGCGGCTGATTTCGGAAATTTTCGCCATCAAGCGCGCCCTGATCGATTTCCGCCGGGTGGCCATCTCGATGCGCGAGGTCATTAACCAATTGCTGCACCGCACCGAGCCCTGGCTGCGCTCCCAGCAGGCCTATTTCCGCAACGTCTATGACCACATCGTCCGCGCACTCGATTTCGTCGAGTCCTACCGCGACATCCTCACCGGGGTGCTGGACGTGCATCTGACCGCCACCGCCAACCGCACCAACGAAATCGTGAAAGCCCTCACGATCTTTGCCACCCTTGCCCTGCCATTTCTCCTTGTCACCGGCTACTTCGGAATGAACTTTGCCGGTCTGCCGCTGCTGAATCACCCCCATGGCGCACTCTACGTGAGCGGCGGCATGGCGGCGATTGCGCTGGTTCTGCTGTGGCTTTTTAAGCGCAGGGGCTGGTTTTAATCCCAATTCCCGGTTTGAAACTCGGCCATATTCGACTGACAGATGCCGCAGCAAGGACGAGCGAGTCCCTGGATGTACAAGTAGCCGGGCCCAGCCTTGGCGGGGCCGCTCGCCATTTTCTTCAAGCTGCCCGTCTGAAAACCCGGGGTCGGCTCAATAGCGCCCATTAGCTGGCTTTCTTCGGGTGGCGCTGGATGTAGCCGTGGGCAAACTCGATCAGGCTCGGGCTGTGCATCCCGATCTTCCGCGCTTCAGCCTCAGCGTCTTCAAACTTCCAGCCGTCCACTATCACCCTGCGGATCATCCAGAACGCTCCGACGCGGTTTGCCGACCCGCAGTGGATGAATGCGGGGCGGTTCTGCGGGTCTGAGGTGACTTTCAGAAACTCATCCGCCTGCTCGTCTTTCGGCTCCGCGACGCTGACGGGGATGTTGACGTAGCGCAGGCCGAGCTCCTTGGCCTTCGCCGCTTCTTCCTCGGCGTTATACTCGGTCGGGCGCCGGAGGTTGATGATGGCCTTGATGCCTTCCGTCTTCAGCTTCGCCAGTTCGTCCATCGTCGGCTGGCCGCCGGTACAGTACTGCTCGTTGACGCGGAGAAAGTTTTTGATGGAGGAAAAATCCTGCTGTTGGGCCAAGCCGATACCGGCCAGCAGGATGAAGCCAGCCACTAAGCCAGGCTTTGTTTTCATGTCCTCCTCCTGTGACCGCTTACTCTAACCGCCGGATTTGCATGGTCTGGTCAATGGCGAGCGTAGGGTAACGCTGCCCGGGCGGGCCGGAGTAGCGGGCGGTAACGGTAAAGCTGTTGGCGCTGGTTTCAACGGAGTAAGTGTAACCCTCGCGGCCGGGCTTCTGCATCAAGAGTGCGCCGCTCGAAATCAGCTCCTCGAGCGAGGCATACGACCCGTGTTCAGCGAGGTAGAGTCGCTCGGCCTGGGCGATGGCGAGCAGGTCGTTCTGCACGCCGGTAATCGTGATGGCCTGAGTGGGTGCCGTTCCGTGACCCTCCGGTTGCACTCGGGTAAGGTAAAGGCGATAGATGCCGAAAGCGATGACCAAGGCGATGACGATTGAAATCAGAGCGCGCATGGGGGCCCTGTTTCCACTATCCGCTACCGCTTCTTAAGTGCTTCTTCGATTCCGCGCAGCATAAAGACATCTTCTTTGTTATAAGCCAGCAACTCCTTCAGGTAACGCTCGTCTTTGGACGCTTCCCATTGCTTCCAGGCTTTGTCAGCCCATGCGCCATCCCTGCCGGGCAGGGTTCTCTTGAGTCCCAGCGTTTGCTCAACCGCTTTTTGACCGCCCCAGAGACCAGCCTTCCAGCACTGGGGACATAGGTCAACATGCCTGAATTCTCTGTCCAGAATCACGCCCAGTTGAGCGGCGATGACCGGGAAGTCAAATCCCGTGTGATGTTTCACCGTATCGGGAATAGAGCGCCCGTTGTAAGTTACAATACGGTCAACCCCTCCCAGTGCGTTTATCAATTTCTCCTTGTATGCTTCCTTTCCCACAAGCTGAACAAAGGAATCGTTCCCGCCATCAAGAATGCGTACTCCAATTACGGTTATTTTGTGGTTTTTATGATCATCACATAACTGTGGGTAGCTTAATCGGCCGGTGTAACTAGTCTCGATATCCAGATAGGCGGTCTTCAAGGATCGCCCTCCATCAGATCGTGTTCCCGGCGCTGCTATGCATCCTCTGCATGTAGTTAGCGAGCAAGGGGCTCCACGGTCCCCTCGCGGTACGCAAATCCTTCAGTAAGTTTACTCCGATGGCATGGGATTGGACAATCGCATCCCGGTGAGTGGGGTACCACCAGGTCATTCCTTTCGACCACGCTCCGGGGAAACGGCAGGTTCACCAAAGGCTTGCTAGTTTTCCGGCACGGTGAGGCGAGGGTCGGGCACCGCTCGGCCGATGGCAAAGTGATAGATCACCTGGCCGGCGGATGGTTCCAGGTTCAAAAAGCGGTGAACGTCATCGTCATAGAATGCCCCGATGCCGGTTGAATTCCAGCCAGTAGCCTCCGCGCCTAGATAGAGTCGCTGGCCGATGGCGCCCGCTTCAAAATGCGCATAGCGGTAGCCGCGGTTTCCAAAAGCGCGGGCAGCGGCTTCGAGGTCCGCAACCAGAGAGAAGGCAACGCAGGCATGACCGGCGAGCGGCTGCTCCAAACTGAGATAAGCAGCCGCCCGCTGGACATCTCCGAGATGCATCGGTTCAAGCCCCGCCGCGGCAGGCTCGGCGGCGTGATACCGATAGACGCCGCTCAGAATCCCACGTACGCGGTGGACATAGAGATAGAGCTGGACTAGATCAGAGCCCTTTCCGCCGAAAAGATTCCCACGGAAATCGGCGCGAAAATCAGCGGTAGCGTGACGAAGGATAACGCCGAGGTCGGCAGCTTCCATGGGCTGTGTCTCCGGGTCGAAATCGAGCGCCGACCGACGCCGGCGGGCAATCATGCCTAGGGGCAGATCTCGAGATGGTGTTTCCGCAAGGCTTAGGCTGTCCGGTGACGCCCGAGAGGGAGAGAGGGCCGGTGGCGCTGGCAGCGGCTCAGACGGCGGCAACAGGGTGGAACGATGCATGCCCAGAAGCAAATAGTAGGGAACCTCTTCGTCGGAAAGCTCGTTGGCAACCCCGCCCGGCGGCTCGACAAAAGAATCGTGCGTTTTATTGGTCGGGGGCGTTCCGGCTGAGCGCGGCTCCACGCCAAAGACCAGCACGGCCATCGGCGCTTCGTCAGAAGACTCAAGGCCGAGAGCGCAAGCCAACTCAAGATCGGGAAAATGGCTGAGCCAGACCCCTCCGAGGCCCAGCGCCCGCGCCGCACAAAGGAGAGACATCGCTGCATGCCCCAGGTCATGGCAGCAGTAGCGATAGGCCCGGTCGCGATACTTCCATGCTTCTCGCCAAAGAATCGAAGTCAGAAGGACAATGAGAGGAGCTCCGGCGAGCCATTCGATGCTGCAAACGTCGGCCAGCTTGGCAGCCCAGGGGCCGCGGGAACGCCTTTCGAGCGCGTGGTCGAGGACGCGGTAGTGGTAGAGACCTTCCTCTAGCTCGCTGTTCGCACTTCCCGAAGCCTTCGCCCCGATGTCTCGGGGCAAGGGAAAATCGGGGCTCGCGCCAACAACGACATGCGTTTCCGTGGGATGCAGATTTCCTGATGAGGGGTTGACCCGCAGGCTGTAGCGAAAGTTGGTTTCCGGCACCTGCTTCCATGCGCTGATGGCCATCGAGTGGTGAAGAAGAGCATTCAGCAATTGCAACGTGATCGGCGGCGTCATTGTGCGTGGTTGGGCGAGGCTTGAAATGGTGGCGAAGGTTCCCACCTCCGGCAGTGGCTGCGGTGATCCGAGAGGGATGGTTGGGAAGCCGTGATAAACCCGAAATGGATCGGGCTGGTTGCGCCAATCCAGAAAATGGGCGCTCGAGCGAACGGAGACGTAGCTATGCTTGGTCGCCTCGTGATAGGCAAAGAGCCGGTCGGTTTCGTGATTTTGATCTGGGATAAGGTCGGCCGCGCCTGGTGTCTCGTTCTCGAGCAGGGCGCGGTTCAGGTAGCGCGTCATGGCAACTAGATTTCCGGGTACAGCTCGAAAAAGGCTGCTACCGAAGCGCGGAACTGTTTTTCAATTTGTTCTTTGCTGCCTTGAATCAGGTGCATGCTGATGCGCCCCTCGCGGCTATCTTTGAAGTGGAACGTAGCTTCTTCAACCGAGCCGAGCTCCTCGGCAGGGATCAGCCGCATGCCATAGACGAGTGCCAGGTTCGCCATGGAGGACTCCTTCAGGATGAATCGTTCGCTTCTCCCGCAGAGCGGGATCCCTTCGACTCCGCTCAGGGCAGGCAGGGCAAGCAGGATGAATCCTTTGCCTGTGGTGCGATTCCTCAGCCTATGGAGAAATGTCCCCGGTGTCAAATTTTGTTGGCGCTTTCGCGATGAGAAGTTCACATGATTCGGCAGGGCATCCCGGAGGGTATAATGAGCATCCGGACAGGGTAGGCGGTCGGAGGAACCACGATGAAGCGAACTCTTGCTTTCCCGACGATGCTTCTATGCGGGGCTTTTCCCGTTTGTGCGCAGCAGCCGGTTGCTCCTGTCGAGCCGGGTGAACCTACTCAGGCGGTTGAAGCGGCCAGGCCGCTGGCACCGGCCACGATCACCGTGCTTACAGGGACGCGGCTGCCGATGGTGCTCGTCAACACGGTGACGACCCGAACCGCGCGCCCGGGAGACCCGATTTATTTTGAAACGCTCTATCCGGTGACGATCGAGAACCGCATTGTCATCCCTGCGGGCAGCTTTGTGCGTGGCCAGGTGACTGAGAGCAAACGTCCCGGGCGGGTAAAAGGCCGCGGCGAGCTGATGGTTCGCTTTGATGAGTTGATTTTGCCCAACGGCTATACCATTTCGCTTTCCGCCAACGTAAATCAGGCGGGCACGGGCGGCGGTGAAAAGGTGGACCCGGAGGGGAAGGTGAAGGGCGATAGCGAAAAGGGTCGGGACGCGGGCACCATCGCCACGACGACGCTCGGCGGCGCGAGCATCGGTTCCATTGCCGGCGCAGCCGCCGGAAGCGTGGGCAAAGGCGCGGCGATTGGCAGCGGCGCGGGGGCGGCCGTGGGGATCCTCGGCGTGTTGTTAACCCGCGGGCCGGAGGTGCAGTTGCCCCGCGGCACGACGGTGGATGTTGTCCTGGACCATGATATTGTGCTCGATGGGTCGCGGATTCATTTCACCGATGCCGGTCGCTCTTCCGTCTTGCCCGCCCCCGGCGACCGCACCCAGGATCGCTCGCGCGTGCCCCTGTCGCGCTTTCCTTTCCCTTACTGACTTCACCCAGAAGGCCCGATTTGGGGGCGCCCTGAAGGCCTGCCCCTACAGGGCTGCTCAGCGGAAACGCAGCGGAGAAAACGTTTCTATCGGTATCGAGCTGCTTCCGCGCAGGATCAACTCCACCATGGCGCGGGCAGTGGCTGGAGCAAGGAGAATGCCGTTCCGGTAGTGGCCGGTGGCAAGGAAAAGATTTTCGATGTCGCAGGCACCCAGAATGGGCAAGTGGTCCGGCGAATCCGGACGAAGGCCCGCCCAGGATTCTGCGATTTCGGCTTCGCGCAAGCCGGGAACGATTTCTTCCGCTGACGCCCGCAAGCGGGATAGAGCTTCCGGAGTGGTGCTCTTATCAAACCCTACATCCTCGACGGTGCTTCCCACCACGACGCGGCCATGCTTGCCCGGCACCAGATAGACAGCGCCGCGAATCACCCGGCTGAGGCAAGGTCTTGCCATCTTCAGAGCGAGCATCTGCCCACGGATCGGCTTTGTGGGCGCAAGCCTGGCGCACTCGGGCCCCAGCGTAGCCGACCAGCAGCCGGCTGCGACCAAAATCTTGGCGGCAGCGACCCTCTCGCCAGCGGTCTTCACAGCCACGGCGCGCCCATGTTCGACCACGATGGTTTCCACCGTTGCCCCCTCACGCAAGCGAGCCCCACGCTTTTGAGCGGCCACGAAAACGGCCTCCGTAAGCCGGCGATTGTCCACCTGGTGGTCTTTCGGAAGCAGGAGCGCGGAGCAAACCTGCCGGGCCAGCGCCGGCTCAAGCTGCCGCGCTTCTTCGCCGCTCAGCATTTGTCCGGCTAGCTTTTGAGAGGCAAGCATCCGGGCCGCCTGCTCGAGCCGGGCCGCTTCCGCGGCATTGAGGGCGATGAGGAGCGTTCCCTCCGTCCGGTAGTCCACCTCGATGCGGGAGTCGTTCTGCACCCGGGCCAGGAAATCCGGATAAAGAAGCATGCTCTCCAGCGCAAAGGGAAGAAGGGGAAGGTCATGGAAAGTTTCCGAAGTAGGCGCCAGCATGCCGCCGGCTGCCCAGGAAGCTTCTCGGCCCGCCTGGCTGCGCTCCAGAATCAAAACTTTTGCTCCAGCACAGGCCAGCTCATAAGCAACCGCGCCGCTGATGATGCCGCCACCAACGATGAGAACGTCGGGAGTCACCTTCGTCCTTCATCATAGCGGACAGAGGCGGAAAGGAGAAGCAGGCAGCGAACAACATTCGCTTGGGAGAAAGCGTTTGCGGAGGTGGGTGCCAGAGGGGAGGGATCAGCGCCGGCGGAGTTCCAGCAACTCGATCAAGACGGCAACGAGCAGCGTGAGGATGGATGCCAGCAGCCATTCCGTCTTCCAGAAATGAGCCTGCTGCCAGTCCATGAACCAGTCGGAGGCGAGCGAAGGCACTGCCCAGGCGACCAATACAAAGGCTAGCGCGCCCATCAGGAAGGCCATGACGCGGCGCCCCAGCACCAATCTCGTGTGCGCTTCAAAAAACTGTGCCTTTTCGGCGTGCAACGGCCGGCCGCAGTAATAGCAAAAGAAGGCCTGGGGGAGCGATTCGGTCTGGCAAGAGGGACAGACCAACTTCGGCGGCACGCTCACGATCTTGTCCTCGAGCTGCGGCGCCTCCCAGTAGCGCTCCTGCGTCTTCTCCCGAATGCCAGTTGTTTGCGTCACCTGAGCCATCTCGAACGTTTCCCTTTCCCTCCCTCTGGATATGGGCAATCCGCTCTCCAGAAAGGACAGGAAGGCGGGAGGGGATGATGACCTCTAACCATTGTGTTTTCAATGCAACGCGAGGATAGCACGCGGCGGCTGCGCTGCCTGTCCCGAAGCGAGACGCAACTTTTACTGCTGGCGAGAAGAATTTCTACTGGCTTAAGGGAGGGAGCGCGAGAGATCTTCTGAGAGCAAGAAAGCCTTCTGAGCGAGGTTTGAGGCTCTTGCCCAGTCTCCAGTTCGAGCCGCTGTTCGAGCCTGCTTCAGAAACGAACTGGAGCGCTCCAGAAGGTCTTTCTGTGTTGCGTTCAGGCTTTTGCCGGAAGCCCTCCGCAGGTTGTTTTCCGTGCGATTTATCAGGTCATTGGCCGATTCCTCAGCTCGAGCCTTCTCCTGAGGGGTGATGCTGGGGCCCAACTCCGGCGCCGGCTCAGAAGGTCTGGGGGGTTCGGTCGGCGGCGGTACATGGACGGCAATCGGTGGTGGTGCGGGGGAGGGTGGCTGGGCTTTGGCCCGACGATGACAGCCGGGGCTCGAGAAAACAATCAAGCCGGCGGCAATTAGAGCGAGCGCGAAACTGGAGCTGGGGCGCTTCATCGCTTCACCGCGGGGGCAGGCGAAGGCGGAAGGTGGTGCCGCGGCCTACCTCGGAATTAAAATCGATGGAGCCATTGTGAAGTTGGACGACGCGAAAGGTGTTGGCTAGGCCGATGCCGCTCCCGCCCGGTTTGGTGCTGAAAAAGAGCTGGAAAATTTTCTTTCGATCTTCCGGAGGAATGCCTGCACCGGTGTCTTTCACAAGGATTTCGACATGGTGGTCGTCCCGGCGCAAGCTAATGGTGAGTGTGCCGCCGCCGGGCATGGCCTGGCACCCGTTGAGCACCAGATTGAGCAAGGCCTGCTTGAGCAGGTCTCGGTCCACGCGCACCAACGGCAGTGACTGTGGTTGTTCTACGGCGATGGAGATCCGCCCCGCCTCGGCCTGCGGACGCGCCAGCGCAAAAACTTCCATGACCAGCCCGTGGAGGTCGGTATCCACCAGGTGAAGCTCGACCGGCCGGGTGAAATTTCGGAAAGTATCGACAGCGCGGTTGAGCCGGCTGATCTCGTTCTCGAGCACCTGTAGATGTTGGGCGGTATTGCCGTCGGGAGGCAGCTTGCGGCGAAGCTGGCCGAGGTGAAGCGACATGGCGTTGAGTGGGTTTTTGACCTCGTGGGCCACGCCGGCGGTCACCCGGCTGATGGCGGCCAGGCGTTCGGTGATTTCAAATTGCGAGCCGAGCCGCTCGATGGATTCCAGATCCCGGAGCGTCACCAGTGCGCCCAGTTTTTCTCCACGCTCGGCAATGATCTGCACCGACAATGCAGCGCGGTGCGGCGGGTTGCCCTCCAGCTCGACCTCCAGATTTTCCACTGGGCTCAAATCGGGCTGGGGCAGACCGAGCGCCCGGGCTACCGAAGATCCTTGCGGAAAAATTTCCTGAATCGACCTTCGCAGCAGAGCTTCCGGCTTGACCCCCAGAAATTTCTCCACTGATGGGCTGACCATGATGGCGCGGCCATCGCGCGAAAAAAGCATCAAGCCTTCCTGCAACCCAGTCATGATTTGATCCACGTTGTCCTTGAGGGAACGGTAGCCGGTGCGGTAAGTGCTGAGCTCTTGTCCCAGCCGATCAATCTGGGAAGAGACCTGGCCCAATTCGTCGGTGCGGTCCAGGCGGAGCGTTTGAAACTCGCCGCGGCTCATGCCGTCGAGCTGCTGGCTGATGCGAGCGAGTGGGGCCAGGGCCAGGCGGCTGCCAACGCTCGAAACCAGCGTCGCTGCCAAAACCGCCACCAGCGCCCAGCCCAGCGTGGTTTGGAGTTGCGGGATCAGTTGGCTGTTGAGGAATGTCCCGGAAAGCCCGACACGGATTTCGCCGAAGGGCTGGCGGTTCAGGGTGAGGGGGTAAGTAACCTGAAAGAAAGTTCCCCGCTGGTAGATCGCGCGCGCCTGGGTCAGCCAACCGGCTTCGGCGATGTCGCGGAATTCAGTTCGCCGTGGTTCCACTCGCCCCACTTTTTCAGGCAAATTGGAAGCCAGCACCACGCCGGCCGAGTCGCAAATGGCAATCTCATCCAGCGCCTTCCAGTAGTCCACGCTGGATGTCAGCGCTGCCTGCATGCCCGCGTCGTTTTCAAAAACCGCGCGCAAATAGCGACGCATCTCCTCCGGCTCAGTCGAGCGCGGGCGTTCCGGGGAGGAGTGCAAGGCCAGTCTTGCCTGGTCAAAAACCTGCTGCGCCACCAACTGAGCGCGCTCATGCGTCTGCCGCACGAGCGTCTGGGTGAGATTCCGCGCCCAGAGCGCCGATAGCACGGCCGCGATAGCCAGGACGAGCAGCGAGGCGGCCAGGGTGAACTCAGTTTTGAGACTGGCTCTCATATTCCTTCAACTTATTGTGAAGGGTTTTGAGACTGATGCCGAGCAGTTCGGCGGCGCGGGTCTTGTTGTTATTGGTTGTGGAGAGGGTCTGGTAGATCAGGGCGCGCTCGGCCTGCTCGACGGTGGTGCCGGGTGGAAAGCGAAGCTGTTCCAGGTCGCCTGCGCCCGGGCGCTGCGGACGACAAAAGTCGGGCGGGAGATGATTTCGGGTGATGAGCCCCTCACCGGGCTTGCAGACGACCACGGCCCGCTCGAGCACATTGCGCACTTCACGGATGTTGCCGGGCCAGTTGTAGCTTCGAAAAAGATCGGCCACGTCAGTGGCTACGCCGCGGACCTGGTGATTGTGTTTCTGGTTGAGCTGGCGGATGAGGTGCTCAATCAGGTCGGGGAGGTCTTCCTTGTGTTCCCGCAGGGGCGGAACGTGAACCCGGATCACGTTTAGCCGGTAAAAGAGATCCTGCCGCAGATGGCCGCTTCTCACTGCCTGGTCCGGCTCTTTGTTCGTTGCTGCCAGCACGCGAACGTTGACATGCCTCTCCGTCTTGCTGCCGAGAGGGCGGATCTTGTTGTCTTCAAGAACGCGCAGCAGCTTGGCCTGGGTGGCAATGGGCATTTCAGCGATCTCATCCAGCAGCAGGGTGCCCTCTTGAGCCAACTCGAAGCAACCGACGCGGCGCTCGGTGGCGCCGGTGAACGCGCCCTTTTCGTGGCCAAAGATTTCACTTTCAATCAGCGTTTCCGGCACGGCGGCGCAGTTGATGGCGACAAACGGCTTGTCGTGCCGGGGGCTCAGTTCGTGGAGGGTGCGAGCCACCAGCTCTTTGCCGGTGCCGCTCTCGCCGGTGATGAGGACGGAGGCGGTGGAGGGGGCAATGATGTGGATAAGCCCCAGAATCTCCTGCATGCATTTCGAATGGCCGACCATCTTGCCGAGTTTGCCGGCATCGCGCAGCTCGATCGTCTGCAACTCGATGACCTGCCGGTTGCGAAGACCCTCGACGGCACGATCAACTAACGTGCGGAGTTTTACCTGTTGAAAGCGTTCCAGCGGCTTCTCAACGTAGTAAAAGGCTCCCCGCTCGATCGCCTCCAGTTCGAGATCCTCCGTCCCGTGTCCGGTCAGAACAATGACTTCAACCTTGTGATGGAGGTCGTCCACCAGGCGGCGGAGCAATTCCAAACCGTCGAGCCGCGGCATCTGGTAGTCGGCGATGATGACGGCCGGCGAAGATTCCTCGTATTTCTGGAGGGCGTCCAGACCGTCGGCCGCAGTCAGGGGCGCATAACCCCACTGCGAAATCAGCGCAGCCAGCCCCTGCCGCGCGTTTTCTTCGTCCTCGGCAATCAAAATCTTCGTTTGCGCACGATTCATCCGGTGAAGACCCTCGGTGTCATGCCCCGATTAGATCGGGGCAGGGCTCATTCTAGCCGAAAATCTCCGGCCGCGCATGAAACTCGTGCCGTGCCCGCTAACTTGAGACTCGCTGCCCCATTCCCACTCCGGGTTGTTTGGGCTTCAGATAGTAGGGCAACCTTTTGCTCTCGGAAATGTTGGGGGCTTGGTCTTGCGCCAGCGTACGTCCGATGGCGGCCAATCAATATCGTTGACGCGTGTTACCTGGCGGTGTTCGCCGACAACCAGGGAAGGAGCTCGGTGCAGGGGTTGCAGTGGATGACGTCGAAGCAGTGGATGAGGTCGAACATGAGCGGGCAGCCTCAAGGTTCCGGAAAGAGGGTGAAAACCTGGCTGGCAGCCCAGCAGCTTACTCCGGCTCCTGCATTGGGGAGTGGTTCCGGTACGCAGTTTTTACACCCGCGGTAGGGGCGCCTTTTTCCGCCATAAGACAACCATTGTGTTATCAATCACTTATTGCCATAGCTGTATGGCAGGCGGGTTGCTGCGGAAGACAGTCTTGTGAGTCCCCAAGGAGGCAGGATGAATTTCAAGGTTGGTAGGCTTGTTGGAGCGTCCAGCCTAGCTGGCTTATTGGTGATTGGTGGAGCCTGCCAGCAGGCACCGGTTACGGCTGACTCACCCCGGAGAGAAAGCGGTGGCGGAGCTCTTTTTTCGCTGGGTTCAAGGTTGAAGCCGGTTAGCGTGCCAGAGGGTACGAACCTGGTTGTGGTCATGAACCAATCGTTGAGCAGCGCGAGTAACCATGCCGGCGATCGTTTTGACGCCAGCCTGGCGGCGCCGCTCGTGATCGGAGGCAAGACGGTCCTCCCCAAGGGAGCGCGCGTGACGGGCGAGGTGACGGCCGCCAAGGAGTCGGGCCGGCTTCAAGATCCAGGCTATCTGCGATTGACGCTGCGTTCGATTGAAGTGGGCGGCGAAGACGTGGCGCTAGAGACAGGCGCGGTATCCTTCAAGGGTCAGTCGCACAAGAAGCGGAACGTGGCCATGATTGGCGGTGGCACGGGCGCGGGCGCGCTGATTGGCGGACTTGCCGGTGGTGGCAAGGGGGCCTTAATCGGCGGCGTGGTCGGAGCCGGGGCTGGAACTGCTGGCGCGTATGCTACCGGAAAGAAGGACGTTTCTGTGCCAGCCGAGCAGCGGATCAATTTTCGCCTGACCAAAGCCGTCACGGTTCAAGTGCGCGAATAGAGTTTCCTTTCCTCCATCGTCCCTCAGAGCCGATACTTTTTCGAGAGAAGAGCCCCGACCCGTCGGGGCTCTTCTATTTCGGATTTTGGTCGGTAGGGATGTCGCGCAAGATGGCCTAAGCGGGAAACTTTCCCAAAATGACACCGGAGCTGAGGCTACAGTCCCGGGACAAGAAGGACAACTGTAGGGAAAGTAAGAACTTAAGGCTATTCCAAAGTGGTAAAAGATTTGCTAGAGTTAGTGGGGGTCTGTCCCCCGGGCGTGGGTGTGCGCATGGAAGGTGCGACGGCCGGCCCACTGGAAGAGAGCAGCGTACCCAGGAAATTTCCAGTCACCGTACTGATCGCCGAGGACGAGGAGGCGGCGCAACGGGTGTGTCGCGAGATCGTCCAGTCGCTCGGCCAAGAGGCTATTGTTGCCAGCACGACCGAAGAAGCCCTCGACCAACTCGAAAAGCATCCCGTTGAAATCGTCCTGCTGGATTTGAAGATGCCGACCACCGGCGGGATGGATTTGCTCGAACAGATCAAAAGGACGCGGCCGTACGTTGAGTGCATCATCCTCACCGCCCACGGCACGGTTGAGACCGCCGTGCAGGCCATGAAACTGGGCGCCTACGACTACGTAACCAAACCGTTCCATCTGGCCGAGGTCAAGTTGAAGTTAGAGCGGCTGCTCGAGCGGCTCAACATGGACGCCGAAATCCGTGTGCTCAAAGAGCAACTGCGCACTCACCCGGGTTTTGGCGGGCTGGTGGGACGCTCGCCGAAAATGCAGAAGATTTACAAAATGATGCTGCGGGTCGGCCAGGGTCTTTCGCCGGTTTTGGTTCTCGGCGAAAGCGGCACCGGAAAGGAACTGGTGGCGCGCTCGATCCATTTTCTGGGCCCGCGTCGCAACGGTCCGTTTGCACCGGTTGATTGCACGGCGCTGGTTTCCACGCTGATTGAGTCGGAGCTGTTCGGCTATGTAAAAGGGGCATTTACGGGGGCAAACCGTACCAAGCAAGGCCTGGTGGAAGTGGCCAACGGCGGCACTCTTTTTTTGGACGAAATTGCTGAGTTGTCAGTCGAGCTTCAGGCCAAGCTGTTGCGCGCCTTGCAAGAAAAAGAGATCAAGCCGGTCGGCGGCATCCATCGCATCCCGATTGACGTTCGGATCATTGCTGCCACGAACCGTGATCTCGAGCAGGCGGTGCGCAACGGCGCCTTCCGGCAGGATCTTTACTTCCGCTTGAACGTGGTGGCGATTCGCATTCCGCCGCTGCGCGAACGCAAGACAGACATCCCGCTGCTCATGCATCATTTCATTGAAAAGTTTTCGGAAACCAACCAGCGCATGCGCGGCATCAGCGAAGAGGCTCTTTCCCGGTTGATGTCTTATGATTGGCCGGGAAACGTCCGCGAATTGGAAAACGTGGTGGAGCGGGCGATGGCATTGGGCTCCGGCCCGGTGATCCAGTTGGCTGACCTGCCTTCCAATTTGCAATTCAGCAGCGGGGAGCGGATTTCGCTGACTGACGAGCTGCTTCCGCTGGCCGAGCTTGAAAAGCGGGCGATCCTCCGCGCGGTGCGCGAAAGCGGTGGCGACAAGGTGGCCGCCGCCCGGTTGCTGGGCATTGGAAAGACCACGCTTTACCGCAAGTTGAAGCAGTACCAGATCCAGCGCGCCCAATCCGTGTAGGAGATCATTAGCCCCTGCCTGTCGTTCCTGGCTGCTACGCGTTCCCCTCTCCAAAATTGGGAAACCGCTGCTCGCAACGGTTTTCGTAATCAATTGGATTCGGGGAAGTTAAGAATGGCCGAGTGGCCTCCCTTGTGCGGGAGGAGCAACGGCGACCGAACGTGACTCGGTGCTATAGCGGCCGACCTGCCAATCCTTTCCCATCGCCGCCCGTGAAGAAAAGTGCGGTTTGGCCAAACCCGCCTGGGTGGCGAGGCATCAGGTTTGTGAGACGCACCCCGTTTCCTTTGGAGGAGCCATTCCCGCGACGGGAAGTGAAGCAGGGTTAGGCGGGCGCTGATGGCTAACATGAAACTTGGCATGAGACGCGGGCCACCCGGGCCCGCCGAGGCAAACCGGGACAGGCCACCGAGAAGACTTGAAGCTTTCCCTGACGCCATTCTGGCGGAACTGGTCCAGGACCTGAGCGGAAGCGGCGGATTCCGAGAGTTGCTCGCTTCGGCTGCTCGCGGCGTGCTGGAGGCCGTCCCAGCGCAGATTGTCGGTGTGGGTGTCTGTCGGGATGACACGCTCCACGGGGTGGCTTTGGAGGTCCGGAACGGTCATGTTTCCGAGCCCAGCGGGTTCGAGCTGCCCCTCCATCCCACGCTGGCAAACTGGATGCACGCGGCTGAGTGCACCGTCATTCCAGTCTTCGATCCAGCCCAGGCAAGGGATCTCCCCTCGATCTTGTTGCGCTTCCGGGCGCTGGCGGCTTTCCCACTGCGATTCGAAAACCGGACGCATGGATTGATTCTGATGGGTTTCGAAGAGCCGCGCGCCTTGAGCGAGGAAGAGATCACGCAGATGAAAACACTGGCAGGGATCACAGCCATGGCAATCGGGCAGGTTAGGTCGGAGTGGGCGCACTCTTCTGAGGAGCAGGGGGCCCGTTTGTTGGAAGAGATCGAAGCCGATTGGAGCAAGGGCACACCAATAGCCGAAGTGTTTGAGCGGTTGGCAGCAGCCGCCCAGTCCTTGTGCGGCGCCGCCTCAGCGTGCATGGCGGAGAAGGAGGGTGACTCGCTCATCCCCCTGGCGCAAGCGGGCGAAGCACCGTTCGCCGCTTGGCTGAGCGCAGCACCTCAGCCTAGGGCGGCGCCCTGGAGGAAGACACTCCGCACCGGTGAGGTCTCAACCGGGCTTTCGACAGCAAAGCGGCCTGCCGAAGCCTGGCAGGAGTGGATGCGCCTAGGCGGCCTCGAATGGTTGGGAACGCTGCCGCTGCAGCATGAAGGAGAAACTGCGGGGGTCTTTCTCGTTGCCTTTGCGACCAAGCCCGCCGAGGCAGGGTAGGTCCTGGCTATTCTTCACCGGCTGGCAAGCCGAGCCAGCATGTTCCTCGGAGCAGAACAGGGGGTGAAGCGTTCGGTCGCAGTCGAGGCGTCCTTTCGGAGTCTGTTTGAGCGGGTATCAGAGGCGGTGTTGATTCTCGACACCGCCGGGCGCTGCCAGGCTGCCAATCCGGCTTCCGAGGAGCTCTTGGGTCGTCCCGAGGCCGACCTCAGGGGCTACGCCTGGCACGATACCATCCCGGAATGGGATCGGGAACGGGTTCAGGAATGGGTCAAGCGGGTGGTCTGAGGGGAGCTGGCTGTTCCCATCAACGTTCAACTCGCCGCGGGGAGTGGCCGGGACGGTGCCGGGGCGACTGCGGAACTTCGGCTGGTTCCATCTCTCCTTGGCGAGAGATATTACCTGATGGCACGCGACCTCACGGGGGAAGTGAACCTCAAGAATGAGTTGAGTCGTCTCCGGTGCCAGTTGGGAAGCCTTCTCGATTCGCTGGACTGCGGCGTCCTGCTATACGCAACCGATGGCCGGATTCTGCTGGCCAATCAGCGACTGGCGCAGGTGCTTGGCCTGGACTATGCGAAATTACGTGGCTGCCTGTATCGCGACCAGATGCTGGAGCAAATGCGAGCCGAGCTCTCTCTCCCGGACGAATCCTTTGAGCGCTGGCGGCGGCTGGATTTGGAGAGCGAGGAGGTGGCCTGGGATCAGTTGGAGATCGCCAAGCCGACACGGCGGACGGTGGAGCGTTACGGCCGGCCGGTCTATGACGAGGCGGGTGGCTTGCTCGGACGGTTAGAGATCTACCGCGACGTCACCGGCCAAGCGCTGACGGAGGAGAAAATGCAGCGGGCCGACCGCATGGCCTCGCTGGGGTTGTTGATCTCGGGCATCGCCCACGAAGTGAACAATCCGCTCACTGGGGTGATCGGTTACTCCCAGTTGCTCTTGAGCCGCTGGACGGATCCGCAGTCGCGAAAGACTCTCGGCCTCATCCACCGTGAGGCCGGGCGGGCAGCGCGCATCATCCGAAATCTGCTGGCTTTTGCTCGCGAGGTCAAACCCGAGCGCCGCCCGTTCGATTTGAACGAAGCCATCCGGCTGACGGTGGCGCTTCGAGCCTATGAGCTGGATGTGGAAAATATCACCGTCAAACTCGCTCTCGACCGGCGCCTGCCTCGCGTGATTGGCGACCGCCACCAGCTCCAACAGGTGTTTCTCAACCTGCTTCTCAACGCCGAACAGGCCATTCTCCGTTGGCGCGGACGCGGGAAAATCACCATCTCCACCCGCAGGCAAGGCAAAGACTGTGTGGCGGCCATTGTGCGAGATGATGGACCGGGAATCGCCGCTGCCATCCAATCCAAAATTTTTGATCCTTTCTTTACGACCAAGCCGCCCGGAGAAGGCACGGGCCTGGGCCTGTCAATTGCTTACGGAATCGTGAACGAGCACGGCGGGCAAATCAAGGTGGAGAGCGAGCCGGGATCCGGCGCTGAGTTTACTGTCCTTCTGCCGGCTACGGATCAGCTTCTGCTCGACTTTGCCGCCGACGTCGCAAGCGGCGCTGACTTTACGATTCTTTTGCCTTCGACGGAGATGCTTGCCGCAGAGGGTCTACAAGCGCGGCAGCGCGCCCCTCTGGCAGCCAGGAAAGCTCACATCCTGGTGGTGGAAGACGAGGCGACGGTGGCAGCCCTGATTGTCGAGGTACTTGCTGAAGAAGGCCATGAAGTCGAGTCCGTGCTGAATAGCCGCGAAGGCCTGGAGCGCATCAAGCAGGGAACCTATGCCCTGGTGATCTGTGATTTGAAGATGCCCGAGCTCGACGGCCGTGCGCTCTACCAGGAGTTGGTCAAGATCGGCCATCCGGCCCAACACCGGCTGCTCCTGATTACCGGCGACACGCTGAATCAACATACCATTGCCTTCCTGGAAAAGTCGAAGCTGCCCCATCTCGCTAAACCTTTCTTGGTGGAAGAATTGAAAACGATGGTCAACAGCTTGCTCGGACAGGCTCAAGCAGAAGCTGGCCCATAAACGGAAACCGTCCTGGCATGCGAAACACGAAGAAACTCCTTGTGCTCGAGCCCGACCGGCATCTTGCCCAGGAATTCGTCAACGTGCTGGCCGCGGCGGACCTCCACCTGGAACTGAGCCTTGCTTCTACGCCGGCACAAGCGGCAGCGCGGCTGGATGAACGCCCGATTGATCTTCTTCTTTGCGACCCGGCCGGGGCGCCCGAGACGGTGGGGCCATTGCTCGATCGCGCGGCTCGCGAAACCGGCGCCATTGTCATCGTCGAGCCCGGGTTGGAAGAATGGCTGGCCGGCTGGCTGGGCCACCGCCACCTCGATTGTTTGGTGAAAGCCGGAGATTTTGTTCGTTTGCTCCCGGCTTTGGTGCGGAAGCACCTGGCGCAACGGGAATTGGAAACGCGGCTGGCAGAGATGGACCGGATGGTCGCCACCGCCCGCGAGCTGACCTCGGCTGTTCGCCATGAGATTAACAATCCGCTGACCGGCGTCTTGGGCAACGCCGAGTGGATGCTGCAGCACCGCCGCGGCCTCTCGATGGAAAATATCCGCCGCCTCGAAGCCATCGTGCAGCTGGTCGTCCGCATGCGCCAATATCTCAAGGAGTTAAATTTCAGCTTGGAGACCGCTGCCAGAGCCGCCACCGCTCCAGAGAGGAAATGATTCGGGCCGTTCACGGTGAGCGTTCACGGCAAGCCGCGGGTTCACCCAGTGTCTTGCCTCAGAAGTTCGTTGAATAATTCTGAGGCGGCCAGCCCGTTAGCGTGGAGTGCAGGTTCACCCTGAACGGGAGCTTGCTTGTCCTGAGCGAAGTCGAAGGGCTCCCGCTGTTGCGCGTGGAGGCTTGCCTCCATGCCGTCTTTCGCTTGAAGCAGGAGCAAGCGTTTGCTCTGGGAAGGCGGCGGCAAGCCGCCGCACTCCATGCGGCTCCGACTTATGTAACGAGTTTCTGAGACACAACACTAGCTTGTGAATTATAATGCGACCCGTGACCGAACCGCGCGACGAAACTATTCTCGTCTCCGAGTGGGGCTCGGATGAGTTTCACGCCAAGGTGGCCGAGTACGAGGCCAAAGGGTATGAAGCAATCCGCGACTCCTACCGCATCCAGCCGGAAACCCATCCCGAGACCGGCCTGGTTATGCACCTTCACTCCATCCAAATGCGCAAACCGGCAAGCCGTTAAATCATTCGACTGTAGGGGCTGGTTTTTAGACGGCCCCGAATGAGGCTAAAGAATTGGGCAAGCTGAAGCTTGCCCCTACGTAGATTTCTTCGGCGGGGAAGTGTGCGGATGGCACTCGGGGCACTGCTTTTCTTCGTAGTGCGCCACGTCCACGGCAAACATTTTGTTGCAGGTGACGCAGACGAGGTGAATCAGAGCTTTCGGCTTGCCGGTGTCCGGAGTATTTTCGTTTTTGGCGTTTTCCAAGGTGCCACTCTCGTCAGCAAAGCCGGATTCTAGCGGAAGATCTTGGGGCTGTCACTTGAGTTCGAGCAGGCGCGGGGCAGCGAACAAAAGGCCAACCGTCAGAATCAAAGCCAGACCACTCGATGCCGCCATGGCGATCGGGGCGCCCAGCCGGTCGGCCAGCGCTCCGACCAGCAGGGATCCAAAAGGGGTGAAGCCAAAGAATGCCATCGTGTGCATGCTCAGGACCCGGCCGCGGAGTTCGTCGGAGACGAGGGTTTGAAGCAGCGTATTCACGGTGGCTACCAGGCTCACCATCGCCCAACCTACACACAGGAGCAGGGCGCAGGAGAGCGCAAAGCTTTTTGAGAGGGAGAAGCCCAAGATGGCGGCAAAGAAAACGACTGCGCCGGTGACGACCAGCGGGCCACGCCGGCGGCGAGGGGTCAGCCGGGCCAGATTGAATCCTCCGGCGAGCGCCCCGATGCCGGCGGCAGCAAACAGGTACCCGAGCCCCTGAGCCCCGACGTGCAGCACATCGCGAGCGAAGACCGGCATCATCACCAGATACGGCAGGCCAAACAGGCTTGCCAGCGCCACCAGCGAAACCAGCAGCAGCGGCGTCCCCTGTTGCCAGGCGTAACGAAAGCCAGCGAGCAGGTCAGCGCCCACTGAGCTGTTGTTCGCCCGGGCGGTCTTGGAAGGGAAGGTAAGCTTTCCCAGGGCGAAGATCACGCAGAGAAAGCTCAACGCATTCAGGTAGAAGCACGCCGCCAGGTTGATCCCGGCGATCGTCCATCCGGCG
>Ga0209002_10000628_pt1 | contig 28741 bp, 27 predicted proteins | sample Rifsed16ft2_FD_184010 | JGI IMG/M metagenome (GOLD analysis project Ga0209002, IMG submission 184010) | Soil microbial communities from Rifle, Colorado, USA - sediment 16ft 2 (version 2) | ecosystem: Environmental > Terrestrial > Deep subsurface > Rock core/Sediment | place: Rifle, Colorado... | reverse complement strand
TCGATACTCTGCTGCCGGCGGTGACCAACCTCGTAGCGAATCACTTCCGCCGGGTCCTGCTCGGCGAGGCGAAGGAGCGGTTCGAGTGAGCGTCCCCGGCGACCTGCCCACCGGTTCCGAGAAGCGCCGCGCCGTCCGCGGGATGTTCGACCGGATCGCGGGCCGGTACGACCTGGTGAACCGGGTGATGACCTTCGGGATGGACGTCGGGTGGCGGCGCCGAACGGTCACCGAGCTCCGGTTGCCGGGACGAGCGGTCGTGGCGGACCTCGCCTGCGGGACGGGCGACCTTTGCACCGAGCTCGTCGGCGCCGGGTACCGGGCGGTTGGGGTCGACTTCTCGCACGGCATGCTCGTGAACGCGACGACGTTCGCCCCGCTGGTGGAGGCCGACGTCCTTCGTCTTCCGTTCGCGGACTCGACGATCGACGGCACCACGTGCGGGTTCGCGCTGCGCAACGTGACAGGACTCGCCGAGCTGTTCGCCGAGACCGCCCGCGTGCTCCGCGGCGGCGGGCGCGCGGCCTTCCTGGAGACGGCGGAACCCGAGAACGCTGTGATGCGGGCCGGACATTCCGTCTACTTCAAGCGAGTCGTCCCCCTGGTTGGTGGGGCGCTCTCCGATCGCGACGCGTACCGTTACCTCCCGCGCTCGATGGCGTACCTGCCCCCAGGCCGGGAGCTGGTCGAGCTGCTCCGGGACGCCGGGTTCGTCGACGTCCAGCGGTTCGGGCTGTCGGGCGGCGTAGCCCAACTGCTGGTAGGGACGCGACGATGAGCGCCCCGGCTCTCGCCGCCCGCGCGCGTCGCCTCGGGCCGGCGTTCGACCTTCTAGCGGGATACCAGGAGGGCGGCTCGTTCTTCGAGCGGTCCGGCGTGGGGATCGCGACCAGCGGCGAGGCGGTACGGGTCGACGCCGGGGGAGGCCCGGAGCGCATCGTCCGGCTCTCGCGGATGCTGTCCGAGGCGCTCGGCGAGATCGAGAGACCCGCGGAGGGACCGCCCGCGCTGGCGGTCGCCTCGATCCCCTTCGAGGACGACCGCCCGGCTCGCGCAGTGATCCCCGCCCGAGCCGCGATCCGGCTAGAGCCTGGAGAGACGTGGCAACTGGAGATCGCCGGGGCTATGGACGTGCCGCACGGCGGGCGGGAACGATGGGTCGGAAGGACGCTGCCGCACGAGGCGTTCGAGGAGATGCAGCTGCGTCCGGACCCCGGACCCGACGAGTACGCCGAGGCCGTTGCCAGTGCGACGAAGAGCATCGGCCGGGGCGACCTCCGCAAGGTGGTCCTGGCCCGTTCAGTGATCGTGGACGCCGGGCGCTCGCTGGACCCGAAGCGGCTGCTCTGGCGCTTGCGTGCCGTCGACCCGGACTGTTACGTCTTCGCGGCGCCTCAGAACGACGACGCGCTGGACGCGGTACTCGTCGGGGCGACGCCCGAACTGCTCGTCCGCCGTCGTGGGCGCACCGTCGAGGCCACGCCGCTCGCGGGCTCCTCGCAGAGATACGGCGACCCTGCGCGCGACCGCGCGTCCGCCGACTGGCTCTTCGGATCGGCCAAGGATCGGGAGGAACACACGGTGGTGGTTGAGGACGTCGCACGGGTGTTGCGCTCCTTCTGCGACGGTCTGGAACACCCGCACGAACCCGAGCTGCTCGGAACGGCGAACGTATGGCACCTCGCGACGCAGTTCCGGGGGCGACTCCACGACCCGGCGGTTACCTCCATGGACCTGGTCGCGGCGTTGCACCCGACGCCGGCCGTGTGCGGCACGCCGAGGGAGACCGCACGCGAGACGCTCGGCGCGCTCGAGCTCATAGACCGGGGCGGCTACGCGGGGCCGGTCGGCTGGACGAACGCCGACGGCGACGGCGAGTGGGCCATCGCGCTGCGCTGCGCCGAGATCACGGGTTCGACCGCCCGGCTGTTCGCCGGCGCGGGGATCGTCGCGGACTCCGTCCCCGAGGCCGAGGTCGACGAGACCGAACGCAAGTTCCGCGCCCTGCTCGACGCCCTCCGCTGGGGATGAATCCCTCGGTCCCCACAACGACCGCTCAGACAGCGATCCCCGTGGCACGAGGGGCGCCGCGGCCGTTCACGGGATCCGCCGAACCGCCGCGCGGAGCACCAGAAGGGTGATCGTCGCGAGACCGAGTCCAGCCGCGACCCCCGGCATGAGCGGCGCTCGATACCCAGGGCCGCCCGAGTAGTCGATGCCCAGGACGTTCGTGCACGTCGTCGTCGTTTCGCCGAGACCGGGGAGGGCGGTGCCTGTGCATCCGAGGGGTGCGACCAGCACGTACCCCATGACGAACGCCCAGGGCGTGATGGTCGCCGCCAACAGAACGCCGCGCCTGTGCCGCCACGGCAGCATGGCGAGCATCGCGACACCGGTGAGGAAGAACGGGGCCCCGATGCTGAGCATGCCAAGTATGCCGAACGCGATCAGCCCGAGAGCGACGGCGACGTAGACCGGCCTCCGCACCGTCACATCGTACGGCGGAGTCCCGCTCCGACGGCGGCGTGGACCTCCTCGTGCATGCGGACGCTCTCCGCGCGGTCGATCGGGACCTCGACGACGTGCACGCCCCCCGCGGAGCGCGCACGCTCCACCGCAGGGGTCAGGTCGGTCGCCCGGTCAACCCGGGCGTGAGCCGCGCCGGCCGCCCCGCAGAGAGCGCGAAGATCCAGCCCGTGAGGCGTGGTGAACAGCTCCTCCAGCTCGGGGAGCTCGCGCTGCGGCAGGAACGAGAAGATCACGCCGCCGTCGTTGTTCGGCACGACGAAGACGGCGTCGTGGCCGCGCCGAGCGCACCACAGCAACGATCCGGCGTCGTGCAATAGGGTCAGGTCGCCGCACAGCGCCGTGGTGGGCCGGCCGGCGGCGGCGACCCCGAGGGCGGTCGAGACGAAGCCGTCGATCCCGCTCGCCCCGCGGTTCGCGATCACGGCGAGCCCGGTGCGCGGCGACATGTAGGCGTCGAGGTCGCGCACCGGCATGCTCGAGCCGACCACGAGCGTCGAACCCTCGGGAAGCGACGCGGCGAGATCCCGCGCGATCCGTCCTTCGAACGGCCACTCCCAGGCGTCGACGAGCGTGTCGACCGCCGAACGCGCGACCGCGTCCGCGTCGCGCCACTCGCGGAGCCAGGGCGTCACGTCGGGCCGGATTCCCTCGAGCAGGTCGGGGACGAACGCCGCGGGCTCGGCCCGGAGCGTCCACGCAGCCTTCCGGTGCGGGTCGGCGACGAGATGATCCGGGTCGACGATCACCAGCCTCGGCGCGCGGCGGACGAGCTCGAGCCCCGCTCGGGACGTCGGCGCCGCGCCGAACTGCACCACGACATCGGGCACATGGGCGTCGGCGAACCATGGATCGGCGAGCAGGAACTGTCCGGCCGCCAGCGCCCCCGGCACCCGCAGGTTCGAGGTGGGCTCCGCGAGCAACGGCCACCCCGCCCGCAGGGCGAGCCCCGGCAGCGTGGCCGGCGACTCGCGCATCGAGCCCGCGAGGATGAGTCCGCGCGTCGTAGACATGAGCTCGCGCTCGAGCGCCTCCAGCTCCTCCGGCCCGGGCGCGGCCGAAGGCGTGGGCTCAGTTCCCGATGGCTGCGAGGCAGGCGGTTCTGCGGGCACACCGACCAGGGGCTCCCGGAAGGGCAGGTTCAGATGGACCGGTCCCGGCGGCTGGCCCATCGAGGCGCGCGTGACGCCGAGCACGAGCTGGTGCCAGGTGTGCTCGTCGGGCGCGTCGCCCGGCACGGGGGCGTCGATCGAAGCTCGGACGTACGACCCGAAGATGCCCGGCTGGTCGATCGTCTGGTTCGCGCCGACGCCGCGGAGCTCGGGGGGGCGGTCGGCGGTGAGGAGCACGAGCGCCGCACGCGACATCGAGGCCTCGACGACGGCGGGCAGGAGCTCGGCGACCGCGGTCCCGCTGGTGCATGCGACCGCGACCGGCCGGCCGGAGGCCTTCGCGACCCCCAGGGCGAAGAACGCGGAGGCGCGCTCGTCGAGGTGGACGTGTAGACGGACGTGGGGGTGGCGCGAGAGCGCCAGCGCGACCGGCGTGGATCGCGACCCCGGCGACACGCAGGCGTGCTCCAGGCCGAAGCGCACGAGGTCGTCGACGACCCACCAGGCGGCCATGAACGCCCGCTCGGCCTCGCCCGTCACGAGATCCACAGCCCGATCGCGAGCAACGCGCCGAACCCGACCTGCAACACCGCCGTCCCCACGAGCACCGGGATCAAGGCACGACCACGAGCGTGGCCCACCTCGCGCAGGGGTCGGGCGGCCAACGGGATCGAGCCGAACGCGAGCAACGCGAGCGCCGGGAGCCCGCGACCCTCGACGAGCGCCTCCACCGCGGCGCCGAGTGCCACCGCGGCGAACGATGCCGCGATGACCACGCGGTACGTCGTCCGGGTCCGCTGCTCTTCGAGGCGGACCGCGAGCGTCCGCTTGCCTGCTGCCTCATCCGTGGGGATGTCGCGCAGGTTGTTCGCCAGCAAGATCGCGACCGCGAGCAGCCCCACCGGGACGCTCGACCACCAGGCCGCGCTCGAGACGGTCTCGACCTGAACGTAGGCGCTGCCCGCGGTGGCCATCACGCCGAAGAACAGGAACACCATGATCTCGCCCAAACCGACGTCGGCGTAGGGCCTCGGTCCGCCCGAGTAGAGCCACAGCGCGAGCATCGCTACCGCTCCCAGGGGCAGGAGCCAAAGCGTGGTCGCGAGCGCGAGGGCTAGGCCCGCCAGCCCCGCGACGAGGATCGACATGAGCGCCGCCGCCAGCACCGCTTTGGGCGAGGCCATCCCGGACGACGTGAGCCGGGGTGGCCCGAGCCGCTGGGAGGTGTCGACCCCACGGACGCCGTCGTGGAAGTCGTTCGCGAGGTTCACGCCCACCTGCAGGCCAAGCCCGACGAGCGACGCGGCGACGAACCGCCACGGGATCAGTTCGCCCGAGGCCGCCGTGCCCACGACGACCGGCGTGAGGCTCGCGCCGAGGGTCCGGGGGCGCGCGCCGTGCACCCAGACGGCGAGCCCGCTCACGGCCGCTTGGGGAACCTCGTGAAGTCGGGGTCGCGCTTCTCGATGAACGCGTCGCGGCCCTCTTGCGCCTCCTCGGTCATGTAGTAGAGGAGCGTGGCGTCGCCGGCCAGATGCTGGACGCCCGCGAGACCGTCGACGCCCGCGTTGTACCCCGCCTTGAGCAGTCGCAACGCGAGCGGGCTCATCTCCAGCATCTCGCGGCACCACCGCACCGTCTCGGCCTCGAGCTCCTCGAGCGGCACGACAGCGTTCACGAGTCCCCACTCGAGCGCCGTCACGGCATCGTACTGGCGGCAGAGGAACCAGACCTCCTTCGCCCGCTTCTCGCCGATCTGCCTCGCGAGGAGGTTTATGCCGTAGCCGCCGTCGAACGAGCCCACCTTCGGTCCGGTCTGACCGAAACGCGCGTTGTCCCCGGCGATCGTGAGATCGCAGCAGAGGTGGAGCACGTGGCCCCCGCCGATCGCGTACCCGGCGACCATGGCGACGACGGGCTTAGGCATCCGCCGGATCTGGACCTGCAGATCGAGCACGTTCAGGCGGCCGATCCCCATCTCGTCGACGTAGCCATCGTCGCCGCGGATCCTCTGGTCGCCCCCCGAGCAGAAGGCCTCGGGACCCTGCCCGGTGAGGATAACGACGCCGATCGCCGGGTCATCCCGTGCCGACTCGAACGCGAGGATCAACTCGCGCGTGGTGAGCGGCCGGAAGGCGTTACGCACCTCGGGGCGGTCGATCGTGACCTTCGCGATGCCCTCGGCGGTCTCGTACCGGATGTCGGTGTAGTCGCCGGTGGCGACCCAGCTCGGCGCGTCGAACGTCATGAGAGCCAACTCCTAGAGCGGGTGCTCGAACGGTCTGGGCTAGGGTATCCGATGTGCCGATCCCCGAGCACGTGGCCCTGCTTCCAAACGACCTCGTTGCCGTGACGATGCCGCCGGGCATGGGATGGTTCGACATCGTCGCCGAGACCTGGGGCGATGGCGCCGCCATCATGCCGATCGACCACCGCCTGCCGGCGGCGGAGGCTCGCTCCATCCTCGAGCGCGCTCGGCCGACCGTGGTGATAGGACCCGACGGGGTGAGGCGACTCGACGGAGAGCCGGTCGAGGAGGGGCTCGCGCTCGTCGTTCACACGAGCGGAACGGGCGGGGATCCCAAGCTCGTGCAGTTCGACCGGAGCGCCATCGACTCGGCGGTGGCGTCCTCGGCACTCGCGCTCGACGCGACCTCGCACGACCCCTGGCTCTGCTGCCTCCCGCTCGCACACGTCGGCGGGCTGCTCGTGCTTATGCGCGGGGTGCTGCTCGGGGCGCCGGTGACGATCCAGCCGGGATTCGACCCGGCCGCGGTCGCGGCACAGGAGCACGTGGCCTTCGCCTCGATAGTCCCGACGATGCTCGTCCGGCTGCTCGAGGCCGAGGTCGACCTCTCGCGGTTCCGCGCCATCCTGGTCGGGGGGGCTCACCTCTCGCCCGACCTCCGCGAGCGCGCCGAGCGCACCGGCGCGCACGTGATCGAGACGTACGGTCTCACCGAAAGCTGCGGCGGCGTCGTCTACGACGGTCTCCCGCTACCCGGCACCCAGATGAGGATCGACGCCGATGGGGGGATCCAGCTGAGGGGTCCCACGCTGATGCGCGGCTACCGCTTCGATCCGGACGGGACCGCCGGGGCCTTCACCGAGGACGGTTGGCTCCGACCCGGTGACGCGGGCGAGATAGACGGCGGCGGCCGGCTCCACGTGGTTGGTCGGGTCGACGACCTGATCAACTCGGGCGGCGAGCGCGTCTGGCCCCGTGAGGTCGAGCGCGCGCTCGGCGACCACCCCGGGGTAGCTGAGGTCGCCGTGGGCGGGCGCCTCGACCCCGAGTGGGGGCAGCGGGTGGTCGCCTGGGTCGTCCCCACCGACGCGAGATGCCCCCCAACACTCGACGAGCTACGGGATCACGCCGCCGGGAGGATCGCCCGGCACAAGGTCCCACGCGAGCTGGTGCTGGTGCACGAGCTCCCCAGGACCTTCTCGGGCAAGGTCCGCCGCGTAGCCCTCGTCTAGTCGTTCGCCCCGACGGCTGCCGTTCGCGCTCCGTGCAGTGGGAGTGAAGCGGAATAGGCTGCGGTTATCCTCGGTGGAGGTAAGCACCGCATGGTCGAAGAGCGAGACGTCGTCATCCTGGGATCGGGGCCGGCCGGCTACACGGCGGCCTTGTACGCAGCCCGCGCGAACCTGCGCCCGCTGGTCCTCAAGGGTCTCGAGGCCGGCGGGCAGCTCATGCTCACGACGGAGGTCGAGAACTACCCGGGTTTCGCCGACGGGATCATGGGGCCCGAGCTCATGGACGCGATGGAGAAGCAGGCCTCCCGCTTCGACGCCGAGATCGTGGCCCAGGTGGTCTCCCGCGTCGACCTCTCCGAGCGGCCTTTCGGCGTCTGGGCGGGCGACCAGGGATGGCGCGCCAGGACCCTGATCCTCGCGACCGGCGCAAGCGCCAAGTGGCTCGGCGTGCCTGGTGAAGACCGCTTGCGGGGTCGCGGCGTGAGCGCCTGCGCCACCTGCGACGGCTTCTTCTTCCGTGACCGCGAGCTGGTGGTTGTCGGCGGTGGTGACACCGCTATGGAGGAGGCGACGTTCCTCACGAGGTTCGCGAGCAAGGTCACGATCGTGCATCGGCGCGGCGAGTTCCGGGCCTCGAAGATCATGCAGGAGCGGGTCCTGTCCAACCCCAAGATCTCGGTGATCTGGGACAGCGTCGTAGACGAGATCGTGGGAGACGGCGCGGTCAGGGCGGTACGCCTCCGCGAGGTGACGACCAACGAGGTTCGTGAGCTCGTCACCGATGGGGTGTTCATGGCGATCGGCCACAGGCCGAACACGGAGCTCGTCAGGGGGCAGCTCGAGCTGACCGAGACGGGGTACGTGCTCGTGCAGGAGCCCACGACGAAGACGCACGTGCCGGGCGTGTTCGCTGCCGGCGACGTCACCGACGTGATCTACCGTCAGGCGGTGACGGCGGCCGGCCAGGGCTGCAAGGCGGCGATGGACGCCGAGCGGTTCCTGGAGGAACAGGCGCATGCGGCGGGATAGGACCCGACGGATAGAAGGGGAACGAACGTGACGATGATCGGCGAAGTTACGGACCGGGACTTCGAGGAAAGGGTGCTGGGCGCGGACGTGGCGGTGCTCGTGGACTTCTGGGCGGAGTGGTGCGTCCCATGCCATATGGTCTCCCCCGTGGTCGACGAGATCGGCCGCGACAAGGGAGAACGCCTGCAGGTCGCGAAGCTGAACATCGACGAGAACCCCAACGTGACCAGGAGGTACGGTGTCATGAGCATCCCGACGCTCATGTTGTTCAAGGGCGGCGAGGAGGTCGCACGGGTCGTAGGCGCACGTGGCAAGGACGCACTCCTGAAGGAACTCGACCCACACATCCCCGCCTGACGCTAGCTCGGCGCCGGCCGCCGGGGTTGCCCCCTGGACCCGGGGGCCGGAGACTTGAGCGGTGGACCCGATCGCACTAGGGGGCACCGGCGAGGCGGTGCGTGATATCCAGCGCCGGTTGCTAGCGGCGGGGCTCCGCGTAGATGCGGAGGAACTCGAGGGCGCATTCGGTCCCTCCACCGAGGCTAGCGTCCGCGAGTTCCAGCAGATGCGGGGGCTGCCTACAGACGGCATCGTCGGAGCCGAGACCTGGGGGCAGCTCGTCGAGGCCGGCTACCGACTGGGCGATCGGACGCTCTACCTGCGGTCCCCCGCCTTCCGGGGCGACGACGTCCGCGAGCTCCAGCTGATCTTGAACGCGCTCGGCTTCGACGCCGGCAAGCAGGACGGGATCTTCGGGCGACGGACAGCCGACGCCGTCCGGGAGTTCCAGCGGAACGTCGCCGCCAAGGAGGACGGCATCGTCGGACTCGACACGGTGCGGGAGATGTCGCGGCTCCGACCCACACTGGAGGGCCCGAGTCGCGCGATCGTGAGAGAGGAGGAGGCCGCGCGCGAGCCAGGGTTCGAGCTCCGCGGCTCTGTCGTCGCGATCGACGCCGAGGATGATGGTGGGGCCGAAGTGATCGCGTCCGCTATCGCCGCTGAGCTCGAGCGACGGGGGGCCCAACTGATGTTGCTCAGGTCTGAGGAACCCTCGCCGGTCACCGACCGTATCCGGCGGGCCAATGCGGGCGAGGTGGCCCTGTTGCTGTCCGTGGGCTCGGGGGCTGACGAGGGATGCGCGTGCTTCTACTTCGGGACGCCGAGCACCTACTCCCCGATGGGTCACCGTCTCGCCGGCTCGATCCTGTCCTCGCTCACTTCTCGACTTGGGTTCGAAGGACGGGGTGTGTACCCTCGCTCGCTCGCGATCCTCCGGGAGACGCGGATGCCCGCCGTGCTGATCGAGCTGGGGAGATCCGCGCAGCCGAGGGCGTCCGACCCGGCTTTCGCAGCGAGCATCGCGGCGGCGGTGGCCGATGGCATCGAGGTCTTCTCGCGACCGGCGCCCGAGCCGCTTCCCCGCTGAGCGCTCCTGCGGCTCAGCGACGCGCGCGACGAGCCATCAACGACAGGACGAGTCCGAGCGCGACACCTAGCGCGAGGGCCCGGACCACGCGGCGGAGCTCGTCGGGTGCCGGTCGTTCCACGCCGGTATCGTAGCGACGAGGGGGTGATCTCGGTCCGCTATAGCCTGATGCTCGAGGGCCAGGAAGGTGTGACCTGGTCCCAGTGGCTCGCGATCGCCGAGGCCGCCGAGCGGTTGGGGTTCGACGCGCTGTTCACCTCCGACCACTACCTCTCGGACGTGCAGGTCCCCGAGCCCGGCTCGAACGACGCCTGGACCTTGCTCGCCGCGCTCGCCTCCCGCACACAGCGGATCCGCCTGGGCACGATGGTCTCCCCGGTGACCTTCCGGCTGCCGATCGTCCTCGCGAAGGCTGCAACGACCGTCGACCGGATCTCTGACGGTCGAGCGATCCTCGGGATGGGCGCAGGCTGGTGGGACGAGGAGCATCGGACGCATGGGGTCCCCTTCCCCTCCACGGGCGAGCGATTCGAGATGCTCGAGGAGCAGCTCGAGATCGTCCACGGCCTGTGGTCGGGGGACCCGTACTCGTTCGAGAGCCGACACTACGCGATCGAGGACTGTCGGTTCCTTCCGCAACCGGTGCAGCGTCCCCACCCGCCGATCGTCGTCGGGGGGAAGGGCGGGCCCAAGATGGCGCGCCTGGTCGCCCGCTGGGGAGACGAGTTCAACCGCGTGGGCGGCACCCCGCTGCAGGCGCGCGAGTCCTTCGAGCGCGTGCGCGATGCGGTCTCGGCGGCGGGGCGTGACCAAGATAGCGTCACCACCTCGTTCATGACCTGGGTGATGGTCGGTCGGACCGATGCTGAGTGGCGGGCGCGGGTCGAGGCCGTGCGCCGGATGGACCGGAAGGCGGGGTCGTTCGAGGAATACCTGACCGACGTCTCCGAGGACTGCATCGTCGGGACGGTCGACCAGGCGATCGAGCGCATGGATGCCTACGCGGAGGCTGGCGTCGAGCACTTCGTCCTCAACACAGAGCTGTTCGAGGACCTCGACATGCTCGAGCTGCTCGCGACTGAGGTCCTACCGAAGGTAGCGTTGTGACGCGCTCGGCCCGCGAGGAGCCGGCCCGCCCGCTCAGGTGACCAGCCGCGACGGTGACCGACCCCCGGAAGGCCGGCTGAGCGGGCGGTTGTACCAGCGGCGGTCCATGGCCGAGTTCTCCTTCGACCCTTTCGCCGATCGCTACGCGCGCCGTACCGCGGAGATGTCTGCCTCGGAGGTGCCGAGCGCTCTTCGCGGTGGCCTCGCGACCGGACGTGGTCTCGCTCGCCGGGGAGATGCCGTACGTCGTCGAGGACAACCCGTACGGGCTCCTGCGGTTCGAGGGCGAGCCGCAACCGACGCTTCGGTCGATGGACCCGCGGAACGTGATCTACCTGGGCACCGTCTCCAAGGTGTTCCCTCCTGGCGTGCGGGTAGGGTGGGCTCTGGCCGAACCCGGTGTGCTGCAACGGTTGACGCTGGCGAAGGAGGCCGCGGATCTATGCAGCTCCAACCTCAACATGCTGGTCACAGAGCGCTACCTTTCCGGCGAGCGATGGCGCGAGTCCTTGCACCGCTTGGTGGGCACGTATCGATCTCGCCGCGACGCGATGGTGGAGGCGCTCGGCGAGCATTTCCCCGCTGACGCCGCGTGGACCGCGCCCACCGGTGGCTTCTACGTGTGGGCGAAGCTTCCCGCGTACTTCGGCTCGGCCAACCTGCTCGCGGCGGCGGTCGAACGCAAGGTCGCGTACGTGCCGGGCACGGCCTTCTACCCCGACGGACGAGGACGCGACCGGATGCGCCTGGCCTTCTGCTACCCCACTGAGGATCGGATCAGGGAGGGGGTGCGGCGGCTCGGGGAGCTCCTGTCGGACGAGGAGGAGCTGTACCGTTCGCTGTCGGGATGACACGCGTCGCGGTCTTAGCCGGTGGTCGCTCCCCCGAGCGCGAGGTGTCCCTGCGCTCGGGCCATCGCGTGGCGAGCGCCCTGCGGACGCGGGGACACGATGTCGTCCTGATCGACCCTTCTGATGCACCGTTCGTCGAAACCCTTTCCGCTGCAAGCGTTTCGGTGTGCTTCATCGCCCTGCGCGGCAAGGAGGGCGAGGACGGAACGGTCCAGCGGCTGCTGGAGCTGCTCGAACTGCCGTACACGGGGACCCGCCCCGGTCCGTGCGAGCGGGCGTTCGACAAGGTCCTCGCGAAGGAGGGACTCGACGCCGCGGAGATCCCGACGCCGCCTTGGGCGGCCGTCCAGGTGGCCGCGCTTCGCGATCTCGGGGCCGGACCGATCCTGCACCGCATCGTCGGCCGCCTCGGCCTGCCTCTGGTGGTCAAGCCGTCGCGCGCCGGCTCGGCTATGGGATTGTCCTTCATCGAGCGCGAGGCCGACCTCCCTAACGCGGTGATGAAGGCACTGTCGTTCTCGGATGCGGCGATAGTCGAGCGGCGCGTCGACGGCACCGAGGTGGCGGCGGGTATCGTCGGCGAGGAACCCCTCCCACTCGTGGAGGTCGTCGCGAAGGACGGGATCTTCGACTACGCAGCCCGCTACACGGCGGGCTCGACCGAGTACTTCGCACCCGCGCGTTTGGAGCCCGAGAGCGCCGAGGCCTGCCGGAGGGAGGCCACCCGCGCGTTCCTGACGCCGGGCCTGCGCGACGTTGCGCGGATGGACCTGATGGTCGACGGCGAAGGCCGGCCGTGGGTGGTCGCCGTGAACGCCTCACCCGGGATGACGGATACGAGCCTCCTCCCGATGGCCGCACGGGCCGCCGGCATGGGCTTCGAGGAGCTCTGTGAGCGGATCCTCGACCTCGCGCTCGAGCGCGCCTAGTTGGTCAACGACGGCCTTTGACGTCGTAGAGGCTCACTACTCGGGTGCGAGCCCGGGACCGGAGCCGATGATCTCCGAGACGATCCGGTCGAGGTCGTCGGCAGAGCCGAACTCCACGACGATCTTCCCGCGTCCTTTCCCCATCTGGATGCTGACCCGGGTCGCGAGCTGCTCGGACAAGATCTCCTCAACCTCGGCCAACGGGTTCTCCTGCGGCTCGGGTACGGCCCTCAGGGCGGCCGAGCGATCTGCCTGAGCCGCTGGATGCTCGAGGTAGTTGCGGACCAGCTCCTCGACCTCGCGGACGGAGACGTCCTCGGCCGCGACCCGCGTCGCGAGCGTCTTCTGGGCCTCGGCATCGCCCAGGGAGAGCAGGGCCCGCCCGTGGCCGGCTTGGATCCGTCGCTCCGCCAGCAGCTGCTGCACCTCGGAGGGGAGCTGTAGGAGCCGGATCGTGTTCGCGATGTTCGAACGGGACATGCCCAGGCGCTCGGCGAGGGTCTCCTGCTTGAGTCCGAGCTCCTCGAGAAGCTCCCGGTAGGCATCCGCGAGCTCGATCGGGTTGAGGTCCTCGCGGTGGATGTTCTCGATCAATGCCTCTCGGAGCGACTCCGCGTCGTCGCTCTCGCGGATGACGGCCGGGACGGTCGCCAGACCGGCGAGTCTGGCGGCACGCAGTCGCCGCTCCCCAGCGATCACCTCGAACCCATCGCCCGCCTTGCGAACCACGATCGGCTGTAGGACCCCCACCTCCTGGATCGAGCGCGCAAGCGATTCGAGAGCCTCGTCCTCGAAAAGCGTCCTCGGCTGGCGAGGGTTGGGCTTAACCGCGCCCACCGGGATCTCGAGCAGCCCGGTCCCCTCCTCCGCCGCACCCGGTAGCAGCGCTGACAGTCCCCTCCCGAGCCCTCCTCGCTTCATCGATCTCCTCCTCGTCGGAAAAGCCCTCGGAATCGCTTGCGGTCCGGCTGCGGCTCAGGTTCATCTTGCGACGGCTCCCGCTCCGGCTTCTCAGTTCCGTCGATCACCACGACCCTGCCGGACTCGGGCTCTTCTTCAGGGATCGAGCTCTCCGGTGGGCCCTCGTGGGAGGGGCTCTCCGTGGCGCCGGGCAGGGTCTCGGCCTCCATGGCGGCTTCAGTCTCGAGCTCACGCACCCGATCCTCGACCGGGCTCGCGTCTCCGTTCGAAGCCGAGGCCTCAGGTGTGGGCTCGGGTTCGCTGGGCTTCAACCCCGGCTCGACGCTCAGGGCCGCGATGGGTTCGGGCAAGGGCGTGGATGCTTCCCCTGCCGCGGGGGACCGCTCCACCTCAAGTGCGGGGGTGGGCACAGGAGGCGACTCGGCTTGGGGCTCGTCGACAGCCGTTTCAACCTCGATCCATTCCTCCCGGACCAAGGGCCGAGGGGCCTTCGCCGGCTGCGGCTCGGGGACAGGGGAAGTCACAGCCGGGAGATCGTCCATGGTGGGCAGGGGGGACTCGTCGGGAAGGCGGGCGGCCACCTCTTTGGCCAGGTCACGGTAGCACTGGGCGCCCTTGGACCCCGGGTCGTAAACGGTGATCGGCTGGCCGAAGCCGGGCGCCTCGGACAGGCGTACCGTGCGAGGGATGATCGTCTGGTAGACCCGGTCCCCGAAGAACCTGCGCACCTCATCGACCACCTGCTGCGAGAGCTTCGTGCGGGGGTCGAACATCGTCATGACGATGCCGGTCAATCGGAGCCCGGTGTTCACGTTCTGCTGCACGAGCTTCACGTTGCGAAGGAGCTGCCCGAGACCCTCCAGGGCGTAGTACTCACACTGGATCGGCACGATGAGTTCCTCCGCGGCCGCCAGGGCGTTGACGGTCAACAGCCCGAGGGAAGGTGGACAGTCCAGGAAGATGAAGTCGAACGCTTCTGCCTTGAGGGGGTCGAGTGCCTTCCGAAGGCGCAGCTCTCGCGAGAACTGGCTAACCAGCTCGATCTCGGCACCGGCGAGGTCGATGGTAGAGGGGATGGCGAACAGGTTGGGCAGCGGCGTCTGCACGATCGCTGCCTCGATCGGCGCATCAACAGCGATCACGTCGTAGACGGTGACATCGCGAGCCTCGTGCCGGATGCCGAGGCCCGTAGACGCGTTTCCTTGGGGATCCAGGTCGACGATCAGCACCCGGTGACCCAGCTCGGCGATCGCCGCACCAAGGCTCACTGCCGTGGTGCTCTTGCCCACACCGCCCTTCTGGTTCGCGACCGCGATCACCCGGGCTCCCCCGCCGGGTTGGGAAGACTTGGCCGGCGCGCGACGTGGTGTCTTCGCGGCGGCCTTCCGCGCGGGTTTGGGGGTGGGGGGCTTGGTCGCGCTCCTGGTCTTGTTCGCCGTTTGTGGCGGGTCCTTGGGCGTTGAGGACGAAGGGGCTGGCCGGGTAGAGGGAGAAGGCTTCGTCACTGCCGGCCCATGATAACGAGCAGCCCCGCGCTTTCAAGCACGGGGCTCGTGCGTACCGCAAGGATCCGGGCTGCGGGGGTCGGTACGGACGGAGTCTCGTTGCCGGCGAAGTACACGAGCCGGCCGCGAGCTGAAAGGAGCGGGTCTGCCGCGGACCAGGCAGCGGCAAGGGGGGCGAACGCCCTGGCGAAGCACAGGTCGACACGCTCGGACAGCTCCTGCACGCGGCCGGCTCGTACCTCGACGTTGGTCAGCCCGAGGGCTTCGACGGCGAGTTCCAGGAAGGAGACGCGGCTGCGTCGGCTCTCGACCAGTCCAACCCGCAGGTCGGGCTCGGCGACCGCGATCACGAGGCCGGGTAGCCCCGCCCCCGACCCCAGGTCGTAGGCAGATACGGCGTCGCCCACCTCGGCGGCGGCTCGGAGGCAGTCCAGAACGTGGCGCTCGCGCAGTCTCGTCCGGTCCGATCTGGCGATCATGCCCATCGGGATCGCGCGATCCACAAGGAGCCGTTCGAAGCGCAGGAGACGGTCGGCCTGCGACGAAGAGAGCGGCACCTCGAGCGCCTCCGAGGCCACGATGAGCGCGTCGACGTCCGGCGATGGATGTTTCACGTGAAACAGGAACTTAAGGGAGCAACACCGAGGAGCATACCCGGCGCCTCATGGCCTGGCTCGCGGGCGGCGGGAACTCCCGCGGGCGAGCTTACCGGCGGGGGCGAACCACCACGTGGCGGTCCGGACCCTCGCCTTCGCTGCCGCTCTCGACGCCTGAGACGCCCGCGACAGCATCGTGGACCACCTTGCGCATGAACGGATTCATCGGCTCGAGGGCCTCCTCACGCCCCGAGCCGGCGACCCGCTCGGCGACCTCCCGGGCCCGGGCGGAAAGCCGGTCTACCTGTCGCTTCCGGTAGTCCTCGACGTCCACGACGATGCGAGGCCGCATCTCGCTGCGCTGGGCGACGACGACCCGGGTCAGTTCCTGGAGGCTCTCGAGTGTCTGGCCGTGCCGCCCGATCAGCAGGCCCATATCCTCGTCGTCGGGTTCGGGCGCGATGACGTCGATGTACATCGTCCCGTCCTCGAGGTTGGGTTCCACAGAGGCGGTGATCCCCATCCGCTCCAGCAGTCCCTCGAGGAACTCGGCCGCGATCTCCGCCTGCTCGTCCAATCCGTCGTCCGTCGGGACGCCCGACCGTACGCGGCTCCGGACCACGACGATTGCCTCCTGTGCCCCCACGCCGAACAGCCCCTGCCGCGACTCCTGGATCACCTCGACGTCGGCCTCCTGCTCGCTAAGGCCGAGCTCGGTGAGGGCGGCCTCCACGGCTTCCTCAACGCTTGGGGCGCTTCTTCGGATCTCCTCCATCGCTACCTCCGCCCGACCCGCGCTTGTCGGGTCCGGATCCCGGCTTCTTCTTCGGGGCACCGGGCTTGGGGTTCCCCGACTTGCCCTGCTGCGCCTCGCGCCGGGCGCGCTGCTGCTCCGCCCGCTCCATCATCGAGGCCATCAAGCCCCTCTTCTCCTTCGGGCTCCCGCCGTTCGACTTCGTCTTCGAGTTGGCATCGGCGGCCATCTGATCGGCCGTCGGCCTGGTCTTGAGCATGAAGTACTGCTGGCCGATCTGCCATGCGTTGGAGGTGGTCCAGTACACGACCAGGCCGGCGGGGAAGAAGATCCCGAAGACGCCGAACATGATGGGCATCACCTTGAGCAGGGCCTGCTGCTGGGATGAGGCCGCCCCCGGCGGGCTCGCCTTCTGCATCTGTCGCTGCTGGTAGAAGGTGGTCCCGAACATCAGGAAGGCGAACACGTAGTAGGGGATCCGCTCGACCGGGTCGGTGGCGCAGCTGACCGGGTAGGTCAGGCTCGAGCTCTCTCCGTCCACCGTCGCCTCGTCGCCGAGCGTGCTCGGAGCGGGCTGCCAGGGGAGGCCGGCAGGGCAGAGCAGGTTCATCCCGAGGAACGTCGTTCCCGACGAGGGCCCCGGTAGGTCGAGCTCGTCGATCTGCGCCTGGGTCGTGATCGGCTCGCCATCCGACATCGTCTGCGGGATCTGCTGGGTCACGACCGAATAGAGCTCGCTGTCCGCCGGGATGTGGATCGGGTGCTGCGGGTACCTCAGCACCGAGTACATCGCGATCAGGATCGGGAACTGCAGCAGGACCGGCCAGCAGCCCGAGAACGGGTTCACCCCGTACTCCTTGTACAGCTTCATGATCTCTTCCTGCTGCTTGGCCTTGTTCTGCTTGTACTTCTGCTGGATCTGCTTCACCTTCGGCTGGATGATCTGCATGTGTTGCATCGAACGCACCTGCTTTATGCCGAGCGGCAACAGCACCACCCGGATCAGCACGGTGAGCAGGATGATCGTCACGCCGTAGTTGGGGACGACCTCGTAGATCTGGGCGACAACCCACCCGATCCCGTCGAGCAACGCCTGCCACGGCGCGAACGCGATCACGGGGTCCGCCTCACGGTCGACTGTGTGACAGCGTCATACCTACCGTCCGAGTGTCTCGGCGCCGAGACTTGGTCCACACCTCCCCGGGTGAAGGGGCCGCACCGGGCGATCCTCCAGGCCGACATGAGGCTCCCTCGGGTAGCGCCGTGCAGGCGGATCGCGTCCTCGGCGTAGCGAGAGCAGGAGGGGTAGAAGCGGCATTGCCCGCCGAGCCACCCCGACAGGGTGAGGCGGTAGAGGTGGATCAGCCCGATGAGCGCTACCCGAACAGGGGTGCCCAGGGTCCACAGGACACGCCGGACCCCGTTCACTCCGAGATCACCTTCGCGCGCGAGAGCACCTGTTCGACCTCCGTCACCAGCTCGTTGGATCGGGCGCCCCGGATACTCGCCCTCGCGACAAGGGCAACATCCCACCCGCCGACGACCCGAGGCGCGAGCTCCCGCCACGCTGCCCGGAGGATACGCCGGGCTCGATTCCGGTGGACCGCGCCGCCCACTCGCCGACCGGCGACGAAGGCCACCGACCCGGTCCCGGGCAGAACGAACACTACCACCCGCTCTGCGTGGAATGCCCGGCCGTCGGCCAGGGTGCGACGGACCTTGTCGGCGTTCGTAGGCGGCTAGGCCGACAGGCGCGTGCGGCCCTTCGCGCGACGGCGCGCGAGGATGGCGCGCCCGGCGCGCGTGCGCATCCGGATCCGGAACCCGTGCCGCTTGTGCCGGCGACGGTTGTTCGGTTGGTAGGTTCGCTTGGCCATGATGATCCGAGGTCTCCGAGAGGGCGGTCGACCGGCCGCTCGGCCGGTCCGGCGGAGTATAGCGGAGGGCGTCGCCGCCGGTCGCGGGCCCCGTTTCCAGAAAGTGTGACAAGAGGCCCGCCCAGGGCAGCTGTGGGGAAAACCGCGGTGCTATAGTCCGGCCCGCTTCCCGCTCGGTGCCGGCTCCTCCCCACGAAGGCGCCTCGGCTTCCCCCATGGATTTCCACATCTGTGGAAAGGCGTTGTGGATAGCTATGGCCATAACATCGTTCGAAGAAGCAGCAGAACGCACCTGGACCCACGTCGTCGAGCGCGCGCGCCGTGAGCTCTCCGAGAGCTCGTTCTCGATGTGGTTCCAGGACGTGCGCGCAACGAGCCTGCACGACGGCGTCCTGGAGATCGTGGCGCCCTCGGACTACGTCCGGGACTGGCTCGCCAAGCACTACGTCGAGATGATCCAGGCCGCGGCGGCCGAGGCCGCGGGCCTCCCGGTCACGGTGCATCTCGGAGCCGAGCCTCCCGAAACCGTTCCGGTGCATCGAGATGCTGTCGACGCGCCGCAGCTCGGCTCCATCCGCCCGCCGGCGGACCGGCCGCAGCTCGGCGCACCCGGCCTCCCGTTCCCGAACTACACGTTCGACACGTTCGTCGCTGGGCCCTCGAACCGCTTCGCGCACGCGGCGGCGATGGCCGTCGGCGACGCCCTGCCGTCGAAGGCCTACAACCCGTTGTTCATCTACGGCGGTGTTGGCCTGGGCAAGACCCACCTGCTCGTTGCGATCGGGCACCACATGCACTCCCTCCTTCCGCGCCTGCGTGTTAAGTACGTGACGAGCGAGAGCTTCATGGCCGAATTCATCAAGGCGGTGCGTGAACGGCAGGGCTACCAGTTCGCCGCTCGTTACCGCGACGTGGACGTCCTTCTGGTCGACGACATCCAATTCCTGGCCAAGCGTGAGGAGACGCAGACCGAGTTCTTCCACACGTTCAACGCGTTACACCAGAAAGACCGGCAGATCGTGATCGCGTCCGACCGGCCGCCCCAAGAGCTCGGCATGGAGGAGCGGCTCCAGTCGCGGTTCCGCCTCGGCCTGTGCGTGGACGTGCAGCCGCCCGATCTCGAGACGCGTATCGCGATCCTGCAGCTCAAAGCCCAGCGTGAGTCCGTCCTGGTGCCCGATGACGTGATCGAGTTCATCGCCAGTAAGTTCGACCAGAACATCCGCGAGCTCGAGGGCGCCCTCGTCCGGGTCGTCGCATGGAGCGACCTCACCGGCCATCCGATCACCACCGAGCTCGCCGAGCAGGCCCTCGAAGACCTTCTGCCGCAGGCCGAGGCCGAGATCGCCCCACAGCTGATCCTCGAGGAGAGCGCTAAGTACTTCAGCCTCTCTGTCCAGGACCTGATCTCACCGAACCGCTCTCGGCCGCTCACGACCGCCCGTCACGTCGCGATGTACCTCATGCGCGAGTGCAGCGGCCAGAGCCTCGTGAAGATCGGCGAGACCTTCGGCGGCCGGGATCACACGACCGCCCGTCACGGGATCTTGAAGGTCGAGCGCGACATGCGGGTCAGGGGCGCCACCTACCGGCAGGTACAGGATCTCTCGAGGATCATCCGCACCCGGGCCAGGAGCGGGTGAGGCTGGTGCACGACCCTGTGGAGAACCCGGGACACGGTTGGGCCACGTCGGCCACCGCGCTGCTTCCATCCACCGTTGCCCACAGCCACTCCACATGTCATAGGGGCCCATTACGCTCGACGAACGGGGTGGTTATCCCGTTTTCCCCAGGCCCTACTACTACTGGTTGAGAAAGAGTCTGAACAGAAGAAGCAGTCAGGGGGTGGGCACGTGAAGTTCCGCTGCGATCGAGACGCCTTGTCCGAGGCGCTGCAGACCGTCCAGCGCGGGGTGTCGTCCCGGCCGGGCATCCCCGCCCTGACCGGCGTGCTGATCGAAGCCACCGCCGAAGGGACCTTGACGCTAACGACGACCGACCTGGAGGTGTCGGCGCGGCTAGTCATCGATGTGCAAGTCACCGAGGCCGGGGCGGTTCTCGTGCCCGCCCGGCTGCTCGCCGACACGGTGAAGAGCCTGTCGGACGCCCCTGTGGAGTTCGAAACCGACCAATCGCAGGCGAGGATCCGGTGCGCGGCGTACGAAGGGGTGTTGCGCCTGCTACCGGCAGAGGATTTCCCTGCGCTGCAATCCCCGTCGGGCACTCGCGTCGTGTGCGAGGCGCCGCGCTTCGCCGAGGCGGTAGGGCAGGTGGCCCGCGCAGCCTCGCGGGACGAGGCGCGGCCGGTGCTCACCGGTGTGCTGCTTGAGATCTCTCGCGAGGGCGTGACGCTGGTGGCGACCGACTCGTACCGGCTCGCCGTGCGGGACCTGATCGCGACGGCCGCCGGCGAGGCGAAGGCGATCGTCCCCGAACGCGCCCTGTCGGAGGCGGGCCGCGCCGCCCAGGCCCATGAGAAGGGCGAGATCGAGGTCCTGGTCGATGAGAGCCAGATCTCGTTCCGGGTGGGGACGCTGATGCTCACGTCGCGCCTGATCGAGGGTGAGTTCCCGAACTACCGGCAACTCTTGCCCGAGAAGTACGAAAGCCGGCTGACGGTATCCCGTCAGCAGCTGATCGACGCGGTGCGCCGCGTGGGGCTCCTAGCGCGTGACACGTCGCCGGTCCGACTGGAGTTCAACGCGCTCGGCGTGAAGCTCTCATCGTCCTCGCCGGACCTGGGCCAGGCTGTCGAAGCCGTCGAGGCTCGCTATGAAGGCGAGGACATCACGGCGGCCTTTAACCCGGCCTACCTGGCCGACGGCCTCGCCGCCGCGACGGGCGAGTCGGTGCGCCTCGAGGTGCGGGACGGGCTGAAGCCGGGCGTGGTCAAGGGTGAGTCGGACGAGTTCACGTACCTCGTGATGCCCGTCCGTCTACCCACGCCGGTCGGCTAGGCCTCGAGCGCATTGCGCCTGGCCTGGGTCGAGCTCCGGGACTTCCGGAACCACGAGCAGACGCGGCTGGGCGACCTCCCGAGCGGCGTTGTCACCGTCGTCGGCCCCAATGGCGAGGGCAAGACGAACCTGCTCGAGGGCATCGCGTTCCTCTTCCTGCTGGCCTCGCCGCGGACCTCCTCCGCCGAGCCGATCGTGCGACGCGGCGCGGACGCCAGTGCATACGCGCGCGGCGAGGTGGAGACGGAGGGGGGCCGGGTGCTGGTGGAGGTCGAGATCCCGGGTAGGGGAGCCAACCGCGTACTGGTCAACCGCTCGCCGGTACGTCGCAAACGCGACCTCCGTCGCCAGGTGCGCGCCGTGTTCTTCGGCCCGGATGACCTTTTCGTCGTCATCGGAGACCCGGGCCGGCGCAGAGGATTCCTGGACGAGGCGCTCCGCTCGCTCTGGCCGTTGAAGGAGGGTGCGGTAACGGCCTACGAACGCGTGCTACGGCAACGGAATCGCCTCTTGAAGGAACATGATGGGCGAGGGGCGCCCTCCGGGCTCGACATGTGGGACGAGCAGCTCGTACGAGCCGGCGTCGAGCTGATACGCCTAAGGTCGAAGGTCGCGGGCCTGCTCGGGCCGCCGGCGAGCCGCGAGTACGCCCGTCTGGCGGAGTACGACCTGGAGGTCGCGTACGCCCCCAACGTGGTGGGCGACGAGCTCGAGGAGTCGTTCGTCGAGCGGCTCGCCGCACGACGTTCGGACGAGCTGATCCGCAGGACGACGCTCGTAGGCCCCCACCGCGACGACCTGTCGCTCGCCGTAAGGGACATGGGTGCCCGGGCCTTCGCGAGCCACGGTGAGGGATGGGCAGCAGCCCTGTGCCTGCGGCTGGGCCTGGCAACGGCGATCGAAGACGAGGCGGGAGAGCCCCCCGTCCTCCTGCTCGATGATCCGTTTTCGGCGCTGGACCCGCAGAGGCAGAAACGGGTCGGCGAACACCTGTCCGAGCGCGGTCAGGTGTTCGTGAGCGTGGGTGACGCCGCCCACGTCCCCGGGAGCTCGACGCTGGTGCTCGCGGTGTCGGCGGGAGCGGTCCGGGCCGCCTGATGCCGCACAGCAAGGGGTGGCGCAGCCGCCGGGACGAGCGAACCCTGCACGAGACGCCCATCGGCGACATCGTGGACGGGCTGCTCCGCGAGAAGAGCTTCGCGAGGGGCATCCCGATCGGCCAACTCGCGACGGACTGGAGCGCCGTCGTGGGCCCGAGGCTCGGCGCCGAGTCCGCGCCGGTGAGCCTGGACCGCGGGATCCTGGTGGTAGCGGCTACGACCGGGCAGTGGGGCGCACAGGTCCGGTTCCTGGCCGACCAGATCCGCGAACGGGCCAACCGGGCCCTCGGCGAGGGGTCGGTGAAGACGGTGCGGGTAGTCGTTAGGCCAGAGCCTCGGAAGGGGTTGTAGCGCAAGAGGGTATGGGGCCCCCTTGTCCTCGGGGCCGGGCACAGGGACCGCGCCTCGTGTCACCCCCTATTGGTAGAATCAACCGCGTCAGAGCGCGGTTGCGCCGGCCCCCGAGACGAGCGGTCTCGATCGGCGTGTCCGCTTCCCCCGGACGGAGGTGCATTGGCGAGCACGGCGACGAAGCCAGCAGGAACCAAGAGGCCGTCCAAGTACGAGTCTGCCGACATCCAGGTCCTCGAAGGGGTCGAGCACGTTCGGCTCCGCCCCGGGATGTACATCGGGACCACCTCCAGCCGCGGCCTGCATCACCTCGTGTATGAGGTGGTCGACAACTCGATCGACGAGGCGATGGCCGGCTACTGCGACCGGATCCTCGTGCGGCTGCTGAAGGACGGCGCGTGCCGGGTCGAGGACAACGGCCGCGGGATCCCCGTGAAGCCGATACCCAGGGCCAAGGACCGCCGCCCCGCGGTGGAGGTGGTTCTCACCACGCTTAACGCCGGCGGGAAGTTCGGCGGCGATGGTTACCGGATATCGGGAGGCCTGCACGGCGTGGGGGTCTCGGTCGTGAACGCTCTCTCGCAGAAGCTCACGACGCTCGTGATGCGCGATGGGGCGACGTGGACCCAGTCGTACTCGCGCGGGAAGGCCACTTCCAAGCTGACCAAGGGCAAGGCCACGACCAAGGCCGGCACGATCATCACGTTCTGGCCCGACCCGGAGATCTTCGTCGAGGGGATCGAGTGGGACCGCCGGATCCTTGCCGAGCGGCTGCAGGAGCAGGCCTTCTTGACCAAGGGCATCGAGATCCAGCTTATCGACGAGCGCGAGGACAAACCGGTCAAGCAGGTCTTCAAGGCGACCGGCGGCATCGCCGACTTCGTGAAGCACCTGTCCACCGGCAAGGACGTGATCCACAGCAAGGTCATCTGGATGGAGGCCAAGGAGAGCGACGCAGAGGCCGAGATCGCCGTGCAGTGGAACAACGGGTACGCCGAGTCGATCCACTCGTTCGCGAACACGATCAACACGCACGAGGGCGGGATGCACGAGGAGGGCCTCAAGAAGGCGCTCACCAACGTCGTCAACCGCTACGCGCGGAACAAGAACCTGCTCAAGGAGAAGGAGGACAACCTCCTCGGCGAGGACGTCCGCGAGGGGCTCACCGCGATCGTCTCGGTCAAGCTGCGCGCCCCGCAGTTCGAGGGACAGACGAAGACCAAGCTCGGCAACACCACGATGCGCTCGCTCGTCGAGACCACGGTGAACGAGCACCTCATGACCTGGCTCGAGGAGCACCCGGGCGACGCCAAGCGGATCGTCCTGAAGAGCTCGTCTGCGGCGAAGGCCCGGATGGCCGCCAAGCAGGCCCGCGACCTCACTCGGCGCAAGTCGTTCCTGGAGGGCGGCGGCCTGCCGGGCAAGCTCGCCGACTGCCAGCTCACCGACCCGGCGGCCTGCGAGGTCTACATCGTCGAGGGAGACAGCGCCGGCGGCTCCGCCAAGCAGGCGCGCGACCGCGCCACGCAGGCCATCCTGCCGATCCGGGGAAAGATCCTGAACGTCGAGAAGGCGCGCCTGCACAAGATCCTGGAGAACCAGGAGATCCAGGCGCTGATCACCGCGATCGGTACCGGCATAGGCGAGGAGTTCGAGCTCGGCAAGGCCCGGTACCACCGGATCGTGATCATGGCCGACGCCGACGTGGACGGTGCCCACATCCGCACGCTGCTGCTGACGTTCTTCTTCCGCAACATGCGCGAGCTGATCGACGCCGGCTTCATCTACCTCGCGCAACCGCCCCTTTACCTGCTCAAGCAGGGCAAGGAGGAGCTGTACTTCTACACCGAGCGCGAGTGGGACCTTTGGCGCAAGAAGAACGGCAACGGCAAGAAGCTCGACCCGCAGCGGTTCAAGGGCCTTGGCGAGATGAACGCCGACCAGTTGTGGTCGACCACGATGGACCCTGAGCAGCGGACGCTCTTGCAGGTCACGCTCGAGGACGCCGCGCTCGCCGACCGCCTGTTCACCGTCCTGATGGGCGAGGACGTGGCGGCGCGCAAGGAGTTCATCGAGCAGAACGCCAAGGACGTCAAGAACCTCGATGTCTAGGCGACGCGCGAGCGGGGGAGGGGGCGGCGAGCTGACGCTGCTGGCCGGCCGGATCGAGCCGATCGGGCTCGAGGAGGAGATCCAGCGCTCCTATCTCGACTACGCGATGTCGGTCATCGTCGGCCGCGCACTGCCGGACGTTCGCGACGGGCTGAAGCCGGTCCACCGCAGGATCCTGTGGTCGATGCTGGAGTCGGGCCTTCGGCCGGACCGCCCGCACCGCAAGTCGGTATCGGCCGTAGGCGAGGTGCTGAAGAAGTACCACCCGCACGGCGACCAGAGCGTGTACGACGCCCTGGTCCGGATGGCCCAGGACTGGTCGCTGCGCGTCCCGCTCGTCGACGGCCACGGCAACTTCGGCTCGGTCGACGGCGACCCGCCGGCCGCCTACAGGTACACGGAAGCGCGCCTGGCGCCGGCGGCGATGGAGATGCTGCGCGACATCGAGGCCGAGACCGTCGACTTCATCCCCAACTTCGACGGGTACGAGCAGGAGCCCACGGTCCTGCCCAGCCGGTTCCCGAACCTCCTGGTCAACGGGGCCGGCGGCATCGCCGTCGGCATGGCGACCAACATCCCACCCCACAACCTGGGCGAGATCGTGGACGCGGTCGCCCACTACCTCGACCACCCCGAGGCCACGCCCAAGGAGCTCATGAAGTTCGTCAGGGGCCCGGACTTCCCGACCGGTGCCGTGATCTTGGGCAGGCAGGGCATCTCGGACATGTACGAGACGGGTCGCGGATCGGTGAAGGTCCGCGCCGTGACCCACATCGAGGAGGGGACGCTCGGTCGCTCGAAGATCGTGGTTACCGAGCTGCCGTACCAGGTGAACAAGGCGCGCGTGGCCGAGAAGATCGCCGAGCTCGCCAACGGTGGACGCCTGAAGGACGTCGCGGACGTGCGAGACGAGTCCAACAAGGAGGGGATGCGCCTGGTCGTCTACACCAAACGAGGCGCCAACCCGCAGGTCGTCCTCAACCAGCTGTACAAGGCCACGCAGCTTCAGGAGAGCTTCGGCGCGATCATGCTCGCGCTCGTCGACAACGTCCCGCGCACGCTCAACCTGGCGGAGCTCGTCGGCTACTACGTCGACCACCAGGTGGACGTCGTCACGCGCCGGACGCAGTACGAGCTGAAGAAGGCAGAGGAGCGCGATCACATCGTCCAGGGGCTGCTCATCGCGCTCCAGAACCTCGACGAGGTCATCAAGATGATCCGCGGCTCGCGCGACGCCGACGAGGCGCGCACGAAGTTGATGACCAAGTTCAAGCTCTCGGAGATCCAGGCAAACCACATCCTGGACATGCCCCTGCGCCGCCTCACGCGTCTGGCGCGTGAGGAGCTCGAGCAGGAGCACAAGGACCTGCTCGCCACGATCAAGCGCCTGAAGACCATCCTGAAGGACCCGAAGAAGATCCGGGCATTGATCAAGGAGGAGGTCCTGGCGATCAAGGCGCGGTTCGCGGACGCGCGGCGCACCAAGCTCATCGCCGATGTGGGCGACCTGGAGATCGAGGACCTGATCGCCGAGGAGCCTGTCGTCATCACCGTCAGCCGGGCCGGCTACGTCAAGCGCCAGCCGATCGAGAACTTCCGGCGCCAGGGCCGCGGCGGCAAGGGGGTCCGCGGGCAGAACCTGAAGGAGGAGGACGTCGTCCGCGACGTCTTCACCACGACCACGCACCACTGGCTGCTGTTCTTCACCAGCCGCGGCAAGGTCTACCGGGTCAAGGTTCACGAGGTGCCCGAGTCCGGACGCACCGCGCGCGGGACCTACGCGGCGAACCTGCCCGGCGTCGGCATAACCGCCGACGAGAAGGTACAGGGCGTGATCGACCTGAAGGAGTACTCGGGCGGCCGATACCTGCTGTTCGCGACGCGAAAAGGCATGGTGAAGAAGACCGCGCTCCCCGAGTACGACTCGCCGCGCACCGGTCTGGCAGCGATCAACCTCAAGCAGGGCGACGAGCTGATCGACGTGCGCCTGACCGACGGCAAGGACGACGTGTTCCTCATCTCGCGCAAGGGCAAGGCGATCCGCTTCAGGGAGGGGCTCGCTCGACCTATGGGGCGCCAGACCGCCGGCGTGATCGGGATGCGGCTGGACGCCGACGACGAGGTGATCGCGCTCGGCGTCGCGTCCGAGGGCGAGGAGATGATCAGCGTCACCCACCAAGGCTACGGCAAGCGCACGCCGCTGAAGGACTATCCCGCCAAGGGCCGCGGGGGCAAGGGCGTTATCGGCCACACCTTGACGAAGAAGACCGGGCTGCTCGCGGGCGCGTTCGTCGGTTCCAAGGACCAGGACATGTTCGCGATCTCCTCGTCGGGCATCGTGATCCGGGTGGCCGCGGCGGACATCCGGCGGGTCGGCCGCGCCTCGCAGGGTGTGCGGACGATGCGCGTGGAAGAGGGAGCCACCGTCGTCGCGCTCGCTCCTGTCATCGCTCAGGCCGAGGACGAGGAGTAGGCACGTCCTCGGCGAGCGGGACCCGCCGGAACGACAGGTAGATCGCGACGTCGTACACCATCTTCAGTGTGCCGGCCGCCACGAACGGCGCCGCCAGCGCGACGCTCTGGAGCATGACCCCGGCGCCGGCCGCCCCGAACGGCCGAGCCACGTAGCGGGCGGTGTTCGTGAACGCCGAGGCGGCGGTGCGCTCCTCCGGGTCGACGAGCGCGACGACGAACGCCTGGCGCGCCGGCACGTCCATCTGTGACAGCGTGTACCGGAGCAGCAGCACGGCGATCGCCCACCCGAGCGACGGCATGAACGGCACCAGCACCAGGAGCACATCCGAGGGCAGGTGCGTGAACACCATCGTGTTCAGGAGCCCGAACCGGGTGCCGAGCCGGCCGGACGCGATCGACGAGCCGGCCTGGATCAGCCCGCCGGCGAACACCACGAGGCTCATCGTGCCGATCCCGGCGCCCAGTCGGCGTTCGAACCAGTAGACGAGGAAGGTCGTCACGACGAACCCGCCGGCGAACGCGTCGAGCCCGAACAGCGCCGACAACCTCCCGACGTTCCGGCGCGAGCGCTCGAGCGGACGACCCGTCGGGGCGCGCGGCGCCTCGACCTCGGCCGAGAGCCGGCGGGCCAGGAGCAGGCAGGCGAGGGCGATGAGGGGGAAGAGCAGGAGCCACCGCTGGTCCTCGGGGAGCGAGGGCACGGACCCGCGGAGCGCGCTCGGCCCCCCGGCCGCCAGCGCGCCCGCGGCGCCGGCGAGGTAGGCCACGGCGTTGTACCTGCCGAAGACCCGGGCGCGCATCGCCGCCGGCGCGCCGCCCAGCATCGCCTGCTCCAACGAGGTGATCGGTCCGGACTCGTTCGCGTCGGTGGACAGCGTCCCGGTGAGCGCGACCGGGATCAGGACGATCAGGGAGTCGGCGAACGCGTAGATGGCGCCGGCCAAGCCGAGCGCGGTCAGCAGCAGCCGGTAGGCGCGGCGCCGGCCGACCCGGTCCCCCCTCAGGCCGACGAGGATCGACACGAGCGCCGTGCCGGCGAGCATCGCGGCGAACACGAACCCGACCTCGACGTCGGATAGGCCGCCCTCGGCGAGCGACACACCAAGGACCACGCTCGCGAACCCATACGCGAACGCCCGGAACCCCTGCACGGCCAGGATGATCCCCAGGTCCCGCCGGAGAGCCTCGGCGTCATGGCCGGGAGACGGGAGGTGTTCGGGCTCGTCGGTATCGACGGACGGAGGCATCGGCGTGACCATAGGATGATCGCACGATGGCGGTCGGGGCCGGGATCGCGCTCATGGCCACCGGCGCGCTCTGCTGGCTGCTGGTGCTCGTTGCGGCGTGGCACCGGCTCTCCGCGCCTTCGGCGTTCGGTCTCCTCGTGCTCTGCGGGGTCGCGATCGGCGCGGGCGGCCTGCTCGTCCAGGACGAGGCTGGCGTAGCGTCATGGGTCATCACGCTCGGGTTGCTCGGCCTGCTCTCGCCGGTCCACGGGCGACTAGTGTTCGGTCCGCCCGGGCCCGCCGAGTGAGCCCGATGGTTGCCGCTCGGGCCGCCGCCGCGTAGAAAGAGCAGGCCATGAGCGACCCCGTGACCGAGCCGCCCGCTTCAACGCCCAACCGGACCG
>Ga0209002_10000620_pt1 | contig 28853 bp, 31 predicted proteins | sample Rifsed16ft2_FD_184010 | JGI IMG/M metagenome (GOLD analysis project Ga0209002, IMG submission 184010) | Soil microbial communities from Rifle, Colorado, USA - sediment 16ft 2 (version 2) | ecosystem: Environmental > Terrestrial > Deep subsurface > Rock core/Sediment | place: Rifle, Colorado... | reverse complement strand
GCCGGAGACGATCAGGCTTCCGGCAGCCGGGGTTCGGAGCGTGCCGCTGACGGGGCTCGGGCTGCCCTCCGCGAGCACCAGACTGCCGACCCCCGGCACCATCACGGTCCCGGCGATACGATCAGGGGCAACGCCGCTCACAGCGAGGGCACCCGCGGCCGGGGTGAGGAAGGTGGCGACGAGAACCGTCGGCGTCTGGCCAGTCAGCGCGAGTGCCCCGGTGCCAGGCGTGGCGCCTCCCGGTTCGCCGAATTCCAGCGCGCCGGTCCCGGGGATGATGACCGTCCCGTGGATCAGCGAGGGGGCCTCGCCGGTGATCTCAAGGCTGGCCCGAAGCGGGGTCAGGATGGCATGGCCTCGAGCCAGCACCAACTGGCCGGTGTTGGGCTGAATTGAGGTGTCGGTCATGCCTATGTGCCCTTACGCATCCCTGCTGGCGTCAGAACCGTCCCGATAACGCGGGTCGGAGCGAGACCGGACAGCACCGCGGCCCCGGCGGTCGGTGTGACCGTCGCCCCGGCCGCCGCCTCACTCGTCTCGTCCACATAGGCGCCACCGGGCACAAGGTACTCAAGTTGACTCGTCCCCTCGTTGACATAGGCCCCGCCCGGCACGAGGTACTGAATCGCCGCCATCTAGGCCACCGTCAGGAGCGGGTCCACGTAGACCGTGTAGGACGGCTTCGCCACCGCCACCCGACAGCGAATCAGCCCGATTTCCTGCGGGGTGAACGTCACGGCGAGCTTCTGCTTGTTGACGTTCGTGATGCCTGTCGTCGTCCAGGCAATCGTGCTGACGGTCTGATCGGCCGGGGTGGCGAGGAGGTCCGCCGCGCGATCCGTGAGGAAGAGGGAGAGCGGGAAACCCGCCGTCCCGAGGTACTCGACCTCCAGCCAGACCTCCGCATCGGTGAGCGCCGTCAGGCTGTCGTGGACGATCTCGACGGTGGCCGTCTTCGCGCTGCCCGTCGCGGCGTTGTAGATGACCATCTCTGGCCCGTAGAACGGGAAGGTGAACCGCGCCCCGGCGCTGCTGACCATCTTGTGCGCCAGCGGCGTCGTGCCGTTCGAGGCCCCGCCCGTGCGGACCACGGTCGTCTCGGAGTAGACGTCGCCTTCGTACTGGTGCCGCTGCATCCGGTACTGGGTGTCGGCGGAGTCGCAGTTGTCAAGCGTAACCCGAGAACCCCCAGGGCCCGGATTTGTCCCCGAAGTAAGCGCGACACTGGCCCCAAGTTTGCAGTTCTCAAAGTTTATGTTCCAGGACTTATTTCCACCAACACCAACGAGTGATTTCCCAGAGGTCAACGCCGACAAATCCATTCCGATCACTCGCACTGGCGGTGTGGGTTGTAAGCTGACTCCGAGGAAGAGAGCTGTTGGGATTGTTCCCCCAGCGTCTACCGACCCACCAAGGAGAACGGTCGCTGGTCCGGGATCAAACCCCTGGGTCACGGCAGAGAAGCGATAAGTACAGTTGATTGCGCGCAACCGAACAGCCTCAAAGTGGTTTGTACTAGGGCGAAAGATGCCTGAGTTGAACAGTGCAGTAAGCGAAAAGGTGCACGACTCGAAGATCAGGGCGTTGTTCGAACTCATCAAACACCCGAGACTGCGGGTGCCGACGAGGGTCAAGCCATAGACATAGCTAAACCCACCCATAGTAATCTCTGTGTTCGCGGGGGCCGTCAATGTGGCACCTGTAGCGAGTGTCGTCGGGGGCTCGGGGTTGCCCGTATCGTCAACAACAAGAATTCTGGTGGGACTTGCCGCACTCCCGCCAAAACTCACAGTGCCACTCGCAAGTGTCTCCGCATGACCGTCGGCAATATAAAGCGTATCCCCTGCGGCCATTACCGCAATCGCCCCCGCGAGCGTGGCCTTGGCGAGCGCCCAGGTAGTCCCGTTATCCGAGTCTGAACCATCGGTCGAGCGCAGGTAGAAGGCGGCCATCTACTCCCCCCCCGCCGCGAGATACTCGGCCCACTGCGTCGCCTTGGTCTGCAAGCGAGTCCGGAGCTGGGTGAGTTGTGACCCGCTCACGCCGAACAGCGTGCCGAGTTGCGCGTTCGTGAGCGTGTTGAGGAACGCCCCGAGCGCGAAGGTTTGCTCTCGTGTCACCGTGCGATACGCTTCCCGGAGCGCCGCCCGAATGTTCGCGAGCGTCACGTAGTCGATGGTCCCGACCGCCAGTGGCCCGTCCGCATAGATCGCCGCCAGATCCTTCGCGATCTCTGCGTCAATCAATTGCTGATTCAGGATCGCCACGACCGCCGGGAATCCGTCAGCGACAACGACGCCCGCCGCCACCAGGTAATCCCGGAACTGGATCACGCCAAGATGATCCGCATGCTGCTCACGGACATACCGCCGCCCATCGGTTTGCGGCTGATCCCAGATGACGACGGACGCGACAATCGGCATTAGTCTCTCGCTTTCACGCGGAAGCGATTAGGCATATGCGCCCGCGCGCAGGATCGGGATGGAAGTACCCGCCGCCGCCGAGACGGACGCTGGCCCGCGTCATGCGGCCGCTCCCCTTACCGTCTCTCACGCCAGCGTGAAGACCCCCGTTGCGGCCGGCAGGATGGAGAGCGTATTCGGCGAGGCGATCGTGAACTGCGCCGAGGAGAGCGAGGCGAAGCACAGCACCTTGCCCGCGCCCGCGCCCGTCGAGTTCCGGATCAGCGCGAACCGGATGTTGATGAGCGAGGAGCCAGAGGCCGTGAAGACGAGCCCCGCCGTCGTGTACGTGAACTTGTACTGCTTGGCCGAGGCCCCGACCGTCCACTGCCCCGTCACCGGGCCGAGGTTCCGCCCGCCGGCCACGTAGCCGCCGCGCGCCGAGATCTCCGAGCCGATCGAGGCGAACGTCGAGCGCGTGGAGAGGACGATGATCGCCGCGCTCGCGGACGTCTTGTGCAGCGACATCTTGAACACCCCGGCCCCCAAGGTCACCGTCCCGTTGGCAAGGTACTTCTTCGTCTTCGCATAAATTTTCCACGTCCCAACTGCTCCCACCTCGTTGCGGAACGCGCACAGCGTGATCGCCCACAGATAACGGAGCGGCTTCATCATCATGCCTCCTTGGCCTGCTGTAGTGCTGCGCTGGTGGTGAAAATGTGGGCGAGGAGCCCATCGCCGTGCACTGCCAACTCGATTTCCTCTCCGAGCACGCGGATCAAGTCCATCATCTCCTGCGCCTGCGCGATCATCCAGGGGTGACAGTAGAAGATCCGGTCACCCTGGACGGAGAGCGGCACGACGACCGCCGCGTCGTTTTCCGGTTGGCTGTACGCATGGTGCGCGTCATCGGCCGCGAGACAACTATCACAGCCGTAGAGATGGAACCGCGTGAACCCCAGCATCCGCAGCAGCGGGATCGCGCGGAGCAACACGGTCGAGCCGCCCGGCACGTACCACCACCGCTCATACTGCGCATTGAGCAGATCCTTGATCAGGTCCGTGCTCGTGTGCCAGATGAATGTGCGGTCGATCGGCAGTCCCTCGAACACGCTCGGATCGCATTGGGAGGAGATCAGGTACTTGCAGCCGTCGATGATGGGTTTGGTGAATCGCGCATTGAACGCCCGCGCGTCCACGATGATCTGCGCGGAGGGCGTAAGCCCGTGCTCCAGCGCCCAGTTGTAGGCCCCGTTGAGCGTGATGAGCTTGACGCCCTCGGCGCGCTTCCGCGTGATCTCCGACTCAAAGGCCGGCATCGACGGCCCGCCGCCCAGGATCATCACCTCGACGTCGTTGGTCGGGTGCGGGGCCACCTGCGTCCAGCCCTGCGCGATGTTGTGGGCCACGTTCGCCCGGATCTGTTCGTCGGTGACGTTGAGGATGCCCGCCTCAACAATCGCGGGCCCGGCGGTCCACGCTGACACGTAAAAGAGACAGGCACCGTCGACTTCCTGCGACCAGTGGACGACGCAGTCACGCGTCCGGAATTGCTCCATCCACCACGCGAAGGGATGGATGCTCAGGTGCAGCGGCTCGCCGATCAACGCGCCGCAGGCATCCTCCACCGTCGAGATGGAGAAGAAGACGTGCTGCGCGGCGAGGAGGATGTTGTTGAGGACCGCGTTGACCTTGTCGGGTGGGATATGCTCGAGCACGTCTGTACAAAAGCCGTAGGGCGCGGCGACCGGGATCTTCTGCTCAAGGTCCGCCTTGAGGAAGCGGAGCGCGTGCGCCTGGGTCGTCAGCATGGCGCGCACGTCGTCATCCAGGCAGTTGTTGACGAAGTCGAGCATGGTGACCTTCAGCCCGCCGAGGAGCGCCAGCATGAGCGCGCCGCGCCCGGTGCCACAGCCGAAGTCGAGGACTTCGGCCCCCGGCTTCGGATGCGCCTGGGCGAGGAACACTTGGGCGAGCTGTTCCCCGGGAGCGACCTTCCGATACTCAGGGAGCGCCCAGAGCCTGCCGTACTTGAGCGCCTCAGGATTGCCCGCGCCGATCGTGACGACTGGTGCGGCGCCTTCGAAGCCTGCGTGCCCGGTCTCCGTCATCCGGTCATCCTTTCATGGGGTGGCGGGGGTGAGGATCGTGCCGATGACGCGAGACGGGGCGTTGCCCGCGAGGACGGCCGCGCCGACGGACGGGGTCAATACCCCGACCGCCACGCTCCGCAGCTCCACCGCCGCCGCCGCCCAGTCCTCCGGCGTCGCCGCGTGCGTCATGGTGGCCGCGATGGACGCCGCCGTGGGAGCCAGCCGGTCGATCAGGCCGAAGGGAATATCCACCGCGGAGCCGAGCACATAGTCCACCCCGCGCAGCGTGCCAGCACTGGCGGCCGTGTACGCGCCCGTCGCCAGCCCCTGATTCGCCAGCCCCGCGACGAGCCGATTGTTGCTGTCCTGTGTCGTGAGGCTGACGCTGGGATTCGCCGAGGTGCCGCTGGCCGTCGCGTTGATGCCCACGCTCTGGGGATTGGCATACTCGCCACAGATGGCCCCCCACGCTTGCGCGGCAGCGACCGTAACCCTGACCGTCGTAATGCCCGCCGCGACCCCGCGGGCGATCCACGACTCAAGACGCACCGTGCCGTTTGTGATCGCCCCGACGAAGCTGAAGCTCGCCCCCGTGGCCGTGATGCCCGTCACGCTTGTTGGCGCGGTCGCATCGCCAATCGCGACCTTGACGACGAGATCATTGCCCGCCACGGTGGCCGGGATCGTGATGTCCACGATGGTGCCAGTACCCAAATCAGGCGTTTTGGCGCTCCCTTTATTCACGAACTCGATCAGACCCTGCGCTTCCTTGAACGCCGCGATCCACACCCGGCCACTACTGGCACCGCTTTCGGTAAAGCTGCTGTTGTAGGTGCCCGTCGCCGTCACGATGCGGTACGCCGTCGCCCCTGGCCAGAAGGACGCGCCGTTCGTGACTTGATCCAAGAGCGTGAAGCTCGCCCCCGCCGTGTGGGTGGCCGGATTCGATACGGAGTTCCCCCCGATGAACCCGACGAGGAACGTATCCGCGACTGTGGTCAGAATACCGGGCGAATCGAAGGGGGAGGCCGCATCCGTCTGCCGCGCGCCGAGATCGAGGACCACCATGGTCCGACTACTGAGGATCTCGACCATCCAGATGGACGGCTGCCCGGCGCTCGTGATCGCCAGCGTGAAGGTGTGCCCCGTCCCGCCCTTGATGTTCGTCGCGTAATACATGCGGGTCGTCGGGCTCGACCCGAGTTCCGTTTCGATCGGCTCCCAGGTGTTCCCATAGGAGTCCGTGAACGAGACGAACGGCCCGCCCGCGTTCCAATCGCCGCACAGGACGATCGTGCTCCCCCAGGTCGTGGTCCGCGAGGGCGTCGTGACGGTCGCCGCGCTACTGGCGGAGGCAACGGCGGTGACGCCGAGGGACAGAGCCATCGTGGCCTAGCGCACCCGATAGAGGTAGTACGCGGTCGGCGTCCTGCGTTTGCCGATCCCGACCAGCACGCCAAGGTTTTCGTCGAAGCCCCACACGCTCCCCATGACGGCGGCGGGCACCGGCAGCCACTCCCAAAGCCCCGTGGCGATGGACAACACGCCGAGCCCGTTCAGGGTGGACTGTCCCATGTCTACGTTGTTCGGTACGAGGAGGGCGCGGGCAGTCGGATCCAACGCGAGGTAGACGTCGTGATCGCCCGGCGGCGCGACGTACTGCGGTGGGAGCGGGACCAGCGTCACGGCGGCCGTCGCCAAGGCGATCCGCACCACCGCCCGCGAGGTCGTATCCACGAAGTAGAGCGTCTGGTCACGCGCGTCGAGGACGAGCTGCGCGCGGTTCGCAATGGGGTTCCAGGTCGGATTGCCGGTCGAGAGCGACTGCACCCGCCACGTCCGCGTCGCCAGCGAGAGGCGCTGGAGTTGTGTGCCGAAGACCCGCACGTACTCGTCCAGCATGGAATTGTAGACAGCGAAGGACGCGCCGGAGTCACCGCCCCAGCCCGAGGGCGGGGGTGGCAGGCCGGCCCCGGCGTCTGGCCCCGTGAACTTCCCCGTGACGAACGAGAAGGCATACGCGCCCCACCCGTAGACGGACCCGCACGGGTCGGTCGCCCCCTGCGTGATGAAGTAGAAGCCGGGCGTCATGATGCCGCGATCGCGCACACTGTCGTAGGCCCAGCCGACCGTATCGGGGCTGCCGGGTTGGGGCTCGCCGGGCACGCAGAACGGGCGCAGGCGAGTCCAGGTGTCCGTCCGCGCGTTGAGCGTCCAGACTTCCGAGCCAGTGCCATTACCGGCTTCGAGGGTCGGCTGCGACGTCTTCCAATCCCCGCCTGCGAAGACCAAGCCGGAGAACCGTGGGTGGTAGAACGCGCGGCCATGCTTTCCGCCTGCACCCGCCATGTACGCCTGTCCTTGGGGTGGTAGGGGGCGTTCGACCCACTGACGCACCGGGATAGGTTGGCCTGGAGGCACGAGGATCACTCCAGCCCCAGACGGTGGTGACGGAGGTGTCGGGGGCGCCGGCACGAGTTGCCCGTTCACGCGCACCACGGTGTCCTGGTCCACTGTCAAGTCGACCGGCGTGCCGGTATTGGTGGATCGTCTCGTCAGCGTGAGACCCAAGCCCACGCTGAGTTGAACGTCCACCGTGAGCGTCGGCACGGGCGGCGGGGCGACGACGGCGAGGTACGCTTGCGCCGACCAACCATCCGCGCCCGTCGCGTAGTCGATCCGCCACCACGTGTAGCCGCTCGCCGTCACGGGACCCTCGAGCAGCGTGCCCGTGGCGCCCGAGGGTTGCACACCCAGGATCGTCGAGGGAATCCCTGGAGTTTGTCGCACGTTCAAGCTCTCGGTCGTCTGGACGAGGGCGCCGACAACAAACGGCGAGGACGGCGGCGGGGGCGGTGGCGGCACGGGGCCACCGTCAAACGGCACGGTGCCGATGAAGACGTTTTGATCGACCGCGTTGACGACGACGACTTGATCGGTGCCGGGGATAACGCGGAACCGACCGTAGGTGCCTGAGCCGGATGCGGCAGTCACGGTAGCTCCCGTCATCGTGAGCGTTCGAGCCTCGTCCGTCAGGGGGTTGATGAGACGGAGCGACTGGCCGCCGACCCAGACGACGAGCTGTTTGGTGCGCGCGTGCCAGGACACACCGGGGCCGGGGAGATAGCCGCTCCCGACGCCCGGCAAGGCCGCCGCCCACGGTCGGCCGCGCAAGTCCGTGTACGCCTTGGTGTCAAGATCGAGCATCTCGGCGAGGCGGTCGCCGACGACGTACATCTTGCGGCCGGCCACGTCCATCGCCACGGACGCCTGGAAATCACTCCCGTAGGGCGCGGACGGGGGATTCCATGCCTCCCAGGTATTCGTCGCGGGATCGTAGGCCCCGATAAAATTGCTCGAGCGCGTCACGACGCGCCGACGCACCGGGTCCCACCCGCTCGCGGAGGCCACCGCGCTCCGTGGCGCGGGCGCCTTGAGGGCCCAGCCCATATCGGGCCGCGCCATCGCCTGCACGGTCGTTTGCGTCAGATCGTAGGTGCGCGTGGCGTTCGTGCCGCCGCCCGAGCCGGATGTGATCGAGCCCCCGACCATGAACACCAAGCCGGTCTCCGGTGCGCACACCAGGCTGGAGTAGGTGTGCCGCGCCTTACCCACCTGGCCAGACGGCGTGGCCGGGGCTTGATTGCGACTCGTGCCACGATACGTCTCCCACGGCGTGTCGTAGTAGTAGGCCTTATCGGGCGCGAGGTAGGGGCCGGTGAGGCGTTGCGGGCCAGATCCGTCGAGCGGCACCCAGTAGAGCGACATATCCGGGCTGTCCCCGTGACCGCCTCCCTTGAGCAGGAAGCCCCAAGTCGCGCCTCCGGGGAGTTGGCAGACGTCTCCGCCGGAGTAGGCGAAGAGCCCCTGCGGACTCCAGAGCTCCGGCGTTCCACCCGGCGCGGATGCGCTCTTGGCCTCAAACGGCTGTGCGGGATAGACGGCCGTGCCGGAGAGTTGCGCCCACGTCCCGACGGGCGGCGCGGGTTGCCCCCACACCGGCGTCGTCCAGAGCAGGAGTGCTAGGAGGAAGGCGATCACTTCGGCGCCACCGTCGGTGGAGCAGTCGAAAAGCTCGGCGTCAGGAGAATGGGGACCCCGACGCGGGAGGCCAGGTCCTCACAGAACCGAACAGTTCGCATCTTAGTGGCCCTCCTGTTGACACGACAGCGTCGCGTCCTCTTCGAGCAACGAGCCCGTATTCAGCGTGGCCCGGAACCGGAGGTTGTAGAGATGGCCCGCTGTGCCGGCCTTGATCGTGACCGTGGCGATCGCGCCGGAGATAGTCGCGGTCGCGCTCACGAGGATCGCCGTTGTCTGATCCGTGCCATCGTTCAGATCCTGCACGGCGCAGACGCACGAGCTCACCGTCGCACCCGTGGGCAGGGCGGGGGCAAAGTCGATCGCCACGGGGAACTGCTCGAACGGCTGCTTGAAGAAATTGCCGGCCATGGAATGCCGCTACTGCCCCGGCCCCGCCGTGGCTGGCCCGACCGTGATCTGTGGCACGACGAGGATCGGCACCCCGAGCTTCGTGGCGGTATCCGTCACCGCCAGCCCCTCCTGCGTGCAGGTCATGGTGCCGCCTTGGACGCCCGTCCCGCCCATGCGGAGCGTGCCGTAGACCGACGACACCGAGACGCACCACGACCGCTCGCTCTGGCGGAGCTGCTCCAGCACCTTGTCGGACGGCGCGAGGGAGCAGCCGGTCAGGAGACCGAGCGTTACGGTAACGAGCCCAAGGCTGGGTCGCGTAAGCATCTGCGGGCCTCCTCCTGTCCTTGCGCGAGGTTTTGACAGATCAACCGCAACAGATACGTGTTCGCGTTGTTGTCCCGGATGAACGTGGTCAGGTGGGTTTCCAGCCGCGCTTGCGAGGCCAGCATCGGCGAAGGAATCCAGCCAAGCATGGCGGCCAGGAGCGCCAGCGCGATCACGCCAGGGAAACCGATCTCCTTGACGATCTTGGGCCAGTCGTGCGGAGTCCCGTTAGGCATCTGGCGCCCTCACCGGCCCGGCATGGCGGAAGATCATACCCAGATATCCTCCCGGAGCTGCTTCGCCAAGCGATCCGCGCGGGCACCGACCTGCTGCGCGTAGCGCGAGTCCAACAGTTCCGCAGCGGCTTGCGGAAAGTCCCCGGCCGCCAACGCCGTGAACATCTTGCGGAAGCTCATCAGACCGGCGAAGCCGAGATTGAAGCCGAGGTTGAGCAGCACGCCCTGGCGCGGCGGCGAGAGCCGATACCAGATCGGCAGCGCGAGGCATTCGGTTTCCACGGCCTGCACGTCGTCGGCCAGGATCTGCTCGATCGCGGCATCGGAGAGCGGGACCGCGAGATTGTGTCCCACGCCGACGGTCCAGACGCCCAGGCTATCCTGGTACGCCGTGCGGCGCATGCCCTCATCACGCTTGAGTTGCTCAAGGATCGTCATCGCGGTACCGACACGCCGAAGTAGTCGATTTCGAGCCCGACGGCGCCGCTGAAAGAACTCCCGCTCGCCCCCGGACCCAGATTGACGGTCGGAATGGTCGTGGTAATCACACCCACGCTGACGCCGTCGATGAAGAACTCAACCGAGGCACCATTGCCGCTGCTGCGCGCTTTCCCGATGTGATACACGCCGTCCGCCGCGCTGATCGCGGTCGTGATGCGCGTTTCAACCCGCGTCGCAGGTTGCGCCGGATTCGTCAACTTGCAGCAGACGCATTCGATAAAGCCTCCAGCGGTGTGGGTAAAGTAGACGCCATCGTAAATAAGAGCATCCGATGGACCAAACGAATTCCCGACTTCGGTGTTCCCGGCGAGCCCAAGAAACCGTACGCCACCGCCGGTCCCGTATTGCGCCCAACGGACCCACAGCGCCTGATTGCTCGAAGCGATCCAGAGTCCGCGCGCAAACGCCCCATTGTCTTTCGCGAGACTCATCTGCGCGAAGGTCGTCCCCGCGCCCGCCACAATGACCGTGCCAATCGACTTCCCCGACAACGTGAACGGACTCGTCCCGTTCCAGTTCCCACTGGGCATGACTTTGCCGCCCACAGCTGGGGAGGGATCGAGGATCGTAAAGAAGTCTTCCCACCAACCGATGACGTCCACTTCGGGGAAGTTCCCTGGCCCGAACGGCGGCACAAGGGGGATCTCGCCCCCGGAGGTCGGTGGCGTAATCGGCGCAATCGACGCGACCCACAACAACTGGAGCGTCACCATCCCGGCATCAAAGCCGGGACTCATGTTGACGACCTCAAACACTTCATCATCGAGCCCGCGCAGCCCAGTATTGATGTTGAGGATGTTCGGGTGGGTGACCTGGACAAGATCGCCTGGCTCCAGCAAATGATTACGGTAGAAACACTGTACGGTGAGCTGCGCCGGCGGCTCCGAGAATCGGCGGAAGACCTCGAACGCGCGGTCGTCGAGGATCGTCTGCCCATCCTCGCTCTTCTGGATGCCCATGGATTGGATGAGCAAGCGCGGCTTGGCCCCGTAGCGATCGAAGGACGCGGTCTTCGTATACACCTGCCGGAGTCCGTACTCGCCCGGCGCCCCGGCGCTCTGATTGAATTCGTACTCGAACTGCACGATGTTAATGATATTGCCGTCCCCGGCGTTCCAGCCCCAGCTGATGATGTCCTGTTGGGTGAGCAACGCCGCGATGTCCCCGGGCGGGACAAAAGGCTTGTAGCGCTTGATGGTGAGCTTCCCCTCTTGCGTCACGAAGGGGTAGCAGTTGAGCGATTGCAGGATGTCCTTCTCCAGAAACCGCTTCCCCTCTTGCGGCCCGACGAGCGAATAGTCGTAGGTCTCTGTGGGGAACTCAAGCGCCCGTAGCGTTTCGATGCCGGCGACATCCACGAAGCTCTCAGGCACCTTGAGCCCATCGGCGGCTGAGAGGACGTCATAGGGCCCGTTCGTCCCCAGGCCGGTGGAGAGCAGGACGCGCAGGAGAATCGTCAGCGGATTCCCCGTGATGAGCGTCGGGGTATCTTGACTGGCCTGAAGGAAAATCGTCTGCCGTGTGGTCCGCTGCATGTCGGCCACGCGGATCGTCACGGTGATCCCATCCGTGGCCACTTCGCGGGAGGTCACGAGCATCTTGATATAGGGCATGTACGACGATTCAGCCAGGTCCGCATAGCCGGCGTAGATTTGCACACGGGTCCCGGGACGGATCTGCTCGCCATTCTGCACGAGATCGCCGATCGCGTGCGCCGCCGAATCCGTCCCATCGGCCGCGCGCGTGATGTCGAGAAAGCGCCGCGTCACGGCATCGTAGGCCTGGTATCGGATGCGCTCGGCAACGCCGCCGGTAAAGACGTCGAGCGTGCCGGTGGTTGGAAAGCCGGAGGGATCTTCGATCACCGGGAACGCGCTGCCTGATGGCGGGTCCGTGGCCGTCATGGTTGCGTTCAGGCGCAGCACGCGCTGGCCCATGTGGCGGAGGATCTCTCCAGCCCGATCCTGAAACGTGAGCGTGAATTGTCCAATCGTCGACTGCCCCAGCTCCGGGCTGATCGATTGCGCGACGCCGGCCACCTTCATCAGCATCGTGAGCTTCTCTGTCGTCGGTTGCACGATCTCTCCGGTCGAGAAGTCACGGGAAAAGGCGTAGTCGACCGCCGAGGCGAAAGACGGAATGGCGTAAAAGCGCACGAAGAGACGCGGCTGGGTCTGGAGCTGGTTTTGCTGGACGAGATAGGGCGCGCTGGCAGTTTTCATGGCGTCCGCGTGGGGGCAATCCCGGTCAACACCAGCGCCCCCGTCGCCGGTGTCCGGACCGATCCCTGCAGCACCGTCGGCGCATAGCCCGTCACCCAGAGACTCCCGACCCGCGGTGTGAACGATGGCGGCGTGCCTTGGCGGAAGGTCAGCGAGAGCGCGTAGTGGATCCCGCGCGGCGTCGTCCGGCGGGGCTGCCACTGCACGTCGACCAGCTCGGCCGTCGAGAAGAACGTGTTATAGGTATCGTATTCCAGCTGCCCGGCCGATGTGTCGAGGCGGTCGAGCTTGAGCCCGGAAGCCAAGCCAAGCGCGGCATGGGTCCGCCACCAGGTGCGGATAGCGTCGATCGTCGCCTTCGTCAGAAACTGAAACGACACCCGGACTTGCGTCTCAAAGCGGACGAAGAGCGTCTCGGTCGTCCCGTCTTCGGCGACGTTCTGCTTGCGAATAGTCGCCTCGTTGATTTCGATCATGGACGCCACTTCGCGCGGCTCGCTGGCCCCGAAGTTGATGAGCGTCGGGCCGCTGCCGTAGCTGATGCTCGGATAGAACGCGGTGGCGATCGCCATCTCAGACCCGCACGACGTCGCCCGAGAATGGCGTCGCCGAGATGCTCACGATCTCGTCCGTGGCGGGGTCGCGGTAGAGGATGTTGAGGTTGAGGTCGTAATCGAGCTTGGCGAGATCCTTCAGGAACGCCACCCGTTCCTCCGGCGTGAGACCGTTGAGCGAGGGCCCTTCGACGAAGAGCTGCTGCCCCGCGAAGGCGCCGGCCTGATCCGCGCGGAAGGTCGTCGTGCGCTGGACGGTGCCCCCGAAGGGGCTCGCGAGGAGATCGGAGGTCGACAGTTCGATCTGGGAGAGCACTTGATTGATCTGCCTGATCTTATCCTTGACCTGTTGGGTCAGCTGCGCATCCACGGGGACGATGCCTGTTTCTCCCACCTGAACCTGAATCCCGTCCACGTGCTGAGGATTGCTAAAATCTTCAGGGATGAAGACATGGCTTCCTGCATCATCCCAATCGCCCGCCCACCACAGCGGCCCCACGCCGATCTGCCCAGACGGATACATCAAGATCTGCACCTCACCATGCGGCGCCCACTGCCGATTGAAAATCGCCGCCATATCCTCGAGCGTCGCGGCCTGGGCGACCGCTTGACTCAACGCACTCCCGCCCGCCTGTCCTGCTTGACGACTCCGCACGCTGGCGCTCGGCTTTTTCGGCCCCGCGTCTTTGCCCAGCGCCGCAGCACCACCACCGAGCGCGGCGCCGGCGACGGCCCCGACGACCGTCCCGATACCCGGGAAGACGCTGCCGATGATCGCACCGCTGACGGCGCCCGAGACGGCGCCGGTCGCGATGTTCATCGCCGTCGGCGGCCCCGTGAGCCCGCTGTAGATCGTAAAGGCCAGACCGACGAACGCTGCCGCCGCCCCCAGCGTGCTACCAATCGTCGCGCCGGCCGCGGGAGTGCTGAAGGCCCCCCCGATGCCCAAGGCGGCCGCTTCCTCCGCGACCTGCCCCCCAGCGGCAAGCGCCCCTGCGCCACCACCGAAGAGCGAAGGTGCAACGGAGGACAAGGGCGTATTGAGAAACGCCCGAATGGCCGAGCCCATATCGCCGAAGAGACTCAGCATGCCACCAGCGCCCCCGGTTCCACCACCCGCTGCCCGCCCGCCCAGGCCGGCCACGGAGGCAGCCACGCTCGCTCCACCGGCGCCCGCTGGGCCCGCCGCCATCGGCACGAGCACCGTCTGCCCACCGCCCGCGGCGACGGACTGAAAGAGCTGCCCGCCGACCTCCACGAGCCCGCCCGGGCTCATCCCGGCACCCAAGACGCCCAGGCCGCGGACGAACCCCTGCCCGCCGCCGAGGCCGGAATTCCCGAGGAAGTCCTTGAAGATTTGCCCGACGGCCGCCTTGCTGAGCGTGTCGGTCAGCGTGCGGAGGACGTTGAGCCCGAACTGACGAGAGACGTCGGAGAGCTTCGTGAACTGCCCCGTGACGACGTTGAAAAAGGTATCGGACATGCCCTGCGCCATGTCGGAGCCGACGGAGCGGATGCCGCTCCGGAGGAGCTCGCCGGTCGCCGTGAATGCATCCTCAACATCCCGGAAACCCGCGGAGAGGCCGGCGAGGGGATCTGTCTTCTCGAGATGCAGGCGTTGCCGTTCCGTCGTCTTGATCTCTGCCTCGAAGATGGCGAGCGCTTGCTTGTCCAGATCGAGGCCCGCCTGCTGGACTTTCAGCTGCCGCTCAGCGGCGATGGCAGCCAGGTCCAGATCGAGTTTCTGCTGCTCGGTCAGCGCCCCCTGCTCACGGAGGACATGGACGCGCGCCTGGTCGAGCGCGAGAAGCCGCTCGATCCCTGCCTCGCGGCGCTTGATGCCTCGAGCCGCCTCATCCGGGGTCACCCCGACGAAGCCCAGCTCCGCCTGGTTCGCGCCGGCGACCGCGGCCTGGAGCTCGGCGGCGAAGCGCCCCATCGTGACGCGGCGCTGCTGCTCTTCAAGTGCGGCGAAGCTGGCCCGCGAGCGCGTCGCGAGCGTCGTGATGTCCCGGTCGAGGCGCTCGCGGATCAGGTTCATCTCGGCCGGCAAGGCATGCCGCGCCTCCGCCGCGCCGAGATCCTGCTGGGCCTTGATCCGCAGCAACCGTTCTTCCTGGGAGGACTGATTCGAGAGCTGTTGATTGATCGCCGTGATGAGCCGGAGATACTCGCGCTCATCCCCCAGCACCTCCGCCCGACCCAACTGGACACCGCGTAGCTGAAGGACGGCCTGTGACTGCTGGAGGAGCGCCTGCGTCACGCTCTGCAAGCGGGCCACGGGAAGGACCTTCTCGGAGGCCGCGAGCTGTGCGTTGAGTTCGGCCATCGCTGATGTCGAGAAGCCCAGCGCATCAGTCAAGGCCCGAAAGACATTCGCGAGGGAGCCCCCAAACGTCTTCCACCGTTCCGTATGGGCTTCGAGTTCGGCCGAGGTGGCGAGCATCGCGCTCTGGATGGAAGCCAGATCGAACGCCTTGACCGCGAGGTTCAGCTTGGCCTGGGCCTCGGCGGCCGCGATCACGCTATCGAGGTAACTCTTGAACGCCACGGCGCCGACCAGAACGCCCGCTGTCACGCCAGCCACCGCCGCACCCATCGCCCCCGCGCCGCGGGCGACGAGGGTTAGGCTGCCGACCATGTTGCCGAGCGCCGGGTTGAGCGTGCCGCCGATCTCGGCCGCCATCCCGCGTGTGGCCGCGAGGACCGGGCGGATGCTGTCCGAGAAGTCCTTCATGCCCTTCGCGCCGGCGCCGCTGGCCGTGACGACGGTCTGCCCGTGCTGCTGGACGGCCTTGGCCGTGTCCTGGAGGTCCTTCTGGAGCTTGGCGAGCTCCGGCGAGGCGGCGTTCACCGCGATGATCTGGAAGATCAGGGCGTCGGCGTTCCCGGCCATCACTCGGACTCGATGCCGACCGCCGCCAACAGCTCACCGCCGTCAGCCGACGCACCGGCGCGCCGCGTGAGGAGCTCATCCTGGAGGAGCACGCGCCAGTTGAAGATGAACTCCGAGATGCGCCAGCCCGTCCAGACGAGGTGCGGCGCCGTGCGGCACCGTGCCGCCAGCATCTTGATGGCGTGTTTGATGTTCTCGACAGGCACGGTCGTAAAGGGCCGGAACGTCTCGGCCTGCGCGATCAGCGGATCTATCTCCACCCGTTCGGCCTTCAGGAGCGGCCCCGCCACCTCGGCCAGCTCGCCCTCCTCAGTCCAGCCAATCGTCCGGGTATAGGCGAGGACAGCCTGCTCGCGCGCCTCCCCCATCCGTCGCACGAGCTCGAGCGTCAGCCGGGGCTCGATCACGACGCGCGTCAAGAGCCCATCGGCCCACTCCTCGAGCGCCACGCGAATAGCCTGCTGGCCCCCCGGCGATTCCTTCGTGTAGCACGCCGCCATGGGCACGGAGTTGGGGAACCCGTGGAAGAACTCGGCCACCGTCACGTCCCGGGCGAGAAGCGACTTCGGCGCGCCGCGAAGCGTCACCGGAAGCAGAAAGTCAGGGAGGGCCATGCGACTAGACCGCGACCAGCGGCACCTCCGGAGTGGGCTCGGGCGTCGGCACGATTGGTGCGGCCAGGCCGGAGAACCGGAGGATCTCCCTGGCGAGGACCGGCACATCCTCCCCCAGCCGTCGCGCCTGGTCCACGCTCAGCGTCGGGACAACGGCTCCCGCCGCACTGACACGGAAAGGCAATTCCGCAACGAGCCGCCGCCGGAGCGCGAGCTCGTCAGGCGACAGCGTCGCGAGCCACGTACGCTCGTTGTCCTCCCATTCCTCCGGCTTCCAGGCATCCGAGCCCGGAGGGCTTGGCGGGAGACAGAGCAGAAACTCCGACCGCGAGATCTTCCGGATCCGCATGGCTCGCGGCTCGCCGATGATCGCCGTGAGCGCGGGAAGCACCACCTCTGTTTCCGAGGCCGCCAGGATTTCCTCGATCGTCGCCAGGCGAGCTGGGGGCCCACCGTTTTCGCGTCCGTTCGCGCTCGGCATGGGGCGTGACCTCCTGGGCGGCGGCGCCCGGCTAGCTGAAGACCAGACTGAAGTCGTCGGACCCGGCGTTGATCGTCGCGAGCAACGTCGTCGGGAACGCGGTGAGCCCATCGCGCGAGCCCCAGGACCGCTGGACGATCTGGAGACCGGCCGCAAGCGAGGCATTGAACTTGAACTGGAGCTTGTTGTACTGGACGCTCCCGATGAGGAAGCTGGCGTCCATGAGCGTGCCCGCTTTGTGATCACTGAACCAGTCATGGGTCGCGATCGACGCCGCCTCCGGGTCGATCGTGAGGAGCGGGCGACGATCGGCAATGAAGAATCCTGCCACGCCGCTCGCGGCATTGACCGAGGGCACGGCCTGAAGCACATTGCCCATCCGGAAACCGATCGTCGCGATCCGCGGGGCATAATTATCCGTGTCGATCTGAAACGCCGCGGATTTGACTGTCGGATAGGCTGGAGTCCCCGCGATCGTCCCGGCGACAAAGCTGACGTCGGCCTCGCCCACCAGCATCCCCTGAAAAGCGAAGCGGGCCGTGATGATGCCGCCCGCGCGCATGGTGAAGTCCACGTCGCCGAAGCACCCGGCCATCTTGAGCGTCGAGCCGTTCTCCTGGACGATGTAGATCGTGTAGGACGACGGGGTTGCCGTCGGGCCACAGGTGACGATCTCGGACCCGGACGTGCCCGTGAACGCCGATGTGAGTCCGCAGGCTTGCAATGCCCGGTCCACCTCCGGCTTCACGCTCGCGGAGTAGGCCGCCCCGGCGCCACGGACGAAGGCCTCGAACGTGACGCCCGCCAGTTCGCGGCCGATGCCGCTCGGCAACCGGCCGATGTCCCCGGATAATGCGAGGTTCTCGATCTCCTCGAGCGTGATGGCGGGGCTGATATTGAAGCAGGGGATGATATCCGCCGCCGTATACGTCCCGGCGAAGACATCGGTCCCATAGGTCCCCTCGACCTTCATCGCCACGACCATCCGCCGCATCCGCGGGACTGTCAGGGTCGCCATGAATACCTCTCCTCGTTAGACCACGACTTTGGATTCGAACAGCGTGACGGTGATCGTCTGCGCAAAGGCGCCCAACGGCTCGAGTTCGCCCTCGTCGGTCTCGAGCGCGCCGATCTCGATATCCGAACTGAGGCCGCCGAGAATCCGGTTCGCTTCCAAAACAGTGATGACATCATCCCAGAGCCGCTGGAGCCAGGTCGTCCGGGTGGTCGCGTCATCGCCGTGGACATAGCCGTAGACGACAATCGAGAACTTGTGCTGGAACATGCCGTCGACGCCGGCGATCTCGAAGGTCGATCCCGGCCCTTCGAGGAGCAGGAGCACGGGGAATTGCGTGTGTTGCATCGGCGTCTTGTAGACCCGCGCGACGATCGGCGTGTTGAGATAGGCCCCGCCCCACGGGCGCGTCCCACTGATCGTCTCGAGCGCCGCGACGAGGGCCACGAGCGCCTGTTCGCGAAGCGGTTCAGCCATTGCCGATCGCCTGCGTCACTTCCGCCTGAAACTGCGCCCGGATCTCCGCCTGGCTTTCGAGCGCCGCCGTGCGGAGCCATGGACGCCGGCGGAGCGGGGGATGCGTCACCGCCATCGCGGTGATCCACTTCCCACCGACCCGAAAGGCCAACCGCGGCCTGGTTCGCGGCCGAATCACCCAGGAATGCGGGACCCCTTCCTCATGGATGCGCCCATAGAAGACATTCGTCCCGACCTGGCCGACGATCTCGTTGCCAGCGATCAGAACGGTCGACGTCACCGAGGAGCGCAACCGACCGTGGCCCACGCGGAGAAAGCGGCCAGAGAGGTTGAGCTTCGCCCGCCGGACGACGCTCAGGACGGCCTTCTGCATCCCCTTCACGACGGCGCCCTGAAGCACAGCCGGCTCAAGCCGGCGTCGGAGGGACTCGGGAATCTCGATGGTGAGCGTGAGGTCGAGCGGCATCACGCCCCCGCGAAGATCGGCCGCTGATAGGGCGCGATCAGGTCGCGAACCTCGCGCGGCATGAAGGGCTCGGGGACGGAGATCGCGCCGCCGGCGGGCAAGGCGATCGACGTGAAGCCCACCGCCTGCTTCTGCTGGTCGCGGAAGAGCTTCTGGACGAGGTAGCACGCCGCGAGCTTGAGATCTTCCGGGATGGGGTTGTAGCCGCCCGTGTAGGACAGCAGCACGTTGTGCTGACCGAAGTTCGGATCGCGCGGGGATTGCCAGGCAAAGCCCAGCGCCGATTCCCACGTCCAGCGGCGGTAGAAGTGGTTCTGCGCGCCCCAGCGCGTGTCCCAGGGATCGTCAGACGCCACGACGACATCGGCGTCATCAGGGAGCCCATCGGCCTCGGTTTTCCACAGGACCTGGGCGACTGCATCCACCGTGATCGTGATCGTCGCACCCGTCTTGATGGGCCAGGCCGGGACGTACAGCTTGGTGCTGGGGGGCCCCGTGAATCGGAGACTCGAAAACGCGCGCTCGGCCAGTTTCCGATCCGCCATCTGCTCGATCCAGTCCGAGGCGCGCGTGATGTGGCTCGTGAGCTTCGCGTCCTCGGTCGTGCCGGTGATGTTGACCCAGGCTTTCGCCTCGGCGAGCGTGACGAGGTCCTGCGTGGCCATCTAGCGGGCCTTCTTCTTCACGCGCGAGGCGCGCGCGGGCTTGGTCTTGTAGACACTCGTCATGCGCGCCCACAGTCTTCCCAGGTCGCCACGAACACCGGGAGCAGCGTGGCGAGGGTCGGGGCGATCGGCTGAGGTCCGCATGGCGCCGGCTCCTTCCTGACGACGGGCGCTAGCGGCGTCGGGGCTCGCGCACGCTCGCGCGCACGCGCAGCCTCGCGGTAGAACCGCTGGCGCGCCCGCCGGAGGTCCACTAGATCGCTTTCTTCTGCCCCACGACCAGGCAGGCCACCGCGAAGCTCGGCGTGGTGCCGCCGATCGTGGCCACGGCCTTGACGAACCGCATCGACCGCTTGAAGGTGAGGACGAGGAACTTGCTTGACGCTACCTGGGTGGCGAGCGTGGCCCCGGTGATGTCGGCGTAGGTACCGCCCGAAGTGGCGGCCTCCGTCATCTTGAGGGCCAGGGTCGGCGCGGTGCCGCTCACCGTGCCGAGCGCCAGGAACGCGAAGCAGGGGCCATCGGTTTCGAGCAGATCGACCGCCGCGCCGGTGACAGTCGACGTCGCGACCTGGGGCACGATCGACTGCGCGCCGGTCCCGGGGAGCAGCTCGTTGGCGAGATCATTGAGGAATCCTGTGCCGGGCATGACATCCTCCCTTTGCCCCGCGAACAGCGGGGTCGGTTCGAGGACCGGCGACGCGGACCCGCTGCCCGCGCCGCCGGCGTCCCGTATCGCGCGAGGCTAGGCCTCGAGCATCGTGTCCGTGAAGACGAACGACTCCTCATGCGCCAGCCCGCAGTCCGACCGCAGGACGGCACGGATGACGGTCTTGTCCTGGAGGAACTTGATCTGGTCACTCGCCGCCAGCTCGATCGCTCCCGAACGCCCGATGATGAGGCGCCGGAAGTTGCCGAAGAGCACGTAGACGAGGGTGGTGCCCGAGCCCTTCGTGCGATTGGCGCTGGCGTTGGTCGAGTTGAAGACCGGGTAGCCGCCCAGGGCCTCGGGGATGGCCGAGCCCATCGACCCGCGCGAGGTCCAGAAGAGAAACGGCCCCTTCGCGTCGGCCGCCGTCACCGCATCGCCGCGGCGGTTGGCGATCGCGGCCCAGAGCATCGGGCGCATGATCCAGCCCGTCGCCGGCTCGTCATCCAGCCCCGAGTAGTAGAGCCCGATGATCTTCGTCACGTCTTCCGGCGTGAAGGTGTCCCCGTTGGTCTCGGTCGTCCCGGCGATGTGGAGGGTGACCTTGTTCGCGGTCGGCGTCTCCGCCGTGGACATGCCGTAGCTGATGATCCCGCGGGGACTGAGCGACGAGCCGACCGCCTCGAGATAGGTGTTGTCCTCCACGACGGCCGCGCGGCTGGCCAGCGCCAGACGGACGACCATTTCGACCGAGGGGCTCGAGTACCGGATCAGGTCATTCGGGATCGTGACGAAGCCCCGCAGGCTCTTGGCCTGCAACCGCACCACGCCCGTCCCGATGTTGGTCGTCGAGGCGTCCGTCGTGGTGTCGGGATCCGTCCAGACGAAAGACGGATCGCCAGTCAGCCGCGGCATGGCAACGTTGCCCGCCGGTGGCAGGGCGACCTCCGTCGCGCCGGCGCGCATGACGGACAGGCGGGGCCGCAGCAGGTCGATGATGCTGCTGTCCTGCACGTTGGGCACGAGGATGCCCCCGAGGATGTCGCTCCCGAGCGAGAGGTCCTTGCGCTCGAGCCCGAAAGCCTTGGCGAGCTCCGGGTTCCGCTTGGCGTGCCATGCGAGCTCACCGGGGTCGATGGTCCCCACCGACAGCCGCGCGCGGATCTCCTCACGGAGCGCCGCGTTGTCCTTCCGCACCTCGCCCTTCTCGTCGACCTGGTCGACGATCAGATCCGCGCCCATCGGGAAGAGGAACGAGCTGCCGGACTCGGCCTGGTAGCCGGCCTCCCGGAGGCGCCAGGACATCTCCCGCTCTTCCTTCATGGCCGCCTCGTTGCCAAACTTCATGGCGCGGAGGTAATTGGTCACGCGGAGCGGTTGGCTGTCCTTGGTGAGCCCGTCCTTGATGAACGCCGGGGCCTGGCCCGCACCGAGCGTGACCAGCTTGCCATCCGCGTCCCGACGGATCACGCCGACCTCCCCACTACTCTTCTCGAGGAGTGCGAGGCGGTCGGCCAGCGGCTTCAGCTTCTCGTCGACCGTCTTGACGACGGCCTCGACGCTCGCCTTCAGCTTGTCGTCAAGCGTGATCGTCATGCCCTTGAAGCCCTCGTCGATCGCCGCCTTCAGCTCCTTGTCCATGCTCGCCTCCCGGTGGGGCCGGCCTTCGCGCGGCCCGGGTGAATGGCCCTAGCGAACGCCTGCGCCCCCTCCGAACGTCTCTCTGGCGTGCCCCATGGCGCGCCGCACATCCTCCGCGGTTACGGATTCCTCTCTCGGCTGCATCGCGGCGAGATCGTGCTCACACTGCGCGACGCGGCGCTCCACGAGCGCCACCCGATCCGCCAGCAGGTGATCCTGCTTGGTGAAGGAGCCCGCGAGATCCCAGAAGGGTGTGCGGTCCTTCGCGAGCGCCGCGATCAGATCCCTTTCCGTCGCGCCCGGCGGCAAGCCGTACCCTTTCGCCATGCGCGAGAGCGCCTCGGGATTCGACGGAATGGGCACGAGGGAATACTCGAAGAGCTCCCACTCCTTGAACCACCAGCCGTCCTGTTCCGGGAGCGCTTTGTCCTCCGACCAGGTGATCGGCATGAAGCCGATCGACCAGGCCTTGAGGAAGCCGTCGCGCGCCAGGCGGTACGCCGTCTCCGCCTGCGGGTGGGCCTGCGCATCGCCGGCGAATTGCGTCAGCGCCGTGATGGCCTGATCGCTGACCTCGAGCGCGAGATTCTTGCCGACCGGGAACGCCCAGGAGTCGTGGCCGAACAGGACGATGGGATTTTTCTGAAAGTTGTCGACCCGCACGCCGCGGGGTTCGATCACATCGCCATCGCGATCGACGATCCGCTGCGTGATCGTGTGGACGATCGTGCGCTCGGCATCGTTGGCCTCCCTGACGTCGAGGACCAGGGACTTCCTGATCCGCTCGCCCCGCGTCGGCTCGCGGCGCATTGTCACGGCGCCTCGGGCGCCGCCCTCTCGACGTCGCCGTCGGTGTACGGGCCCCGCACGGCGCCGTCGCCGTCGGTGACGGTGAAACTGCCATTCTCCAGGACCGCGTTGATCGTCACGCCGCCGAGCCCCTTGATCTGCACTGCATCGCCATATTCCATGGGCGGTCTCCTCAAGCCTGCGTGAGCACAGGGAGTGTCGTGCAACGGCAGTTGATGACTTCCGCAGGCGGCCCCGCCGGATCGCCGGGATAGCGCAGCTGCGCGCCACCGACCGCGAAACTCGCGCGCAGTGGCACCACCTGCCCGTCGGCCAGGCGGTGTGAATCGCGCACACGCTCGTCGCGCGCGGAGAGCCACTCCTGTGCGTCGACCACACCGCTCTGCTCGTAGGCGACGGAGGCCGCAAGGTTCGACGCGGCGATCACTTCCGTCCGCGCGATCAGCGTCGCGCGCGCGACCGTGAGGCCGTCGAAGCGTTCGGCCACCGCCGCCGCCATCTGGGGGATCGACGCGCCGGCATTCGCCTGCGCCGTGAGGAGATCGCGGAAGTCGACGGCGAGCGACTGCGTGATGAGATCGGCATACGTCAACGGCCGGCCGGCGATGTAGGCCGCCAGTTCGGGGATCGCCAGGTCGAAACTGATCCCGAGCTGGGGGGCCTTCGCGCGATCGAGGCCCGCCGCGATCAACCGCGCCGCCCGCGTCCACCCGCTTTCGAGGACGGCAGGGAGGACCGCCTGGGCCAGGCCGACGAGCAGCGCGCGACCCGTCGCGAGCGCGTGCGTCAGCGCCGATTGCGGCGGCACCCCCTCGCTCAGCGCGCTGACGAGCTGCTCCTTCGTGGCCACGAGCGCCCGCGTGACCCCGGCCTCGAAGCGGATCTCGAAGCGCGAGGCCTTATCGACGAAGTCGCCCCAGAGCTCGTCGCGCGTGTCCTTGGTCGCCTTCGCGAGGGCGCGGGGCGCCTCGGTGAGGCCGGCGCCGAACCCGAGCTGCCCCGCCTGCGCGATCGGGACCAGGGAGATCGGGACGAGCACCTGGTCGCCGCCGTCGATCGGCCCGAGTCCACGGCGTTGGCGGACCTCGTTCGGCAGCAGCACACGATGCTGCACGTAGAGTGTGTCCGCCTGCGCGAGTGCGACCCGGTCCTCGTAGGGCAGGAGCGCCGTCTCAATGTCCGCGATGAATTCCAGCGCCGGATCGCCATAGCGTGGCGTGAGGAATTCATTGACGGTTCCGATGATCCGGCCGATCCGCTGCCCCACGGTCGAGTAGAAGTAATCGCGGATCTGCTCGCTGCGCCGGCCAATGTCCCCCGCTTCGATGCCGAGGATGACCGGGCGCACACCGATCGCCGCGAGGATCTCCTCGCGGGTCATCTGCAGCGAGTTGACGAAGTCGAGATCCTTGGGCGTCGTCGCGATCGTGCTGTACTTGAGGCCGCGCCCGAGGATCATCACCCGCCCGGCGTTGCGCGGCCCGGCGAACTGCTCGCGGAAGCGGGCGCCGGCTTCTTTGGCTTGCGCCTCGGTCACCGGCTGATCGCTCGAGAGCACGCCGTCCAACCGCCCGGCATTCTGGAGCAGACTGCGGTTCCAGGCGTGTGCGTCCGACATGATGACGGCCGAGTCCCAGGCCGCTGTCAACGCCCCCTGGCCGTAGTAGTCGTGCCAGGGATTGAACTCGCGGAAGTGGATCACTTGCGTGGCGGCGAAGCGGAACTCAGCCGGCCCGACGACGTAGCGGTAGCCGGCGAGGTACTCCGTCGCACTCGGGATCACCTCGACCCGATCCGGACGGAGCGGCCAGAGCTCCGCGGGCTGCCCCGCCCCGTTGTCGAACACGAGCCAGTAGGCATTGCCCACCAGGTCGAGGTTAGCGGAGGTGCCCTCGCAGAGATCCGCCCAGGTCATGAACGGATTGACCTTGTCGAGGAGCTGGCGGAGGGGATGCGTGAGGGGCGCCGTCGTGACCCCGGTCTCGGTCCGCCGCGCCAACTTCAGCGGGACAGCGGCGGCGTCTCGGGCTTTGCGGGCAACGGCCGCGTAGACCCACACAACCGCCCCATAGGCCCTGGCGAAGTCCTCGTACCGCTGGGGCCGCGGGATGATCTGGAGGCCGCCCGTGACGGCAACGACTTGCTGGAAGAGGCTGCCCGGCGTGGGCGCCGCGGCCTTGACCGCAAAAGGGGCGGCGCGGCGCTCGACGAGCCCGAGCACCTACGCCGCCCCCAGCCCTGACCGAGAGATCCGTCCCACGGGGCCATCACAGGGCTAGAGGGGCGCACGAGGCAAGGCGCGCGCCAACGGGGTGAGCCAACGGGGTGAGCCAACGGGGTGAGCCAACGGGGTGAGTTACTGTCGGGTCAGCCTCCGAAGCCGCTGGAGCGTCCGGTAGGAGATCTGGAGCACCTTGCGGGGATGCTGGCCCTGTCGGACCTTGCGCCGGGGCAGTTGGTGCTTCCAGAGCAACCCGCGGAGCGTCTCGGGGCGCCGATCGAGCACCACGGCGGCTTCGGCCAGCGTGTACCAGTGCTCCTCGGGCAGCAGCATCGCGGAGATTACCCCCGCACCAGCCGCCAGACCGTCGCGAGTGCCGTGCCGACGAGCCCGCCGGCGAGGAGGAGGGCCGCGGCCCAGATGCATCCGCGGCCCGTGTACCAGATCAGTCGACTCGTCCAATCCGCCCGCGGGCCCAACTCGCTCTGCACGTAGATCCGGATCGTCCAGGCGCAGAAGCCGAGGAGGCCGGCACCGAGCCAGACGGCCATCGCCGCTTCGAGCAGTCTCATCGCCACCCTCCCTCCGCGCCCCACAGGCGCCGCTGGTCCCGGTCGACGAGCTCTCGCACCGCCTCGGGCGTCGGCTCCGTGTCCCCCGGCGCGGCTGTGTCCACATACACCTGCACCTCGCCCCCGTCCTGCCGCGCGCACCGCTCCGCCGCCATCGCCAGCGCGACCAGGAGATCGATCTTGTGCCGCGCCTTTTCTTTCGCGATCCGCCAGCCGCGCGGCGTCTCGACGACGACGCCGTTCAGCACATGCTCGCGGAGGTGCTCGTGCGGGTACGCGACCAGGTTCCCGCCGGTCACGAGGTCCCAGATCATCTGCCCGATCGCGGTCAAGCGGTCGGACGTCTGCGGGTACTCCTCCATCGGCAGGCCTTCCCGCTGCAAGCGCTGCGCGATCGTCACGAGCTGGTAGGGATCGTAGCGGACCGCCACGAGGGAATACGCCAGGCTCCACGCGCGCAGTTCCGCCTCCATCGTCAGTTCCAGCTCGACCGGATCCCCGGGCCCCGGCGTCCAGACGCGCACGTTGACGACCCGCACCTTCCGCGCGCCGTCGTCCCACGTGACGGCCACCATCGCCGCCGAGTCCCGCTTGGTCGCCGCGTCCAGCGCCACGACGACCGGGAGGGCCGGATCGCGCACCACCGGGCCCAGCCCAGGCCGCACGCAGGCGTCCCACTGCTCGCCCGTGAAAAACCGCGACTGGCTCGACACCCAGCGATTCTCGTGCAGGCGGAGATACGCCGCCGGGCGCAGCATCTTGCGCTGCTTGCGGTAATACTCCGGCGCTTGCCAGGGCATCCGCGGCTCGTGGTCCCAGTACACGAGCACGCCGGCCTCGCGATTCCCGTAGATCGGCCAGGCGGGATGGAGGCGCTCGCCCTGCCCGTGCGGATGCTCCTCGACGCCGACGCCCTGCACGTAGAGCTCCCACAAGAGCTTCGACTCATTCTCGTACCCCGCGTAGGTCGTGATGAACCGCACCGAGTTCTGCCGCGTCGGCACCGGCGTCATCTCCTCCCAGAGCCGCAGCGACCGCTCCGAGGTATAGCCCCACAGCTCATCCCACGACGTGAACCCGTGATTCGAGCCCGCGGCCGACTCCGCTTGGCTCGCGATCGCGCGCACCGTCGTGCCATTCGACAGCTCCAGGTTCCCCTGCATGAGCCCGCGTTCGCCCCCCACCACCTGGTCGAGGAGATCCGGGTTCCGCCGAATCATGCGGATTGCCGTCGAGTACACGCGCCCCCGCGCCTGCTCCTCGTCGTTCGCGAGCGCGTAGACTTCGTTCGGCGCCTCCATCGTCTCCGCCCAGGCGAGCGTCACCGCGGCGTTGATCGTCGTCTTGCCGCTCTTCTTCGGGCAGGCATAGACGATCGTGTGAAACGGGAGACGCCCCGTGTCGTCGAGCGTGAACGCCAAGGCGAGCACCGCCCGCTGGTGCGGCTCCAACCGGAATGCCTCCCCGCGCTCATTCACGCGGATCTCTTCGTCGATATACTTCAGCACGCGGTTGCGGACAAAGGGCTTGGGCATCAGGCCGGGTTCCCGCTACTGCTAAACGTGGCATCGTCGCCCGAATGATGAGGCGGCCGTTTCCGTGGAGAATTTTTTTTCTGATAGCCGCGGGGATCGGCCGCCGATGGGCTCCGCCACTGCGCCACCTTCCGCGTGATCCGCGAGGCGCCGACTCGTGCGACATCAGCGGGCAATACCTTGGCCGGCCTGCCCATCCCATGGCGCTGAGCCAGGTACTGCCTGATCAGAAAGCAGCCCAGCTCACTGAGCGAGCGCAGCCCCAGGTCCCGTGTGGCCGCCGCCCAGGCCGCCTGCTTCTCGGCCGAGGTCAGCCCTCGAACGAAGATCGCCCCATCGGTGAACTGCCTCATGCCGTACACCTCCTGCACAGTGGGTGGTAAGTAGCCGAGATCAGGCCGCCGCCCGGGCCCACGGTTCTGAGCCAGAATCCCGCAGCTGACTGACACTCACTATGCCAGGCCTGGCCGTGGCTGGCCGCTTTCCTGCATCTATAACGCACCGCACAATGACCAATACCAGCCCGCCTCCACGACGGTATGAAGTGCATGAAGCACCCCTTTAGGGTGCGCTTCATACCTTCACACCGTCGCAGTGATGGCTTTACCTTCACACCGTGCTGGAAACGGACACGCGCTCGTATCTCTTATCAATCACACAGTTGTAGGTATGAAGCAGTATGAACTTCACACCGTGGCATACCGTCATACCGTCGACCTCCTCAGAACGGCAGTTCCTCGGCCGTGGAGCGCAGCATCCAGAGCTTTCTGCCAGCCCGGCCTGGCTCCTTGGTGGCCTCCACCGCCCCATCCTCCTCAAGCGCTCCGAGGTGCTTTTTGAGAGTCCGATCTGTCTTCTTCGTGTGGTCCATGAGCTGCCCTACGGTCATCGGATTGAGCGCCAGGGCCTCAAGGATGACGGTTCGCGTCTGGTCTCCCGCAGAGACCTTGGCCGCGACCTCCCCGTCATAGACCCAGCGCCGGCTGTCCGGGCCCAGGTCCTCGAGATGCACCTTGAACGGGGCGACGAGGGCGTCCTTGGACTCGGGCTCGACGATGAGGGCGCCCTTGGCTTTGAGGGGTTTCAGGTACAGGCTGTTCTCGGCCCAGCCCCAGAACTCGCTGGGCCCTCTGAGCTGCTGGCCGCCGGACGCCAGATCGGGTCCTCCGACGCCGGGCTTGCGGGCATGGTGCGCGATCAGGTTGGCGCAGCCGTAGTCGTCGCGGAGGCGGTCCACGCGTTTCAAGAGCGGGAGCATCTGATCCGGCCGCTTCTCGTCGAGCGTGTGGAGGCGATTGAACACGTCCCAGAACACGAGATCCACCGGGCGCGAGCGGAGGAGGTCGAGCAGCGGGCCAAGTGAGGCTTCCTGATCGAGCTGGACGCCGGTGCGGACCGTGAGAAAGAAGGCGGCCGGCATGGGAGCGCCTCGCGCGGCCAGGAGCCGGGTGGCCCGCTCATAGACGCGCCAGGCGGAATCCTCTTCCTCGACGAAGGCGACCGTGAGCGGGCGGGCGACGGCGAAGGTGTCAAGCCAGGGCTGGCCGAGGGCACAGGCGAGGAGGAGATCTAAGGCTAGCAGGGATTTGCCGACCTTCGCCCCGGCGCCGATCCAGCCGTTGGCGCCTTGCAGGATCAGCGACTCTACGAGCCACAAGGGCCGCGCCGGTGGCGTGGCGAGGAGGTCGGCGAGCGGGCGCATCGCAGGCCTCGGTCGCCCCCCGGCGCTTCGCATGACCGCGGCCAGGGCCGTCGTCGCCTGTCCAGCGATCTCCCCCGCGGGCTGTCCGTTCTCATACGCGCGCTGGACGGTCTCCGTACTGAGCCGGATCAGCTCGCGCAGCGCCGCCTTGTCCTGGATCAACCGGCAATAGTCCGGCATGGCGGTCAGGAGGGCCGCTTCCTCGATGAGCTGGCCGAGGTAGGCCGGACCGCCGATCTCGTCGAGGTGCCCCTGCTGGCGCAGCGTCTCGGGCAGCGTGAGGAGATCCACGGCGCTCTGGGCGGTCAGGAGGGCGGCGATCCCCGCGTAGATGTGCCGG
>Ga0209002_10000618_pt1 | contig 28864 bp, 30 predicted proteins | sample Rifsed16ft2_FD_184010 | JGI IMG/M metagenome (GOLD analysis project Ga0209002, IMG submission 184010) | Soil microbial communities from Rifle, Colorado, USA - sediment 16ft 2 (version 2) | ecosystem: Environmental > Terrestrial > Deep subsurface > Rock core/Sediment | place: Rifle, Colorado... | reverse complement strand
GGACCCCCGCGATCGGCCCCGCCCTCGCGAAGAAGATCGTAGAGCAGCTGGGCGGGAAGGCCGCGATGAAACGGCTTGCGGGGCAGGCCGAGCTCCGAGAGTTCGGGTGACTCCATGGCGGGCGACGTCGAGATCGTGGGCATCCGGACGCGGCTCGTGGATCCGAAGGCCACCCTCGCGGAGCTGCAGGCGTTCGCCCGCTCCCGTGGCGGATGGGCCCAGCTCCTCGACGCGGGTCACGTCGTCGGGCGCGACCATCTCCTCTCCGCCCTGGAGCATGCGAGACGTGCCATGGATCAGGGTACGAACACGACGGGCTCCCTCGAGATGGAGTTCCTCCTCTACGCGAGCGGGGAGCGCCAGATCTCGAAGGCGATCGACTTGACTGGCGTGCGAGCGGGGCGGCCCTTCGTCGCTGTGCTCGGAGGTCCCTTCATCGCCGATGTCCTGGAGCGGTTCGGTTGGACCCGGGACGACCGATTCCTGGGGGCGGGAACGGTGAAGCTCCGCAACATCGGGTTCGCACCCGCGGAAGTCAGGTCCGCCGGTCCGGCCGCTACGGATCTCGTCCTCGAGCGGGTCGCGCGGGTGGACCTGATCAAGTGACCCCACGGACAGGACAGAATCATTATTACCGCCCCTACAGATGGTGGATTCTGGAGGGGGTGCCCGATGCGAGCCGCTCTGCAAGCGGTCCTGATTCTCATTATGCTTGCTCTTCTGGGGTGGTTCGGCGCCGGTCCTCGCGATCCGGAGGGCCTCGGCGTCATGGACATCTGGACGGACAAGTGCAGCTACGGCCTGGGCGAGCCCGTCCGGATCACGTTCGCGAACCTCGGCAACGCTAGCATAGTGTGGCCCGAGACGGGAGCGAGATGGCGGGTCCCTCATGAAATCCTCGCGGACAACGGGACCTTAGTGTTCGTGACGATGCAGCCTGCGATGACGATCCCTTCCGCCCTCGGCCCTGGCGAGACGTACACCACCGAATGGAACCAGACGACGCTCGGCGCACCTGGGACGCGGGACGGAACACAGATCGGCCCCGGGTGGTATCGGATTCACGCGGAAGGTCGGACTCCCGACCTGACGTCGAACCTCACTGCCTCGGACGACGCATGGTTCGCGATCGCGGCCCCGTGTCCGAATACGTCAATTGTCGCAGATGCAGGGCCCGATGTGACAATCCGCGAAGGGAAGCCTGCGACTCTCGTGGGCACCGCCCGCGGGGGTGCCATCGCCCCGGGAAACTGGACCCTCCGGGCCAACCTCAGCGAGGAGCGGATGGACCTCGCTGCGGTTTCCCTGGGCGGGCAAGTTTATGCAATCGGCGGCAACCTGTATGATGAGGGATCCGGTGGCCTCGCGACCGACGTCGTCGAGGTGTATGACCCCATCGACAACGTCACCCGGAAGAAGGCCCCGCTGCCCGCCCCGAGAACCGGACCGGCCGCGGCGACCGTGGGCGGCACCATCCACGTAATCGGCGGGTACGTGAACCGGACGCTCGGCTTCGTTGGATGGCACGACGAGTACGACGCGGCCACGGACGCGTGGACGGCGAGGAGCCCGATGCCGATTTCCCGGGCGTTCGCCGCGGCGACCGTCATCGACGACAAGGTGTACGTCGTGGGAGGCATCGACAACCTGTCGGGCCCGGCGCTGGGCGAGCTCGAGGTCTACGACCCCGCGACGGACGAGTGGACGAGCAAAGCCCCAATGCCGACGCCTCGATCCCGGTTCGCTGCAGTTTCCTGGAGAGGGAAGCTCTACGCAATCGGTGGGTTCTACCCGACCGCCGAGGTGTACGATCCTGTGACGGACACGTGGAGTACTGCCGCACCCATCCCCTCCGCGCCGTGGGGGACCGCCGCAATCGCCCTCGGCGACGCCATCTACGTCGTGGGCGGCGGCTCAGGATACGACTGCGCCGGCAACCCCCATGCTTACGCATTCGACCCCGCCGCGGACCGCTGGAGCCCCTTCCCCACCCCTCGGGTGACCCGCAGGTACTTCGCGCTCGCCGAAACGGGCGGCACGCTGTACATCGTCGGCGGCACCCACGGGTGGATGTGCGGGAACGCGGCCTCCATCGAGGCCCTGGAAATCGCCCCGCGGCTGCAGTTCGCGTGGGACCTGAATCACCTCGTCGACGCCGACGGGGACGGCAACTTCACGAACGACGCGGACGCGACCGGGGCCACCGTCGAGGCGATGTACGGCGACGACGGCGAGTATGTCGCGACCCTCATGGTCTCGGACGACGCGGGGAACCGCGCCACGGACTCAGCGACGGTTACGATCCTGAACACGCCTCCCGCCGTGGTCTCCGTGGAGACGGACCTGAGGAGTGCCGGGGACTTGGGGCTGCGCGTGGCGGGCCGGAAATGGAACCGCGCGACGGTCACAATTGAAGCGGACGGCGAGCCCGTCGGCACATCGACCGCGGAGCGGGCCCCGGGGAGCCCGGACGACCAGATCGCGTGGATTCCCGGTCCGTTCGACCCCGCGAGGAGGCTCGTGGCCGTCGTCACCTACGAGCCCGCCGACACGGGTGACGCCGCAGTAGGCGGAAACCCGGTATGGCTTCTGGCGGGCGGACCGGATGCGTTCACGGTGATCGGGCATCACACGTTCAATGTCCAGCAGAGCGAGCGGCGCGGGACGTTGCGCGAGATTCACGTCGACCCATGGATCGTTGAGGTGACGGACGCGCTGTCCGCCTCCGTGGCGGTGATCCGAGTGCGCGCAGCGGACAACGGGAGCGATGACCTGACGTTCGCCTGGGGGACCGGCGTCTGGGCCACGTACTTCAATGACGGCCTCGGCCCCGACCCGCGGAACAGCCCGGCCGGTGTGTTCCCGTTCTCGGCCACCGACTCCGCTGAAATCCCGTACGTGCCGGGCCTTCGAGTGGACCTGACAATCCGAGACGACGACGGCGGGAGTGTCACTATCTCCATCGCCCCGTGAGGTCTTCTGCGAGAACGCCTGGACTCGTCTGAGGCGCCCATGCCTGTGGGAAGAAGTGCGGGGGCCAGGATTTGAACCTGGGAACCCCTGCGGGACAAGGTCCTAAGCCTTGCGCCGTTGGCCCAGCTTGGCTACCCCCGCGCGCGGTCGCATCGCCGGAGCGGAATAAAGCTTAGGCGCCCTTCTGCCGGCGCCGCCGCACCACGAGGAACGCCAGCAGGGCGGCGATTACGACGGCGATCCCCGCACCCGCGATCACGTACGGGACGACGTCCGTGGGCGGCAGGGGGATCGCCGCGGAGCCGATGTTGCTTGGGTTTGACTCGTGCCCGCGGACATCCACCGCGGTGACGCGGTAGTAGTACGTGACCCCCGCCTGGGCCGTGTCGTCCCGGTACGTCGTGCCCCCCGTCCCGTTCGCGACCTGCGTGGCGAACGCACCCGAGGACGAGGTGTCCCGGTACACGTTGTACCCCGCGAGGTCCGGCGCGGACACGGCGTCCCACGTGAGCTCGATGCCGATGTTCCCTGCAGCGACCTGCGCCTGCAGGTTCTGCGGCACGGGGGGCGGCCTCGTGTCGACGACGTCGAAGGAGCCGGAGCGGGTCGCTAGGTTCCCGCTCGTGTCCGTGGCGGAGATCACGAACGTGTACGTCCGCACCGCGGTCGGCGCGAAGGCCTTGAACCACCGCCCGGAGGACGCGTCGAAGGTCATCGACTCGTTCAGGACGCCCGCGATGTCGATCCCGACGGCCCCGAGGAACGGGTCCGTCGCGACCATTGTGACGTTCACAGAGGTGTACACCTCGGCGGGCGACGTCACCGACGGCGCGCCGATGGCGGGGGCGGTGGTGTCCCGCACCTGGAACGAGCCGGAACCGCTTCGGTTCCAGTTCCTGCTCGGGTCCACCGCGTCGACGTGGAACAGGTAGCTCCCCAGTTCCGCGTACGCCTCGTCGCGGAACCACGTCGTCCCGGAGGCGAAGGCCATCGAACGGTTCGTGACAGAGGAGTCCGGGTACGTGACGATCACCCACGCGGACGCGACGCGGTCGTCGTCCGTGATCGACGCGGTGACGTTTGTCGCGAGGCCCCACTCCTGGGTCGCGGGGCTCGCGGAGACGCCGAGGACCCGCGGCTTCGTGATGTCCGCCCCGCTCCCCGTCGTGAAGGACCACATCGAGACCGCGCTGAGCGGGTTCCCGGGGTCGCTCGCGTCCTTCGCGGTCTGGTTCACGACCGCCGTGTACATCCGGTTCGGGGCGAGGTTCGAGACCGGATCCAGGGTGAGTACCGTGTTCGCCGGGTTCCACGAGTACGTGACCGGGACCGACGCGGACGTGACCGTGTCCTGCAGGGCAACGGAGGCGGGGTTCGCCGTCGCGGTCGTGTTCATCGCCTCGCCGAAGGTCGCAATCACGTTCGTGGCGGTGGAGATGCCCGTCGACCCCTGGGCGGGGACCCGCCCGACGACGGAGGGGGCCGTGGAGTCGACCCTCGGGACGGGCTGCGAGGCCCACCCCTTGTTTCCCGCGGGGTCTATCACCGTGACGTTCACGACGACGTTCGTCGAATCGACGAGGGGCAGGGTCCACGGGACCCGGTGCGGGTTCGCCGTCCCCGGGACCGGACCCGCGATCGGGACGGGCGCCCCGCCGTTCGTGTAGTTCAGGTACGCGACGAGCGCGGTGACCGGGTCGTTCGGGTCCGTCATCGTCCACACGACGTCGTGGGTGCTCCCGCCCGTCCAGTCCTGGGAGCCCGCGGGCGAGGCGATCGACACGACGGGCCGGACGGACAGCACGATGCGGATCGGCCCGTTCATCGGCGTGAAGCCGTGGACCCCGCACCCGTAGTTGAACAGGCCGGGGTTGTTCGGGACGACGAACGTGTGCGTAAGAGGGGTGGACGGGGACGAGAACACGCCGCTCTCGTGCTCCCCGACCGAGTCGCAGACGTTGTTGCGGTTGTAGTCCACGCACCACGTGTGCGGCAGGCTGTCCGCCGCGAAGAGATCCAGTGTGACCGTCTCCCCGACGCTCACCGTGAGGAGCGGGCCCGGGCTCGAGATCGACGTCGGGCTGAGGCCCCAGCCCTGGCTAGAGTCCCCCCATAGGCTGAACTGCCCTGCGCGGGCGGAGAACGAGGTCTGCGGGACGAGCCCGAGGACGAGGGCCGCCACCGCCACGATCGCGAGCCACGGGACCCTCTGCAGACGCCGCCGCACGGATGCCATCCCCGCCGCCTCGGGCGCGGCCTAGCCGTGGGCGGTACTTAACGGTTCACCCGACCGCGCGTCCTCAGTCACTCAGAACCGCTCGGTCGGGCCGAATCGGCAAGCATAAGGGCGGGCCCGCGTTGCTCGGGCCGCGATGCCGTTCCAGGCCCTGCCCTTCGACCCCGCGACCCGGTACACGGACGTCCGCATGATGGGGGTCGAGGGGTTCGGCGCGGTCTACCTGATCGACGACGAGGCGAAGGCGATCGTCGAGACGGGCACGTCGAACGACGTGCGGGCGATCCTCGACGCGGTGCGGGCGTTCGGCCTGAGGCCCGCGGACGTCGACCACGTGATCGTGTCCCACGTCCACCTCGACCACGCGGGCGGGGCGGGCTTCCTCCTCAAGGAGATGCCGAACGCGACCGTGTACGTCCACGAGCGCGGGTACAAGCACCTCGTCGACCCGAGCAAGCTCGTCGCGAGCGCGGCGTCCGCCCTCGGGGACATGGCGGAGGAGTTCGGCACGATGGCCCCGATCCCCCCGGACCGCCTGCGGGCCGTGACGGACGGCGAGACGCTGGACCTCGGGGGGCGGGTCCTCCGGTTCTTCGACTCTCCGGGCCACGCGCCCCACCAGCTCACGGTGCTGGACGAGAAGAACCGCTGCGTGTACACGGGGGACGCGGCGGGCCTGTACTTCCCGGGGGACGAGATCCTGATCCCGATCACGCCCGCCCCCGGGTTCGACCTCGCGGACAACCTCGCGACGTTCCGCCGCCTCCTCGCGCTGAAGCCGCGGGCCCTCCTGTTCAGCCACTACGGCCCCCACGAACGTCCCAAGGAGGCGATCGAGCGGCAGCTCGTCCAGTACCCCGCGTGGGACGACCTCGTCCGGCGGTTCCTGGCGGACCGCGGGGAGGACGTCACGACGGAGGAGCTGTTCAAGCTGAGCTGCGCGGGCGCCCGGCGGTACCCGCACGACTTCCTGCGCCGCCGGATCCGGAACAGCGTCCACGGCCTCGCCGTGTACCACGAGAGGATGGAGCGTGCTGCCCGAGGCGGTTGAGGAGAAGGTCGCGGCGGTCGCGGGGGACCACCGGAGCGGGGCCACCCATCTCGGGGAGCGCGCGCTCCGCGCGTTCGACCTCCTCGTCGCGTCCCCGTCGATGGACCGCGCGGCGGTCCAGGAGCTCGCACGCCGTCTCGAGGACGCCCAGCCCGCGATGGCCTCCGTGCGGACCGTCTCCCGCCTCGCGGCCCGCGTCCTCCTGGAGGACGTGAACCGCTGGCCCGCGTTCCGGGACGCGATGCAGCGGGACCTCGAGGAGGGCAAGCGCCGCGCGGCCCGCAACTTCCTGAAGCTCCTCCAGGCCCCCGCGACGGTCCTCACGCTGAGCCGGAGCTCGAACGTGTTCGAGTGCGTGATGCTCGCCCACCAGAAGGGCCTCCTACAGCGCGTCTACGTCCTAGAGTCCCGGCCCCTCCAGGAGGGCCTCATGTTCGCGAAGGACCTGCACGACGCGGGGGTTCCCGCCCTCGCGATCGCGGACGCGGCCGCGGGCGCCGTCGTCGCGGAGGCGACGCTCGCCCTCGCCGGCGCGGACACCGTGCTCGCGGACGGGAGCGTCGTGAACAAGGCGGGCACGTTCGGCCTCGCCGCCCTGTGCCGCGCGGCGGGGAAGCCGTTCTACGCGGTGTGCGAGGCGTTCAAGATCGACACGACCCGCGGCCCGGCCGAGTGGCGGGCCCCGCCGGACCAGGACCCCGCGGAGGTCGTCGCGGACGTCCCCGCGCGGAACCCGTATTTCGACCTGACCCCCGCGGCCCTCGTGACGGGCCTGGTCACGGACCGCGGCGTGCTCCGACCGGAACAGGTGAGGCAGGTCCTCGGCCGGACCGGATGAACACTCCCGTTCATAGGCCGGGCGAAGGTATTTAGCCCTCCGCGGCTGGATGTATAACGCCGTTATCACGGGAGGAAGGACATGGACGCACAGGAGCTCCACATCGTCCTGCTGTCGAACGACCCCATGCGCACGTACCCCGCGCTATCCCTGGCCCTCGGGGCCGCCGCGATGGGCGCGAAGGCGCGGATCTACTGCACGACGACCGGGCTCGACCTCGTGCGGAAGGGCGCCGCGGACAACGTCCGGCTCCCCGGGTTCCCGCCCCTGGGCCAGCTCCTGCGGGACGCGATCGCGCAGGGCGTCGACGTCTGCGCGTGCGCGCCGTCGATCGAGGTCCTCCGGACCTTCGGGATCACGAAGGAGACCGTCGAGGACGGCGTCCGGATGGAGGACGTGATCGGATTCCTCAGCGTCGCGCTGCCCGCCGCGAAAAACGGCGGCGTCGTCACGTTCATCTGAGCGGAGGGTCCGATGGCCGTTTCCGGGACGCAGACGCGGATCGTGCTCGACACGACGGGGCTCGTGTGCCCCTACCCGTTCCTGAGGGCGACGAAGGCCCTCGAGGACCTCGCGGTGGGCGGGGAGCTTGAGCTGGTCACGGACAACGAGGCCACGGTCAACAGCTCGGTACCCGCCCTCGCGAGGCGGTTCCAGCTGGTCCCGGAGATCCGCGACGATGGGTCCGGCCGCTGGAGGGTCGTGTTCCGCCGCCCGTGAGCGCGCAAGGTTGAATGCCGAATTCACGTTCCTTGTCCGCGATGCCTCCGGAGCCTCCGACGCCCGTGACGGGCTCCGGTCCATTCGCCCAAGGAATCCGCCTGTTCAACGAGGAGTACTTCTTCGAGGCCCACGAGCACCTCGAGGACCTCTGGCACGTCGAGCGCGGGGAGCCGCGGCTCTTCCTCCAAGGCCTGATCCAGGTCTGCGCAGCCTTCCACCACTTCCAGAACGGGAACCTGGCCGGGGCGGTGGCTCTCCTGAAGCGCGGGGCGGACAAGATGCGGAAGTACCCGCCGCGCTACATGGGCCTCGACGCGGCGGGCCTCCTCGCGCGGGTCGACACCGCCTGCGAGCGGATCGAAAGGATGCGGACGGGCGTGGAGGCTACCGCGCCCATCGAGTTCCCCAAGATCGACCTCCCGCCGTGAACCGGGGCGGGCCCTAGCGGAACTCCTCGAGCAGCTCCTCCGGGTTCGCGAGCCCGAGGGGCTGCTTCACGAGCGGTCCCTTCCGGAGCACGGGCTCGAGCTCCTCGTACGTGGGGATGTCTGTCCGCTCGTAGAACACGCCGATCCCGATGCGGTCCCGCGTCTGGTCGAGGTTCGGCCACTCCGTCGCGCGCCGCATCGCGGCGTGGAAGTCGGACGGGTCGTGGCCCTCCTTCTCCAGGGAGTACACGCGCTGCCGGAACCAGTCGTACGTGTTCTGCTTGTTGTACGTCACGCACGGGCTCAGGACATCGACGAGGGCGAAGCCCTTGTGCCGGATCCCCTTCGCGAACAGGTCGCCGAGGGTCTTCGCGTCCCCGCTGAACCCGCGGGCCACGTACGTCGCCCCGGCCGCGAGCGCGAGCGAGATCGGGTTGATGGGGTTCTCGATCACGCCCTCCGGCGTGGACTTCGTCTTCATCTCCCTCTCGCTCGTCGGGCTCGCCTGGCCCGTCGTCAGGCCGTAGATCTGGTTGTTCATCACGATGTACGTGATGTCCAGGTTCCGGCGCATCGCATGGAGGAAGTGGCCCGCCCCGATCCCGTAGCCGTCCCCGTCCCCGCCCGCCGCGATCACGGTGAGCTCGGGGTTCGCGAGCTTGATCCCGCTCGCGACGGGGATCGACCGCCCGTGAATCGAGTGGAACCCGTACGAGGAGAGGAAGTGGGGAATGTTCGAGGAGCACCCGATCCCGCTCACGATCGTCACCGTCCACGGTTTGATCTGGAGCGTCTGGAGGGCCCGCTGGAGCCCGTTCAGGACCGCGAAGTCCCCGCACCCGGGACACCACGTCGGCTTGATCTCGGACTTGTACTCCTGCAGTTCAATCGTCCGCCCGTCGCTCACGCGAGCACCTCCCGGATCTTCGCCTCGATCTCGCTCGGGGCGAACGGCTCCCCGTCGTACTTGCCGAGGAAGCGGTCCGGCCGGATGCCGGTCTCCGCGGTGAGGAGGCGGGAGAACTGGCCCGTGAAGTTCCCCTCGACCGCGAGGGTCCGCTTCGCGCGCGCCAGGACCGCCCGCGTCTCCTCCGCGTGGAACGGGAACAGGTACGAGAACTCGAGTGAGTTGACCGAGAGCCCCTCCGTCTCCTGGAGGTTCAGGACCGCCTCCCGGAGGGGCCCCTGGGTCGAGCCCCACGAGATCAGGGTGAGGTCCGCGTCCTGCGGGCCCCACAGCTCGGGCCCCTTCGTGTCCCGGCGCAGGCCATCGAGCTTCCGCATCCGCTTCTCCATCATCCGCTTCCGGACCTCCACGTACTCCGGGATGCCCGCGAGGACGTCCGAGATCAGCTCGCCCTTCTCGTCGTGCTCGTCCGAGCCCGCGATGTGCTCGAAGCCCTTCTGGCCGGGCAGCGCCCGCGGGCTCACGCCGCTCTCCGTGATCTTGTACCGGAGGTACCGGCCCTCCGCCTCCCCGCCGTCCTGCGCGAGCAGCCCGCGGATGATCGGGACGTTGAAGTCGAACCCGTCCACGGTGCGGTAGCCCTCCGAGAGGTACAGGTCGCTCATCAGGATCACCGGGGTCTGGTACACCTCCGCGAGGTTGAACGCCTCCGCGGCGAGGCGGAAGCACTCGTCCGTGTTCCGGGGCGCGAGGATCGCCCGCGGCCAGTCCCCCTGGCCCGCCCCGAGCGCCAGGTTCAGGTCGCCCTGCTCCGTCTTCGTCGGGAGGCCCGTGGAGGGGCCCGTGCGGGAGACGAGGACGGCCACGACGGGCGCCTCGACCATCCCGCCCTGCCCGAGGCCCTCGACCATCAACGAGAAGCCGCCGCCGGACGTCGCGGTCATCGCGCGCACCCCGGCGAACCCCGCGCCGATCGCCATGTTGATCGCCGCGAGCTCGTCCTCGACCTGCTTCACGACGACGCCGTACTGCGGGGCGTGGTCCGCCATCCAGTGCATGATCGACGACGCGGGCGTCATCGGGTACTGCGCGAGGAACTTGCACCCCGCCGCGAGGGCCCCGAGGCAGATCGCCTGGTTGCCGGTGAGCAGGAGGCGGGCGTGGTCCGAGTACCGGAGGCCGAGCCCCAGGCTCCCGCCGTGCTCCTCGACGTACTTGTGGCCCGCCATCGCGGCCTTCACGTTCGCCTGGACGACCTCCTCCTTCTTGTCGCCCCAGATTGTGCGGAACGCGGACTCGACGTGCCGCATGTCCATGTCGAACAGGCGGACCGCGGCCCCGAGGGCCACGGTGTTCTTCATCAGCGCGTTGTTCCCGTACTCCCGCGCGACGCGGGCCAGCGGGAAGCCGATCGACCGGACGCCCTCCGCCAAGCGGATTCCGTCGAGCTTGACCGTCTCCGAGTCGTAGATGACCGCACCGCGCTCCCGGACCTGGGGCCCGTGGATGTCCACGGTCGGCTGGTTCAGCGCGATCACGACTTGGGGGCTCTCGCCCTGGGACAGCACGGGCTCCTCGGACGCCCGCACCTGGACCCAGCTGTGGCCCCCCCGGATCACGGACTGGTACGACGTGTACGTGAACGCGTACAGGCCGCTCCGCGTGCAGACCTTCGCGAACGACTCCGCGGTCGACGCGCTCCCGTCCCCCGCGGCGCCGCCGATGCGGAACACTAGCTCCTTCTGGGTCATTGGGCACCCTTGCGTTCCATCGCGTGTGGCGTTCCGGTATCACAATCAAGGGCGTTTAAATACTTTTAGTCGCCATGGATAAAAATCGGGACGCACCCGAGAGGATTTATGGAGGGCGCGCCCATCCCGGCGGCGGGAAGAGGATGAAGCACGTCCCCGTCATCAAGGACTATGTCCAGCCCCTCGGGCCGTACTCCCACGCGGTGGTCGCGAACGGCTTCGTGTTCATCTCCGGGCAGGCCGGCCTCCGGCCGGGCGGGCAGCCCGGCGAATACGCGGGGCCGACCGTGCAGGACCAGACCCGCCAGGCGCTCCGGAACATTGGGACGATCCTGAAGGACCTGGGCCTGACGCCCGCGGACGTCGTCCGGACGACCGTGTACCTCGCGAACCCCGCGGACTTCAAGTCGATGAACGAGGCGTACAGGGATTCCTTCCCGGAGGAGCCGCCCGCGCGGTCCGTCGCCCGCCTCGGGGCCGAGGTCCCGGGCCTCCTCGTCACAATCGACGCGATCGCCGTGTACGCGCCCCACGCGAACGAGTGAGGGCCTAGAAGGACATCCGCGCGAGGGTCTTCGTCGTCCGCACGCCCTCGATCGCGCGAATCTTGGAGACGACGATTTCCCCGATCATGTTGTAGTCGGTCGCCTCGACCTTCGCGATCAGGTCGTAGTCGCCGAACAGCGGGTACAGCTCGACGACCTCCTTGATCTTGAGGAGCTGCTCGTACACCTCCTTCTCCTTCGTGGGATGGGTGCCGATCAGAACGAAACCGATTGCCGTCGAACCACCGCTGTCGCGTGGTAGTTTCCCCGCCTATTTTAGCGTACCGTAGAGGCGATTCCGAAGCGCGCGAGGCGCGCGCGGTCGCACGTGGCGATGGGGGTCCGCCCGAACTCCGTCCTAGACGGACCTACGCGCGGAGGAAAGCTCATAAGCGAAGGTCCGCTATGAATACGCGGAAACGTCGTCAGGATGGAGGTATGGCGTATGGCAGAGGTTCGGACTGCGATCTCGGACGAGATCGACTCGTACCTGGATGCGCTCGTGCAGAAGGGCGTCTTCGCGAACAAGGCGGAGCTCGTGCGCTCCGCGCTCGTGCGCTACGTGAACGAGACCGGCACGTTCTTCCGGGGGTTCGACTCGGAGAACATCTTCGCGCCGAACGGGCGGATCTACCAGCTCGAGTACGCGCGGGAGGCGTCGAAGCGGGGCATGACCGCGGCGGGGATCGTGTGCGAGGACGGCGTCCTCCTCGCGGCGGAGGTCGTCACGAAGACGAAGCTCACGCCAGGCTACCGCAAGCTCCAGGTCCTCTCGGACAAGCTCGCGCTCGTTCCCTCGGGACTCGTCGCGGACGGATGGCTCGTCATCGAGGAGCTCAAGGCCGCGGCGCCGAAGACGACGGACGAGGCGGTGCGGGTCGTGCGCTCCGTGTTCCACCGGTACACCCTTGAGCGGACGAAGCGCCCCCTGGGCGTCGCCCTCCTGATCGCGAGCGCCCTGGACCGGAGGCCCCGGCTCGTGGACGTGGACCCGAGCGGCGCGGTCGTGGAGACCCTCGCGACGGCGATGGGGCACGGCGCCCCCGCGGCCCTCGAGGTGCTCGAGGCGAAGTACCGGAAGATGCGCGTGTCGGACGCGGAGAGGCTCGTGCCCGAGCTGTTCGGGCGGGACACGCCGACGGAGACCGCGCGCGTGCCGTCGTGAGCGGAATCGGCGTGAGAATGTCGTGCGACTGATTCTCACGACGGATTCCCTGCGGTCAATCCTAAAATACCGCAGCCGCGCCTCATCACAGCTGCGGGAACATGGAGTCCCCTCCCTTCCCCGTCGAGACGCTGCGGCACTGGTACGTGACCCCGTTCGGAGGCCATTCGGACGAGCTATCGTTCTACCAGATCGGCCTGCGCGCGGCCGCGATCGAAGCGAACACGGAGCTCGTGCCCGCCGTCGACCGGGTGCGGGTGGGCCTCCTCGGCCGCCGTAACGTCCGCCCGTTCCTCCTGGACCGGCCGTTCGAGGTCGTCGCGCTCGACGAGGCCCGCCCCGGGGCCCTCGCGAAGTCCCCGAACGGGGAGGCTGTGCTGCCCGAGGGCGACGCGGTGGTGCGTCATCCGTTCCCCGAGCCGCAGCCCGGCGACGCGGTCCTGATCAACGGCGTCGCCGCGAAGCGCCTCTCGGACGACCCGGAGAAGCTTGCGGCGGTCCTCGCGGAGCTGTTCCGCGAGGAGCACAGGCGGGCCCCCGCGTCGTAGCCCGCGAAACGTTTTAGCCGTCCACGGACTACGAAGGGACGTGCGCGTCGGCGTCGTCGCGGTCCAAGGGGACGTGAGCGAGCACGTCGAGGCTGTGCGCCGCGCGATCAGGGAGGGCGGGTACTCCGGCGAGGCGATCCCCGTCCGTCGGCCCGAGGATCTCGCGCGGGTGGACGCGCTGACGATCCCGGGCGGGGAGAGCACGGCGATCTCGAAGCTACTCGTGAAGGCGGGCCTCTTCGACGATATCGTGCGGCGGGCGCACGAGGGCATGCCCGTCCTCGGGACGTGCGCGGGGTGCATCCTCCTCGCGAAGGAGGGCGACCGCCAGGTTTCCGGGACGCAGACCCGGCTCCTCGGGCTCATGGACATGGCCGTGGACCGGAACGCGTTCGGGCGGCAGCGGCAGTCGTTCGAGGCGGAGGTCGAGGTGTCCGTGCTGGACCGGCCGTTCCGGGGCGTGTTCATCCGGGCCCCCGCAATCACGCGGACGTGGGGGGACTGCACGCCGCTCGCGAAGCTCGGCGACCGCATCGTGCTCGCGCGACAGGGCCACCTCGTCGGCTCCACGTTCCACCCGGAGCTCTCCGGCGACCTCCGGATTCACGAGTGGTTCCTAGGGCTCGTCTAGTCAAGCAGAAAGAGGGACAGGACCGAAGCCGTCAGGGCGAGCAGGAACGTCGCAACGAACGCGGGCCGCAGGACTGCGACCGTGGAGTTCAAGCTCGTTGTGAGCCGCGCCGCGCTCTCCGGCCCGAAAATCACAAGGTCGTCTACGAACCCCGTCGCGATCCCCCCAACGGCGGGCGCCATGGCCGCCATGGCCTCCTTCACGACCGCCTCCGTGAGGTCCACGAGCTGCGCCTGGTCGAACTTCAGGCCGACCGGGTTGAACCCGCCCATCGTCATGTTCACGGAGTGGTTGTCCGTCGTGAGAACTTCCGCGTCGTCCACGAGGGGTCGGAGCCGCTCGAGGATCTGGTCCCGCAACCCGGGAATCATGTTGTTCCCGTCGAACACGACGACTGCGGTCTTCCGTTCCGCCACCTCCGTGACGAGCGCTTGGATCCCCTCGGACCCGATTCCGTCCTCAGGCTCGCAGATCCCTCGCCGCGAGGCGTGCCCGACCCGGAGCGGACCCTTCGGCGCGGCCAGGGCGGCCAGGGCGGCCTTCCTCGCGGCCCCGAGGACGTCGTGCGAGGCGGACGACCCGAAGTGCGTGAGCCCGCTCCCGCGCTCCATGCAGTTGTGCGCGTCCACGAAGACCGCGTCCGCGACGCCCGCGAGACGCGCCTCCTGGACCGCCGCGAAGCCCGTCGCGCTGTCGATGTCGTCCGTCGGGTTCGGTGCGAGGGAGCCGACGAGGAGGACGCGGTCCCCGAAGAGCTGCGCGCACACGTTCGCCCGACCCTCCTGGGCCCGGACCATCGGGCTCGCGGTGTCGGAGTACTTCGTCTCGAGTATCAGCGTCCGCGTGGCGGCCGCGAGCTTCTCAACCTGCCGCAGGTTCGCGGGGTTCTGGTCGTGCGTCGTCGGACCGTGGGCGACGACGACGGTCTCCGTGACATCCGAGAGACGGGACCGCAACTTGGCGGGCAGGTCGCTCCCCCCGACGTAGCCCATGGGGCCCGGATGGACCATCGGCGCGACGAACGCAATCCGCCGCCCGCCCTGCGTGCGGAACGTGAGCGTCCCGACGCCGACCCGACCGGGCACGGAGATCGAGGTGAAGAACGCCTCCATCTCCTCCCGCCCCTCGTCCCCGAGTTCCGTGATGTGTGCGAGCGTGTACCGCATCAGCGTCAGCCCGTTGATCCCGAACGCCTTGTGGAGCGGCCGCTTCGCAATCTCCGTGAAGCCGACCGCGGTCGCGAGGAAGATCCCGAACACTACGGCCGCGGTCAGCCAATCCCCGAGCGTCGTCGGCACGAACGCCGCGAGGCCGAGGAGGCCGAGAACCGGGTGGACGATCGCGGCGGGGAGGGACCGGAGGTAGCTGCTCTGGCTCGTCGCGACGAGAATCACCGCGCGGACCCAGAGGACCGTGGCGTACCCGAGGAGGACAACTCGCGGGATCGGGTACGCGTACGGGACCGCCGCCACGAGGGTGTAGGCGGTGAGCCCGATCGTCGCGACGACGAGCGTGCTGTCGATGATAATCAGGCCGATGAACGCCATCAGCGCGGACCGCCGGAGGTACATCCGCCCGCCGAGGCCCTCCGCGAGTGGCTTCGTCACCGCCGCGCCCACGTACGCGGGGACCGCGAACACGAACGCGGCCCGGAGCAGGACGTCCCACCAGGACGCGTCGATTGGGCGTGGGTACGTCAGGAGGTACCCGCCGAACAAGGAGAACGCGAGGATCGGGAGGACCATCCGCCGCGGGGGCGGGGCGGAGAACAGGCGGTCCGCGATCCGGGTCGTGTCCTCGTGCGCGACCTGGGCGGTCTTCCCCTTTGCAAGCACCCTCACGACTTCTTCACCGCCGCGACGATGTCCCTGAGGGCGGCCGGGTCCTTCGTCCGCTCCACGACCGTGCCCGTGACGAGGATGTCCGCGCCCGCCCTCGCAATCGACCGCGCTTGGGCGGGCGTGCGGATCCCGCCCCCCGCGATCAGCGGGATCGAGATCGCCGCCTTCACCGCCTTCACCATGGCGGGCGGCACGGGCTGCGGCGCGCCGCTCCCCGCCTCGAGGTACACGAGGCACATCCCGAGGAACTGCGCGGTCAGGGCCCAGTCCACCGCCTCCTCCGGCTTCGCGCGGGGGATCGGGTCCGCCTCCCCCATCTCGCCCGCCCGCATCCCGGGCTCGACGATCAGGTACCCCATCGGGATCGGCTCGAGTCCCCACGCCCGCACGGCCCGCACCGCCTTCCGCTGCTCCCCGACGATGAGGCGGGTCGAGCGGGAGTTCAGGAGGCTCATGAAGTACAGCGCGTCCGCGTGGCGGGAGAGGCTCGAGGCGCCCGCCGGGAACAGGATCACGGGCACGTCGCACCCCGCCTTGATCGCCCGCACGGTGCCGTCGACCTTCGCCTGCGTGACGCCGGTCGACCCGCCGACCATGATTGCGTCCGTGCCCGCGTCGGAGGCCATCGACGCGAGCCGGCCCGCCTCCCCCGCGACCTGCTTGTCCGGGTCGATCAGGGTCATGTGGACCTTGCCGCGGGCCACGCGGTCGAGAATGTAGCCGAGGACCTTCACGCGAGGAGGCCTCCCAGGAGGAACGCGGCGAGCGCGACGACCATCCCGTACTTCGCGGCCCGCTGCGCGCGCCCCGGATTCCGCGCCGAGTAGGCCCCGCTCCAGATAAAGATTATGTCCGCGACGAGGACGACCCCGAGGTACACGGTCCCCAGGATTTGGAGGACGTACGGCACGATGCTGAGGACGACGCCCGCACCGAACGCGGCCGCGGCGATCGCGCCCGCCCCGCGCACGCCGATCCGGCGCGGGAGGGTCACGCGGTCCACGTCCCCCGCGAGGTCCTCGATGTCCTTCGCGACCTCCCGCCCCGCGGTCGTGAGGGCCGCGAGCAGGCCGAGCACCAAGGTCCGATCCAGCGCCGCGAGGTCCCCGCGGTACGCGGCGGCCCCGCCGAAGACGAAGAGGGAGCCGACGAGGTACGCAATCAGGAGGTTCCCGCCCGCGCCGCGGGCCTTGAGCGTCTTCTCGTACGCGACCATGACGACGAAGTTCACCACGACGATGCCCACGGCGAGGAGGCCCACGAGGGAGGCGAGGGCGAGGCTCAGCGCGAACGTCAGGGCCGCGAACCGGAGGGCCTCGTCCGCGGACATCTCGCCCCGCGGGATCGGGCGGTCCGGGTGGTTGACCGCGTCCGTGTCCCGGTCGAAGTAGTCGTTCAGGGCGTTCCCGCCCGCCGTGAACAGGGCCGCGGCGCCCGCGGCGAGGAGGATCGTCCAAGGAATCGCCTGGACGCCCGCCCACCCGACCGCGACGACCGCCGCGATTCCGACGCCGACCGCGGACATCCCGCAGTTCAGGGGGCGCGCGAGCCGGAGGTACCCCGCCATCGGGGCGGCGTATCCCTCGTCCGATAATAAGGGTTCGACGGGGGGCGCGATGAGGGCCGCGGGTGCACCGGAGGACGATCTCAATAGCTTACCTCTAAGTAGAGGTACGTCCCGATTCGGGCGGCCCGATGGCCTCGGGTTGACCTGTCAACCTCAACGGTTTAACCCTTGGCGCGCGTGCGACGCCCCATGGCCGTCACGCAGGAATCCCCGAAGCCCGCCCTGACCGCGTTCGAGTCCTGGTCCCCCGCCTCCCTGGCCCGCTGGAGCCCCGCCGCCTTCCCGACGGGCGACGGCGGGACGTGGACCTGGGCGGAGCCCGGCGCGCAGGTCCACGCGGAGGCCGGCCGCCTCGTCCTCGCGGTGCCGCGCTTCACGCGGAGCCACGACACGGTCCAGATCTTCGACAACCCGAAGCACCTCCTGGCGTGCAGGGATCCAATCCCCGTCCCGGATGGGGGCGTCGAGGTCGAGGTCTCGATGGGCGCGACGATGCACCCCGCGGCGGGAGAGGACTGGGACCTTGGGTTTGCGTCGTTCAACCTCATGGACTTCGAGCACGGCCTGATCCTCGACGGCCTCGCGGACGGCACCCGTACCGCGATCCTGTTCGAGCGGCTCCATGTCCCCGGGATGATCCCGGAGGACCAGGCGTGGACCGCGATCGCGGACGGTCCGCGCTCCCCGCGGCCCGGGACGGAGCACATCTTCCGGTTCCGGTACGAGCCCGCCGAGCGGCGGGCCCGCGGCTGGATCGACGGCGTCCCCGTCCTCGAGGTGAAGGGCGTGCCGTTCCGGATCACCGCGTTCACGCCGGGAATCGGGGTGATCACCCTCGCCAGGATCCGCGACGGGCGGTCCCAGAGCCTCCGCGACCAGGGATGCACCGCCACGGTCGGCGCGATCCACGTAGTGTCGCCGTAGAGGCCGACGTTCTCACTCCTGAGAGCGGGAATATTCCAATCGAACGCACTGCGTGTACTGTCCCTGCTGGCGCTTGCTATTATATATCCCGGACGCCAATACTCGCCCCGCGACTCTGGGGTCCGAACTCGGAGCCTCCAACGCCCAGGGCCCTGGGTCACCTTCGGCCCTCCCGACCCCTCTCGGAGGTGCAGCCCAGACGTTGGAGTCTCGAGCCAGGCACCGGAGCAGGTCGCTCGGACCATGGCCGAGAGGAGGAGGATCTTCGGGAAGCGCCCGGACGAGGCGCTCGAGGCGATCGGCCGCGCGGAGGCCGTCCTCGAGGTCCTCCGATTGTCGAAGGTCGACCTCACCACCCCCGTAGGCCTCATCGGTGCCGCGAAGGCGGCGCTCGACCGGAGGGAGTTCCCGGAGGCGGAGGCGCTCGCGACCCGCGCCGAGGCGCTCGCGGCGAGCCTCGAAGGCCGCTACCGGGCCGCACAGAAGGCCCTGAACAACGTCCGCGCCCTCGCAGAGCGGGCGAAGAACATCGGCGTGGACGCGGCGGAGTTCCACACGGCAATCGGGGAGGCCCGGACGATCGCCCGCCAGGGGATCCTCGAGGACGGGGTGACGGTCCCGAACTACCTCCAGGCCCGCGTGGTCCTCGAGGCGGCGATTTCACGGGGCCGGGACCTCATCGCGCGGGCGGAGGCCGTCGCGAACGAGGTCTTCACCGCAGAGCTCGCCCTGGACGCGCTGAAGGACGCGAACGGGGAGATCGACCACGCGGAGTTCGAACGCCTCGTGCTCTTGAAGGGCCGGGCCCTCGTCCTCCGGGCGAAGGACCTCCTGTCCCGGGGCGAGCTCGACGCAGCGGGGGAGGCCGCGAAGGCCGCGGAGGAGGCCACGAAGCGGGCCCGCCTGGACCACGGGGACGCGGTCGGGGCCCTGCGCGCCGCGGAGCGGACGCTCGCGGAGCTGCGCGCGGAGGGCGCGGTGACCTTGGGGCCCGAGCGGATCATCGAGCAGGGGCGGGCGTTCCTGCGCCACGCGAAGCTCGCGGAGGCGAAGGACCTCCTCGCGAAGGCGGAGCGGGAGGCCGGGCGGCTCGCGATCGACTACCGCCGCGCGACCCGGTCCGTCGAGGAGGCGGAGGGGGCGATCGCCGCCATCGGCCGGTCCGGGTTCGTCCCGGAGGAGGTCCGGACCGCGGTGGCCTCCGCCCGGAAGGGCCTCCAGGAGGGCCGCTACGCCCGCGCGGAGGACTTCGCGGCGGAGTGCCGCCGGGCCCTCGGCCGGCAGCACGAGGTGCGGGAGCGGCTCGCCCGCACGATCGAGGAGACGAAGCGGCGGGTCGTGGCCCTCCGGGCCGGGGGGGCCGAGTACGCGAACGACGTCGAGGAGATGGTCCTCCGGGCGGAGCGGGAGTTCGAGAACGGGGACTTCGTGAACTCCTCCGAGGACCTCAAGATCGCGACCCTCCTCCTGGGCCCGCCGGAGCGCGCCGGCGCCCCGCCCGGCCGGTCCGCGAAGACCGCGTAGCCGCTAAATAGCGGGCCCCCGTTCGTTCCGCCGCTTGTCGGAGCAGTACTTCTCGAGGCGGCCGAGGGCCGCCCCGCGGCCGCGGGAGTTCCGGGCGGTCCTGCGGGGGCGGGCGCTCACGTTCCGGACGGACTCCGCGGTGTTCTCCCGCACGCAGGTGGACCGCGGCACGGAGCTCCTGATCGACGCGCTCGACGTCCGCCCGGGCGAGTCCCTCCTGGACCTCGGATGCGGGTACGGGCCGATCGGGCTCGCGGTCGCCGCCGCGGTCGAGGGCGCCCGGGTCGTGATGACGGACGTGAACCGCCGGGCGGTCGCGCTCGGTCGGGGGAACGCGGAGCGGAACGGGCTACGGGTCGACGTGCGGGAGGGCCCTTTGTACGGCCCTGTGGCGGGCCTCGAGTTCGACCACATCGCGTCGAACCCGCCGATCCGGGCGGGGAAGGCCGTCGTCCACGGGATCGTCGAGGGCGCGCCCGCGCACCTCCTCGCGGGCGGCTCGCTGTGGCTCGTCGCCCGCACCCGCCAGGGGGCGCCGTCGCTCCGGGAGAAGATGGAAGCGATGTTCGGGAACGCGGACATCGTCGCCCGCGGCGGGGGCTTCCAGGTCCTCCGGTCCCGCCGGGCGCGCTAGCCCGGTCAGGGCGCCGGGACCTCGGCGCGCTCTTCCGGGCCCGCCCGCTGCCTCGGACCGCGGTACGCCCGCCACGCGAGGAACAGGAGGGTGCCCGCGACGGCCGCGAGCACGACCGCGAGGATCGGCCACATCGGGCTCGTCGAGCTCGTGATCTGGACGAGGAAGCCCGTGTCTGTCCCCGACTCCGGGCCGCCCGTCAGGGCCCCCGTCTCGTAGTTGTTCCGGCCCGTGGTGTAGTAGTACGCCGTGAGCACCCGCGAGCCGAGGGCGAGGGCCGCGGCGGCGACCACCCCGAGGATCGCCCAGAAGAACGCGGCGATGTGCACGATCACCTTCGTGTTCGCGTTCGGCGCGAGGAGGTCACGGGCCTTCCACGAGAGCCCGTAGTACACGAAGCCGTGGTCCTCGTACCGCCGCACGAGCTCCCCCTCGACGAGCTTCTGGAGGTGGCGGTGGACCGCGGCCTTGTCCACGTCGAGCGCCTCCGCGAGCTGCGTCACCGTCCGGCGCATCGGCTGCAGCGCACGCAGGATCTCGATCCGCGTGTCGGAGGCGAGGGCGAACAGCGCCTTCCTGTCGAGCTCGACCCGCATCGTCCCGGACCCCATCTCGGGCAGCGCGCCCGGGAGCATCATTGCGCTTGGCCCCCTTTCATCCTTTCGTCTCCGTCAGGGGAACGTCTCGAAGTCGAGGGAGCCGAGTTCCGAGAGGTCCGAGAGCGCGCTCGCCTTCAGGGTCGTGTACGACACCGTGTACAGGACGTCCCCGATGAACAGGGACCGCTGCACCCCGCCGTAGTAGGACGACCCGTTCCCGTGGGACACGACGCCCCGGAGCGTGATGCCCGCGTCGACGGACGCGCGGAACACGTACGCCCCGCTCTCCGTCGTTCGGTACCCCTCGTCCCACCGGTCCACGGGGATCACGAGGAGCTCCTTCGCGCGGTCGAAGAGGAACGCCTTGTGCTCGTACTGCGCGATCGACCACGAGTAGCCGTCCACGAGGACCTTGCTCGACTCCACGGGGGCCATCGGGTCCGAGACGTCGTACATGGAGACCTTCACGGTCCCGTTCTCCGACCCGACCCCGAGGACGTGGTCCGCGTCGACCGGGTGCAGGTACGTGGAGAACCCGGGGATCGTGAGCTCTCCCAGGACCGCAGGCTTGGCGGGGTTCGACAGGTCGATCACGAAGAACGGGTCCACGCGGCGGAACGTCACGAGGTACAGGGTGCTCCCGACGAACCGGGTCGCGAACACCTGCTCCCCGGGCGCGAGGCCCTCCAAAGCGCCCACGCGTGCGAGGTCCGCGTCCAGGACATACACGTTCGCCCCGCTCCCGCGGTCCGCCTGCGTGACGACCCGGAGGTACCCGTCCCGCTCGTCCAGCGCGAACTGGCTCCAGAGGGACCCGCCCACGTCGCCCTGGGCCACGACCTCGAGGGCGGTGCGGTCGACGCGGACCTTGTAGATCGACGTCCAGTACGTCACGGGGCCCACCCACCACCAGGAGCCGGAGTCGTCCCGCCACTTGAAGAACGTGAGGTAGAGGGCGCCGGGCGACATGTACAGCGTCGAGGAGTAGCTCGTCACGATGGAGAGGAGCCCGTGCCCGCCCGTCCGCCCGTCGACAGCGAGGATGTTCGTGAACGAGCCCGCGTCCCGCACCCCGGGGTCGTACCAGATGCTCGTCGCCGGGACGCCCGCGCACGCGCCGCCGTCGCAGAGCTCCGGGACGACGTACGCCTCGTCCACGTAATAGATCCACTCTTGAGCGACGAGGTACACGGTGCCGTCCACCATCCGCGACGCGAGCGGGTACCCGGACACCGCCACGACCCGCGTCCGGACGGGCCGGTCCACCTGGGACAGGTCCACGACGGAGACCGCCGTCCGCACGGTCGTCGGGTACCACCAGACGTCCATCACGGCGGGGTCCCCGGGGGACGGCTCCCTCGAGATCGTGTACACGACGGAGACGATGTAGAGCCTCGGGCCATCGACGTAGAGCCCGGCGATCCATACGGACTCGTTCTCCGCGTCGTCGATCCCGAGGTCCGCCGCGGGAATCCGCGAGACGACCGCCATCGCGGTGGGCGGGACCGCGCGGATCACGGACACGTTGCTCCAGGACGCGACGTACACGTACGTCCCGTCCGTCTTCACGAGGTCCATCTCGTCGACGCCCGCGACCTGCACGTTCGTCCCGGAGTAGCCCCCGCCCACCTGCGTGGAGGCCGTGCCGGGCCCCGCGCCCGCGTCGGCCCCACCGAACCGGTACCCGCCCGAGGGCGGTGCCCCGCCGAGGTACCGCTCCATGTCCCCGTAGCTCGTGAACGTCGAGAGGCCGCTCGAGTTCGGCGAGGCGGGCCTCGTCGCCGCGATCAGGGCGACCGCGGAGAGGACCACCACGACGACCGCCAGCAGTGCCGCAAGCGCTAGGTAGCGCCGGTTCATCGTCATCCCGCCCAGAACCAGGGCCCGGGAGGTATATCAAAGGCCGGTTCGCGTTGACCGTTCCGTCAATCCCGTGCGGGCGCCCGCGCGACGCGGAGGAGGCCACGACCCGATAATCCTTAAATAGAGCCCCCCATTTGAGACGCCGCTTCACCGACGGTGAGCACTCCCATGGCGGATGAGACTCCCAAGACCCCCGAGGCGCCCGCAGCCCCTGCAGCGAAGGCCCCGAAACGGCCCCCGGACGCGAAGGAGAACTTCCGCTACATCATCCGGCTCGCGAACACGGACCTCGAGGGCGCCCGCACGGTCGTGTACGCGCTCACGAACATCAAGGGGCTCGGGATCCGCATGGCGGAGGTCGTCACGGACCTCGCGGGGATCCCCCGCTCGGAGCGGATCGGGAACCTCACGGACGAGCAGGTCGCGAAGATCCAAGAGGTGCTCACGAACCTGGGCGAGACGGCCCCGATCTGGATGGTGAACCGGCCCCACGACTGGGAGACCGGCGTGGACCTCCATCTGTTCGGCCCGGACGTGGACCTCCGGCTGCGGGACGACCTGAACCGGATGAAGATGATCCGGTGCTACCGCGGGATCCGGCACGAGCAGGGCCAGAAGGTCCGCGGCCAGCGGACGCGGAGCAACGGCCGGACGGGGCTCACGGTCGGCGTCGTCAAGAAGACGGCGATCGCCGCCGCGAAGGCCGCCAAGGAGGAAGAGGGCGGCAAGAAAGAGAAGAAGGAGTGAGGGGTTGGGCGATCCTAAGTTCTCGCGCCGAATCTATCGGCGGCCCTCCCATCCGTGGGAGGGGGAGCGGATCAAGATGGAGAACGAGCTCCTCAAGAAGTACGGCCTGAAGAACAAGAAGGAGCTGTGGAAGGCGCAGAGCGTCCTGCGGCGGTTCCGCCAGCGGGCGCGGCAGCTCCAGGCCCTCGTGCGGTACGGGGACCGGCAGGCGGGGAAGGAGAAGGACGAGCTCATGGGCCGGCTGGGTCGTCTCGGGGTGCTGCCGCTCGAGGGCGCGAGCCTGGACGACGTCCTCGCGCTCGACGTGGAGGCCGTGCTCTCGCGCCGGCTCCAGACCCTCGCGTTCGTGAAGGGGCTCGCGTTCACGCCCACGCAGGCCCGCCAGTTCATCGTCCACGGCCACGTCGCGATTGGTGACCGGCGGGTCACCGTGCCCGGGTACCTCGTGAAGCGCACGGAGGAGACCGTGATCGCGTACGACCCGCGCTCCCCGATCAGCCACGACATGCACCCCGCGCGGCCGGGCGTGCCGCCCGCGGAGGCGGCGCCGGAGAGCGCCCCCGGCCCGGCGGCGCCAGCGCCCGTCGGAGGGCCGGCTCCCGGAGGTGCGTCCCCGTGACGAAGTGGGGCATCGCGCACGTGTACGCGTCGTACAACAACATCGTGATCACGCTCACGGACCTGACCGGTGCGGAGACGATCGCGAAGGCGACCGGCGGGATGGTCGTGAAGGCCGCGAAGGACGAGGCCTCCCCGTACGCCGCGATGAAGGCCGCGGAGCGGGTCGCGGACGCCGCGAAGGAGAAGGGAATCGACTCGATCCACGTCCGAGTGCGCGCGCCGGGAGGGAACAAGTCCCAGTCCCCGGGGCCCGGGGCGCAGGCCGCGATCCGCGGGCTCGCGCGGGCGGGACTCCGGATCGGGCGCATCGAGGACGTCACCCCGATCCCGCACGACGGCACGAAGCCGAAGGGCGGCCGGCGCGGGAGGCGGGTGTAGGTGCAGATCACCGTCTTGGAGGCGGGGGAGACCTCCGCGCGGGTCCGAATCGACGACGCGGACGCGGCCCTCGTAAACGCGATCCGCCGCACGCTGATCGCGGACGTCCCGAAGATGGCGATCGAGGACGTCGAGTTCCACCTCGGCCCGATCCGGGCGGAGGACGGGAAGGAGTACGAGAGCGTCGCGCCCCTGTTCGACGAGATGATCTCCCACCGCCTCGGACTCGTGCCGCTCCCCACGGACCTCGGGCTGTTCGTGCCGCGCGCGACGTGCCCGACCTGCAAGGGCGAAGGCTGCGCGACGTGCACGATCATCTACTCCCTGAACAAGCGGGGGCCCGGGACCGTCACGTCCGGGGACCTCGAGCCGATCGGGGACCCGAAGCTCCGGCCCAGGGACCCGGGGATCCCGATCGTGAAGCTCGGGCCGGGCCAGGCGCTCCTCGTGTACGCGACCGCGGTCCTCGGGACCGGGCGGGAGCACGCGAAGTGGCAGGTCGCGCACGGCGTCGGGTACCGGTTCGTGGCGGTGCTGAAGGCGGGCGGCAAGACGTTCGAGGCCTCCGAGGCGAAGGTGCCCGTGTGCCCGGACCACATCCTGAAGCCCGCCACGGAGGAGATCACGGTCGAGCTCCGCCCGGACTGCCGGGCCTGCAAGAAGTTTGCGGACGCGTACGACACGAAGAGCGTGAAGGTGTTCCACGACCCCAAGAAGATCGACCTGAGCTTCGAGACGGATGGGAGCCTGTCCGCGAAGGACACCCTGTTCGCGGCGCTCGACATCCTCGAGAAGCGGTTCGCGGAGATTGCGGGCAAGACCGAGGCGCTCGGGTGACCGGCGTCCCGCCGCGGCAATGGCCAAACCTTGATATAGGATTACTATCCTTAACGTAATCCCATGGAACTCGGCGAGCTCGAGCTGGCGGTCCTCCGGGCCCTGCGGTCCCTCGGCGAGGCGACGACCGGGGACATCCACCGCGAGGTGAGGAAGGCCCGCGACGTCGCGTACACCTCCGTCACCACGACCCTGTACCGGCTCGTGGACAAGGACCTCGTCTCGATGCGGAAGGCGAGCGAGAAGAAGGTCTACTACTCCGTGAAGGACGGGAAGGCCTACGAGCGGGTGATGGAGACGATGATGCGCCGGATGGTGGACACGTTCGGCGCGGCGGCCATCTCGTACATCCTCGAGAACCCCGGGAGCCTCTCCCCGGACGAGCTCGGGGATCTGAAGCGGATGGTCGCGAGGACCCGGGCGAAGGAAGCGCGCCATGGCGAAAGACCCGTTTGAGATCATCGCGGAGGCGCTCGAGACCTACTGGACCAGCCCCATCCCCCTCATCGTCGTCTTCGCCTGCCTCGCGTGCATCGGCACCCTCGCGTACGTGTTCGTCACGAACGCGCGGAACGCGAAGCTCCGCGTGAGCCTGCTCACGGGGCTCTACACGGTCTCGATCTTCTTCTGGATCTTCATCGCCTCGAGCCTTGTCCTGTGCATCTCCCTGTCGTCGATGGTCGCGTACAGGCGGTGGGGCGTCCAGGTCGCTGCGGGCGCAGCGATCCTCCTCGCGGTCGGGCTGAGCGGCGCCGTGTCCCTCGTCGTTTGGCGGAGGGGGGCGGCGCGCGTTCTGCGGAAGGTCCCGAACCGCCCGCCCTCCGATAGCGAGCGGTGGCTCGCGGAGTACGTGGACTTGGTCCGCCGGTTCGAGTCCATCCCGCCCGTCGAGCTGCGGATCACGGAGGATCCCCGGGCGATCGCGATGGCGGTGAGCGGGAAGCGGCACGTCGTCGTCGTGTCCACGGGCCTCCTCGGCTCCCTGGACCGCGACGAGGCGGAGGCCGTCGTGGCCCACGAGATGATGCACATCAAGAACCACGACTCCCGGTTCAAGGTCTTCTCCACGGTCGCCTCGCGCTTCCTGTTCTGGGACCCGTTCAGCAAGTTCTTCGACCCCGCCGTCCACCGGGAGCGCGAGTACCTCGCGGACGAGATGGGCGGGCGGACGACGGGGAAGCCCGGGGCCCTCGCGTCCGCGCTCCTGAAGATCCACGAGACGGGGACCGCAGCGCCGACCGGACTCGCGGGGCTCAGCGTCCTGGGCCCGGAGGGGGGCATCTTCTCCCGCTTCCCGCCCCTGAAGGAGCGGATCAACCGCCTGATCCTGCTCTCCGACATCCTCGGACTTGCGAAGTGAGAGGGAGCCCGGCTACGACGGCGATAGTAACAGTTACTATCCATCTAGTAATGATTATATAGCCCCACGACCTAGACACCGCCGGCAGTGGGCGGGGGCATCGAGTGGAATCCCTGGAATCGTGGCGGCCGTCCGCGACCCTCGAGGGGCGGATCGTCCACACCCTGCGAATCGCGAACCGCTGGGGGTACGGGCTCGCGGCGGAGGACCTCCCGCGGCTCCTGTACGGCGGGCCGGAGGGCGGCGGCGACGTCGCCGCGACCCTCCGGGTGTCCCCCGCCATCGCGTACCGGGACGGGTTCGCGACCCTCCGCGAGCGGGACGACCTGATCGCGAAGTCCGTCGCGCGGCGGGCCTCGAACGGCGCCCTCACCGCCCTGTACTTCGGGATCGCGGAGGACTTCGCCCGCGACCTGCTCCGCTACTCCCCGTTCGTGCGGGCGATCGCGGTCTCCGGGTCTACGGCCTCCGGGGGCTTGGACGCGGGGGACGATGTCGACTTCAACCTCTTCGCGGAGGACGGCACGAAGTACGGCGTGTACCTGGCGGCACTCCTCCTCGGGGTCAAGTACTCCCTCCGCCACGGCCGCCGCTTCGGCCGCGGGGCCTCCTTCCTGGGCCTGCTCCGGAAGGTCACGTGCGTGAACGTCGTCTGGACGGAGTCCGAGTGCGGGCCGTTTGTCCGCCAGGACGAGTTCCTCGGCTTCGAGCTGCTCCGCTCCGTCCTGATCGCGGGGAACGCGTACTTCGCGCGGACCCTGGAGGCGAACCCCTGGATCGCGGACCACTTCCCGCAGATCTTCGACCGGGTCCACGCGGACCGAGTGACCGCCCCGCCTCCCTCCCTCCTGGCTCGATTGCAGCGGCGGATCGCCCGCTCCCAGCGGGGGCGACGGCTCCTCGATCGGACCGCGCGGGGAATCGCGGCCGTCCTTCACCGCGTCGTCGACCTGACCCGGGAGCGGGACCCCGAGGCGACGGCCCGGACATCGTTCCTGCGGCGGGTGAAGTTCCCGTACGACGTCTTCCAGGACGGCGCGCGATGATCGCAATCGACACGACCGTCCTCTCGGTCCTGTTCGCCCTGTTCGGGACGTTCTACTCCGTGCTCCTCGCGGCGGTCCTCTACGCCCGCCGCCGCCGGAGTACGCCGGAGGGCGCCTCGACGCAGGCCGCGTTCAGTCTCATGGTCCCCGCCCGCAACGAGGAAGCGGTGATCGCCCGCACGCTCGACGCCATTCTCGCGGTGGACTACCCCGCGGACCGGTTCGAAGTCCTCGTGATCGACGACGGCTCCACGGATCGCACCGCCGAGATCGCGGAGCGGATGGAGGCGGCGAGCCCGGGCCGGCTCCACGTGATCCGCGTGCCCCTCGAGAAGGCGGGCCGCGGGAAGTCGGAGGCGCTGAACCTCGGTTTCCGCCACCTCCTCCGGACCTCGCGGTTCAACGGGACGCGGGACTGGATCGTCGGCGTGTTCGACGCGGACGGCGTCCCGGACCGGGACCTCCTCCGGAAGGCCGCGTTCCAGTTCCGGAACCCGAAGGTCGGGGCCGTGCAGGCCTCCGTCCGGATCGCGAACCGGGACCGCTCCCGCCTCGCGCGGATGCAGGACCTCGAGTTCTCCGCGTTCTCCCGGGTCACGCAGATGGTCCGCGCACGGTTCCTCGACTCCGCCTCCCTGGGCGGGAACGGGCAGTTCGTGCGGGCCCGCGCCCTGTACGGCGCGGCGATCTCCCGCCACCCGCACCGGTTCTGGCGCCCCGGGGCCCTGACGGAGGACCTCGAGCTCTCGACCCGCCTCGTCCTCCGGAGCTGGAAGATCCGCCACCTCGCGACGAGCTACGTCCACCAGGAGGGCGTCGAGAGCCTCACCGCGCTGTTCCGCCAGCGGACCCGGTGGGCGTGGGGCTCCCTGCAGGTGTTCGTTGAGTACATCCTGAAGCTCAAGTTCCTCCGGATGCCGAACGTCCAATTCAAGAAGCGGCTCGACCTCGCGATGAGCCTCTCCCTCTTCCTGATCTCGCCGCTCGTGATGGTCGTCTGGCTCCTCACGTTCCTCGACCTGATCGGGGTCGTGCAGGCGACGAACTCGCTCCCGATGTGGGCGACCCTCGCGATCTCCTTCGGCTTCTTCCCGATCGTGACGTGGGGGATGTGGGACCAGCGGGAG
>Ga0209002_10000617_pt1 | contig 28897 bp, 33 predicted proteins | sample Rifsed16ft2_FD_184010 | JGI IMG/M metagenome (GOLD analysis project Ga0209002, IMG submission 184010) | Soil microbial communities from Rifle, Colorado, USA - sediment 16ft 2 (version 2) | ecosystem: Environmental > Terrestrial > Deep subsurface > Rock core/Sediment | place: Rifle, Colorado... | reverse complement strand
TCCGGTCCTTCCAGTACACCGGCCGACCGGGGAAATTGAACGCGTGGTGGGCCATCATCTCGAACATCGTGAAGTGCTGGCCCGTCTTCCCGACGTTGTCGATGTCGACGAACCTCACGCACGGCTGGCTGATCGCGAGGGGATTCGCCGGTGGGCTCGCCTCGCCGCTGATCACCCACGGCTGGAACGGATACACGCTCGCCTGGACGAAGAAGACGTCGTCCCGCCAGCGGGCGACGATCGGGTATCGCTTCACCCTCGCATGGCCGTTCTGGTCGAGGAAGGAGAGGAAGTCCTCGCGCATCGCGCGGTACGAGAGCTTCTTCTTGAAAGGCGAGGCGCCGATGAAGTCGTACTCCTGGCATGGGGTCTCGCCGCACGTCTCATGCGTCCCGAGGGACCAGAAGGCCTTCCCGCATTTCGCACACGTCTGGCGGACAAAACCTTGGATTCGAAAGAGCTCGACCTCGTATTCACTCTCGGGCATTTCGGCCTCCGAACGGGCCGCGGGCCTTAAAGGTTCTCGGGAAGAGCCCACGTCACGGCCGAAAGTTCGGTCGGTCCCGAACAGGTGCGGTGTCATTAAGTACGCCGGTCGGGAGTGCGGGAATGGAGGTATGCGATGAACGAACGTCCCTTGAACGCGTTCATCCTCTCGCTCCTTGGAAGCCTGTTCGTATTGCTCGGGACGATCCTCGGTTTCGTCCTCTCCCCGGGTTATCCGGTCTTCTACAATCTGTCGATCATATTCACGGGCGTGTCTGGATTCCTCGGGACCGTGATGCTCCTCGCGTCTTTGATGCTCTACCTCCGCCCGGACCTGCACGTGGCGTGGGGCGTCACGATCCTCGTGCTATCCGTCGCGAGCTTCACGAGTGCGTTCACAGGGTACGCGGGGTTTGGCCTCGGAATTGTCGGCATGGTCCTCGGCATCATCGGGGGTGCCCTCGCGATCGGATGGACCTCGGCAGGCGCGACGCCCGCGATGCCGTTCCGCGTGTGCCTCGCTTGCGGTCGCCCCTCCAATTACCAATTCGCATTCTGTCCCTTCTGCGGCGCGCCGGCCCCTGTCCTGAGTCCGCCGCCCGGGATGGGCCTGCCGAGACAGCCGCCGATGCCGCCGCAGTGACGCTTCTTATCAGGAGCGGATCAGCTCCCGGGCGATTACGAGCCTCTGAATCTCGCTCGTCCCTTCGCCGATCTCCGTGAGCTTCGCGTCACGCAGCATCCGTTCGACGGGATAGTCCGCGATGTAGCCGTAACCGCCGTGTATCTGTACGGCCTTGTTCGTCACGAAGGACGACATCTCGCTCGCGTAGAGCTTCGCCATCGCGGCCTCCTTCTTGAATGGCAGGCCTCGATCCTTGAGCCAGGCGGCTCGCCGGACGAGGACGCGCGCGGCGTCGATTTGCATCGCCATGTCCGCGAGCATGAACTGGACGGCCTGGTGCTCGGCAATCGGTTTGGAGAACTGCACGCGCTCCTTCGCGTACTTCACGGATTCCTCGAAGGCCCCTTGAGCAATTCCAACCGCCATCGAGCCGATTCCGATGCGGCCGCCATCGAGAACCTTGAGAGCGTTCACGAATCCCTCGTTCTCCTTGCCCAGGAGCGCTCCGCTGGGCACGTGGCAGTCGGTCAGGATGACCTGGGACGTGACGCTTCCACGGACGCCGAGCTTGTCCTCAATCTTCCCGATCGATAGACCCGGGTTGCCCCGTTCGATGATGAACGCGCTGATCCCTCGATTCCCTTTCGACGGCTCCGTTATCGCGTGGATGACGAACGTGCCGGCGACGGGCGCGTTCGTGCAGAACGTCTTCGTGCCGTTCAGGACCCAGCCGTCCTTCGTCCGCGTGGCGGTCGTCCGCATTGCGGCGGCGTCTGAGCCACTCGTCGGCTCCGTGAGGGCCCATGCGCCCATCTTCCGCCCGCTCGCGAGGTCCGGGATGTACCGCCTACGCTGGTCCTCGTTCCCGGCGAGCCAGATCGTTCCCGTGCACAGGGAGTTGTGAGCCGCCATGATGAGCGCGTGCGAGCCGCACACCCGCGCGACCTCCTCGATCGCGACCGCGAGGGCCATCGTGTCGAGCCCCGCGCCCTCGTACTCCTGGGGGATCGCCATGCCCAAGAGCCCGAGTCCCGCCATCTTCGCGACCGTGGCCTTCGGGAACTCGCCCGTGCGGTCGACGTGCGACGCGACGGGTCGGATCTCCTTCTCTGCAAACTCACGGACGCTCTGCCGAATCATCTCGTGCTCCGGCGCGAGGTCAAAATCCATGTCCCGCCTCGGGAGCGGAAGCGCGCCCCGCCTCTTAGGATTTCGCCCGCTGCTTGCGTCCGTCCCCGAAGGTCCCGAGGACCGCCTTCACCTCGAGCAGCAGCTCGACCGCGGCATCGCGCTCGCGGGTGACGTATTCGATGATGTCCGCGTATCGCCCCTCGCGGTACATTTTCGGCACGTGCCGACCGCTCTCCTTGTCGGAAAACGCGCCGAGGCTCGATCCGGTGAACTGGCCGCGGTTCAGCATGACGAGCACCGGGCCGAGGTCGATGAACGGCTTCGTGAACCAGTAGTACTTCAGTTTGGCCATGTCCCAATCGATTAGCTTCCATCTCGTCGCCCGCTCGATCAGGAACGTCAGATCGAATCGCAGGCGGTTCCCGACGGGCACGAAGTCCCACGTGGCCTCGAGGATTCCCTTCTCGATGGCCATTTGGATCATCTGCTTCTCCCCCCACTCCCATTCCGCCATGACCTGGAACAGGCCGATCGGCTGAAGGTCGTCCCCGAGAGGTTGGTATTGGATCGTGACCACGCGGTCCTGCTGGGGATCGTCCCCCGTGGTCTCGATGTCGAAGTAGTACGAGGGCAGGAGGAACCCTCCCGACGCACGCAAGGACGGCCGCGGCCTTAAGGGCTTTTCTCCTGCACCGCGCGAGCCGCGTTTCCGAAGTATATTCTCTTACGGGACGCAAGCACAGCACAATCGGCGGGGATTAGCGCTCTCGACCCGTAGAGGACAGCCAGGAAACGATGGAGCGATTGGAGCACGACGTCGTCGTCATCGGCTCCGGCCTCGCCGGACTACGCGCCGCGCTCGAGGTATCCCGCGTGAGCCACGGCCGCCTCGATGTCGGAATCGTCACGAAGGTCCAGGCGATGCGGTCGCACAGCGTCGGCGCGGAGGGCGGCACGGCGGCCGTGCTCTATCCCGACGAGGGCGACTCGTTCGACTCCCATGTCTGGGACACCGTCAAGGGATCCGATTTCCTCGCGGACCAAGACGCGGTCGAGCTGTTCGTCCGCACCGCGCCCGAGGAGATCCGCCTCCTCGAACGCTGGGGCATGCCCTGGTCCCGCCGCCCGGACGGGAGGATCGCACAGCGCCCCTTCGGCGGGCACGAGTTCCCGCGGGCCACGTTCGCCGCGGACAAGGTCGGATTCCTCGAGATGCAGACCCTGTACGGCGCGTTGCAGGCCTTCCCCAATGTCACGGTCCACCACGAATGGTTCGCGACCTCGATCCTTCACGGGGACGGAAGCTTCCAGGGGATCACGGCGATCGACCTGAAAACGGGGAATTTCGTCGTCGTGCATGCGAAGGCGGGGATCCTCGCGACGGGCGGCGCAGGTCGGATCTACGGCTTCACGACCCACGGCCACCACTCGACCGCTGACGGCCTGTACATGGCCTACCGCGCGGGCCTCGCGCTGAAGGACATGGAGTTTGTCCAGTTCCATCCGACCGGCCTCGTGCCGAGCGGGATCCTGATTACGGAGGCCGCCCGCGGCGAAGGCGGCTTCCTCGTGAACCGGGACGGCGAGCGGTTCATGTCCCACTACGCGCCGAAGAAGATGGAGCTCGCGCCGCGCGACGTGGTATCCCGGTCCGAGATGACAGAGATCCAGGAGGGCCGCGGAATCGACGGTCCGGATGGCATCTCGGCGGTCGGTGTGGACCTGCGCCACCTCGGGAAGGAACGGATCCTCGATCGACTGCCGCAGATCCGCGAGGTGGCCATGAAGTTCCTCGGGATCGATCCCGTCGACGAGATTGTCCCGATCAAGCCCGCGGCACATTTTGTGATGGGCGGCGTGCACACGGATCTCGGCGGCGCAACGGAGCTCAAGGGCCTTTGGGCCGCCGGCGAGGCGGCGTGCGTGAGCGTGCACGGCGCGAACCGCCTCGGGTCGAATTCGACAGCGATCTGCCTCGTGTACGGACGGTTCACGGGAGACGCGGCCGCCCGGTATGCGATGGGCTGGCAGGGAGACGGCGTGTCGCGAGAGGCAATCGAACGCGAGGAATCGCGGGTCTTCGACGAGACGCTCCGCGGCGGCGGGAACGTGAGCCCGTATGAGGTACGCGACCGCCTCCAGGAGATCATGGACGCCCACGCGTACGTCTTCCGCACGGGCGACGGCCTCGCGACCGCACTCCGGGAGATCCGCCGCCTCAAGGCCGAGGCATACCGGAACGTCTCCGACCGCGCGAAGGAGTACAACACGAACCTCTTGCACGTCCTCGAACTCGACTCCCTGCTGAATGCCGCGGAGGTCGTCGTGGCGAGCGCGATCGCGCGCGAGGAGAGCCGCGGCGCCCACACGCGTCTCGATTTCCCGAAGAGGGACGACGTGCGCGGGATGCGCCACACACTCGCCTACCGGACGCCCGCGGGACCGCGCCTCGCGTACGTCCCCGTCACGATCACGAAGCACCTGCCCGTCGAGAGGACGTATTGACATGGATCCTTCGGTCGTCGCCACGGAGAAGACGAGGCTGCCCCGCCGGGGGCGGCCGATCCTCTGGGCGTTCCAGCGCCCTCTCCATCTGGAGCGACTCGCGCTGCTCGCGCAACGCGTGTCCGGCGTCGCGATCCTCGTGTACCTCTTCTTCCACATCTTCGTCACGGGGACCGTGACGGAAGGGCGCGGCGTCTGGGAGTCGACGATGGGCGCCCTGTCGAACCCGCTCATGCATCTGGGTGAATGGCTCGTGGTGGTCGCAGCAACGTTCCACGCGGTGAATGGGATCCGCGTGATGCTGCTCGAGCTTACGCCCCTCGTTGGGAAGCCGGCGCGGCCCGATTACCCGTACGAAGCGAAGAGCTTGGGGAAGGGACAGCGGTCTGTCCTGTACGTCGCGATGCTGATGACGAGCCTGGCCGGTCTGGCAGGCGTCGTGATCCTCTGGGGGCTATGAGATGCGCGAGTCCACGCTCCAGCGGATCAACTATGCGATGATCCTCGCCATCTTCGTGACCCTCGCGGTGCACCTCGCGACCCATGCGTTCCTCGGGGTCTCGGGATACGAGGACTCCCTCACGTACGCCAGCGTCGTCGGCCGGTATCGAGCGTTCTCGACTGTGCTGACCCTTGGAGTTCTCCTCATCGCCGCCTGCTTCCATGGCCTCTACGGACTCCGGAACATCCTCCTGGAGACGCGGTGGGGAGCGCGGAGGCACCGCCTCGTATCGACGGCGACTCGGCTCCTCGGCGTGGCGATGGTCGGGTGGGGTCTGCGGACGATCGTCCTCACGACGTGGGGGGTCTGACGATGGCTGCTGACGACACCGTGTTGCCCGCGCCGTCGGGAATGGACACGCCGCCGCCTTCCGAGTCTCCGAAGACCATTCTGCTCAAGGTGTACCGCCACAATCCGAATGCGAACGCCGGCGAGGCCCGGATGGTCACGTATCGCGTCCCGTACAGGCGTGGCCTCACCGTGGTCGATGCGCTCCTATGGGTGAAGGAGCACGTGGACCCCGCGCTCGCGTTCCGTTACTCGTGCCGGATGGGGATATGCGGGTCCTGCGGCATGCTCATCAACGGCGAGCCGCGCCTCGGCTGCGAGACGCAGATTGCGGAACTCGAATCCGACGTGGTCGAGGTCGGGCCTCTGACGAACTATGCCGTCATCCGAGACATCGCGACGGACTTCTCGGACTTCTTCTCGCACCATCGCCGCGTCCGCCCGTATCTCATCCGCACGGAGAACGGGACCCTCGAGCCGCCGGCTCGGGAGCTTACGCAGACGGAGGCGGAGAAGTTTGCTTACTACCAGTTCACGATGTGCATCATGTGCGGCCTCTGCGACGCCGCCTGCCCGATCGTCGCATTCGACCGCGAATTTCTCGGTCCGCAGGCGCTCGCCCAGGCGTATCGGTTTGCGGCGGACTCCAGGGACCAGGGATGGCGTGCGCGCCGCGACATCGTCGACACGACCCACGGCTGCTTCCGATGCGAGCTCGCGGGCTCATGCAGCGCCGTCTGTCCGAAAGGAGTCGACCCGGCCCTGGGCGTACAGCTCCTGAAACGGGCGGTCCTCCGAGGACGCGCTCCGCGTTGACCGTAAGTGCGACAGTCTTTTGAGCGGTCGAGGTCTTCCCCGCGTCGGGCGCTGCCCGCGGAAGGGAGGTCATGCGAGTCGGGATCATCGGGATCGGGATGACGGCGTTCCGTCCCTCGACGCCGGAGTCCAGTTGGAAGGAGCTCATGTTCGAGGGCGCAGCCCGGGCGTACGCCGACGCAGGTGTGGATCCGCGCACGGACGTGGACTCGTTCATCACCTGCTCAGAGGACTATTACGAGGGGTTCGGGATCTTCGACGAGTTCGTGCCGGATCAGCTCGGCGCGGTGTTGCGGCCCACGTGCACGGTGACCGGCGACGGCCTTCAAGGACTCGCGAACGCCTTCATGCAGATCCAGACGGGACTCATGGACGTGGCCGTGGTCGAGGCGCACAGCAAGGCGTCGGACATCCTCACCCTGGATGGCGTGATCGAGCATGCACTCGACCCGATTTGGAACAAACCCCTCGGGATGCATCCGTTCGTCATCGCAGGCCTCGAGGCGGACGCGTACCTGCGGGCGACGCGCACGTCGACGAAGGCCCTCGCGGCCGTCGTCTCGAAGAACCGACGCAATGGGCTCCGGAATCCCCTCGCGGCTTACGGTGCGAACGTCGACGAGGACCAAGTGACCCGATCGGAGGAGCGGTTCGCGCCCCTACGGACGCTCGACGTGAGCCGTCCCGCGGACGGATGCATCGTGCTCGTCGTTGCGTCGGAGCGCGCCGCGAGGAAGTTCCACGCGGACCCCGTCTGGATCCGCGGAATCGGATGGGCGAGCGATTCGCCGTCCCTGGAGACGCGCGATTGGGTGGAGGCCACGTACGCCCGGATGGCAGCCGAGATGGCGTATCGCCTTGCGAAGATCCGCCGCGCCGCAACGGCGATCGATTTCGCGGAGATCGACGACCGGTTCTCGTACAAGGAGCTGCAGCACCTCGAGGCGATCGGCCTCGCGCGGAAGGGCGATGCCGGGAAGTGCATCAGGAAGGGCGAATACGGCCCCGAAGGTCGGCTCCCTGTGAACGTGAGTGGGGGATCCATCGGATGCGGGAACGTGTTCGAGGCGACAGGCCTGCACCGGGCCGCGGAGGTCGCCCTTCAATTGCGCGGCGACGCCGGATCGAGACAGCTCGACGGCGTGAAGGTTGGCGTTGCCCAGGCCTGGCGGTTCGTCCCATCTGCGACGGGCGCCGTGGCGGTACTGGGGGTAGGCCAGTGACAAAGGTGGGCGTGGTCGGCGCGGGGATGACGCTCTTCCGGCGACGGCTGCAGGAGACACCGAAGGAGCTATGCTACGAAGCGGCGAAGATGGCCCTCGACTCCGCAGGGCTCACCCTCGCCGATGTCGACATGGTCGTGAGCGGCTCCGCGCCGGACGCCTTCGATGGCGTCCACATGAAAGGCGAATATTTCCTAGACGGATGCGGCGGCTATCGCAAGCCGTACACGCGCGTCTTCACAGGTGGCGGGACCGGCGTCTTCAGCACGATTGCGGGCTGGTGGCATGTCGCCTCCGGACTCGCCGATGTCGTCTTGGTCGTCAACGAGGAGAAGATGTCCTCGTGCCAGCCGCATCCCCAGAGCGTCTTCGCGCACATCTGGGACCCAATCCTCGACCGCCCGCTGAAGCCGAACCTCATCTGGATCTTCGCGATGGAGATGAACCGCTACATGACGGTCCATAAGGTCCGCAAGGAGGACATCGCTCTCGTCGCGGTAAAGAACAAGCGTAACGCGGTCGACCATCCATGTGCGCAGCTCGCGGACCCGAACATCACGGTGGACGATGTCCTGAACAGCGAGGTCCTGGCCTGGCCCGTGCAGCGTCTCGACATCAGCCCGCCGAGCGATGGCGCGGCCGCGGTCGTCCTCGCGTCGGAGGACTTCATCCGCAAACGCCGCATCCGCGACCGCGCATGGATTTCCGGCGTCGGTTGGGCCATCGACTCGACGATGTGGACGGACCGGGACCTCTACTTCCCGGAGTACGTCGCCCGCGCGGCCAAGATGGCGTACAAAATGGCGAAGATCGACGATCCGCGGCGGCAGATCGACTTCGCGGAGCCCTACGATCCGTTCGACTACAAGGAGCTGCACCACCTCGAGGGTCTGCTCCTTGCGAAGAAAGGCGAAGCGCCAATCCTGACTCGGGAAGGCGTCACGCAGCGGGATGGGAAGCTCCCCGTGTGTCCGTCCGGCGGACTGCTCGGCGTCGGGAATCCGATTGCCGCGACGCTGGGAATGAAGATTGGGGAGCTGTTCTGGCAGCTCACGGGCCAGGCGGGCGGGCGGCAGATCCCGCACGAGGTCCGCACGGGCGTGTCGCAGGCCTGGGGGGACCTCATGCAGTACGGCTGCGTGGTGGTGATGAAGGCATGACGGCTCGTATCTCGAAATGGCCCGGAGTCGAGCTCAGCGCGGCGGACCTCTACGAGGGCAAGGTCACATCCGTCCGGTTCCGCCCCGACGCGAAGTACGCCTGGTCGGCCGGCGAAGCGATGACCCGCTTCCTCGAGGAGCTCCAGGCGGGCCGACTGATCGCGCGGACGTGCCACAAGTGCGAGCGGATCCTGTTCCCTCCGAGGATGTTCTGCGAGGAGTGCTTCCGGCCCAATGACGAGTGGACGTACATCCACGACACGGGGACAATCGAAACGTTCTCGGTCTCCTACCTGGACAAGGATGCGAAGCGGATCACAGAACCGATTCTCGTCGGCGTCGTGAGCATTGACGGCGCGTCCCCGAAGATGGGCATGATGCACTACTTCGGCGAGATGACGAAGGATGACATCCACATCGGGATGCGCGTGAAGGCCGTGTGGAAGCTTCCGGAAGAGCGTCGGGGGAGCGTGCTCGATATCCGCTACTTCCGGCCGCTGCGGGAGGGAGAGCCATGACGTTCCTTGAGCGGACGACGGACGCGCGCCGCTTCCGGCATTGTGAAGGGGACATCGAGGCGGACTACATCTACACGAGCGGGATCGCGGGCGAGCGGTTCTTCGTCGCCTTGCGCGATGACGGACGGCTTGTTGCAGTACGATGCGATGCGTGTGACCTCGCATACCTCCCGCCGCGAATGTTCTGTGAGCGATGCTTCTCGGAACTCACGACGTACGTCGACGTGCCGCGAGAGGGTCGCGTCGCCGCGGTCACGATTGCCCGTGTCGACCGATCGGGCGAGTACCTCGCCACGCCGGAGGCCTGGGCCTTCGTCACCTTCAAGGGGATTCACGGCGGCCTCGTCCACCGGCTCCTCATCGACCCCGAGCGGGCCCGGGCAGGGATGGCGGTCCGCGTGAAGGTCAAGCCGCGCGACGCGAGGGTCGGGGCGATTACAGACATCGAGGGTTTCGAGCCCGCCGGTTCGCCAAAATGAAAATCGGGCCGACGGCTTGATAACCCCCCGCTGGCTATCACGCCCGAAATGCTCCGGAGACCTTCGATGGATTCCGAATCGAAGACCTACAAGTTCAAGGTCTGTCTCGTCGGGGAAGAGGGCGTCGGCAAGACGAGCCTCATCCACCGCTTTGTGTCCGGAGCGTTCGACGAATCGTACATCCGGACCCTTGGTGCCGTGGTGTCGAAGAAATCAGTCTCCCTCGGTTCGATGCACGGTCGCCCGGTCCAGGTCGACATGATGATCCTGGACATCATGGGCAAGCGCACGTTCCTCCAGCTGTTCAAGGAGGCATACTTCCACGGCGCGAAGGGCGTCCTTGCTGTCTTCGATGTGACGCGTGGACAATCCCTCCGCGACCTCACGAAGTGGATTGACGGCGTCCGAGAGTCGGTCGGCCCGATTCCCACCTACGCGCTCGGAAACAAGACGGACCTCGCGCACCGCCGCGAGATCAACGATCAGGAGCCGATCAGCGTCTTGGGCTCGTACGAGTGCCCGATCCTCTACACATCGGCCAAATCGGGCGAGAACGTCGAGCAGGCGTTCCAGGGACTCGCGAAGACGATCGTCGAGTCGAGCGTCACCGAGTGAGCGGGCGCAACCGTCTTATAGGAACCTTTCATTGAATCACCTGCGGGTCTCATGGCTGACTCCGAAGAGCGGAAGAAGCTCGAGAAGGAGTTGCGCCGCTGGGAGGCCACGACCCTCAAGGATGCACTGAAGGCGCTCCCGGAGCGGCGGAAGGAATTCGTGACGACGTCGAGCCGCGCGGTGAAGCGGCTTTACACCCCGCTGGACCTTCCCGACACCTTCCTTAAGCGGCTCGGGAAGCCGGGCGAATATCCGTTCACGCGCGGCATCCATCCGACGATGTACCGCGGTCGGCTTTGGACGATGCGCCTCTTCGCCGGCTACGGGAGCGCGGAGGATACGAACGAGCGCTTCAAGTATCTCATCGCGCACGGCGAGACGGGCCTCAGCGTCGCGTTCGACATGCCGACGCTCTACGGATACGACACGGACGAACCGGAAGCGAAGGGGGAGTTCGGCACGTGCGGTGTCGCGGTGTCGTCCCTGGAGGACATGCAGACCCTGTTCTCCGGCATCGACGTCGGCAGGGTGAGCACCTCGATGACCATCAACGGCCCCGCGTCCGTCACCTGGGCGATGTACCTCGCGATGGCGGAGGAACGGGGCGTGTCGAGATCGAGCCTTCGGGGCACGATCCAGAACGACATCCTGAAGGAGTACCAAGCGCAGAAGGAATGGATCTTCCCGCCAGAACCTTCGATGCGGCTCGTCGTGGACACGTTCGAGTTCGGCTCGAAGCATGTGCCGCAATGGAACACGATATCGATCAGCGGTTATCACATCCGGGAGGCTGGCTCGACTGCCGCCCAGGAGCTCGCGTTCACCCTCGCGAACGGCTTCGAATACGTCCGATGGGGGATCGACCGCGGACTCCGCGTGGACGACTTTGCCCCGCGCCTCTCGTTCTTCTTCAACGCGCACAACGATCTGTTCGAGGAGCTCGCGAAGTACCGCGCCGCTCGACGGATCTGGGCGCGGGAGATGCGCGAGACGTTCGGCGCGAAGAACCCGCGATCCTGGCTCCTGCGGTTCCACTCTCAGACTGCCGGCGTGAGCCTTACGGCGCAGCAACCCGAGGTGAACATCGTCCGGACGACAATCCAGGCCCTCGCCGCCGTCCTTGGCGGCACGCAGTCCCTGCACACGAACGCGTACGACGAGGCATATCAGGTCCCGAACGAGAAGGCGGCGCGGATCGCCCTGCGCACGCAGCAGATCCTCGCCCACGAGAGCGGCGTCGCGAACACGGTCGATCCCCTCGGCGGCTCGTACTTCCTGGAGGCAAAGACGGACGAGCTCGAGGAGGACGCCTACCGGTACTTCGACCGCATCCAGGGGCTCGGCGGTGTGATTCCGGCGATCCGCAAAGGCTTCTTCCAGCAGGAGATCGCGAACTCCGCGTACCGGTATCAGCGGGAGATCGAGGACAAGGAGCGGATCATCGTCGGGGTGAACGATTTCGTCGTGGACGAGCAGCCCGAGGTCGAACCGCTCCGCGTGACGGAGGCCTCGTTCAAGGCACAGCTCGAACGGCTGAAGCGGATGCGTCGCACGCGGGACAAGAAGAAATGGGAAAGGTCCCTCGACCGCCTGCGAACGGCGTGCGAAGGGGAAGAGAACACGATGCCACACATCCTGGAGGGCGTGAAGGCGAAGGCGACCCTCGGCGAGATCTGCGACGTGATGCGAGAGGCCTTTGGTGTCTGGGAGGAGCCGCTGCTCTACTGAGGTGTCCGCATGGCGAAGAAGATACGCGTCCTCATCGCGAAGCCCGGCCTGGATGGCCATGACCGCGGGGCGAAGGTCGTCGCCCGCGCGCTCCGCGATGCGGGGATGGAGGTCATCTACACGGGATTGCGGCAGACGCCGGAGGACATCGTCGAGGCCGCGATCCAGGAGGATGTCGACGCGATTGGCCTCTCGTGCCTGAGCGGGGCGCACATGACCCTGTTCCCGGAGGTCGTGAAACTCCTGAAGAAACGCGGGGCGGGAGACATTGTGATCGCCGGCGGCGGCATCATTCCCGAGGAGGATGTCCAACGGCTGAAGAAGGCGGGGATTAAGGAGGTCTTCGGCCCCGGGACTCCGCTCCGCGACATCGTCCAGTTCTTCGAGACGGCCGCAAAGGGTGGGTGAATCCATGCCCGCCCGGAGGGCCCCGTCGCGGCGGTCCCGCGACTCCGTTCGGTCCCTCGTCGACGGCCTGTTGGCAGGGGACAAGCGAGCCGCGGGGAAGCTCATCTCTCTGATCGAGGACGACGAGCCCGAGGCGATGGACGTCCTCGCACGCGTCCATCCGCACACGGGCCACGCGCACATCGTCGGCTTCACGGGTCCGCCGGGAGTGGGAAAGAGTTCCCTCATCAACCGCCTCGTGCGGGCGTACCGTGCGCGCGGCAAGAAAGTAGGCGTCGTGGCGGTCGATCCGACGTCCCCGTACACCGGTGGTGCGGTTCTCGGAGACCGGATCCGGATGGCGGACACGGGCGTCGACCCGGGCGTCTTCATCCGGTCCATGGCGACGCGGGGCCATGCGGGCGGCCTCGCCCTCGCGACGTTCGATGCCGTGCGGGTTCTCGACGCCCTCGGCATGGATCTGATCTTCGTGGAGACGGTCGGCGCGGGTCAGAGCGAGGTCGAGATCGCGACCCGCGCGCATACGACCGTCGTCGTCGAGATGCCCCTGACCGGCGACGCGGTCCAGACGATGAAGGCGGGGATCATGGAGATCGGCGACGTCTATGTCGTGAACAAGGTGGACCTAGGGAACGAGGACGTCCTCGTCGCGAACCTGAAATTCCAGCTCGAGCCGCGGGACGGATGGACGCCGCCCGTTGTCCGCACAGCCGCCCTCGAAGGTCGCGGAATTGACGAGCTCGCGGACGTCCTCGAGAAGCATCGTGCGCACCTCGGCTCGTCCGGAATCCTCCTCCGACGGGAACTCGCTCGGGCCAAGCAGGAGATCCTAGAGAACGCGCAGCGCCTGATGGCCCAGCGCGTGCAGGGCCTCTCGCGACTCGGCGCGACGTTCGAGCGACTCGCCCGCCAGGTCGCGGACCGCCGACTCGACGCTCACACCGCTGCGCAGCGCCTCTTCGATCCTGCCGCAACGCGCCAACGTCGATCGTGACCTTGGAACGGATGGTCCTTTGCCGCTGTCCGCGATGCTCGTGCCCCTTCGTCACGCGGTCTTCCGCCGGTTCTTTGTCGGAGCAGTCGAACGAACGAGCATCCGTCCTCGGAGCGATCCGCGCCGGCGGGCGTTACGTTCGTCGGGTGCCTTGGCTCTGGATGGCGATCGTCCTCTTCTCCGTCTTGAACGCCGCGGAGGCGGGCCCTAGAAAGATCGTCCTGCCCGCATCCGTGGGCATCGACCTTGCCGACGGCTCGACCGGGTTCGGGCCCGTCCTCAGCGCATCGGGCGCTGGCGCCCTGCCCGGCTTCCTCCTTGCCGACGCGCTCCCTTCGACGCAGAATCGCGGAATCATCCTCGTCGGATTCGCGCCGTCCATCCCGTTTATCATCGTCCTGGCGGTCGGCCAAGGCGTCTGCTCCGCGATCGTCGGGCTCCTGTGGCAGACGAGCATCAACGAGTTCGTGCCGGTCCGGATGCATGGTCGCGTCTTCAGCTTCGACATGTTCGGGAGCTTCTCGTTACTCCCGTTCTCGATGGCGATTTCGGGAGCCTTGGCCGCAGCCCTCGGCTCGCGCACCGTGTTCATGCTCGGCGGCGCGACCGTCATCCTGTGCGCTGCGATCGGCCTCCTGCATCCGAGGGCCCGTCGGTTCGAGAAGCCCGCCGAGTGAGACCGGTACGGGCCGCCCATTCCCTTATATCCCGAGTCGGTGTCGCGCGGGACGGATGGCCCCGGCGCCGTTCCGGCCGCGTGCGTTCCTCCTCGCCGCGTGGGGGATGAACGTCTGCGTGAACGCGTTCTACATCGCGCCCGCGCCGGTATTCTCCGAAATGATTGACGCGCTCGGGATCAGCAACGCCCAGGCGGGCGCGCTGATCTCCCTGTACCTCGCGGCCATCCTGCTTTTCCAGATCCCGGCAGGATACTTGATCGACCGCGGGGACCCGCGCCGGGTCGTCGTCGTCTCGTCCCTCGTGCTCGTCATCCTGGGCATCGCCCTCACATCGCTCCCGCGGTACGATGCGATGCTCTCCTTGCGATTCCTCGCAGGGATCCCCGTCGCGTTCATCTTCGTCCCTTCCGTGTTCCTCGTTTCGCGGGCCTTCTCCGAGACGCCGGGCCGCGCGATCGGGCTGTTCCTGTCTTCGCCTCCCGCGGGTGTGGCCTTGGGGAATCTTCTCGGACCGTTTCTCGCGGAGGCCTTCGGCTGGCCGATCGTTTTCGTCGCGTTCTCGCTCCCCCTCCTTGCGTTCCTGCCGCTTTTCGTGCGATTCGGGGCCCACATCCCGCCGAGGGACCACGAGGCCTTCACGATGCACGACTACCTTGCGGCATTCCGCAACCGCGAGCTCTGGAAAGTGGGGCTCGCTTTCGCCTGCTCCTACGCCGCGTACATCTTCTATTCGAGCTGGACGCCGACATACCTCCGGAGCTCCACGATTGCCTCGGCAGCGGTCATCGGGCTCGTCTCCGGCGCGATCCCCGCTGCCGGCATCCTGTCGAGGCCTCTCGGCGGGCACCTGGCCGAGACTCGGTTCCGGACGGATCGCCGGCGTGTCGCTGCCCTCGCGTTTCTCCTGCTCTTCCTGGTCGGTGTGTCGGTCCCCCTCGCTGGCCCCGCAAGCATACCCCTCCTGCTCGCGGCAGGCTTCCTCGCCCAGTTCCCGTTCAGCGTGTACTACCTGTTCGCGTCGCAGATCATGCAGCCCCGGTTCGGCGGGACCGCCTTTGCGGTCATGAACACGGTGAGTCTGATTGGCGGAACGATCTCTCCAGGCCTCGCGGGCTTCCTCGTCGATGTGACGGGCTCTTTCGCCGCCTCGTTCCTGATGATTGCGATGAGCGCCATCTTGGGCCTCGTCACGATCGCGATCCTCCGTGCGAGATGACGGGAGACGCTCGGGGCGGGATTCGAACCCGCGGCTTGCGGCTTAGGAGGCCGCTGCCCTATCCAGTCTAGGCCACCCGAGCAATTGCTGCGAGGCCCTGAACGGCCATTAAGCCTTCGGCCGGTCGAATCGAACGATGACACGCACACGAGGCGAGCGTCGCACGGCGCGATGTACGATCAGAGTTCTTCGGGAGCCTTCTCCGTCGGCGGGAATTCCTCTTCTGCTCGCGCCGGTTCCGCGGGCTTCGCCTTCGTGGCGGTCGCCTTCCTCCTTGCTTTCTTCGGAGGCAGGGCTTCCACGGGTTTCTCCTCCTTCGCAGGCTCCTCCGGCGCCTCGGCGGCCTTCCCCTCCGGCTTCGGTTCGGGCTTCGGCTCCTTCTTCTCGTATTCCTCGACGAGGCGGATGGACTTGAGGTCCGAGAGCTCCCGCAGGTCCGCGATGACGCGGAACTTCGAGACGAACCACTTCTCGTCCGTCTTGCACAGGTCCGGGAGTTGAATCTCCGCGCTGCCTCCCTTCAGATGGATCGTGAACTGGTCCGCCAACCCGTAGTCCATGTCGATCACGGCGCGCACTCGTTCCTCAGGCGACGTGGCCTTGCGGGTCACCTTGAACCCGTACTTGAGCGTCTTCCCGGCGAGCGGGTTGTTGAAATCCACGCGGACACGGCCTGCGCTCGCCGCCGTGACCACACCGTGTTTCCCCCCGATCGAGACTTCCATCCCGACCTCCGGGTTGATCTCCTGGCGGAGGAACTCCCGCTCCGTGCGGAGCTCGACGAGCCGCGGGTCCCGGGCGCCTGCCCCCTTCTCGGGCGGGATCATGACCTCCTTCGTCTCGCCGATCTTCGCGGAGAGCAAGGCTTCCTCCAGTCCTGGGAAAAGGCGGCCATGGCCGAGGACCACGGGGACCTCGATGTAGACCTTCTTCTCGTCGAACTTGCCTTCCTTCTTCGCGACCTCATCGTGGGTCGTGTCGAATAGGGTCAGGCTGCCGTTCGGGTTCACCGTCCAAGCGTCGTACTCGAGCCAGACGATGTCGCCTTTTTCAAGGGTCTCGGAGGCCACAAGGTCACCGCAGGAGGGCCACGGAAATGGTGCTCTCGCTTAAAGGTTGCGGACCGACCGTGCGGTCGATCCGTCGGCCTCGAAAGCGAAGCGCGCAAATGCGGAAGCGTGCCTTCCCCTCCAGCTTCCAAAGTTATTTGGTATCGGCCACCCATGTGAACTGCAGCCCGTATGTCCCCCGACAGCCCCATGTCCTCCTCGCAAGACCGCGCCGGAATCGCCACCTCGGACAGGGTCGTGTCCGTCTATCCCGCTCACGCGGAGCCCGTGCGCTACGGAAGAGGCGGGACGCTTGTCGCGGTCCTCGTCATCCTCCTGCTCATCTTCCTGTTCTTCGCCCCGATCTGGTTCTGGGCGTTCTCACGCTGAGCACGACGAGGAAGTCAGGTCATCCGCGCGCGATCCGAGCCCTCACTTCACCATGCCGATGGCCACGGAAATCCGCTTGTACCGGTTGCGAATCGTGACTTCGGTGACCCCCGCGACCTCGGCGACTTCCTTCTGCGTGCACGGCTTGTTGCAGAGGATCGCCGCGATGTAGATCGTCGCCGCGGCCACGCCGCTCGGAGCGACCCCCGAGGCGAGTTCGTCCTTCTCCACCTTGTCGAGGATCTCTTTCGCCTTCCGCTGGACCTCCATGTCCAGCTCGAGGCGGTTGCAGAACCGGCCGATGTAATCGCGCGGGCTTTGCGGGAGGAGCTTCAGGCCCAATTCCCGCACGAGGGTCCGGTACGTGCGGCCGATCGACTTGCGGTCCACGCTCGACTTCGACGCGATCTCGTCGAGGGTCCGGGGCACGCCGCACTGTCGGCACGAGGCATAGAGGGTCGCGGCCACGACCTCGTCGATCGATCGACCGCGGACGAGGTTCTTCGTCGAGGCCCGTCGGTAGAGGACCGCCGCGCTCTCCCGCACGTGGCGGGGCAAGCCCATCTTCGAGGCCATCGTGTTGATCTCCGTCAGGCCCTGGGCCAGGCTCCGCTCCCCGCTCTTCGACGTCCGGATGCGATGCTGCCACTTCCGGAGGCGATAGATCTGGGCCCGGGACTTGTGCGGGATCTGCCGGCCGTAGGCGTCCTTGTTCCGCCAGCCGATCGAGGTCGAGAGGCCCTTGTCGTGGGCCATGATCGTGCTCGGCGGCCCGGCCCGCTCGCGCGATTCCCGCTGCTCCGAGTCGAAGGCGCGCCACTCCGGACCTTCGTCGATGATCATGTCGTCCAAGACCAGCCCACAGTCCTCGCACACGATTTCCGCGCGCCCGTAGTCCCGGACCAGGTGCTCGCCCCGGCATTCGGGACACTGGGTGGTGATCTCTACTTCTCGCAGGCTACCAGCTCCTCCCCCAGGAGAATAATGTAAACCCCACGAATCAGGCTATATATAAGTCTTCTCCACAAGCCAGGTCACGCGAACCCAATCTCGGGAGCAAGAACGCGTCGGGCCTGGGTTCTGAATTCACGGGCGGATTTCGACGAACTCGCCGTTCCGGAGCATGCGCCACCGTCCCGGAAGGGTCGGCAGGACCTCGGAACACACGACGCGCATGCCATCCGTCGAGGTTTCGTGGAGCGTGTAGTACGGGACGCACGTCCGCGCGTCGCGGTGCGCGATGATCCGGTCCCCGTCGAGCATCAGGAACGTGTACGATTCGACCTTCCGCGGGAACTCCGCATCGATCGCCGTCTTCGACTTCGCGATCACCTGCTTGAACTCGGCCACGGGGCGGGATTCCGTCCCGAGGGCCTCGACGAACCGGTCGTTGATCAGTTGGGAATCGATCTTCCCGTCCCGCAGGCCGAAGCCCTCGATCTCCCCGTTGTGGGCGAAGAACACGACCCGGCCATCGACCTCGCGGCGGAACGGGTGGCAATATCGCTCTTGGATCGTGTCCTTCTTCGAGGCCCACCTCACATGGGCCACGAGGACGAGGGGCGGGCCGATTACGCGGGCAAGCTTGCGCGCGGCCTCCTCGTACTTTGGGTCCACAGACGCCTTCACCGGGCTGCGCGCGTAGAACTCCCCCTCGGGCCCGACGCAGGCGATCCCCCACCCATCCGGGTGGCCCGTCTTCGGGTTGAGCTGCGGGCATCCGAAGTCTCGGAAGTTCTTCCCCGTGTCCGCGAGGTGGGCGAAGGTCATGAGCGTGTCGACTGGCACGGACTTGCGGCTGGCGATCGCGAGCATACGGCACATGTCAGCCCAACTTGTAGCCGATCCTCCGGAGGAACGCCATGCGCTCCGCCCGGTCTGCCTCCGTCTCGATTCCCTTGGTCCGTATGCCATCGACCACGCCGAGGACCCCGCGCCCGCGCTCCGTGGTCGCGACGACGACGTCGATAGGATTCGAGGTGGCCGCGTAAAGGTTCACGACCTCGGGAACCTCGCGCAGCGCGCGAAGGACGTTGATCGGGAACGCGTCCCTCAGGAAGATGATGAAGAAGTGCCCCGCGCCGACCGCAAGGGCGTTCTTCGCCGCGAGGGCCTTCAGGCCGTCGTCGTTCCCTTCCACGCGGACGAGGCACGGCCCGGAGGCCTCGCAGAACGCGACGCCGAACTTGATCCCCGGAACGGAGTTCACGAGGGCCTCGTGGACGTCCTCTGCGGTCTTGATGAAGTGGGTCTGGCCCAGGATGACGTTCAGCGCGTCCGGATTCTCGACTGGGACGAGCGAGACGTCCATAGGCATCGTCAATGTATCGCCCGCGACCGATAAAAATCTTGTTGCGTCCCGCGGCGCGTACGCTACGTGCACGCGCAACCCTGACTCCCTCCGGCCGCGTTCTACCGGACATGACGCGGATGCGCGGCCTGTGGTCCATCCTGATGACGATCGACGATCCCGAGGATCGCGAGGAGCTGTCCCTCGTCGCGACGGCGATCCAGGTCCACTTTACGGAGCGGATCGTCCGGGAGCGGAGTATCGTGGAATTCATGGGGATCCGGTTCCGCTGGTCGGCCTCCCGCACCCGGCGGCGGCTCGAGGCCCTCGTCGAGCTCGGAGTCCTGCGGTGCAGCCGCGATCTGGCGGACCGCTGGACGAAGGTGTTCGAGATTGTGGACCGTCCGCATGTGCCGGCCGCGCTGGCGTTCGAGCTCGGTGCGTGACGAGACCTAGGGGCCCGGGCGGGTGGTCGACTTCCTCACGCGTTCGAGAAACGTCGAGGCGCGGATGGGCTGGTAGCAGAGCATGAAGAAGTCCGAGGCCACGAGGACGAAGATCTCCCGCGGGACGTGCCTCAGCGAGCGGTGGCGGACCGCGGCGATTTCCTCGTCCGGATGGAACTCGAACGGAAAGCCCATCGCCCGGCTGGCGGACACGAGCTTGCGCACCGCACTGCCTTGGCGGGCGACCAGATCGCCCCGGAGCTCGGAGTCGACCGGTTTCACGAACGCATAGGCGACCACCGCCGGCGGCTCCGTCACGCCGGGGACCGCGCCGTCCTTCAGGGCGAACCCGAACGCGAACCCCGCGACCGCGTTCCTCCGGACCCGGCTGAACCGGTAGCCAACGAACCTCGCGGTCGAGACCTTCGTCCGGCGGAAGTTCTCCATGGGCCACTGGAGCGGCCGCTTGATCCGTTCGAATGTCGTGGCCATTTCCGCCCGGCGGTCATCGGCCATCCGGCGGCGGGAATCCTCCTTGAGCCATAAGCCCTCGGTCTCCCGAGCGCGACCTTATATCGCCTCCGGCCGGTCCCACGTCGAATGCGGCGGTCCTGGGGTATCGCGAGCCTCGCTGCCGGCCTCGGCCTCTGGAGCGTCGCCGCGGCGACCTTCGTCGTCGAGATGGGGGCCCACGATGTCTCGGAGGGCATCGGCCTGCTCGCATTCCTGATCGGCCTTTTCCTGGTGTGGGAAGGTGGGTTCGGGCTCTGGCGCTCCCGCGCCCTCGCTCGCCGGGACAAGCCTAAATAGCCGCCTCCCGTTCCGCGCTCCGAGTTCCGGTGGATTTTCGTTGACGGATTTCTTGGATTCCTGTCGAGGGCATGGCCTTGCGGCCGCAGAGAAGACCTTCGCGGCACCAGATGCCCCGGAACATCCCCCGCGGGACCGCACGTTTCGTCTCCACCACCTCCGACTCGAGGTCGCGATCGACGATCGCGATCGGACCGTGTCCGGGACCGCGATCCACCGCCTCTCGCCGATCAATGACGGACTGAAGGAGGTTCGACTCGACGCGTCGGAGCTTGCGATTCGGAAGGTCGTCGACGACGCGGGCCGATCGCTCGAGTGGGAGGTCCACGGAGAGTCCCTGCTGATCCGACTCGGGAAGGCCCGCAAGGCCGGCGAGGCGTTCGAGGTTCGCATCCGCTACGATGCGAAGCCGCGGAGGGGCGTCTTCTTCATGGCCCCCGACAAGGCGTATCCGAAGCGCGCGCGAATCGTGTGGACGCAAGGCGAGGACGAGGACAACCGCGCGTGGTTCCCCTCGTACGACTACCCGAACCAGCGCTTCACGTCGGAGGTCCTCGCGACGGTCGAAGAGCGGTACGAGGCGCTGAGCAACGGCCGGCTCGTGAAGGTCACGCACGACAAGCGCCGCAAGCGGAAGACGTACCACTGGTCTCTCGACAAGCCGCACTCGAACTACCTGATCGCCCTGGCGGTCGGCGAGTTCGACTCGAAGGAATGGAACGCGGACGGCGTGCCCGTGCAGGCGTACGTGCCCAAGGGGATGGGCTCGTTCATCGACCGCTGCTTCTCGAATGTGCCGGACATGGTCCGCTTCTTCGGCAGGATGACCGGACTGAAGTATCCGTGGCCCCGCTACGCCCAGGTCTGCGTCCCTGAGTTCATCGTCGGCGGCATGGAGAACACCTCGATCACCCTCCTCTACGAGTACTGCCTCACGGACGAGAAGGCGTACAACGACTACCGCCCGGAGTCCCTTCTGGCCCACGAGCTCGCGCACCAGTGGTTCGGGGACTGGCTCACAACGAAGTCATGGGGCCACGTCTGGCTCAACGAGTCCTTCGCGACGTACTTCGACATCCTCTGGTTCGAACACTTCTACGGCAAGGACGAGGCCCTCATGCGGATCGAGACGGACCGGGACAACTACTTCGAGGAGACCGTGAAGGCGTACAAGCGGCCAATCGTCACGCACAAGTTCACGGAGTCGTCGGACATGTTCGACCGGCACACGTACGAGAAGGGCGGATCCGTGCTCCACATGATGCGCAACGAGCTCGGGGACGACCAGTGGTGGAAGGCGATCCGCCACTACGTGATGAAGTTCTCCTCGGAGAACGTCGAGACGAATGACCTCAAGGTCGCGATCGAGGAGGCGACCGGTCGCAACCTCGACACGTTCTTCGACGAGTGGCTGTACAAGGCCGGCCATCCGGAGTTCGAGGTGTCCTGGTCGTGGGACGACAAGGCGAAGCAGGTCGAGCTCCGTGTGAAGCAGACGCAGGAGGTCAAGGAACCCGTGCCTCTCTTCCGCGTGCCGCTCGTCGTCGAGATCGCGTGGGACGACCGCGTGCAGCGCGAGTCCGTGCGGCTCGAGAAGGCGGACCAGGTCTTCCGATTCGACGCCCCTCGCCGCCCGAAGGCGGTCCTCTTCGACCCGGACGATATCCTCCTGAAGAAGGTGACCTTCCGGAAGGAGAAGGACGAGCTCCTGTGGCAGCTCGCGAACGGGAAGGGCGTGTGGCCGCGCATGGAGGCGTGCCGGGGTCTCGGGAAGTTCATCGGTGACGACACGGCGGTTGCCAGACTGCAGAAGGCGCTCACGAAGGACAAGTTCTGGGGGGTGCGCCGCGAGGCCGCCGGGGCCCTCGGGGAGATCGGGACGCAGGCCGCACGGGACGCGCTCCTGAACGGGGCCAAGGACAAGGACAGCCGGGTCCGTCGGGCCATATACCGGGGCCTCGGGATGTTCCGCCGGGACGAGGTCGCCTTCAAGGCGCTGTCGGAGGCGTACATGGACGATGGCTGGTACTATCCGATGCAGACGGCCGCCCTCGCATTGGCGGAGACCCGCCACGACCGCGCCTTCGACACGATCGTGAAGGGAATGGACCGACCGTCCCAGGCGGAGGTTCTCGCGCGGGGCGCGTGCATGGCCCTCGCGAACCTCCGCGACGAGCGCGGGCTGGACGTCCTGAAGGTGCGGACCGCGTATGGCCGGCCCGAGGTGGTCCGGTATGGGGCCGCCTGGGCCCTCGGCAAGCTCGCGTCGTACCACGAGAAGCGTCGGGACGAGGTCCTGGAGCACCTCGTCGGCCTACTCCGGGATCCGAACTACCGGACGCGGGTCGGAGCCGTCCTCGGACTCTCGGAACTCGGCTACCCGAAAGGGATCGATGAGCTCGAGAAGGTCGCGGCCGCCGAGCCGATCGCTGAGCTGCGGACCGCCGCGAGGGCGGCGATTCGGGACATCCGTGAGAAGCACGCCGAGGGGGCCAAGCGGATCGAGCAGCAGGAGGAGCTGGACAAGCTCAAGGACGAGAACAAGGGGCTGAAGGCGCGCCTGGCCTCGCTCGAGTCGAAGGTCGAATCCCTCCGCAAGAAGCGGTAGACCCGGTCATGCGAGCGGGTCACGGGATTCGAAACATTTTTCCGGCTCCCTCGGATGGCCGGCCCAGCATGCTCCCCGTGGCCGTGAACCGAAAGCTGAAGGCGGGCAAGCACGGAATCCTCGACGTGTTCCCGGGTCTGGACCGATCGCAGGCATTCATCTCCCTCTTCCCGGACGGGCTTCGGGAGGAGGTCCTTCGGGACTGCAAGATCGACGTCGTTCCGGAGGACATGTACATGTACATCGACGACGACGCGGGGAACATCGTCGCGGGTCTCGGGTACATCCGCGACGGCGAGGAGCGCATTCTGTACCTCGACGTACTCCACGAGCTCACGCATATCCGGCAATGGCACGACGGGAAGGAGCTGTGGGACCGCCGGTACAACTACGTGGACCGGCCCACGGAGGTCGGGGCCTACCAGGTCGCGGTGGAGGAAGCCCGCCGGATCGGGATGACGGAACGCGAGATCGCAGAGTATCTGCGGGTCGAGTGGACGAGCCGCGAGGAGCACGAGCGGCTCTGCAAGCATCTCGGCGTCCGGAGCCCGGAGTCCCGCGCGGTGTGAGGACGAAAGACCTCAAATCGCCGGAGCCCGTTCCGCGCCGAGGAGAGCATGGCGACGATTACCCTCGAGGATTTCCAGAAAGTGGAGATGCGTGTCGGGAAGATCCTGGACGTGCAGGACTTCCCCGAGGCCCGCAATCCCTCGTACAGGCTGAAGATCGATTTCGGGCCGCTCGGCATCAGGAAGTCGTCCGCGGCAATCCAGCGCTGGTACACGAAGGAGGAACTCTTCGGGCGGCACGTGATTGCGGTGACGAACTTCCCGCCCCGGCAGATCGGGCCGTTCCGGTCGGAGGTCCTCTGCCTCGGCGCCGTGCAACCGGATGGGCGGGTAATCATGCTGCGACCCGATCTGGAGGGGGAGCCCGGTGCTCGGATCGCATGAGACGGGCCGCGAATTCCTCGTGAGGAGCTGCGGCATCTTGGTCCACGGGGATTCCGTCCTGACGCAGGAGGGAGAAGACGACCGGCGTGGCAGGGTGTACGCACTCCCCGGAGGTCACCTCGAATTCGGCGAGACGCTCGCCACGGGCATGGCGCGGGAGTTCTACGAGGAGAGCGGACTCAATGTCGAGCCGGAGAAACTCGTCTACGTGCACGAGAACTTCTACACGCTGAAGGCGGTCGTCACGCATGAAATCGGATTCTACTTCCTTGTAGACCTGAATGCGGCCTTCCCGACGCCCGATGCGGACGGATACATCCCGTGCCGCGAGCCCCACATCCGATTGCGCCTTCTTCCGTTGGCGGAGCTGAACCGATTCCCCTTGCAGCCGGCGTTCCTGCACGAGCAGCTCCCCATCGACGCTCGCGACCATTTCGCCCACCCGACGAGGCATCTCATCTCGCGAGAGGACTGACCGTGGCCATCCGCGTCCGTCCGCTCCGGTTGGCCGACTACGAGGCCATGATCGAGCTGTTCCGCGTATGCGGGCTGAACCCCAGGACCCGCGGCCGTGACAGCCGCAAGGCGATCGCCCGGCAGCTGCGGGCCACTCGAGGCCTCTACCTCGGCGCCTTTGATGGGGACGCCCTCGTCGGAACCGTCCTGGCGACGCACGACGTGCGGAAGGGCTGGATCAATCGCCTCGCTGTGCGTCCCGCGTATCGGAGACAAGGAATTGCCGCACGACTCGTCCGCCTGTGCGAACGTCGTCTCCGGGCTATGGGCATCGAGATGTTCGCGGCCCTGGTCGAACCGGGGAACGAGGCGTCCGAGGCCGTCTTCCGAGACCTCGGCTACGAGGTCACCCGCCTGACGTATGCGAGGAAGAAGCTCCGGCCCGAGGTCTAGGGAATCACGCCGAGTTCTTTCCCGATCTTCTCGTAGGCTGCGAGGGCGTCGTCGAGGTCCTTGCGCTTCAGGCCCGCATTCACGATGTTCCGGATCCGGGCCTTGTCGCGAGCCACCATCGGAAACACGATCGGCAGGGCGAAGACCCCTTCCTCGTAGAGCCGCTCGCTGAACCGCTTCGCGGTCGAAGACTCACCGAGCATCACGGGCGTGATCGGCGTCGCGCTCCGCCCGATGTCGAACCCCATCGAGACGAGCTGCTTCTTGAAGTACTTCGTATTCGACCAGAGCTTCTTCACGTGTCGAGGCTCCGTCTCGAGGACGTCGATCGCCGCTGTGCAGGCGGCCGTGACCGCGGGCGGATGGGACCCGCTCAGGAGCCAGGTCCTCGACTTGTTCAGGGCGTAGTTCCTCAGGTCGTTCGATCCCGCGACGTAGCCGCCCACGACCCCGAGGGCTTTCGAGAACGTCCCGAGTTCGACCTGGATCTTCTCTTCGACATGGAAGTGGGATGCCACGCCCCGCCCGCCGTCCCCGAGGACCCCCTCTCCATGGGCGTCGTCGATATAGACCATCGCGCCGAACTCCTCGCCGAGTTTCGCGATCCGATCCACAGGCGCGATGTCCCCGTCCATCGAGAACACGCCGTCGCTCACGATCAGAATCTTCTTCGCGGAGCCGTCGACTTCCTTCAGGACGCGCTCGAGGTCGTCCGTGTCACAGTGCCGGTAGATGAACCGCTGGGCCTTCGTAAGGCGCACGCCGTCGATGATGCTCCCATGGTTCAATTCGTCCGTCACGATCGCATCGCCGTCTCCCGCGAGCTGGGGGATCAGGCCGGCGTTCCCGGCGAAGCCGCTCATGTAGAACAGGGCGGCCTCCCGGCGCTTGAAGCGCGCGATCCGTCGCTCGAGCTCCTCGTGGAGGTCCAGATTCCCGGCGATTGGGCGGACGCTCCCGCTTCCCGCCCCGTGGGTCTTGATCGCCTCGCGCGCGGCCCGCTTGACCTTCGGATGGTTCGAGAGGTTCAGGTAGTTGTTCGAGCAGAGCATGACGACTTCCTTGCCGTCCACGATGCTCCTGGGGGCGGACGGGCCCTGCAGGACCCGGAGCTTCCAGTCGAGGCTCTGGGCCACGAGCGACTCGTACTCCTCGCGCATCCACGACGTCGGATTGCGGTTCGTCATGCGTCATCCCTCCATGAGGAACGCGACCTTGCCGCAGTTGCCGCTCACCATGACCTCCATCGCCTCGTTGTACTTCTCGAGGGGGAAGCGGTGCGTCAGGATCGGCCGGAGGTTCACGTTCCCGCTCTTCAGGAGCCCGCCCATCTCGTACCAGGTCTTGAACATGAGGCGCCCGTGGATTCCGTGGAGCGACACGCCCTTCGTGACGAGCTCGTTGATGTCGATCGTCGGGGATTTCTTGAAGAACCCGAGGACGTGTATCCCGCCGGAGGGCCGCACGATCTCGATCGCCTGCCGGAGGGCCTCCTCGCTCCCGGAGAACTCGAGGACCTCGTCGACGCCCTCACCCGCGGTGGCGTCCATGACCTCGGAGATGAGGTCCGCGTTCGATTCGAGGACGAGGTGGGCGCCGACCTCCTTCGCGAGTCCGAGACGGTAGCGGTTCGTATGCCCGATTGCGATGACCCGCGCCGCCGCCATCGCGCGGCACAGCGCGACCGCCATGAGCCCGATCGGCCCAAGGCCGAAGATCGCGACGGTCTTCCCCGGCACGTTCGCGCTTGAGACCGTGTAGACCGCGTTCCCGAGGGGATCCTGCATCGTCGCGAGCTCCGGCGGGAGCTTCGGATCGTTGACGATCACGTTTGATGCGGGGACGGCCATGTACTCTGCGAAGGATCCATCCCGGTCGATGCCGAGGATCGACACGGTCCGGCACACGTGGGCGTTGCCCGTGCGGCACATGTGACAGCGGCCGCATGCGATGTGGCCTTCCGCGCTCACGTACTCGCCCTTCTTCAGTCCGGTGGCGTTGGACCCGAGCTTCTCGATGTACCCGGCGAACTCGTGCCCTTGGATCAGGGGGACCTTAATTCGCTTCTGCGCCCACTCATTCCAATTGTAGATGTGCACGTCCGTGCCGCATATCGAGGCCACCTTCACGCGGATCAGGACCTCGTCCGGCCGGACGGATGGCATTGGAACCTTCTTGACTTCCGTGCTCTTCGGCGCGGCCTCGGACTTCACGGCCGCCGTCATCGTCTCCGCCAAGTGCCCCGACCTCGACCTTGGAGATGCAGGGTGTACTTCAATCTATCAGTGGGTGAAGTTTTGTCGTTCGATACCCGACGATTACGAAGAGGTATTCCTTCTTCCGGAACTCCTCGTCGAGAACCTCGTCTCCCGTGTCCACGCGCAAGACCGGTGTGGCCGCGAGCTTGCTCGAGGTAGCGACGACGATCACGTTCCGCGTCCCGATCCGACGAAGGACCTCCGGGCTCACCTGGAGGTTGCCGCGCCCGAGGATGAACCCTTGCGCCCCGATCGGGCTCAGCACGAGCTTTGTCCTTGGATGTTGCGCGAGAAGGCCTAGGATCCCCTTCTCATTCAGGTCCGTCGCGATTCTCCGTCCGCCGAGGACCGCGTCGATCCCGAGAAGGGTCTTCTCGAGACCGGAGGCCTTCGCGATCCCCTCGATCGTCGAGCCGGGCCCGAGCAGGAAGAGCGTCTCCGGTTCGCTGGCGAACAGCTCCTCGAAATGCTCCGCGAGTTCCGCTCGCACGGACTCCTCCGAGACCTCTGCGACCATCATCTTTCCTGCTTGCACGAGGTGCGGTTCCACGAGCGTCTTCGTCGTGCCGAAGAGACGGATTTTCCATTCCCCGCGCCGGTATGCATCCTCGTCGAGGTCGAGGATCTCCGCGAGACCGATTCGGAGTTGCCCTCGCGCGAATGCGACGAGGATTTCCGCGGCTGCGGTCACGGACACCGCGAAGACCCCGGAATGCATCTTGACGCCCGCAGGCACCCCGAGAATCGGAATCCGGTCTTCGACCGCCAGTGAGGCGTCCCTTGCGGTCCCGTCACCGCCACAGAACACGAGGAGCTCCGCGCCCGCTCCGATTGCCTGCTGTGCTGCGACGGTAGAATCCTTGGACGTTGTCCGCTCGGGCGGGGAATACACGATCCTGATCCTTTGCGGTGGCACTCCCGCCGCTTCGAGCGAATCGCTCCCCATCGCCCCGCGGCATGTGAGCCATTCGACGTCCACGCTCGGATCGTTTGCCGCCTGCCTCAGGAATGCCGCGGCGAAGGTGATCGCCTTCGGTCCCGCGACCGGTTCTGCGCCCGCGGCGCGCGCCTCGTCTTCCACACCATCCGTGCCCTTCAGACCGACGCGGCCCCCCATGCCCGCGATAGGGTTCACAAGGAAGCCGATCCGCCGCACACGGCGGACAGTGAGGCCGGTCTATTTCCGTCTTCCGCGGCCTACGATTCGCGGCGACCCGCCGAACCTTCTGGCGCACGACGCCAGGCCCGAGCGAGCTCCGAGGGCGGGGAGACGACCATGAGATGGGCGAGGTATCCCGCGACCGCGAGTGGCAGGACCGGCCACAGAGGCGGCGCGAGCGCGACCGCCGTTGCGAGTCCAGCGGCAATCCCGAGCTGGATGACGCGCAATTCGTTCCGGGTGACGGGTCGCAGATCCCACGGCTGCGTGTGCGCGTGGACCCACACTGCGGGAACCGTGACGGCGGCTCCGAGGAGGAATGCCGGGTGGACGAGGATTCCAAGGACTGCATACAGGCCCGCGGCCAGGGCCGCCATGCCGCTCGCATACGCGACGGATGCGCGCGGTCCCAATGCCACGACCGTCGTCCGCTTGGGCGGTGATGCCGCCGCGTCCATCGGCGCGTCGAGGTAGTGGTGCACGACGAGCATCCCGCAGCACACGAGTGCGTGGGCCGAGAGGGCGATGATCGAGGTCCAGGAAATGGATAGGGCCTGAATCGCGTACGCGCCGATTCCGGCGAGAAGGACGCCCGGGAAGGCGCCGAGCCATTCGCCCGTGAAGGGTCTGTAGGCGGTCGCGACCGGCGGG
>Ga0209002_10000616_pt1 | contig 28898 bp, 27 predicted proteins | sample Rifsed16ft2_FD_184010 | JGI IMG/M metagenome (GOLD analysis project Ga0209002, IMG submission 184010) | Soil microbial communities from Rifle, Colorado, USA - sediment 16ft 2 (version 2) | ecosystem: Environmental > Terrestrial > Deep subsurface > Rock core/Sediment | place: Rifle, Colorado... | reverse complement strand
TTGCAGTCAAATCTGAGCTAAATGTTTTTGTACCTGCAATAGTTTGATCAGAAGTTAAATCCACCAAATTTGCACCTGCGGCAAGAGCAGCGGCAGTTACAAATTCAGTTGTAGCAATTTGTGTTGTGTTAGTTCCTGCTGCAGCAGTCGGTGCTAATGGTGTTCCTTCTAAAGTTGGTGATTCCAGATTAGCTTTTAGATTTAATGCCGCTTGAGATGCGGTTTCATTTGCGTCAACATCCGATTGAACAATATCAATATTGGTTTGCAAAGCAGTATCAATTAAATCGCTTGCCGTTTTATTAGAATCAACATCTGATTGAACTACCGCAATTGCGGCATCAGTTGCCGTTTTATTGGAATCAACATCCGATTGAACTCCCGCAATAGCAGTATCTGTTGCCGTTTTGTTGGAATCAACGGTAGTTTGTAACGTATCGATATTCGTTTGTAAAGCAGTATCCGCTAAATCACTTGCCGTTTTATTGGAATCAACATCTGATTGAACTCCTGCAATGGCAGTATCTGTTGCCGCTTTGTTTGAAGCAACGGTGGTTTGTATAGTATTAATATTCGTTTGTAAAGTCGTATCCGCTAAATCACTTGCCGTTTTATTGGAATCAACATCCGATTGAACTCCCGCAATGGCAGTATCAGTTGCCGCTTTGTTCGAATCAACAGTAGTTTGAACCGTATTGATATTGGTTTGTAAAGCAGTATCTGCTAAATCACTTGCCGTTTTATTGGAATCAACATCCGATTGAACTCCTGCGATTGCGGTGTAAGTCAACGTTTTGTTAGAATCAATATTGGTTTGCAAAGCAGTATCGGCTAAATCGCTTGACGCTTTGTTAGCATCAACATCCGATTGAACTCCTGCAATAGCGGTATCTGTTGCCGCTTTGTTTGAAGCAACAGTAGTTTGTACCGTATTGATATTCGTTTGTAAAGCAGTATCCGCTAAATCACTTGCCGTTTTATTGGAATCAACATCCGATGCTAATGTTGTATCAGCATTCGCTCTTGCAGTAGCTTCTGATGCTAAATCAGTTGCCAAAACACTTTCTGCGGTTGTAGCGCGAGTAGTTTCTGAAATCAAACCTGAAGTTAATGTCGCATCCGCTGAGGTTCTTGCTGCAGTTTCTGAAGTCAAACCTGAAGTCAAAATACCTTCAGCTGCTGTAGCTCTTGAAATTTCAGATTGTAACGCAGTATTACTACTTGAAATACCAGTCTCAAAATAGGTTTTAACTGCTTTAACTGTAGGGTATTTTGTATTAGAATCACCATCGAAAATAACATCTGAACTTTTATTAGATGAAATTTCTTTACTATCTAATTCAGTTTTAGTTGCCGAACTAACTGGCTTATTTAAATCACTTGTGTTATCAATATTTTCAATACCCAGATTCTTTTTTGCCTCAAGAAGCGATGTTGCATTAGTCCCTCCATTTTCAATAGAAACAATCCCTGTAATAGTAGTAGCATTTGTTGCAGAATAAGCAAAAGGAACATTCGTAAAAGGTTGATTACTTATTTCCGTGAATGCAGCGTAACTTCCTGAAGTACTAACACCTACTTCCAGACTTTTTTTCATAGAATCCCACGAAATTGTTTCAAAAGAAGTTGCATAACCATCTGTTTGCAATCCAGTACCTATGATTAAATTAACCATACCATATTGATCTGTTTTGGTCTGAATAACTTCTTGATATTCTAATTTTGAAAACTCATCATAGAATTTAAACAATAGACAAACATCTTTATCAACTAAAGGTGTATTTGAATTAGAATTAGCCGTTTGTCCCACAGTTGGATTTAAAATCACAGCCTGATAGGTAATACCATTGGTTTGAGCAAAAGTCTTTGTCGCTAAAAAAAATAGGAAGAGTAAAATTATTTTTTTCATAATTAAAATTAATTATTGTTTAAAGGAATGTCGAGATAAAATTGAGTTTGGATAACAACTTTTCTTATATTTTTAAAAGAATTAAAAAACATAAAAAAAGAAAAATGCTATACACATCTATAATTTTATAAATAGTAATGGAGTATTCTTTGAAAAATTAGTCCTAGTTGGATCAATTTTATTTAGAAAAAATAGCTGGTATGTAGTAATTAAAGCAGAAAGTGAAAAGTAATTTTTTATCATAGTTTGATGATTTTAGTGTAATAATTAAAATTAAGCGCATTTAAACGAACCAAGTATTCTGAACTTGGTAATGCAGGTAAATCAATTGTCAAAATATTGTTGTTGGGAATAATCTTTTCTTCAAAAATCAAATGCCCACTTAAATCAAAAACATTCATATTTATAAGTCCGATAATAGGTTTTGATAATTCAAAATTAACAGTACTAATAAAAGGATTGGGATATGTCGTTACTTTAATATCATCAACTGTATTAGACGAAATATATTTGCCCCAATAACTTTGTTGAAATCCTTGCATTATTACATAATTGTTACTGGAAGTTCCTGTAACGGATTGCTGCCCAATAGTCTGTCTTACAACTGTGCCATTAGGCATTTTTTTTGACATTCCTTGTGAAGAAAACATTTGGTGATGCAAAACTTGTCCATGAAAAGTTATTGTGAAAAATATAAGTAAATACCTCATAAAAATAAATTTAAAGCAATTTAACCTATAATATGTGCCGTTAATCGATAAAGTTAAAAAAAGCTAAAAAAAAGCTTAATCAGTAACAACTTTTCAGTTTTTAGTAACAAAAATGAAGGCCAAAAAGCAATAAAAAATAAACAGTGAATAATTAGTTAAAGTATAAAATAGCAGCTGAAATCTATTTTAAGCCCGGATACGGCAAAATTTATATTTGAAATTAATTAGATATTAAAAGTTTAATTATATATTTTTAATGGCTTAAATTAAATGATCAAAAATGCTGACAAATTTACTTTTCATCATTACTGGACTTATTGGCTTATTAACTCTTATCTTAATTTTTTCAAATTATAAATCAAATAAGATTATGAATTTTTATATAATCCTATTAATATTTATAATGTCTTTGCGTTTTTTTTTAAATGGATTAACCTATTTTGTGACAGACAATTCTCTTAAAAACATTTATTTTACATATTCCAATTTTTCATCAGTTGTAATTCCACTTTGTTATTTGTACTTCAAAAATTTATTTGCAATTGAAAAAGCATTTAAGACTAAAGAGTTATATCATTTCATATTCCCTTTATCTTTCTCCATATTAGGAATTTTACTTAATTATTTAAATGTTCCAATCCCAAGTTTAAAACTTTTTCTATATGCCATTTTTGTTGCATTCATTTTGTATTACAATGTCTTATCATATCGCCTTTTATGCATAAATATTTGGTCAAAGAAAGGTTCGATAAAAACAATAATAAATGATAACAAAACCATTAATAATTGGGCTTCTTTTTTGTTTATCGCTCTTGTATTAATATCAATAAGACTAGCTGCTGCTCTTTTTATAGAAATCTATTATAATCAGAACATGAAAGGATACAATTACCAGTGGATATCGGCTTTTATTTGGCTATTGATATTAATCAAAATCTTAATTTCTCCAGAAATACTTTATGGCTATAACGCCTTGAACAAAAAACTAAATGAAAATAAAAACACCAATTTAGCACTGGAAACTATTTGGATTAGAGCTAATAACACAAAATCAAATAATATTCAACACGAGGCATTAAAAGAAAAAGTAGAGGAAAACATTATCAATTACATCCAAGAAATTGAAAAAATATCTCTCGAATATGAACTCTTCAGGGACTCAAAAATGACACTTACTGATTTAGCCAACAAGCTCAATATCCCAAAAAGTCATATTTCCTATATATTTAAATACCACTCAACCATTTCCTTTTCTGAATACAAAAAATTAATTCGAATCCATGATGCAATACAGCATATCGAATCAAATTATCTAAAAAACAACACATTAGACTCACTGTCAAAAAAAGTTGGATTTACTTCCTATAATCCTTTTTTTACTAGCTTTAAAGAAATTTCAGGCATCTCACCTTTAGAATATTTTAAAATGGTAAAAGTTAAATTTGACGAATAAAAAAAGGTTCAGCCGCAAAGCTGAACCTTTTTTTATGGAAATAATTCAAGGACTATTTCTTGTAATACTTCTTATATTTTGGATAGGAAATAGCTCCAAATAAAGTAATTGCTCCAATAGAATACCAAATCCAACTTAAAGAATGTGCCTCTCCACTAGCGTAAGAATGCAATCCTACCAAGTGAAAATTCACTCCATAATAGGTAAATAAAATGGATATAAATGCAAACATACTCATCAGGTTAAATATCCATTTACCACGTAAAGACGGAACAAATCGAGCGTGGATTACAAAAGCATAAACCATAATACTAATTAAAGCCCAAGTTTCTTTTGGATCCCATCCCCAATAACGTCCCCAACTTTCGTTGGCCCATTGTCCTCCAAGGAAGTTTCCAATTGTTAGCATAATTAAACCGATTGTCAATGCCATTTCATTGATATATGTGATCTCCTGGATATTTAAATCCATTTTTTCCTTGTTCTTTTCATTGGTAAAAAAGATCAACAATAAGGAAACGAAACCTAATATCATTCCCAAGGCAAAAGGTCCGTAACTCGCAACAATAACAGCTACGTGGATCATTAACCAGTATGAGTTCAGTACAGGCTGTAAATTAGCTATTTCTGGATCGATCCAGTTGGCGTAAGCGGCCGCAAGAATCATTGCTGATACGAATGCTGCTGATGCCACAGTCAATTTCGATTTAATATCAAAAGCCAAACCAAAAAACATAGTTGCCCAAGCCACATAAACAATGGCTTCATAAGCATTACTCCAAGGCGCATGACCTGAAATATACCAACGTGCCCCTAATGTTATAGTATGCAACAAAAACAAGATTGCGATGATGATGTGCATGCCATTTACTAGGAAACGTAACGCTTTTGAATCCTTGAAAATTTGAAGAATAACAAACAACATCATCAATATTGCTGCATATAAATAGGCAAATGGCAATTTTTGAAGTAAATCGTATTTGTTGTACATAATCTCCATCGAGATTTTGTCATCGCTAGGTCTTACTTTAGCTCCAAATTTCTTTTGGAAACCGTTGAGACTTTCCACTAAATCATCCGCATTTTTATAATCATTGGTTAACGAAGCATTATTTAAAGATCCAAAATACAATGGCAACACACTTTTTGTATAAGTAGAATCCATTCCTTTTAACCCTGCCTCTCCTAACTCTAAAGAAGAAACCCATTTATTATTAGGATCATTAGGAATAGGAAAGATCTTCAATATTCTTCCGCTTAGCGCAGATTCCATTAAGTTTACTTTCTTATCCGTTTCTATAAAATCTTTTTCAAATTGATTTGGGTTTGCAGCTTTATAGGCAGCATCCAAATAAGGAGATAATTTGTAATTCCCTTTTTCATCAAAGAAAGCAATGAATGGAGCCGTTGTGGCTTTTACATCAACTCCTATTAACTTTCGAATACTATCATTTCCACTTCTTAAATAAATCAAAGGAACTTCAATCCACAGTTGTGCATATTGCGACATGGATAAAAATACTTGATCAGAATTCATACCCTTATAGTCATTGGAATGGCTTACCTTCCTTAACAATTCAGAGGAGAATGTATTGATTGGTTTCATTCTTCCGCCTGCATCTTGAATAATCAGTCGCCCAAATTTTGACGCATGTTCTTCAGATACTTTGAATTTATTGATCAAGGAATCCAATTGTTTTTCCGTTGGAGCAACTCGCGTATGGTTCCCGTTTTCAATATGGTCTTCATGATTCCCATCGGCGTCATGCTCATGATTGTGAACTTGTGCAAAACCATTAAAACTTAGCAACAAAACGAAAACGGTGATCAGTTTTGATTTTTTAGTTTTTACCACTTCTAATTTTCTTTTTAAATCCGCAAAACGAGAATGCTTCGTAAACATAATGGACATCATAGCAAAAAACAACATGAAATATCCTGCATAGGTTATTGCCGTACCCCAAAAATCATGATTTACGGATAATACAGTCCCTTTTTCGTCAGGATCAAAAGAGGACTGAAAGAAACGATATCCTTTATGATCCAATACGTTATTCATGAATATTCTGGCGTCAAAATTTCCTTCATTATCTTGAACGGTAACTTTGCTTTCAAACGACGAGTAACTTTTCTCGGTTCCAGGGTATTTCTGTGCTATAAAATCGTTTAGTTTGATTTTGAAAGGCAATACATAAGCCTTACTTCCGTAGAAAAAACTATAGTCAATATTCCCAATTCTCACGGTCTTAGCCTCACCAACTCTTCCTTTCGAACCCAAAATGGTCACTTCCTTTTCTTGCCCGTCCGCTTTTACTGTCAAGACCAGCGCATCTTCATGGTTCTTCGCTTTAAAATCGTTGTTTGATTCATAAGCAATCGCTCCTTTGACTGCGGGGTCCGGAAAAACGAATCGTTTTTCGCCAATGGTGTAAAGAGATCGCATCATAAGGGGTTGCACAACATCCTTCGTAACGTTTCCTTGCAACTTATCAGCCATTCGCATAAAATTACCTTCAAACGGAGTTTGGATCGTATATTCCGTTCCGGTTGTATTTATGTTTATAGCGCCGTCGGTAGGTTTGTTCAACGCAAACAAAACATTGTGAATATTTTGAACTTCACCCTCTTTCAAAAAATGTTCCTCACGGCCACCATCGCCGGCTTCGACCAATTTTAAATACAAGACACCTTTAGGATCGGCCTTCACATATTCCTTTGCCCCCAAGATAAAATTCTCATATTCCACTTCAAAAGGGGTGTCGGCAAACTTATCGGAAATGGAGAAGTCATTATTCGTTACCGGAGAAAGCAACAGTTTTTTCTCGAAAACTCTGCGTTTCATTTCCCCTTTGTACTCCCCGTCAACAAAAACAGTAAGGAAAGTTTTGTCGGAATAAAACTGGTTTTCTGCGGCCCCTTCACGTATGGGCATCATTCCTTCGTAACTGATATAACGGGTTACAAATGCACCCAAAAGGATAAAAACAAAAGCCAAATGAAGCAATAAAGTAGCCCATTTTTCTTTTTTCAGTAATTGATAGCGTTTGATGTTACCGATGAAATTGATCATGAAAAACACCATTATAGCTTCAAACCACCATGCATTATAAACCAAGATTCGTGCGGTATCAGTGTTGTATTTGCTTTCGATAAAAGTTCCTACACCCATTGCTATTGCGAAAGTCAAGAAAAGAAGGGCCATTAATCGTGTGGAAAATAAAAAGGAAAAATATTTTTTATTCATTTGTAAGTAATTACGTTTTATAAAAGTGCGACAAAAGTACTTAAAAATGTTGACTTCTATATTTTTACAATTGTTAATTTAATCCAAAAATAAGCCTTTTAATATTAATCAAACAATTGTATTTATTGGTTTTTTTATCAAAAATGTATCCTAAGAATAGTTGTAACCACTTTAAAAAAAAGTGCTAATTTTGTCGGATGGTTAAAGTTATTATTATAGGCTCAGGAAATGTATCGCAACATCTGATCGCGGCGCTGCACAAAACCCAAAACATTGGGAACGAGATTGAATTGGTTCAGGTCTTTTCCAGAAAAAAAGAAGCCATTATGTCCTTGTTTGATTCCGACAAAATTGTCAATGATTTTGATGATTTATTGGAAGCCGATCTGTACATAATAGCCGTTTCGGACGATGCCATCGCGAGTGTTTCCGATCAATTGCCTTTCAAAAACAGATTGGTCGTTCATACTTCCGGCAGTGTTTCGCTCGATAGTTTAAACAATAACAACCGAAAAGGTGTTTTTTACCCGCTTCAAACTTTTACTAAAAATAAGGAAGTTGATTTTAAGAATATCCCCATTTGTTTGGAAAGCGAAAACAGTACCGATTTTCAATTATTGGAAAAAGTGGCCAAATCAATTTCCGAAAAAGTTTTCGCCATCAACTCCGAACAAAGAAAAGCGTTACACGTGGCTGCTGTTTTCGTCAATAATTTCACCAACCATCTATACCATTTGGGTAATGAAATTTGCAAGGAACACCAAGTTCCCTTCGATATTTTAAAGCCTTTGATTCTGGAAACGGCCCAAAAAATAATCACGCTTTCCCCCGAAGAAGCACAAACCGGGCCTGCTGTAAGACAAGACGGAAAGACAATAGAAACGCATCAGGCTTTTTTATCGAATAAAAACCAATCAAACATTTATAAAACACTAACACAATCAATACAAGATAATGGCAAAAAGTTATAAAAAAATAATGAACGATATCACTACTTTTATTTTTGATGTTGACGGCGTTCTTACCGATAGTTCGGTATTTGTAACCACCGAAGGTGAAATTCTCAGAACTATGAATATTCGTGACGGCTATGCAATGAAAGCGGCGGTAGAAAGTGGATATAACGTATGCATCATTTCCGGCGGCAGCAATGAAGGCGTTCGCGTCCGATTGAGAAATTTAGGCATTACCGATATTCATTTGGGAACACCTGATAAAGTGGAAACCTTCAAGGAATATACTGAACTGTACAATATCAACCCTCAGCAAGTACTGTATATGGGCGACGACATACCGGATTATCACGTGATGAAATTAGTGGGATTACCTACATGTCCCCAAGATTCCAGCCCAGAAATTAAAGCTATCTCTACCTATATTTCCCATAGAAACGGAGGGAAAGGTGCTGCCCGTGATGTTATCGAGCAGGTAATGAAAGTGCAAGGCAAATGGATGGAACATTTTGACGCAAAGCTAGACTAGCGGGCCAACATTTTCAAAACAATGGATATACGCAAAACTACAACGTAAAACTTATCTATGAATTTTCTTAAACTTATCCGATACCAAAATCTATTGATGCTGGCTTTCATGCAATTGATTTTCAGGTACGGCTTCTTGAAATTGCAAAATGTGCCCCTGGCTTTAACGGAATGGCAATATGTACTGTTAGTTTTGAGTACCGTTTTACTGGCAGCGGCAGGTTACGTGATCAATGACATTTTTGATCAAGACACGGACAATGATAACAAACCGAAAGATGTCATTATAGGGAAGAAAATTACCGAAGCAAAAGCATACAACATCTATGCGGCCCTAAATGTAACGGGGGTTGGCATCGGTTTCTACTTGTCGAATGTCATTTCAAAACCCGGTTTTGCCGCCATTTTTATCCTAATTGCCGCCACGCTATATATTTATGCGACAAGCCTGAAGCAAATGCTGATTCTGGGAAACATAATTGTCGCGCTATTGCTTTCGTTTAGCGTTATCATCATCGGTATTTTCGATTTATACCCAGTTGTTGACCAAGTCAATCAGCCTATAATGGCCAATCTTTTTTCGATACTTCTGGACTTTGCCCTATTTGCATTTATGATTAATTTTATACGGGAAATCGTTAAAGATTTGGAAGATATAGAAGGAGATTCAAATCAGGGAATGAAAACCCTTCCCATCGTTTTGGGAATGCACAACACCTCAAAATTAGCCTCTATTTTAGGGTTGATCCCTATGGCATTCCTGTTGGTTTATATCAACAATTATTTTGTGGCCAATGATTTAATTGTGACAACGATTTACGCTTTTGCTTTCGTAGTGGCACCATTGCTTTATTTCAGTGTAAAAGTTTGGCCAGCCAAAACAAAGAAGGAGTTTCGTAAATTAAGTCTGCTACTAAAATGGATTCTGTTTTTCGGAATTATTTCCATTGCAATCATTACTTTAAACATAAAATATAATGCTTCAAAATAAATTAAAACAGTACAAACTAATCTTGGCATCTGGTTCGCCAAGGAGGCAGCAATTCTTTAAAGATTTGGGATTGGATTTTGAAATCAGATTAAAAGAAATTGAAGAAATTTTTCCAGAAGAATTAAAAGCGGCAGAAATCACGAACTACCTCGCCCAATTAAAAGCCGATGCTTTTGAAGGCGAATTGAAGGAAAACGAAATACTCATAACAAGCGACACCATTGTTTGGCACAATGAAAAAGCCTTAGGGAAGCCCAAAGACAGACAGGATGCCTTCGACATTTTAAAGTCATTGTCGAACGCCACACATGAGGTGATTACGTCCGTTTGTTTTAAGAGCGATTCAAAAACGGATCTCCTCTGCGAAATAACTAAAGTCACATTCAAGGAACTCAGCGACGAATCAATACTGTATTACATTGATAATTACCAGCCTTATGATAAAGCGGGAGCGTACGGAATACAAGAATGGTTAGGGTTCATAGGTGTTTCAAAAATAGAGGGTTCTTATGCCAATGTTATGGGCTTGCCCGTGGACAAAGTGTACGATTATTTAAGTAAATTAGCATAAAAAAATAGGGATGGATTTTGTACATGATTTTGTGAAAGAAGTGATCGCAACCGGGGTTTTAATGATTTTGGTGGTTATATCACGAGTTGTCATTTCAAAACTGGTGCGACGTTTTGCGAAAACTACCCACAGAATCGAACATAGAACCAATCTGGTGATCAAATACATGCACTTGTTAACCACCATCTTGGCAATAATTGCGTTAATCATTATTTGGGGGGTTCAAGCCAAGGACATTATCATCGCAATTTCCTCAATAACAACAGTCGTTGGGGTGGCCATGTTTGCTCAATGGTCTATTTTAAGCAATATTACTTCCGGTGTAATACTGTTTTTTTCATTTCCTTTTAAAATAGGAGACGTTATCCGTATTCATGATAAGGACTTTCCAATCGAGGCAGAAATCGAAGATATTGGCGCTTTTCATGTTGCCTTGAAAACTAAGGGTGGAGAGCGAATTGTTTATCCTAATAATTTATTGTTTCAAAAAGGAATATCGATCATGAAAGATCATTTTCATGAAACTGAGTTCGTTGATTAATATTTTGTGATAGAGAACCCAACAGCGGTTCATTTTTACTTTATAGCTCTTTAAGTGATAATTATATAAAAAACATTATAAAATCTGTAATTTTTAAATGCAAAAAAACATCATATTTGTTTTCATAAATATTAAACAATTGTAAGATTCAACCAAATCGCGAAAGTCCTATGGAAAGCACAACCAAATATCCGTTTTATATCAGACTCGGTTTTTCTTTAATATGTTTAATTAGTATTACCTATATTTTCTATTTGGGTAAGAACGTTTTAGTACCCATTTTAATGGCCTTTTTATTAGCCGTACTATTGTTGCCCATAGTTAATTTTTTTACCTCAAAACTGCGTTTCCCACAGGGATTGTCTGTATTCATCACTGTTATTATATTTGTAGTTGCAATAGTAGGAATCCTTGCCTTTATATCCTACCAGATAAGTGATATAGCAGCTGATTTTAATACTATAAGAAAAAACGTCAACATTTTTATAACCAATATTCAACGATTTATCAGAACTAATTTTAATGTAAGTATTTGGGAACAAAGAAAATATATTGAGGATGTCACTCAAGACTCTGTTAAAAAAGGAAAAGAAAGCATTGCAACCACATTAATATCTGTTACAGATACGATCACTAATATTATTTTAGTACCCATATACACATTCCTAATTCTTCTGTACAGAACCCACTTCATCTTATTCTTGGCAAAGCTATTCAGAAAAGAATATCACACAAAATTGCAAGAAATTTTAAGCCAAATCAAAGGATCGGTCCAAAGCTACATCGTGGGTCTAATTATTGAAATGATTTTTGTGTCTGTTTTGACAAGCGCCGGTCTGTATTTTATAGGCGTAAAATATGCCCTTTTATTGGGGATCATAACGGGAATACTCAACCTAATCCCCTATATCGGAATTCTTGTCGCTGGTGTTTTGACCATCTTGTCCTCACTGACAGGAGCACCGGATGTATCACTAATTTTGGGAGTAATAGGAGTAAATATTGTTGTTCAGGTAATTGACAATAATATACTTGTTCCCCTTATTATAAATACAAAAGTTCAAATAAATGCATTCGTCTCAATTGTCGGAATTATTATCGGGGGCGGTATTGCGGGTGTGGCAGGAATGTTTTTGGCTATTCCCATTTTGGCTATTCTTAAAATAATTTTCGATCGAATTGAAACTTTGGAACCTTGGGGGTATTTAATGGGTGACAATTTGCCGAAAACCTTCATTTGGAAACACCTGAAAATCGCGAAATCCAATAAAATACCGAAAACCGAAACAGTCGAAGAGACTGTGTCTGACCCGACTAGTTTTGACGGCGCTGCAGATTTAAATCAAAACGGAACTATTTAACACGATTATTATTAAATTTGTATTACAATAGATTGAATAAAAAACACCATTATATTTTACTGAAATTTACAATTAAATGTCTCGCAATCAAAAAATAGTGCTGCTTCTTTTGATGCTCTTGGGCGTTCAGAACTCTTTTTCCCAAATAATTAAAACAGAAAAAGATAGCGTAGACATTTACAAAAACATTCAAACCTATTCCAAAAAAAATAAATTCACCAAGTTCATGCATGGTTTAATTTTTAAACCCGCAAAATCAAAAAAATACATTCCGATTGTAAAGCCAAAGAAAAGAATAGTCTCTGACGGCAAAATTATTAGGAACATCAACATCATAACACTCGATCCTTTTGGATATTCGGATATAGATACCACAAGGAAACCTAAGAATTGGGGAGAAAGAACCGGTAATAGATTGCACCTTAAAACTAAAGAACTCGCGATAAAAAACCTATTACTTTTCAAAAAAAACACACCCTATAATGCATTAAAAATACAAGAATCCGAACGTATTATCCGATCGCAAAAATTTGTTAACCGAGTCACAATTACGGAAGAACTCGCCAGCGCCAAATCCGATTCTGTTGATGTTACCATTCGTGTGCTGGACTCTTGGAGTAGCATTCCTAAAATTGTGATTTCAGGCTCCAAAAATTCCTTGGGTCTTAATGAAAGAAATTTTTTCGGAATTGGCCATCAATTTGATTATCGATTTACAAATAGGTCAAGCGACGGCAAAACGGCAAATAATTTAGCCTACACTATACCGAACATCAGGAATACCTTCATAAAAACGACGCTGAAGTACCATATTAATTTAGATAACTATTATGAAAAAAGTATTGCGATAGAACGCCCCTTTTATTCCCCACTTACAAAATGGGCCGCTGGAATAGCACTGGACCAGCAATTCAGAAAAGATACCTTGCAAGGGCCAGATTTGATTTATGTTAATCAAAATTTCAAATACAGTTCTCACGATTTCTGGATAGGAAAAGCCGTTCAGATTTTAAAAGGAAGCTCCGAAAATGCGAAGACCACAAATTTGATTATATCCGGGCGCTTCTTGAACATAAATTATCTTGAAAGTCCCGAAATAGCTTATGACCCCATCAATTTCTATACAGCTGAAAAATTCTTTCTTTCCGGAATTGGTATTACAACACGTAATTTTATTGAAGATAAATATATTTTTAAAAACGGCATAATCGAGGATGTTCCCATCGGTAGAATATTTGGGATATCGTTAGGCTATCAATATAAAAACGACAATTGGAGACCCTATTTGGGCGGACAGGTTTCCTTTGGGAATTATCACAAATGGGGGTTTTTAAGCGCCAACTTCGAAATAGGCACTTTCTTCAATAAATCACAAACGGAACAGACTGCCTTTTCGTTTCAGGCTAACTATTTCACCAAACTTACCGAGTTTGGCAAATGGAAGTTAAGACAGTTCATCAAGCCGCAAGTGGTAATTGGATTAAACCGACAGAATTCTTTGGGTGACCAGCTTACCATAAACGAGAATTACGGAATTCAGGGTTTTAACAGTGCCGTATATGGAACAAATAAAATGGTCCTTACTTTACAAACGCAAGCTTATGCCCCAAATGATGTTTGGGGATTTAGAATGAACCCTTATTTCAACTATTCCATAGCGCTGCTGGGAAAAAATGAAAACGGAAACAAAACGAGTAAAGCGTACTCTAAAATAGGTGTTGGGGTGATTATAAACAATGATTATTTGGTCTTTAGTTCTTTCCAAATATCTCTTGCTTATTATCCGGTAATCCCTTTTAAAGGAGAAAATATTTTCCAGACAAATGCTTTTGAAACTGGCGATTTTGGGCTGCAAGATTTCGAATTGTCCAAACCACGTACTGTGCTTTATAAATAAACGATTCTTACCGGCCCAACCGTGTATAAAAACCAAAAAAAAAGCACCTGTTTATTTAAAAGTGTAAATTTTGTAAATTTTGTAGGCAATTATATAATTCTGTGTACCAAATAGTTATTACCTTTATATAAATAATCTTACTAAATTAAAACCAAAAAACAGATGAAAAAATTAACTTTCTATCTAATGATGATGGTATTGTCATTAGGCGCTTTTCCAACCACTATGTTTGCAGCTGAAAATAACGTAGGGGCAGTTACTCCTAAAGAAATCCCTGCTGAAGTTCAGAAGATGCTTAATCGCTTAGACGAAATAAAAGCGATGGACAAATCCGAATTAAATTCTTCAGAAAAGAAAGAACTACGTAAAGAAGTTCGCGCAATTAAATCAGAGTTAAGATCGAGCGGAAATGGAGTTTACTTCTCCGTTGGTGCTATAATTATCATTATCCTATTATTGATTTTATTACTGTAATAAGATTCAGTAACATCCAAAGAAAGAAGAAACGCACAGTGTGTTTCTTCTTTTTGCCAAAAACCAAACATAATTAACCGTTAATTAATCATTCTGGCACAGTAGTTGCCCTACAGATAACGCATTGATAATATCCTTGCTTCGAAAAAGATTTTAAATTAAAAAATACAAAAATGAAAACATTAAAATTAATTGCCTTCGGAATCGTGCTTTTTGTTACGAGTTCCATGCAAAGTCAAGTTTCAGTTAACGTAAATATTGGTACCCCTCCATTATGGGGTCCATCCGGATACTCAAATATAGATTATTATTATTTACCTGACGTTCAAGCCTACTATGATATCAGAGCTTCACAATTCATCTATTTTGGAAGTGGAAATTGGGTAAGATCAAGATATTTACCGAGACAATACAGAAATTACGATTTATACCATGGATACAAAGTCGTGCTAAACGATTATCACGGTAGGGCACCTTATACCCATTACAAACAACATAAAGCTAAATATTACAAGGGGTACAAAGGAAAACCGCAAAGGTCTATTGGTCAAAGACATAATAACAAAGGCAACTATTCTAAAAATGGGAATGGTAATCGTAAAGCAGGAAATGGCAATAAAGGTCACGGAAACGGCGGGAATGGAAAAGGCGGTCACTCTAAAGGGAAGCACTAATTAGACCTAAGACAAACAAATAAAAGAAACGCTTTCGCGTTTCTTTTTTTGTTTATACTCTAACGTAATTAAACGTTAATAAAATCATTCTGGCACAGTTGTTGGTTTTAGCTTTAAAGTATATACAAAAGGAATAAAAAATTAATAAAAAAATTGTAAAAAACAGTAAAAATGAAAACACTAAAACTAATCGCCGTTGGAATAATTCTACTTGTATCGAGCACAACTCAAGCTCAAGTTTCAGTTAGTTTAAATATAGGAACAGCTCCCTCATGGGGTCCTTCAGGTTATGCCGAAGCAGAATATTATTATTTACCGGATGTTCAAGCGTACTTTGATATCAGAGCCTCGCAATTTATTTATTTTGGTAGTGGAAGATGGGTAAGATCTCGATATTTGCCAAGACAATATAGAAACTATGATTTGAACAGTGGCTATAAAGTAGTACTGAATGATTATCATGGTAATAGACCATACTCAAACTACCATAATGATAGAGTACGATATTACAAAGGGTATAGAGGTGGAAACCACCGAGTAATTGGCCAAAGGTATGATGATCGTCGATACTCTCAAAAAAGATATGCCGATAATCATCGCTACGCTGAAAACCGTAGATATGGTAATAATCATAGCAGATATGACAATCATAAAAACCGTGATTATAGGGAAGGTAACAGAAAAGGTCACGGAAATGGTCACGGAAATGGTCACGGAAACCACTAATTTATAGAAAGAAAAGTAAAAGATTAAATCATTAGAGAGCACCAATTTGGTGCTCTTTTTTTTTTCCCATATTCCCCTATTTAACAAAGAAAATAGCAATCACTTTATAAAAAAACAATTAATTACTACATTTGAATTAATTGCACAAAAATTCGTAAAAAATGTACAAAAATAAATTTCAGTTTTTTTTAATATTTCTTTTCTCTTTTCAAATCATTTTGGCGCAGAAGCCACAAAAACTGAATTCAGCAGAAATATATAATCAAATTCAGAAGCTTAATTTTTTGGGTTCCGTGCTTTACATTGCCGCACACCCGGATGATGAGAATACGCGTTTGATATCTTATTTGTCAAATGACCTGAAAGCGAGAACCGGTTATTTGTCTCTGACACGAGGCGATGGGGGGCAGAATTTAATAGGACCGCAATTAAGGGAATTGTTGGGGGTAATCAGAACCCAAGAACTTCTTGAAGCCAGAAAAATTGATGGTGGCGAACAGTTTTTTTCAAGGGCTAATGATTTTGGCTATTCAAAAAACCCTGAGGAAACATTGCAAATTTGGGAAAGAGAAAAAGTGTTGTCCGATGTTGTATGGGCCATCAGAAAATTTCAGCCTGATGTAGTCATTAATAGGTTCAATCATCGTACTCCCGGAACCACCCATGGTCATCATACGGCTTCGGCTATCTTGAGCACCGAAAGCTTTGATTTAACAAATGACCCAACCGTATTTCCTGACCAATTAAAATTCGTGCAAACTTGGCAACCCAAACGTCAATTTTTTAATACATCTTGGTGGTTTTATGGCAGTAAAGAAAAATTTGACGCCGCTGACAAAACCAATTTCGTGACTTTGGAAACTGGCGTTTATTATCCGACATTAGGGAAATCAAACCAGGAAATAGCAGCCTTGAGCAGAAGTAGCCATCAGTCGCAGGGCTTCGGTGCCACCGGAAGCCGCGGTAAGGAAGAGGAGTATTTAGAACTTGTAAACGGGGAAAAAACAAAAGATAAATCGAACGTTTTCGAAGGGATTGACACGAGTTGGAATCGAGTGAAAGGAGGAAAACCAATAGGCGAACTCCTGAAGGCAATCGTCTCGCAATATGATTTTTCAAACCCTTCGGCAAGTATTCCAAATTTGGCGAAAGCCTATCAGATGATTCAAGCCTTGGATGAAAATCATTGGAAAACACTAAAATCATCCGAAATAAGCAATATTATCGCTGCCTGCGCGGGTCTATATCTCGAAGCCGTGGCACAAGATCAAGAAGCCGTCCCGGGAAGCACTGTGAAATTAAAATTAGAAGCCATAAACAGGAGCCATGTAAAGATGGAACTGTTAGACATAACGACGATGCCTGACAACAAAAACATAATATACAATAGAGCGTTAAACAACAATGTTTTAGTAAACCTCTACCTCGATTCACAATTGCCTAACGAGATTGAATATACACAGCCTTACTGGCTTAAAGAAAAAGGGACAGTGGGAATGTATACGGTAAACGATCAGAAAAATATTGGAATCCCGGATGTTATCAGGGACGTAAAAGTTGTTTTCAATATTGGTATTAATGGAATTGCAATCCCTTTTGAACGCACCATAGTTTACAAATACAATGACAATGTAAAAGGAGAGGTCTACAATTATCTTGATATTGTACCTGAAGTAACAACAACAATTCTTAATAAAGTATCTCTTTTCAACAATGGAAATAATAAAGCGGTTGCCGTAAAAATAAAAGCTGGCAAGGATAACGTAAAAGGTGATTTGCAATTGGAATTAAATGAAAATTGGGCAGTATACCCAAAATATATACCATTCAATTTGGAAAAAAAAGGTATGGAACAAGTGTTATACTTCGATGTTACTCCACCGACTGAACCCTCCGAAATCGTTGCTAAAAGTATCGCCATAGTCAACAACAAAAGATACGATAAAGACCAGATAATAATCGATTATTCTCATATTACAAAACAGCAAGTTTTAGAAGTTGCCGAGGCAAAATTCATCAAACTGGATTTGAAGACTAATGGACAAAAAATTGGGTATATTATGGGCGCCGGTGACGAGGTTCCCGAAAGTTTGACCCAAATGGGATATAGCGTCAGTTTGTTGAATCCGGAAGAAATAACTCCGGAAAAACTGGAATCATTTGATGTTATCATTACGGGAATACGCGCTTATAATACGGTAGAGGCATTGGCCAACAAACAAAATATACTATTTGATTTTGTGAAAGGAGGGAAAACAATGTTAGTGCAATACAATACTCCAGATGAAATTAAGACTTCAAATATTGCTCCTTATCCATTAAAGATTTCCCGCGATAGGGTGACCGAAGAAAATGCGGAAGTTCGATTTTTAGCACCCAATCATCCCGTTTTAAATTATCCCAATAAAATAACGGCCAAAGATTTTGTGGGCTGGAAACAAGAACAAGGCTTGTATTACCCAAGTGAATTTGATAAAGCCTTTACTCCCATTTTGTCATCCAATGATCAAGGGGAAAGCCCAAAAAACGGCGCCTTATTGGTTGCGCCCTATGGGAAGGGATATTATATTTATACCGGTTTAAGCTTATTTAGGGAATTGCCTGAAGGCGTGTCCGGTGCCTACCGCTTATTATCGAACATAATTTCGTTAAAAGCACCAACTACATTACCCGCTCAAAAAATAAAACCATAATTAAAGGAATATGGAAACAAAAAAAACAAAAAATTGGAAAAAAAACTATACTTGGGTGCTGGTCGCCAACGCCATTTATATTTTGATATTTTATCTAATAATGAAATTATATTCTTAAACTATGCAGCTATTTGATTGGATTGTACTTGTAGTAACATTGTTATTTATAGTAATTTACGGCGCTTGGAAAACCAAGGGTAGTAAAAATGTAGAGGATTATATTCTTGGCAGTAACGAAACGCCATGGTATATGGTGGGTTTATCGGTTATGGCGACACAAGCGAGCGCGATAACCTTTCTCTCCACTCCGGGACAGGCCTATCACGACGGAATGGGTTTTGTACAATTTTATTTTGGTCTGCCTATAGCTATGGTGGTTATCTGTTTGACATTTATTCCCATATATCATAAATACAAGGTCTACACCGCCTATGAATACCTTGAGAAAAGATTTGATTTAAAAACGCGGTCCCTTGCTGCCATATTGTTCTTGTTTCAGAGGGGATTGGGAACGGGGCTTACCATTTATGCCCCTGCCATTATCTTATCCGCTCTTTTGGGATGGAACCTTACCTATATGAACATTATAATTGGTGTTCTCGTAATTATTTATACGTTTTCAGGGGGGACAAAGGCAGTCAACGTGACCCAAAAACAGCAAATGTTCGTGATTATGACCGGAATGTTGATCACTTTTTTTCTAATACTGCATTTTCTGCCTAATGAGATGACATTCAGCAATGCGTTGCACATTGCCGGGGCAAACGACAAGATGAACATTGTCAATTTTTCTGCCGATCCCGAAGAAAAATACACATTTTGGAGTGGGATAACCGGTGGTTTTTTCTTGGCGCTCGCCTATTTCGGAACCGATCAATCACAGGTTGGGCGTTATCTATCAGGGAAATCAGTTCGTGAAAGTCAAATGGGGCTGGTTATGAATGGTTTGTTGAAAGTTCCGATGCAATTCTTCATATTGCTTACCGGAGTGATGGTATTTGTTTTTTTCCAATTCAACCCCGTCCCCCTGAATTTCAATCCCAATAACAAGGCACTAATTGAACAGTCGCAATATAAAGGGGAATATCATTCCTTAGAAAAGAAACTCAATGCCCTTTCTGAAGATAAAAAAGTCATTAATCTTTTGTATATCGATCAGCTTAACCAAGATTATGACAATCCGATTCTAAGAAAGGAATTAATTGGCCTTTCGGCAAAAGAGAAAGACCTTCGGGACCGCGCGAAAGAAATCATCTTAAAAGCAGATAGCGGCAGTGAGACAAACGATAAAGATTACGTGTTCTTCCATTTTATTTTGCATTACTTGCCTAAGGGCCTTATTGGGCTTCTGCTTGCCGTAATCATATCGGCGGCCATGTCTTCTACCGCCTCAGGACTTAATGCGTTGGCCTCCACCACGGCGATCGACATTTACAAACGTAACTTAAAGGAAGAAAAATCGGAAAAACATTATCTCAATGCAACAAAATTTTTCACTTTATTTTGGGGAATTGTAGCGATACTGTTTGCGAGTATCGGCACCTTATTCGAAAATCTAATCCAATTGGTCAATATCGTTGGGTCCATTTTCTATGGGACAGTTCTGGGAATTTTCTTGGTGGGCTTTTACATCAAGTTTGTAAAAGCAAAAGCCATTTTTTATAGTGCTCTTGCAAGCCAGATCACTATTTTTATAATATACTATTATGCCATCTATATATTTCCCACCGGAGAAGAAAAACTGGGCTATTTATGGCTGAATTTCATCGGAGCAATGTTAACAATTGTACTGTCTTCAATACTGCAAATGACAGTTTTCAGAAAAGAAAAAAGGTAAGGTTTAACAGAATGCAAAAACAAACCCCGTTTCAAAAAATTGAAACGGGGTTTATTATAAAAAAAACAGAACGGTTTATTTACTCCATTCCGAGATGCTGTCTTTGTTCATTTTAGCATAATCTTGGTTTCCGGCCGTTTCAGAAGCCACCAATGATGCTTTGGCCGTTTCAATGGCTCCTTTAATATCCCCTTGTTTGGCTTGTATCAATGATTTTAATCTCAAATAATAGAATGGCTTTTCAGTGTTCATTTCTAATGCTTTATCAACATAAGATTTTGCTTTGTTGATATCGCCATTCGACTGATAAAAATACTGCGCTGCCGAAAAATAATCTCCCGCCGAAGGACCCGAAAGGGCTTTTTCTATATTTGCAATAGCCGTTTTTTGCGTAGGAACTTCAAATTTAAGGGATACAAACGAGTTTTCCCAATACATTTCAAGAAAAGCAGAATCTGAGCTTAGACCATTTATTCCAATGGTAAAAGTATCCATCGCTTTTGGCATTGATTCCTCTTTTACCGTAGTTCGTAATGCAACGTCTGACTCCTTAAATTCCTGTGGAGTTCCCCAGTTGTCAGTATTTGCATAAAAGATAACTTCCCAACTTTCAATATTAGGAATGGTATATATTGCATATTTCCCTTTCTTTAGTGTTTTACCGCCGATGATCACGTCATCGCTAAATGAAATGGTCGTGTTCTCATTTGCCCCTGTTCGCCAAAGTTTGCCAAAAGGAACCAGATTGCCAAAAACGGCTCTACCTCTCGCGGATGGCCTTGAATAGACAACCTCTACATCTGTCAAGCCCACCACCTGAGTTATTGTAGCCTTAGGACTTGCCTGTGGTGTTTTGACCTGTGCCTCGATGGTGAATTGCGTAATAATGATGGCTAATGCAATAAGTATTTTTTTCATTTTCTAAAATTTATATGTTTTTCCAAAATTACAAATTACAGGAAATGATCCTGTTAATTATTTCCTAATATCGGTTCTGTATTTCGCTACTATTTCACAATCAATCTCACCGAAATGATTGATTATCACATCTGCTGCCGATAAATCCTGTAACTTTGAATGGATACTGTTATAACCTATGCAATATATTCCGGCAGCTTTTGCAGCCTTCACCCCGTTTGTACTGTCCTCGATCACAACGCAGTTTTCTTTAGAAGCTATAGATAGAGAGGCTGCATGTTCGAAAATGGCAGGGTCGGGTTTTGATTTCGGGAAATCTTCCCCGCTTACAATATGCGTGAAATACCGGTGCAACTTGAATCGGTTAAAAACACGTTCAATGGTTACTTTTGACGCTGATGAGGCCAAAATCAGTTGCATGCCTTGCTTATGAAATTCCTTGATTAAATTTTCAACGCCTTCCAGTAATTCCAGATCTGCTTTGGTATCAAAGGCTTCATTGAAAATAGTTCTCTTTCTCTGGATTAAATCTTCAACCTCCTGCTCGAGATCAAAAAGTTCTTTCAAATTTTGGAACACATTTCGCGTCGAATTTCCCGTAAAGGAGGTAAACATGGCTTCGGTGACCGGAATGTTCAATTCTTCAAAATGCTGAAAATAAGCATAACGGTGAACCGGTTCCGTATCGACAATTACCCCATCCATATCGAAAATTACTGTTTGGATCATTTTATGTGTTTGATTTTTTAGTTTTAGTTTCTCAAAGCGAAATATTATTTTTTCAGCAAATATCGAATTACCGTTTCCGCTGCATACAGACCAAATAATCCTGGCATATAGCTGTTTGTTCCATAAAAAGATTTTTTGTAATTCGAACCGTCCGTCATTTTTAAACTCGCATCATCTTGTATTTCTGATGAAAAAACAACTTTCAACTTATCGATTTTATGCTCTTTTAATCTTTTTCGAATGGTTTTTGCCAAAAAACAATTTTCTGTATTGCCGATATCGGATACTTTCACTTTTGAAGCTTCCATCTTTCCTCCGGCACCCATGCTTGAAATAATTTTAACTCTTTTTCGCTTTGCGCCAATAATCAAATTAAGTTTCGGGGTCACGCTGTCGATGCAATCCAAAACGTAATCAAACTCTTCGGTAACTATTTCGAAAGCGCGCTCGGGCGAAAGAAATTCTTGTACACGAGTTAATTGTAAGTCAGGATTAATGTCCATCAATCGATCTCCTACTATTGCAATTTTTGGTTGTCCCACAGTAGAATGTAGCGCCGGCAATTGTCTATTTATATTGGTAATATCGACAACATCTCCATCTACAATTGTCATATTGCCCACTCCTGCCCTAGTCAAAAACTCAGCGGCAAATGAACCTACACCGCCCAATCCCACGACTAAAATATTAGCATTTTGCAATTTTTCTAACCCTTCTTTTTTAAATAGAAGTTCCGCTCTTTCTGTCCACTCAGCCATTTTTTTTAGTTTTAAGTTTAAGGGATAAAGTAAAAAAACTCCCCTTGAATGTGTTATTTTAAATCAGGTTTCTTTTAAAAACGATTTGAAAATTCTTGTTTATTTGTGTTTGGATTTCCTCCAAAGTTACGCCCTTATATTTTGCCGCCAAAGCGTATATGGCATCAATATTTTCGTCAATGGTATCCGTTTCCAGGAAAAATCTATTACTCGGGATACTTTTAAAAACGGATTCCAGTTCCGGATTTCGCAATAAATATTTCCCAAACGAAATGAAAAATCCATTGTCCAACAATTGTTTTGCCGTCTGTTCATTTTTAGAGAAACCATGAATAATCATGGGAACGGTAATGTGCAAACGTTTTTTGGTTTCAATCACTTCTTGAAACGCGGCTACGCAATGTGTAACAACCGGAACAGCATATTCCTGCGCCAAAAGCAACTGCTTTTCAAAAACCGCCTGCTGTAAGTCCATCGGGATTTCAATCCTTTTGTCCAGACCGCACTCGCCTATCGCAAGGCAATTGGATTCTTGCAATTTACTTTCAATTATTCCCAAATCGTTTTCCACTCTGTCTTCAACAATATACCAAGGATGAATTCCGATGGAATAATAAGGAATCGAGGCATCAAAATCCTGAGGGTATTGATTGACCAATTCTAACAGATTAGTCTGATTCGTGAATTTGTGAGTATGGAAATTGAACAATTTCATTAGTCGTGAAATTTTTTGACCCCCGCCTTAATCTCGACGTCCAAATCGTTTTCCAAAGGCACTTTAGGGCACGAATATTTGTGATTGTAAGCGCAATACGGGTTGTACGAAGTGTTGAAATCAATGACAATCGTATTGCCTTTGGGTGTTTTTAAATCGATGTATTTCCCTCCTATGTAGCTCTCCTTACCCGAAGTGAGATCCGAAAAAGGCAAGAAAAGATAATCTTTGTATTTTTTCTGTTTCGATAATTCAATATTCTTGTAAATATTAAGTTTTAACGCTTTCCCGTCAATTATAAAATGCGCTTCACCATATTTTACATAGACCGGTTTCCTATCTGTCGAAGTCTGCATCTCAAAAGGTTTCTCCTTTTTGGTTCTGATGAATTGAGCAATTAAACTATACTTCCCATCAATAGGGTAAAAGTCTAAAGTCTTAAAAACCGCTAAATCTGCTGCCATCAAAGGACTCGTTTTGGCATTGGCATACTCAGCGTTGATTTCCGTTTGGAATTTTTCCGCAGACTTGTGATCAAATTTTACTTGGGCAAAACCAAAACTCCATTGTGCCAAAAATACCAGAATTAGAATCTTTTTCATCTTTTTTAATTTTAGCAAAAATAGTTTAAAAGTTGCAAAGCCACAAAGTCTGAAAGTTACAAAGTTTCCTACCTTTGCGAAAAAGAACCCAATTATAATGCTCGCAACCGCTTTCAGTCGCTACATCAACAATTTCAGAGGGTTTTCGAGAGAAATTTGGATTCTTACCATTATAACCTTTATCAATCGCGCAGGAACAATGGTCCTCCCCTTTTTGTCAAAATACTTAAAGGAGGATTTGCAGTTTTCCTACGGTGAAGTGGGTTGGATTATGGTCGCTTTTGGGTTTGGTTCGATGTTGGGTTCTTGGCTAGGGGGAAAACTGTCCGATAAAATAGGGTTTTATAAGGTGATGGTTTTTAGCTTGTTTAGCAGTGGGATTTTCTTTTTTGTTCTCCAATATATAACCAGTTTTTGGGGATTGTGTCTGGGAATGTTCAGTATCATGACCCTAGCCGATATGTTCCGACCAGCGATGTTTGTTTCTCTTGGAGCATATGCCAAGCCCGAGAACAGGACGCGTTCTTTAACTTTAGTTCGATTGGCTGTCAATCTTGGTTTTGCCGCCGGACCCGCCCTCGGTGGATTGATTATTATGGGAATTGGTTATAAAGGCCTGTTTTGGGTCGACGGGACTTCTTGCATTGTCGCGATTTTGATTTTTGCCCTGCTGGTCAAGGAGAAGAAAAGGACGTCACATCAGGATCCGCATGCCACAATATTGCAAGCCCGATCCGTATTTAGGGATAAAATATTCTGGGTTTTCCTGTTCGTGAGTTTTGTCACGGCGATGATTTTTTTCCAACTCTTTACGGCTTTGCCATTATATCACAGCGAGAAATTTGGGATGAGCGAGTTTCAAACCGGTTTATTGATGACCTTGAACGGCTTGCTGATTTTTGCACTTGAAATGCCGATTGTCAGCTATTTTGAAAGGAAAAAAGTGCAGAAACTTAAAATTATTCTATGGGGATCCTTACTTATGGGAAGCAGTTTTTATCTTTTGCTAATTAATGTATGGGCCGGTATGCTGGTGATCAGTATGATCTTTATCTCGATTGGCGAAATTTTCGCTTTCCCTTTTTCGAATACTTTTGCCATGAGTAGGGCTACGCGAGGCCAGGAAGGACGCTACATGGCTTTGTATACGATGAGTTTCAGTCTGGCGCATATCGTAAGTTCAAAAGTGGGGCTTGAGATTATCGGGCGATTAGGCTATCAAACCAATTGGTTTGTGATGGGGACTTTTGGACTGGCTGCCGCTGGTTGTTGCATCTGGATACAAAAACTGCTGAAACTAGAGAATAAACGCGCCTAAACTGTGGTTCTGCGTAACCCCCACTCTAATGCATCTACTAATTCACCAACAAAAATACCTGATTAACAATACTTTAAATTTTATAACTACAAAAATAGTTATAAAACTGCAATTATAGTTGTACAACTAAAAAGATAGTTGTAAGTTTGAATTGCGTTAAGGATAGCAGGCGATATCCTCGTAGTGAAACGAAGAGATAAAGCCGAATAGCCTGACCCGTAGGGAAACGCCCAAATAAAAACTTGAGCCATGCAAAAACTGACCAACAAAGAAGAGGAGATCATGCACATTTTATGGAAGCTAAAAAAAGCTTTCGTAAAGGAAGTTATGGAAGAGATTGAAACTGATCCTCCACATTATAACACACTATCGACCATTATTAGGAATCTGGAAGAAAAGGGGTACGTATCCTACAATGCCTACGGGAAAACGCATCAATACTTCCCTATTGTGACTATTGAGGAGTACAGGAAAAAATTCATGAATACCGCTATTGACAATTATTTTAATAGCTCCTATAAAAACATGGTTTCCTTTTTTGCCAAGGAGGAAAAAATTTCGGCAGCCGAGTTGCGTGAAATTCTGCAAATGATTGAAAACAAAAAATAAGGGTATGGAAACGCTATTTATTTACCTCATCAAATCCAGCGGATTGCTTGCCGTCTTTTTTCTTGGCTATCATATTATGTTGCGCAAGGAAACTTTTTTTACCGCTAATCGTTGGTTTTTATTGGCTGGATTAATCACATCTGTGGTATTGCCACTGGTAGTTTTTACCAAGATAATTTGGGTTGAACCGGTCGTTTCAAATACTGATTGGACAAACATTCCAGTATCGAATTATGTCGAGGGAAAATCATTACAAGATTATTTGCCGCTACTTTCCTTTTTGGCTTACGGAATCGGTCTACTGTTGTTGCTAGCCAAATTTGCCTATGATTTTTATAGTTTACGAACTGTGTTGAAAGGTAAATTGATTGAGCAGCAAGCCGATTTTAAATTTATTGACATTAAAGATAATTTAGCCCCATTTTCCTATTTCAACACCATTGTTTACAATTCGGCTTTATATAGCCCCAGCGAATTAGAAAGCATATTGGAACATGAAAAAATACATAGCGAACAAAACCATACCGTTGACGTACTCATTTCGAGACTGTTTTGCATCGTTTTTTGGTTCAATCCATTCATTTGGCTGTACAAAAAAGCGATTTTGCAAAATCTGGAATTCATTGCCGATAGTGGAGCCCTAAAAAAGATATCAGACAAAAAAGCCTATCAAATCACGCTTTTAAAAATAACAACACAGGAAAATTGCGTTGCCATTACCAATCATTTTTATCAATCATTAATCAAAAAACGAATCGTCATGTTAAACAAAAATCAATCAAAAAAAAGGAATTCATGGAAGTACTTGTCAGTAATTCCCGCATTAGTAGCTTTTGTTTTATTGTTTCAAATTGAAGTAATAGCGCAGGAAAAAGTGAAAGAGTCAAAAACGGTGACCGTAATCAAAAAAAGTGCCGATGTGGAAAATGACCATGAATCAGCAAGAACGGCTGGAGACACCGTAAAGAAAACCATTGCTTTCCGTGTTACGAAAGAGGGAGATCATGATGAAGTTAAGACTATCTATATCAACGGTGAAAAAGCGAGTCAAGCCGAACTGGATGCGTTAGATGCAGATGTAATTAAAACTATGGATGTCAATAAAAATGGCGACAAGTCGACCATTAGAATAATCACAAAAAACACTAATGGTATTCCAGACGACACCGAAATTATCGTGAACGGCAAAAAAATGAGCAAAGAAGAGTTAGATGAATTGGATCCAAATGACATTGAAACTATGAATGTAAGCAAATCGGCTTCAGGGAATTCTAGCCAAAATACAATCCGGATAGTGACCAAAACAAGAACTCATTCATCTAATACCAAAGATTTTCCGGCACCTCCAGCACCACCTGCACCTCCGAAATTTCCTGGCGGACCATTGCCTGCCGCACCAAATATGTCGAATTTACCGACTGCGCCTGCACCACCGGCAAACGTGAGGGACGAAAAAGCAATGGCTCAGTTTGAGATAAAAATGAAGGAATTCGAAAAAAAGATGGAGTCATTCGAGCCCGACATGACCGCTTACGGGAAAAAAATCGAGGAAATAATGGCCAAACGAGAGGCCATATTTGAAAAAGAAATGAAAAAATATGAAAAAGCGATGGAAAAATACAGAGAGGCAATAGAAAAGAACAACTAGCTTTGTACCATTATTCAACAAAAAAGACGGTCTTCAGGAAGACCGTCTTTTTTTATACCTTTGTCCAAAATAAAACCCTTATGTTCAAAATTTTAGCTCAAATCAACAAGCTTGTTTTACCAAGCTTTACAAAACAAAGAATGGATTTGGCCAAAGCCAAAAAATGGCAAATGGCAATTATAGGATTTCGATATTATGTAACCACCAGGGCATTGCGTTAATACGTCATTGCAGCAAAAACATCATATCCCTTTATTTTTTCCCTTCCATTGAGGAAACTGAGCTCCATCAAGAAATTAAGCTGAACGATTTCGCCGCCTAATTGCTCGACCAATTCGCATACCGCTTTGGCCGTACCTCCAGTGGCGAGCACGTCGTCATGTATAAGCACCCTGTCGCCTTTGCGGATGGCATCAATATGGATTTCCAAGGAATCCGTTCCGTATTCGAGTTCATAGGAAGCCGAAATGGTGTCGTAAGGCAGCTTATTGGGTTTTCTGACGGGAACGAAACCTACATTCAGTTCCTGTGCGATCAGCATCCCGAAGAAAAAACCACGGCTCTCCACCCCGATTACCTTGTCTATTTTTTTACCTTTTAGCGAGGAAACCAAAATATCCAGGCATTCCTTTCTGGCTTTGGGGTCTATTAACAAGGGCGTAATGTCTTTAAATAAAATTCCTTCTTTTGGAAATCCCTGAATATCACGTATATAATTTGCTAAAGGCATTTTTTTTGCTTTTTATGTTAAATTAGACTTGCAATTTACACATTTATCCTTATATTTGCACCCGCAAACACGTTCACAGAACGTTTATGAAAATAAATGTTTGCAGAACAATAAGGCCTTGTGGCGCAACTGAATAGCGCACTTGATTACGGCTCAAGAGGTTACTGGTTTGAATCCAGTCAAGGTCACAAAAATCCCTAAACATTATCAAAATGTTTAGGGATTTTGCTTTTATAACCTTTTTACAATGTAGCCATATCAATCACAAAACGATAACGAACATCGCCCTTTGTCATTCGGTCATAAGCG
>Ga0209002_10000610_pt1 | contig 29029 bp, 20 predicted proteins | sample Rifsed16ft2_FD_184010 | JGI IMG/M metagenome (GOLD analysis project Ga0209002, IMG submission 184010) | Soil microbial communities from Rifle, Colorado, USA - sediment 16ft 2 (version 2) | ecosystem: Environmental > Terrestrial > Deep subsurface > Rock core/Sediment | place: Rifle, Colorado... | reverse complement strand
CCAGGCGGGGGCCGTGTCGAACGCCAAGATCCCTACTTCGCTCCGGCGATCCAGGAGCTCCACCACGAGCTGCGCCGCCTCCTTGGCCAACTCGAGCTTCGTGAATCGGCCGGCGCCGGTATCCATGCTCCCCGACCGATCGATGACGAGGACCACCGCCAAGGACGGAACCTCGATGCGCTGTCGGGCCTCCATGGTCACGGGGAGCGCCTCTTCCACGGGGGTGTAGTAGTAGCCCCCGAGGCCGAAACTCTCCTCGCCCCCGAGCATGATGAGGCCGCCGCCATGGTCGCGCACGTACCCGCGAAGCAGCTCCATCTGGGCGCGGCTCAGCTGCAGGGCCGAGACGTCGCTCACGATCACCGTGTCGTACCGGAGGAGCGGGGTGAGCTCCCGGGGAATCTCCTGCGGCCCCACCAGATCCACGTCGATCCCCTGGTTCTGGAGAATCCTGAGGAGGTGCCGGGCCTGCTCCCGATCCTTCTCGGCGTAGAGGACGCGCGGGCGGCCGCGCACCGCCACCGCACCCAGCGCGCGGTTATTGACCCCGACCACGTCGCCGGGCGCCTCGACCGACGCCTGGTAGACGTGGAACCCGGTTTTCCGCAGGCTCTGCCGGTACGCAAAGACGTTCTTCCCCGGGACGAACCGGACCGTCTGGGCACCGAGCGACTCGCCGTTCCGCCACAGGGTGAGGCGGCCGGTGCCCTCGACGGCGCTCATCACCACGAGCCGGAGGATAAAGGACTCCCCCTCCTTGACCTCGCGCGGAAGCGTCATCCGCTCGAGCAGGACCTCGCCTTCCCGCCGAGCGCCAAGCGGCAGGACGTGGATCTCCACCCCCTCCTCCCGGGCCGCCATGACTTCCTCAAGAACCCTCCCGATGGTCTCGTGGCCGTCGGTGAGGAGGGCGATCCGGGGTCGCCCGTCCCGAGGCAGCGCGGTCAGCGCTGCCTGCAGGGCGCCAGACAGGGACGTGGCGTCTCGTCCGGACGGCGCCTCCGGACGTTTCGCGAAGCTCGCGTTTCGACTCGGCGGGATGTCGATCCGCGACCGGCCGGCGAAGGTGATGAGTCCCGCCGTGTCCCGCCTGCCCCGGGACTTGGCCGCCTCCTGCATGAATTCCCACCCCCGGAGTTGCTCGGTAAAGGGGATGCTGTCCGACCGATCCCAGACGAAGAGGACGTTGAGGCGATCGACGGCCCATGACCATGACGGATTCGCGAGCGCCCATCCGAGGCAGAGCAGGCCCACCCCTCTCCAGGCCATGAAGGCCGGCCCCCGCTCTCCCCGTCGATAAGCCAGAACGCACTCGAGTCCCAGCATCGACAGCGCCAGGACGAGCAGCAGGTGCCACAGGGCCCATGTGGCCGCAAAGGCCTCGGCCGCATCGCGGGCCTCCTGCGCCGGGAGTGAGGCCCGCGGCGTGAGATCCGACTCCGCCTCATCCATCACGTTCAGCGCGATCTGCCCGCGCCAGCTCCCCCCCCGTATCTCATAGACGCCGGCCCGGGCGAGCGTGGGCAGGTAGGCGCGACCATCGAGGATCGGGACCGGACGCTCCTCCCCCTCGACACTCCTCAGCGTGACTTGCTCGAGGGTCGGGTCCACGGTCACCCTGAGCGGGGTCCCCACTGCCCCCCCGAGCGCCACATCGTCAATGCGGGTCGGGTAGAGCCACCGCAGCGCATTCGAAACGAAGAGGGGGAACGCGGCCCGTAACGGCAAATCGGATTTCACCGGATCGAAACCCAGAAAGACCAGACGGTATCCCCCCTCGTGGATGGCCACCGCGAGCGGGGTGAGCGGTGACTCGAGCAGCGTATGGCTCCCGGCCATCGGACGCACTCTGAGCGCCGCCTCAATGACCACCTGGGAGAAATCCAGATAGCGCATCACGGGATGGGCGCGGTCCCAGTCCACGATGCGCGGCCCCCGCACCGCCCCCAGCACCTCGATCGGGACGTTGCCCGGGACCGATCGGACCAAGAGATACCGGCCCGGCGGAATGGAGCTGGGCGAGTAATTGTCGAGGACCACCACGTCATGGCCCGCCCGCGCCGCCGGGAACGCCTCGGGCTCCACCGCGGTCACCTCCAGATGCGGATCGGCCGTGAGCGCCTTCTCCAGAAAGAGATTTCCGTGACTCACCAGGAGGACCTTGAGTGTGCGCGGGGGTGGAATCACCGCCCAGACGCGATTATCCGCGTCGAGGTCGTCTTCGGCTTCGAGACGCCCCTCAATTACGCCGCCTCCCTGATGGAAGAGGGGGATCACGAGGCCCCGGCGGGTGCGGGCCGGCAGGGACACGTGCTCTGTATGAAGTAGCGTCCCCGCGCCCGTGAGGGTGAGTGGAAAGTTCATCGTCTCCGCCGCCGTGTTGACCATGGCGATGAAGAGCTCGTATCGCGAGGGGGCGTAGTAGCTCTGCCGGATCCGAAAGGCAGTGATCCCGACGTTCCGGCTCCGCGTCCCCACCCGGTGGCTGACGACAACCTGAGACTCCTGCGGGGTCCAGGGGAGACGGGCATAGGCGCCATCGGTGAAGAGGTGCACCTCGACCGGCGCACCCCGGACGATCGTGTCGAGCAGCGCGAGGGCCTCGGCAGGCGTTCCCCGCCCGTCCTGCGGCGTCAGACGCGCGAGCGCCGTGCGCACCCGTTCCTTGTCCGCCGTAAAGGGCTGATGCACCACCGGCCGCACGCCCGCCTCCATCACGAGCGCCTCCCGCCCGGGCTGCAGGCCATCGAGGACGGCCAAGGCCTCGGCAATGGCGACGTGAAATCGCGACGGATACGCATCCGTCGCCTGCATGCTGGCCGACGTGTCCAGGACGAACGCCACCCGCTGGACGCCCCGCTGCGACCAGGTCAGTTCCGGCCGGGCCAGCGCGAGACCGGCACAGAGGAGGAAGAGGATCTGCAGCAGCAAGAGGAGATCGACGGGAAGCCGGCGCAGAAAAGCCCAGGACGGCCGCGGAGGAGCGCCGGATTCCCAGAGGAGGAGGCTCGACACCAGATATTTTTGCCGCGGCTGCCGCGCACTCCGGAGCAAGAGGAGCAGGGGGATGGTGAGGAGCGTGAGGAGGGCCACCGGATTGGCAAAGGTCATCCGAGAATACCCCCCGCGCGGAGATGACGCAGGATCAGATCCTCCAGCGGCACGGTGGTGCTCAACCGGAGATAATCGATGCCGCGTCGGCGGCAGAACCCTTCCACGCGGTCGAAGAAGGCCCGGAGGTTCCGCCGGTAGGCGCCGAGCGCGGATGCGCCGGGAATCTCGCGGACTGCTCCGGTCTCCGCATCCTGGAGGATCACGGCACCGCCGATCGGAGGGTCGAGCTCCTCCGGGGTGACAAGATGCAGGAGGACCGGGTCGCACCGCCGACCCCACAGGAGATCCAGCCCCTCCTCGAATCCCTCCGGACTCAAGAAGTCGCTCATCACCATGACGAGATCCGCCGTCCGGATCCGCGCCAGGTGGGCGCGCACCGCCGCCGCAAAGCAGGTGTCGCCCCGACACGACAGCCCGCCTAAGAAGTCGAGGACGGGGAAGATCCGATTTCGCCCGCGGACCGGCCCGACGCTCTGCGCGATCCCCCCGTTGAAGAGGGCGATACTCACCCGCTCGTGGCTGCTGAGGGCGATGTAGGCCAGCGCCGCTGCTGCGCGGACGGCGTAGTCGAACTTCGCCGGGACGCCGACACCCATGGAGGCACTTCCATCGAGGAGCAGGTGCAGGGAGAGATCCTCCTCCTCGACGAAGAGCTTGAGGACCAGCCGCTCGAGCCGACGATAGACATTCCAGTCGAGATAGCGGATATCATCCCCGGAGACGTACGCACGGAAATCCCGGAACTCGACCCCGACCCCCCGGCGCGGCCCCCGCCGCTCCCCGCGCACCTTCCCTCCCAGGACGCGCCGGGCCGTGAGGCTGAGATGTTCGAGCCGCTGCAAGAAGGCGGGATCGTAGAGGGCTCCCCTCATCGGACGGGCTCTCCCTTCCCCGTGCTCAGCGAGTCGAAGTACGTCTTGACCTGCTCGCGGTAATCGGGCGGGATCCGATCGCGGCTCAACGCTTCTTCCATCATCTGGCGATACCGCGTCAGGATGTCGGCGCGAGGAAGGGTTGCCTTCCCCCCTTGACCCGCCCCCAACAGGTTCGTGTTATACACCTGGGACGCCCCCGCCCCCGCCTCACCCTGCAGGCCGATGGTACGGGGCGTCGTCTCGATGCGGGGAGTCGGCTCGCCCCGAAGCCCCTCGGACTTCCCCCGCCCGGCGAAGGTGCCGAACGCATCGTCGCGTCCGCGCTCCTCCTCGGCCGCCTCTTCGCCGCCCGGCGCGCCCTGCGCAGCGCGGGGGCCGCGCCCCGTCTCCGGAAGCACCTGGGACCCCTTCAGCCGGGCCTCGTCCTGCTTCCGCAGGCCTTCCAGGGCGCGCTCCAGCGCCTCCCGGCCCGCCTCGCCCGTCGCATCCATGAGCTCCTCCGACCCCGGAGAGCCGGCGAGCCCAGGCAGACCCCCCTTCTTCCCCAGCCGCCGCACCTCGTCGAGCAGCCGACGCATCTCGTCGGGGGTGAGTTTCCTCGTTCCGCCCTCGCTCAGCTCCTGCATCTTCTGGACGACGATCTGGTAAGGGCTCCGCAGGTCCTCCCCTTTGAGATCGGGAATCGCCTGCGGCCGACCGAGAAATCGCATGCGCTCATCCCCACCGACCACGAAGCTCGAGAAGTCCGGACGGTCCTTCGCCAACGGACTATCCTGGAAGACCGCGTCCATCTCCCGGGCGAGACGAGAGGATGGCGCTCTGCCCGCCTGCCATCGGCGATCACGAAACTCGGGGACCTCCAGGGTCGCCGGCTGCGCCGTCTCGTCGTCGGCCTTCGGGGCGGCGCCCTCTTCCCGTGTCCGTGCATCTCGCGTCGCGTGCTCGAGCAGGCCCACGCCGTGCACCCGCAGGGGCGGAGCCGTCCAGAGCAGCAACGCCATCGCGGCTGTCGGGATCAGGCCCCACCCTTCGCGGGGGAGCCGCATGGGAAGGACATCCGTGCCGGTGAAGCGGGGGAGTGTCCGCAGCGCATCCGCGTACAGCGCGCATGCGAAGGGGGATCGGTCTCCTCGCTCGGCGCATTCCACGGCGGTGGAGAGACGCGTGTTGAGGTGCAATCGCTCCTCGACCAGGCGGGCGAGGTCGCGAAGCGGGACCGGCTGCACGAGTCCGTAGCAGAGCCCGCCGCCGGCTCCGACGAGGAGCAACCCGACGAGCCACAGCGCCGTCGGTTCGGGCAAGGCGGACCGGGCCACGAGCAGCGGAAGAGCCGCGAGGAGACTACACAGCAGGCCGCGGGTGCCCCAGGTGATCCCCCGGTGCCATCGGACCCTCCGGGCGAGGGAGGCGATCCGGACCTGAATGGCTCGGACTGACTCCACACACACCTCCGGGCACGGCATCAGTCAACGGCCTCAGGCGACATCCGACGGCAGACTTCGCGAATCGTTCCACCACCCACAACCAGGTCCGGTTTCTCCCGATCATACACAACCACCGCCTGGCCTGGGGTGATGGCGCGCACCGGCCGACTGAAATGAACGCGCACCCGTCCATCCGCCAGCGGCGTGATCGTCGCCTCCTGCGCAGGATGCCGGTACCGGACCGTCGCCAGCACCGGCTGGCGCTCGGTGAGCCGCTCAGCGGCGATCAGGTTCACCCGATCCGCAATCAACGTATCGGCCAATAACTCCTCCTCCGAACCCACCACGACTTCGTTTGCCACCGGATTCACGGCGACCACATAATGCGGCCCGCGTCCGCCGATCCCGAGCCCCCGGCGCTGCCCGATGGTGAAGAGCGGAACGCCCTCGTGCGTGCCGAGCACCCGACCGCTCCGATCCCGAACGAGACCGGGGCGGAGCGCGTCGGGGCACCGATCCCGGAGCAGCCCACGGTAGTCGCCGGTGGGGAGGAAGCACAGCTCTTGACTGTCCGGCTTCCTCGCCACGCGCAGCCCGCGCCGCTCGGCCCACGCCCGGACCTCGCTCTTCCGCATGGCCCCCAACGGGAAACGGATGTGGGCGAGCTGCCCTTGGGTCAGCCCGTACAGGAAATAGCTCTGATCCTTCTCGGCATCGACCCCCCGCTTGAGGAGGACCCGGCCCGTCGTCGGATCGACGGCAGTTCGCGCGTAATGGCCCGTGGCGAGGAACGCGGCCCCCCACGCGAGGGCGCGGCGAAGGAGCGAGCCGAATTTGATGGCGGTGTTGCAGACGGCGCAGGGAAGCGGGGTCCGCCCGTTGGCATACTCGCGGAGGAACGGCGTGACGACCTGCGCGTCGAATTCCTGTTCGACGTTGAGCAGGTAATGCGGGACCCCGAGGTGGGCGGCCACCAGGCGCGCATCCTCGTAGGCTTCGGGTGTGCAGCAGCTATGGGGGAGATGGGGGACGGGGGACTCGGTCACGGAACCCCAGACCTTGAGGGTCACCCCGATGACGTCGAATCCTTCCTCTTGCAGGAGGGCGGCGGCGACGGCGCTGTCCACCCCGCCGCTCATCGCCACGACCGCCCGCGCACCCATGGTGACCCCCTTCGCGCTCCCGCGGCGGGGGAGGGCTACGTCGTCCCCGCGGCGTCGCCACCGGGCGGAGGCGTTGACTCGTCCAAGGCCCCCATATCACAGGTCCCGTTGAGCGCAGCGCCCTCCGTCACCACGAGACACGGGGTGCTGATCTTTCCGATTACCCTGCTCGAGGCCAAGAGCTCCACGCGCTTCTTGGCCCGGATCGTCCCCTCGATCCTGCCGTTGGAAATAAGGCTTCCCACATCCACGTTCGCCCGGAGGACCCCGCCCTCTCCCACGATGAGCAACTCGTCTCCGACCACCTCGCCCTCAAGCTGGCCGTCGATCCGCACGGTCCCTTGAAAGGAGAGAACGCCCTTGAACTCGGTCCCCTCGCCGAGGAAGGCCTTGATCTCGCCGATCTCTCGTGCATCCTTCTCGCGTCGCATCGCACCCACGTCTCCGCGGAATGGCTCTCAGTGGCCTCCAGATGCCGACTCGGTCCGTTGACGCTATCACGAAACATCGCCTCTGTCAAACGGCGGCCGCCGTTGATCCCCCGCAGCCCTCTCTGGTATGGTAGGGATCGAGGAGGAACGGATGCCGGCGGGGAAGCAGGCGTTCATTGTTGTCCTGTGCGCGCTGACAGTCTCCGGCGCCGAGGGGACTCACCTCTCGTTTCCCCCCGATCTCCTCACGGGCGAGGACCGGCAATCGCTGAAGGAGGTGGTGGAGGACTCCACCCTCCATCGCCAGTTCGGTGGTCTCCGCGTGCCGGGCCGACGGGCGGTCTTCCAGCATCTCATGAGCCACCCGGACTTTGCCGCGCGCCTGGCGCGGGAGGCGGGGATCCTGAAATACACCGTCACGCGCCAGGGGCCGGCGCAGTATTGGGCGGACGACAACAAGGGACTCGCCGGCCGCCTCGAGTTGCTCCGGATCGTGGGCGGAGACCTGGTCCTGTATGCCGAGGGGACATACCGGAAAGGGCTCCTCCGCATCCCCGGCCGCTTCGCCCTCGTGATACGCTCGTCCGAGGGGAGGGACCAGGAATCTTTCTATGTGGATAACACCCTTTTCGCCTACGTCCGGGTGGACGCGGCGCTGCTCGACCCCCTTGCCCGCCTCTTCCGCCCCCTCGTGGACCGCATCATGCAGAAGCGGGTCAACTGGTTCTTCGGGAAGGTGAGCCGGCTCATGGCCCTTCTCACCGCGGACCCCGAGGCGGTCCTGAACCGCCTGCCTCCAGAGGACTGGCGGGACGAGGTGATGCGGCTCCGCCTGCTCCTCAGGGATCGAGAAGCAATTGACCGCTCCGTGATGGAGCGCGACGCTTCTCATTGCCCGGCCGCCGTCGATCGACCGAGCGATATTCGCTTGCCATTGGTGGCCGGTGCGCTTTCTTAGGGTCACCGTTGTAGCAAAGGACCGAGAGAGCCAACGATGTTTCGACGCGCGCTGGCACAACGGGCGAAGGACGGGAACCCGATCCGGGTCGGCCTCGTCGGGGCCGGACGGATGGGGACCGGGGTCGTTAACCAGATCGGTATCATGGCCGGCATGGAGGTGCTGGCCATCGCCGATCTCGTGGTCGAACGGGCGGTCCAGGCTTTTCTCGAATCCGGTGTCCCGGCGGCGCGGGTGATCGAGGCCGAGGCCGAAGGGGATGCGGCCGACGCCCTCCGGCAGGGGAAGCGCGTCGTGACGACCGACGCCGCCGTGATCCCCCGCCTCCCCCTCGATGTCCTCGTCGAGGCGACCGGCGTCCCGGACGTCGGCGCCTCAGTCGCCTACGACGCGATCCTCCACCGCAAGCACACCGTCATGTTGAATGTGGAGACCGATGTCGTCGTCGGGCCCATCCTCAAACGGCTCGCCGACGCCGCAGGGGTGGTGTACACCCTCGCCGCCGGCGATCAACCGGGCGCCATCTGTGAGTTGGCCGAGTGGGCGACCGGACTGGGACTCCGCATCGTGACCGCCGGCCGGGGAACCCTGATGCACCCAGAGGAGCGGTACGTCACCCCCGACGACAATCGCGCAAAGGCCGAGGCGCTCGGCCTGAATCCGCAGATGTACAACTCATTCCGGGACGGCACCAAAGCCCAGACCGAGATGTGCGCCGTGGCGAATGCCCTGCGCCTCGTCCCCGACGTGCGCGGGATGCACGAGCCGGTGGCGGCTGTGGAGGGATTGAGCCGCACCTTTCGGCTCACGAGGCAGGGGGGGATTCTGGGGCGCGAGGGGGTGGTCGATCTCGCCAACGGTACCGAGCTCGACGGCCGCCTCCAATCGCACGGCCGGGTCTTCCCCGGCGTCTTTCTCGTCGTGACGTCGGATCATCCGAAAGTGCTCCAGGACCTCGCCTACGTGAACGATCCGACCTTCCTTCTCCCCCCGGACATCCGGTCCGGACCGAACTTCACCCTCTTCCGGCCGTTTCACTGGTGCAGCGTGGAGACGCCGAACTCGGTGGCGCAAGCGGTCCTCAGGGGAGAACCGACCGGTGCGCCGGAGGGCGCCCCGGTCGCCGGACTCATCACCTGTGCCAAGCGGGACCTCAGGGCCGGGGAGGTACTCGACGGGGGCGGAGGGTACACGGTCTACGCCCTCATCGAAAGGGCGGAGATCATCGGGGCCGAGGGGCTGGTGCCCTTCGGCTTTGCCTACGGCGCGCGCCTCGAGGAGCCGGTGAAGAAGGGAGGGGCGATCGCCTGGAGCCAGGTCGAGGTTCCCCAGGACTCCTTCCTCCTGAAACTCTACCGGCTGCAGGAGGCCGCCTTTCGCTGAACCGACAGACTCTACAGCGGACAGCCCACGCGCGAACCGAGAGCGTAGCGTCCTACGGGACAAATTCCTGAAAGGAGGCGGCCCTGGCAACGGCCGCCGATCGGCGCGAAGGGCCCCGGCTTCGTCTCCGAGCCGAGACCGGTTACTTGCCGAAGATCCCCTTGAGCTTTTCCCCGATCCCGCCGGCGGCGCCCGCAGCCCCCTCGGCCTCCTTCTTGGCCTTCTCGGCGAGGCCCTTGAGGTCGACGTTGGCCACGGCCTTCGCAGCCTGACGATTCACTTCCTCCAGCACTCTTTCCAACACGTCCGCGAGCGAAGCTCCCTGACCCCCTTTGCCGATGTCCTTCAATTCGATGTCGGGAAGCGCCAGGGTGAGCGGCTCGCCCTTCAGCGGGATGGCGCTCACATTGAGCTTGGCCTTCTCAATGCGGAGCCGGTCGATGGTGACCGCCTTGCCGCCCTTCTGCGCCCCCGGGCTCGGGGCCGGACCGGCAGCCCCGCCCCCGGTGTACGCGTCCACGTTCTTCTGCAGGACCGCCAGATTGCTGCCGCCGGGACCCGGCTCGTACGTGACCTCGGGAGCGGTGATGACGATCTCCCGGATGGAAACCCGGTCCGAGAGCAGCGATCGCACGTCGAGCGACATCCGCATGGCGCCGAGCTTGAACGCGCTCGGCGTCTTAAAGCCCTGGGGGTTTCCGACGACGAGGTTTGACAGTGATGCGTTTCCCGAGAAGGGCGAGACGTTGACCGACCCGAGCGTGATCTCGCTCTTGGTCGCCTGGGGGCCGTAGGTCTCGACGGCCGAGCGGATCACGCGGTTGAGCGACATATAGAGCACTCCGAGTCCGCCCACCAGTAGCACGACGACCCCGATGGCGATATACGAGAGTCTCTTCCCCACCTTCTGTCTCCTTCTGTATTGAAGTTGGATTCGGTTTGACAAACCCCTCGGCTGGCTATAGAGGCAGAAGGGCCATCGCCTGATGCAGGCGGCTCACCCGACGGTCGAGGGGAACACGGGCTGCCTTCACGGGGCATAGGGGGAGTAAAACCCGGAACTCCTCGCCGCCGCGGCCGGCAGGTACAGCTCCGTGAGATAATCCTTCACCATGCGGTCGCTGTTGAACCGCCAGCCGAGCGTCTTGATGGCGTGCTTCATCCGGCAAACCCAGCGGACGGGAACCCCGTGCTCGTTCCGATCGTAGAATTCCGGGACCACCTGCCCTTCCAACACGCGGTACAAGGCCTCGGCATCGTACGGCCGCTGCACCGCCGGGTCGGCGTGCTCGCGCCCGTCGCCGATGATGAACCCGTTGAGCCCATCGGCCGCCTCCGCCCACCAGCCGTCGAGGATGGAGCAATTCAGCCCGCCGTTGAGCAGGACCTTCTGCCCGCTCGTGCCGCACGCCTCCCGGGGACGTTCGGGGGTATTGAGCCAGAGATCCACCCCCTGCACCAGGTGGCGCGCCACCGAAAAATCATAGTCCTCGATAAACACGATGCGCGCCCGGAACCGCGGGTCCCGCATGACGCCAAAGATCTCCTGGATGAGACGCTTGCCGTGCTCGTCCAGGGGATGGGCCTTGCCGGCGAAGACGATCTGCGCGGGCCGCTCCGGATGATTGAGGAGCGCGTCCAGGCGGTCGAGATCGGACAGGATCAACGTCGCCCGCTTGTAGGCCGCGAAGCGACGGCTGAAGCCGATGGTGAGGACGCCGTCATCCAGCACATCGACCGCACCCTGTGCGGGACCGGCCCCCTGCAGGCGGGTGCGACGCAGGGCCATCCGCCGGCGGATGAACCGGATCAGGCGGTGCCGTAAGACCTGGTGTTCCTCCCAGAGTTCAGTGTCGCTCACCTTGTCGATGTCCTGCCAGAACTCGTAAAAACTCATGCGCGTCTCCCACCCCTTGCCGAGGTGCTTCACATACAGACGCGCCATGCTGGGCGCCAGCCACGACTTGACGTGAACACCGTTCGTGATGTGGCCGATGGGGACCTCGCTTTCCTCCCGGTCGGGCCAGGCGGCCCTCCACATGCGACGGGAGGTCTCCCCGTGCACGGCGCTCACCCCGTTGCGCCGCCGGGAGAGCTTCAGCGCCAGCACCGTCATGCAGAACGACTCGCCCGCGTTGCCGGGGTGGATGCGACCCAACCCGATGAACTCCTCGGGACCGATGCCGAGATCCGCCCGGAGCCAGCCGAGGTGGCCGAGGACCAGATCGGGCGTGAACTGGTCATGGCCGGCCGCCACCGGCGTATGGGTGGTGAAGACAGTCCGGCGCTTGACGCTCTCGAGGGCGGCGCGGTAGTCCTCTCGTTGCTCCTGCATCCGTATCCGCACCGCCTCCAGCGGTGCAAAGGCGCAGTGGCCCTCGTTCAGATGCAGGACCGCCGGATCGATCCCCATGGCCCGCAGCACGCGATACCCGCCGACGCCCAGCACGATCTCCTGGCGGATCCGCATGGCTTCGCCGCCACCGTAGAGAAATCGCGTGATCTCCCGGTCCCGCGGCGCATTCTGCTCGATGTCCGCATCGAGCAGGAACAACCGCGCGCGCCCCACCATGAGCTGCCAGACGCGGAGCTTGATATCATCCTCGCCGGCCCGTACGGTCACGATCAGGGGGTGTCCCTTGGGGTCCCGCACCTCCGTGAAGGGCATCGTGTCGATGCGGGAGCTGCCATGGCCTTCCCGCTGCCACCCGCCTTCATCGATCAACTGGGTGAAGTAGCCATGGCTGTAAAAGACGCCGACCCCGACGATCGGAATGTCCAGGTCCGAGGCGCTCTTGAGGTGGTCGCCGGCCAGGACCCCCAAGCCGCCGCAATACACGGGAATCGACTCGTGCAGGCCGAACTCCGCGCAGAAGTAGGCCACGGGTTGCCGCCACAGAATCCCCGCGTTCTTCCGACCGTAGCTCTGGGATGGGTGGAGATACTCGGCCAGCCGCCGGAACTGGAAATTGATGCGGCTCTCGATGGTCTTTCCCTCGACCCGGTAGGCGAGCTCCTCGTCGGTCAGCCGGCGAAGAAAGACGATGGGATTGTGATTCGAGCCGCGCCAGAGTTCGGTATCGATGTCGCGGAAGATCTCGACGACGTCGGGGTTCCACGTCCACCAGAGATTCTCCGCCAGCTCGCGCAGCCGCCGCCGCAGGACGACTATTTCGTTTTCACCCATCCAGGCTCTCCGGTCTCAATGCTCCGCCCCCGCCCCTCCATGATCCCGTGCGCCCCCTCCCGCTCATGCAAGGTCAGGGTCGAGGGCCGCAGTCCGACAGCGGGCATTGTATCCTTAGTCCACGGTTTTCGCCAAGGGGAACACAGGACCCGGGATCTTACGCGGTCGCGGGAGCGTGCTCGGAGCAATCGACCCGCAGATCCCGATCGGCCAGGGGCTCGCCCAGGAGTTGGCAATGATGCGGTGTCCTGGTACCCGGATGGACATCCGGGCGGAAGAACCGGCAAGTGGGGCACATGCGCGCGCTGGTGATGATCCCGGCGTGCTGCAGCCGTTCAATCAGGTGCATCAACAGCCGCATGGCCCGCACCGTGTCCTCGGGGGGCAATGGGCGGACGGCTTCCGCGATGACATCCGCCCAGTGGGACAGCGCGCCAGCCACCCGTGCGCCCCTCGGCGTCAACCGGAGAATGACGACGCGCCCATCCGTTCGCGACCCGACGCGGGTGAGGAGGCCCTTGGCTTCGAGGGTGCCGATGGCGTCGCTCGCGGTGGGCTGCGTCAATCCAAACTCCCTGGCGAGGGAGCTGACCCGGCAGGCCCGTTCCGGGTGATGTCGCAGATGCACCAGGAATTGGATCTGGATGGGGCTCAGACCGTGCGCCGTCGCCCGCTCCCACAGGAGGACGCGCAGGGCACGGGCCAGGCGGTCCAGCGCCGCGACGATCTTGCCCTCGACAGAGAGGTGCTGCGCCGGCAGATCAAAGACGGAGCCCCGTCGCCTCGCCACCCGCAGGGTCTTTCCCCCCACACTCGTCCTCCATTCCATTGGCCCGCCCTCCGCACGGGCGAGCGGGCCGGTGCCGGGCTCGGCACAGTCACTTAGGACTCCTAAATATTTTTCCCCGACCGGTTTGTCAAGGAGAAAAAGAGGGGGGAGGCCCAAGCCTAAAAGCCGATGCTCCCCTCGTAGCCGAACTCGATGCCGATGTTCGGCCCGCCGGGGAGCAGCGGCGCCGGCCACAGATGCAGATGCCTCGCCATCAGGACCACCGACGGCCCGGGCGGGCCCGGGGAGGAGGCGGAACGGCCCTGCACCTCTCCCACCACGGTGACGAGTCGCCCGGACCGCAGCGAATCCGTCTCGGCATCGCCCGGCTCCTGGCGGAGCAGGACCGTAAATGTGCCCCGCGGCGGCTGGTCCACCCGCGGCCGGTCGCGCAGTCCCAGCGGCCGCTCCAGGACGTCGATCTCCAGCCACGCTCCGCGGGGTCGCAGTACAAGGACCTCGCCGCCCAACAGGACGAGCGTGCCCGCATACCTCTCCGGAGCCTGCTGCAGAGCCGCGAACGGCACCGGCCGCGCCTGCTCGCGCAACGCCTGGGGAACCACGGACGCGCAGCCAGCCAGGATGGCTGTGGCAAGCGAGAAGATCCAGGCGAGGAGCTTATTCATTCCGCGAGACGTACCGTCGCCCTTCGACGCCCACCAGCGCGAGAACCGCGGCGGCCGCGGCGATGTTGAAGAGCATGAGGAGGACAGAGAATTGGTGCCACTGTTGAAACAGCAGACGGCGCGGATCGTCGCGAGGACCCGTCTCCATGACGCTGCCCATGGCGCGGCGGAGCTCCAGGAGCTTCGTCCCCACGATTTCGCGCGAGACGAGGGTGGACGCGGTCATCAAGATGAGAAGGATGACTTGAACCGCCCAGAGGCGCTGCCGTCCTGGGGGTCGGCCGAGCACCCGCACGAGGACCAGGAGAGGCCCGAGCACGTACGCCGACAAGTATAAGATGTTCAGCGCTCGGGCAACGAGGTCGCCGGCGAGTTGACGGCTCTCAATGGTGCCAAAGGCGGCGGGGGCCAGGACAAAACTCAAGAAGAGCATGGCCCCGAGCCAGATTCCCACCCCCGCAGCCACGAATACCGGTGAGATCCTGCCCACGCAGACCTCATATGCCGGTCAACATGACGATGACGGAAGAGGAAGTGTGTGCCGCCGGGCCGGCGCGGCAGCAGAATGGACGCGAGGCCGTCGAGGCGTCTAGCGACCGCAGATTTTCTCGATGAGACGCTCGAGGTCCTCCTCGGAGTAGAACTCCACTTCGATCCGACCCCGGCGGCCTTGGCGGACAATCCGGACCTTGGTGGCCAAGGCCCGCCGTAACTGTTCCTCCGCGGCGGCGAGCGCCGGGCCCTGCCGCCTCCTGGTCCGATCCGCCGGCGCAGCCTTCAGCCGCTTCACCAGAAGCTCCGTCGCCCGCACCGACAGGCTGCGCCGCAGGATCGCCTCTCGCGCCTTCAGGAGGAGATCCCGGCCCTCGAGGGCGAGGAGCGCCCGGCCGTGCCCGGCGGAGAGCCTCCCCCCGATGAGGTCCTCGCGGATCCGCGGGGGAAGCTTGAGGAGACGGAGCGTATTGGCGACGGAGGCCCGATCCTTCCCTACGCGGCTCGCGATCTCTTCCTGGGTCAGGTTGAATTCCTCGACGAGACGACGATAGACCTCCGCCTCCTCGACCGGATTCAGGTCCTCCCGCTGGAGGTTTTCGATCAACGCCACCTCCAGCATCTCCGCGTTAGACATCTCGCGGACCACCGCCGGAACTCTATCGAGGCCGGCCCGCTCCGCCGCGCGGACGCGCCGCTCTCCGGCTACCAGCTCATAGCCATCCGGTGTCTGCCGGACGATTACCGGGGAGAGGACGCCGCGGGTCCGGATGGACGCCGCCAGCTCGTCGAGCTTTGCGTCATCGAACCGCTTTCTCGGCTGAAACGGGCTTGGACGGATCTTGGCCAACGGGATCTCTAGGATCCCGGGCTCCTCCCTGCCGACGGGCAGCAGGGCTTCAAGACCCCGACCGAGCGCCTGTCGTCCCATCGATCACCTCCTTGGTGAGACTCAGATACGCCTCCGCGCCCGCCGAGCGAATATCGTATAGGATGATCGGCTTGCCGAAGCTCGGGGCTTCGCTCAGGCGGGTGCTCCTCGGGATGATGGTCCGGAAGACTCTTCCGGAGATGTTCCTGCGCACGTCCTCCACCACCTGCCGGTTCAGACTCAGGCGGCTGTCGTACATCGTGAAGAGGACGCCTTCGATCTCGAGTCCGGGGTTGAACCCTCGCCGCACGAGGCGCAGGGTCGTCAGCAAATGGCTCAACCCCTCAAGGGCGTAATACTCACACTGCAGGGGAATGAGGACGGAGTGGGCCGCGGTGAGGGCGTTCAGCGTCAGGAGACCGAGGGAGGGAGGACAGTCGACCAGGATGTACGTGTACTCATCCAGGAGTCCGTTCAACGCTTTTTTGAGCCGTTGTTCCCGGCCGACTTCGTTGGCCAGCTCGACCTCTGCCCCCAGGAGGGCCGGGCTCGAGGGGAGGATGTACAGGCCTGGAAGGGGGCCGGTGCAGAGGGCTTCCGAGGCCTTCGCCTCCCCCATCAAAACCTCGTAAACATATGGGCCGGGTCGGTCGCGGGAAATCCCGAATCCGGAGGTCGCGTTTCCCTGGGGGTCCATGTCCACCAGGAGGGTGCGTTTTTCAGCCGCGGCGAGACAGGCAGCAAGATTGACTGCGGTTGTGGTCTTCCCCACTCCCCCCTTCTGATTGGTGACCGCGATCACCCGCGCCACCCGCACCTCCCCTTGAGAATCGCTGAGAAGATATCACGCCGCCACCGCCAACGGAAAGGAAAATGTTTCACGTGAAACGTTCGGGGGCGACCCCGCCCTTTGTTTCACGTGAAACATCCCCGGTCTTTGCGATAATCAGCAGATAGCGGTCCCCGCCGGTGTTGAGGACTTTCTCGATCCGGAGATCGGGTCGCCTGAGGGTCTCGGCCTCCCTCGGCCATCCGGACCCCACGGGCAGAATAATGCGCCCCTCCCTTTTCACAAACGGGCTGCACAAGGTCACGGCTTCGGGGAGCCGCGCCACGGCCCGGGCGGTGACGATGTCGTAGGCCTCCCGGTGGGCCGGATCTTGGCCGAGAAGCTCGGCCCTCGTCTGGAGGACCGAGAGGGCCCTGAGTTGGAGCAGGCGACAGACCTGCTTCAGGAAGGAGACCTTTCTTCTCGTGGACTCAACAAGGGTGATCCTGAGGTCGGGGACGGCTATCTTGAGAGGGATCCCGGGAAAGCCCGCGCCGCTGCCGATGTCCATGAGTCGCAGGCCTGGACGGACCGTAAATGCCTTGAGAACTGTCAGGGACTCCAGGATCCCATGCCGGACCAGCGCGTCGTCGGTGCGAAAGCCTACGAGATTCGTCTTCTGATTCCAGCGCTTGAGCTCGCTCAGATACGTGATGACGTGGTCGATCTGGGCCTCCGTGAAGGTCAAACCCAGCTTGGCGATCCCGCGGGTGAGGTGCTTCCGTTGCGTCGCATCCACCTACCACACCCCCCTGCTCCTCTCTGGGCGCCGCGGTTCCCCTGTTACTTTCCGATGCAAAAGTCCTGGAAAATTCGGTCGAGCACCTCCTCCGTCACCGATTCGCCCACGATCTCGCTTAGCGCGTCTAGCGCTGCCCGCAGGTCCAGGGCGATGAGATCAGGAGAGAGGCCCTGTCCCAGCCCCTCACGGGCGACCCTCAGCTCCTTTTCGGCGCGCTGGAGCCCCTCGTGATGTCGCGGGCGAACCATGAGGGTCGCCTCGCCTTCCAGATCCGCGGCCAATCGCTGCCCGATCTCCCCTCGGACCTCCTCCACCCCCTGTCCGCTCAGCGCCGAGGTGAAGAGCGGTACCGTCCCCAATCGGCCCCGGTAGGCCTGCGGCGGCAGCGCAGGTGGGAGGTCCGCCTTGTTCACAACGAGCACCCTGGGGTCCCTCGTTTCCGACCACACCTCCCGATCCAGCGGTGCGATTCCCTCGCTCCCGTCCATCACGACGATCGTGAGATCTGCCGCCGCGAGCGCTGCGCGTGTCCGGCGCAGCCCTTCTTGCTCGACCGGGCCTTCCGCCCCCTCCCTGAGCCCTGCCGTATCAATGAGCCTGACGTGTACTCCGCCGATCTCGAAGGCTTCCTCCACGGTGTCGCGCGTCGTTCCGGGCACTGGCGAGACGATGGCGCGCTCCCGCCCCAGGAGGGCATTCAAGAGGCTCGACTTCCCCACGTTCGGCCGGCCCGCGATGACGACGGTGGCTCCCTCCCGGAGCAGCCGTCCGTCCCTGGCCTTCTGCATCAGGGCTCGTATCCGCTCTTCGGCGCCGTACATCCGCTTCTCGAGTTCCCCCACTTCCGGGAAGGCATGGCCGTCCTCCGGAAAGTCGACCGAGGCCTCGAGCGTCGCCAAGAGGGCGATGAGTTCCGCTCGCAGCTCACGGACCCGATCCGAGAGTCCCCCTCGCAGTTGCCGCACGGCCGCCTTGAGCCCCGCTTCGGTCTTTGCTTGGACGATATCGAGCACCGCCTCGGCCTGGGTGAGGTCGAGACGGCCGTTGAGAAAGGCCCTCCGGGTAAATTCCCCCGGCAGCGCGGGCCGCGCCCCATGACGGAAGATCAGTGCAAGGAGCGCCTGCACGGCGACGCGCCCCCCATGCCCGTGGAGCTCGACCACATCCTCGCCGGTGTAGGAGCGTGGAGCGCGCATCAGCATCAGGAGGACCTCGTCGACCACGCCCCCCGTGTCCGGGTCCCCCACCGTGCCGTGGTGGATGCTGTGGCTCGCGAACTGGCGCGGGTCGGCACCCGAAGAGGGGCGAAAGGCGCGTGCGGCGATCTCCAGGGCCTCCGCACCGCTCAGGCGGACGATTCCGATTCCCCCTTCCCCTGGGGGCGTCGCAATGGCCGCAATCGTATCCTGGAAGGGATCCCGCGGTCGGCTGCCGCTCACCCGCCCTCCTTCGCCGCCCCAAGGGAGAGACCGAGTCCGCGATTCATCTGGTACTGGTGCCCGATTTGGAGGACGTTGTTGACCAGCCAGTAGAGCACCAGCCCGGACGGCATACCCCAAAAGATGAACGTGAACATGACCGGCATGAGGTAGAGCATCATTTGGGCCTGTCGCGGATCCCCGGCCGTGGGGCTCATCTTTTGCTGCACGAACATGCTGATCCCCATGATGAGGGGAAGACCCCGGAAAGCGAACGCCGCGCCGAGGTACGGAATCGCAAACGGCACGACGAAGAAGGTGTCGGGGGCCGAGAGGTCGGTGATCCACAGGGCGAACGGGGCGCGCCAGAGCTCCACAGAACTCCCCAACGCGTTGTAGAGCGCGATGAAGATCGGAATCTGAATGACCATGGGGAGGCAGCCGCCGAAGGGGTTGACGCCATGGCGCTTATACAGCTCCATCATCTCTTGGTTCATCTTTTGCTTATTGCCCTTGTGTCGCTCCTTGAGGGCCTCCAGCTTGGGCTGGATCGCCTGCATGGCCTGCATCGACTTGTAGCTCTTTTGCGTCAGCGGGTAGAAGCCGATCTTCTGCAGGATGGTGATGATGATAATGGCCACGCCGTAGTTGCCCGTGGCGTCGTGCAGCCGTGTGAGCAACCAGAGGGCGGGCTGTGCCAGGAACCAGAACCAGCCGAGGTCCACGAGCCCCTGAAGATCGTGCCCCGCATCCCCGAGCCTCCCGATCTCCTTGGGCCCCGCGTAGAGTTTCAGCGGCACGTGTATCTCGCCCCCCGGCGGGATGGTGAGCGCCGGGTAGCGGAGTCCGACGACGAGCCGCTCGGGGGCCTCCTTGCGGACGAGACTCGACGGGGCCGGCTCTACCGGAATCAGGGCGGCCGCGAAATAGCGATCCTGAACCGCCGCCCACGAAACGCTCCCCGACTGAGCCAGCTCCTCACCATCCTTCATCTTCTCGAGATCGGGCACCGCCAGCTTTCCGTCGATCCAGGCCGCCGCCGAGATTCCGCCGATCTCCGGCGCACCGGGCCCCATACGGAAGCCGGGACCCCACTCGACCCGCAGGGCAATCTGGGATGGCCGCGCTCCGGGATTCACGAGCCGGAGCGTGGCATCGGCGAGGTAGCGCCCCGGGTGGAGCACCAACGTCTTTTGGAGCAGGACCCCTCCCGCCTCTTGAAACTCCATCACCACCCGCTGCGGCACTCCGGGATCCCCCGTCGGCCGCTCCACAACCCGATAGAGCCCCGTGCTCCCCTCGCCACCCTCGATCCACGCGGTGAAGGGGAGAGGCGCGCCACCGGAAGGAGGGTCCCCGACGAGATCGAGCGGTCCGTAATTCTCTCGGTATTGCTTGAGCTGCCAGTTCCGGATTCCTCCTCCGCGATTGGTCAGGGTCACCGACACGAGATCCGTCTCCATGTGAACCGTTTCGTCCCTTTCACCCCGCCTGAGCGGGCCGGCAAGACGCTCGCGCGTCGCCCGTGGTCCAGCCGCCGGAATCGCGGGGGCCGGCTTCGCCTCGTCGGCCGCCTCCTTCTTGGGCTCGGGCGGCGGGGGAGGCGCGGAGACGAAGTAGGCCTGATACACGAGGAGGACGACGACGGCGAGGGCGGCGGCGAGAATCGCCCTCCGCTCCATGTCGTCACCGCCGGGCCCCAGTGATTGCCTCACGGTCACCTCCGAAGCCGTGCGAGCCGTCTCACTTAACTGGATCTACTCCCCCGGAGTGCAAGGGATGGCAGCGGAGCAGCCGCCAGAGCGCGAGCCCCAGTCCTCGCACAAGGCCGTACCGAAGGATGGCTTCCTCGGTGTACACCGAGCACGTGGGGACAAACCGGCAGGCGGGAGGGAAGAGTGGAGCGACAAACTCCCGATACAGGCCGATGGCCTTCAGCACAATATTAACCATGCGGGGTGGCGGCTATGCTGCCGTCGTGTGAAGGAAGATCCTTTAGCAGTCCGGCTCGCCTGAAGAGGTCTCCGACGATCGTGCGGAAGGTGGTGGGGTCCGCCCCGGAGAGATCCCGATGAACGACAACCACGAGGTCGAATCCTTCCGGCATTCGGCCCTGGTTGAGGCGCACATATTCTCTCAAGCGCCGCTTGATCCGATTTCGCGTGACAGCACCCCCCACGCGACCAGCGACGGCGAGACCCACCCGTCGCCCCCGACCGCCCCGCCAACGGCAGAAGAGGCTCAAGCCCTTACCGGAGACCCTGTTGCCGCCTCGGAGGATCGCCTGAAACTCGCGCGTGGTGCGAACGCGATCCGCTCGCGAAAAGCGCTGTCTCACCGGCAACCCCAGGAGAGGACCCCCCGCCCTATTCAGACGGATAGCCGCTTCCTTCCCTTGCGCCGTCGCCGGCCCACGACTCGCCGGCCCCCCTTTGTCTTCATCCGCCGACGAAACCCGTGGGCTCTTTTCCGCTTGATCCGACTCGGCTGATATGTCCGTTTCACGCGCGGCCCCTCCTCGCGGTCCCCAGCCGGTAAGTGGCTAATAGTAGAGAAAAGAAGCGGACTTGTCAATCATCTATCGCCGCGGTCCGCCCCCCGCACCGGACAAAATACAGTTGTCATCCCGGGGGCCGCGTGATATAAGACACCCAAGCCATTTTCCGCAGAAGGTTATACCTGGCGGATGATGTGCCAGGCAGGGACTGCTAGCCTAATCTATTAATTTTAAAGGATTTCATCGGTTTTCCACACATGTGGAAAATGTTGTGAGTAACTCGATGGCCGCTAAAACGTTGTCGGGAGGCAACTCAAAAGGGGGGTGAGAGGATAAACCCGTATCTGTTGCGGCTTGACCGATGTGGAAACGAACGAACCCGCGAACAGAGCGGCACGACGGACACTCGCCTTTCGGAAATCAGCAGACAAGAGTCTCCATGGTTGAGGGTGCAAAAACGCGGGAAAGTGACGGGAGAGGCTGTGGAACAAACCTGGAGACGGATGACACCGAGACATATCCTCATTTTCTCATTTGATTGTCCCCACGATTCCCCGGGTATCATCTCAGCGTTTGTCGCTCGTTTCCCCATCTCCACAGCAACTCCTACGCATACTAATAAAGGTATTCTTCCTCTTAGTCATAGGCATAACAGGAAACCGGACGTAGTAGGGAGGGGGCGATGCATGCTCAAGTAAGCCGCACCGCATTCTTGAGCACCCTAGGACAGGTTCAAGGTGTCATTGAGGCCAAACGAACGCTCCCAGTCCTTTCCCACCTCCTCTTGGAGGCGAGAGGAGAGACCCTGTCACTTTCCGGTACCGACCTCGATGTGAGTATTCAGACGTCCCTGACGGGAGACATTAAGGTCGAAGGGGCAGTTGCCGTCTCCGGAAAAAAGCTATACGAGATTGTCCGTGAACTCCCCGAGGCCCCCGTGGATCTGCGGACGGGGGACGGAAACCATGTGGAAATCCTGTGCGCGAAATCATCCTTTCGCCTGAAGGGAATCGGGGCGGAGGAGTTTCCCGCCCTCTCGAAGATTCCGGAAGGGCTTGGCACCACACTCGGCGCCGATACCCTTCGGGGAATGATCGCCAAGACGCTCTTTGCGGTCTCGTCCGACCAGACGCGACCGACTCTGACGGGCGCGCTCCTCCAGGTCACGGAAGGTCACCTGTGGATGGTGGCGACGGACGGGCATCGTCTCTCACTGGTGAAGACGTCGATCGAGAGCACAACGAAAGGCGACGGGCCGGAGGTGATTATCCCGCGCAAGGCGCTGACGGAACTCGGAAAGATGCTCAAGGACGAATCGGGAGATGTCCGGCTCGTTCCCCTCGACCACCAGATGGCCTTTCTCCTCAGCAACAGCCGCTTGATCACGCGCCTCATCGAGGGACAGTTCCCCAACTACCAGCAGGTCCTGCCCTCTCCCAAGGGTCCGGGCGCCGTCATCCGTCGCGAAGATCTGTCGGGGGCGCTGCGCCGGACCTCGACCGTCGCGGGCGATCGGGCGACGCCGACCGTTCTTGAGCTGAAGCCGGGGCGCTTGCAGCTTTCCTGCACGAATGCCGACGTCGGGGATGCGCGCGAAGAACTCGTGATGGAGTATCGGGGGCCGGAGACGACCGTCGGCTTTAACGCCAGATACCTCCTGGACTTCTTGGGGGTGGTGGAGGATTCCGAGATTGTGATGCACGTCCATGATCCACTTTCCCCTGCTCTCTTCGAGCCCCAGAAGGGGGAAGGGTTCAGCTGCGTGATCATGCCGATGCGGATTTGACCCTGAGGCCCTTCCGTCTTCCGGCATCACAAGCCGTGTGAGGGGGCGGGGGGTTTTTTTTTGGCGAAGGACGGTAGGGGGGGGGCGAGCCGCGGGAGGGGTGGGTACGGCAATGGCGGATGATCGGAAAGAACCCCAAGACGTTGCGACCTACGGCGCCGAGCAGATCAAGGTTCTGGAAGGCTTGGAGGCCGTGCGGAAGCGGCCCGCCATGTACATCGGCGGCACGGGCCCGGAGGGGCTGCACCACCTCGTGTATGAGGTGGTGGATAACAGCATCGATGAAGCCATGGCCGGGTTCTGCGACCGCATCGAGACCACCGTCCACCTGGACAACAGCGTGACGGTGGTGGACAACGGCCGCGGCATCCCGGTGGACATCCACGAGCCGACCGGGCGTCCGGCCGTCGAGGTGGTCCTGACGACACTGCACGCCGGCGGCAAGTTTGACAATTCGGCGTACAAGGTGGCCGGGGGACTCCACGGCGTGGGCGTGTCGGTGGTCAATGCCCTCTCCGAGTGGCTCGAGGTGGAGGTCTGGCGGGACGGGAAGAAATTCCTGCAGCGCTACGAGCGGGGGAAGCCGGCGGGCGAGCTGGAGGAGGTCGGCAAGGCCCGCCGGAGCGGGACGCGTATCTCCTTCCTTGCCGATGCAGAGATTTTCGCGGACCGGACATTCAGCCTGGACATCCTCAGCAACCGGCTGCGCGAGCTCGCCTTCCTGAACAAGGGGCTCCGGATCCTCCTCACCGACGAGCGGGTGCAGGCGACGCGCGAATTCTACTACACCGGCGGGATCAGGGCCTTCGTCGAGCTCCTGAACGAGAATAAGACGGTCCTGCACCCGAAGCCAATCTACATCGACGAGGCACGGAACGGGACCATCATCGAAGCCGCCATCCAGTTCAACGACGGGTACACCGAGACGGTCTTCTCCTTCGCGAACAACATCAATACGCACGATGGCGGCACGCACCTCATCGGTTTCCGGTCGGCGCTCACACGGACGATCAACAGCTATGCGGCAGGCCGGGACCTCCTGAAGAACCTGAAGGCAACGTTGACGGGCGAGGACGTGCGCGAAGGGCTGACGGCCGTCATCAGCGTCAAGCTCGCCAACCCACAGTTCGAGGGGCAGACGAAGGCCCGCCTGAACAACCCCGACATGAAGGGCTTGGTGGAAACGGTCGTCAACGAGAAGCTTGGCGAGTTTCTCGAGGAGAACCCCGGGGTCGGGCGCCGCATCGTGGACAAGGTCGCCGATGCGGCGCGGGCGAGGGAGGCGGCCCGCAAGGCGAAGGAGCTTGCCCGGCGCAAGGGCCCCCTCAATGACGACGAGCTGCCCGGGAAGCTGGCCGACTGCTCCGAGAGGGATCCGGCGCTGTGCGAGCTGTACCTCGTCGAGGGGGACTCCGCGGGCGGCTCCGCCAAGCAGGGCCGCGATCGGCGCTTTCAGGCGATCCTGCCGCTCCGGGGCAAGATCCTGAACACGGAGCGGGCCCGGATCGACAAGATGCTCTCCTCCCAAGAGATTCGCGTCATGATTTCGGCGCTCGGGGCCGGGATCGACAAGGAGTTCGACATCGGCAAGCTCCGCTACCACCGGATCATCATCATGACCGATGCGGACGTCGATGGGGAGCACATCCGGACCCTGCTCCTGACCTTCTTCTTCCGCCATCTGAGGCCGGTGGTGGACCGGGGACATCTCTACATCGCCCAGCCCCCCCTCTACAGGGTGAAGCGGGGTAAGGTCGAGCGGTACCTCAAGGACGCTCGGGCCCTCGACGAGTTCCTCCTGGAGGCGGCCGCGGGGGCCCTCCGGGTCCAGGCGGGCGGCGAAGGGTCGGGCTTTAGCGGGCAGCGGCTGATCACGCTTCTGCAGAAGGTCACCGCGTGGCAGCGCTGCCGGCGCGTGCTCGAGCGGCGGGGACGACACCCGGAGGTGGTCCAGGCCCTGATCGAGATGGGGGGCGTGGGGCGCGGCGGCCTCAAGGAACGCGAGAAGGCCGCGCACCTCCTCGAGCGAATGCTGAAGGCGCTGCGGGCCTCCGGCGAGCGCTTCGCCCGTGCGGACGGGGAACTCGAATGGGATGAGGACCAGGAGACCCACCGTCTCCTCATCCAGCTCGGCGATGGGGGTGCGCAGGGCCAGTGTGTAATCGACCAGGGGCTGGTCGGATCCGTGGAGTACCGCGAGGTCGAGGCGGCGACGACGGTGCTGAAGGGGCTGGGGCGGCCACCGTTCCGTATCGAGAGCGAGGGGGAGGCGGTCGAGGCGGCCTCGTGGACCGAGCTGTACGAGAAGGCGCTGGGGCTGGCGAAGAAGGGGATGGCGATTCAGCGGTACAAGGGTCTCGGCGAGATGAACCCGGAGCAGCTCTGGGAGACCACCATGAATCCGGAAACGCGGACGCTGCTCAGGGTGACGGTCCAGGATGCCCTGGCGGCCGAACGGATCTTCACCACCCTGATGGGTGAGCAGGTGGAGCCGCGGCGGCAGTTCATCGAGGAGCACGCCCTGGAGGCGGCGAACCTCGATATCTAAAGCAAACGCACAAAGTGCGTTTGCTTTGGAGCAATGGAGCAATTGTACGGGCGAAATGCTCCATTGCGGTCTACTGTTCCATTGATCCATTGTCACAAGATGAAATGCGTTTGTATTAGTGCTTCGATTCGCAAATACGGTTCCGTGTACTTGTGAATGACATCAGGGAAAATGTTCACTCAGCACTAGTCCTGAGGGCTTCGACTGAGCGCTCAGCCGAAGTCTAAATACGTTCGTCAGAGAACGGTTCCATCGAAGGACTAGACGGAGGGCGGAGCGGTGCCGGAAGACCGCACGGAACAGCCCCGGATCGGCGAGGTGAGGCCGACGGACATCCACGAGGAGATGCGGCGGTCCTACCTCGACTACGCCATGAGCGTCATCATCGGCCGGGCCCTGCCCGACGTTCGGGATGGGCTCAAGCCGGTGCACCGCCGGGTGCTGTACGCCATGCAAGAGCTTGGCCTTGCCTTCAATCGCCCTTACAAGAAGGCCGCCCGCGTGGTGGGGGAAGTGCTCGGGAAATACCACCCCCATGGGGATGCGGCGGTGTACGACACGCTCGTCCGCCTGGTCCAGGACTTCTCGATGCGGTACCCGTTGATCGATGGGCAGGGGAACTTCGGCTCCGTGGACGGGGACGCGCCGGCGGCGATGCGGTATACCGAAGTCCGCCTGGCCCGGATCGCCCAGGAGATGCTGCGGGATATCGAGAAGGAAACGGTCGACTTCGTTCCCAATTTTGACGATACCCTGCAAGAACCCGCCCTGTTGCCCGCCGCCCTGCCGAACCTCCTGGTCAACGGCGCGTCGGGGATCGCCGTTGGCATGGCCACGAACATCCCGCCACACAATCTCGGCGAAGTGGTGGACGTCCTGATCCTGCAGCTCGAGGACTCCGAGGTCTCCTTCGAGACGCTTCTCACCGTGCTGCAGGGGCCCGACTTCCCGACGGCGGCATATGTCCACGGCCGCGCCGGGATCGAGGAGGCCTACCGGACCGGGCGCGGCCTGATCCAGATGCGGGCGAAGGCCTCCGTGGAGAAGGGGCGGGGGGGGCGAGAAAGCATCATCATCTCGGAGCTTCCCTATCAGGTCAACAAGGCGAAACTCATCGAGCGGATCGCCGAATTGATCCGCGACCGCAAGATCGAGGGGATCGCCGATCTCCGCGACGAGTCCGACCGGGAGGGGATGCGGATCGTCCTGGAACTCAAAAAGGACGAGACGCCGCGACCGGTCCTGAACCAACTCTACAAGCACACCCCGATGCAGTCCACCTTCGGGGTCATCATGCTGGCCCTGGTCGACAACCAGCCCAAGGTCTTGACGCTCAAGCAGCTGCTCCAGCACTTCATCGACCACCGGTGGACGGTGGTGGTCCGGCGGACCCGCTTCGATCTGCGGAGGGCGGAGGAGCGTGCCCACATCCTCGAGGGCTACCGGATCGCCCTGGATCGCCTCGACGAGGTCATCGCCCTCATCCGCCGATCGCGGACGGTTGAGGACGCCCGGACGGGACTCGTCGGGGGGTTCACGATGACACCGATCCAGGCCCAGGCGATCCTGGACCTGCGCCTCCAGCGGCTGACGGCGCTCGAGCGGCAGAAGATTCAGGATGAGTACCAGGAGACGCTGCAGACGATGGCGCAGCTCCAGGCCATCCTGCAGAGCGAAGGGCTGGTGCGGCAGATCATCAGGGACGAGCTCACCGCCTTGAAGGAGGCGTATGGCGACCCGCGCCGGACCCAGATCGAGGAAGTGACGACCGAGATCAGCCTCGAGGACATGGTCGCGGACGAGGAGATGGTGATCACCGTCACCCACGGGGGGTACATCAAGCGCAGCGCGCTCACCGTCTACCGGGCCCAGCGACGCGGCGGCAAGGGGATGACCGGCATGGCCACCAAGGAGGAGGATTACGTCGAGCACCTCTTTGTGGCGACCACGCACAGCTATATCCTCCTCTTCACCAATCTGGGCCGTGTCCACTGGCTGAAAGTCCATGAGCTGCCCCAGCTCGGGCGCGCGGCGCGCGGGAAGTCCATGGCGAACTTCGTCCAGCTGCAGCCCGGGGAGCACGTCACCACCATGATCCCGATCCGGCAGTTCGAGGTGGACCGCTACCTCGTCATGGCGACGAAGCAGGGGGTCGTGAAGAAGACGGAACTCAGCGCCTACGCCAATCCCCGTGCCGGGGGGATCATTGCCCTGTCACTCGACGAGGCGGATGAGCTTATTGGGGTGGCCCTGACGCGGGGGACCGAAGACATCTTCCTCGGCACACGTGAGGGGATGGCCATCCGTTTCAAGGAAGAAGGGGTGCGTCCCACGGGACGGGCGGCCCGCGGGGTGACCGGGATTCGTCTCGAAGACGGAGACCGGGTGGTCGGGATGGAGATCGTCTCGGAGGGAACGCAGATGCTGACGGTCACCGAGCGCGGGTTCGGGAAGCGGACCGACGTGAGCGAATACCGCGTCCAGGGGCGGGGCGGCAGGGGCGTGATCAATATCCGGGTGACGGAGAAGAACGGGCCGGTCGTCGGGATCAAGCAGGTTCGGGAAGAGGACGGGGTGATGATGATCTCGCAGGAGGGGAAGATCGCCCGCCTCTGGGTTCGGGAGATCCGCGACACGGGGCGGGCGGCGCAGGGGGTACGCCTGCAGGGTCTCGAAGAGGGGGACCGGGCGGCTGCGGTGACGGCCGTCGTGATGGAGGAAGATGAGGCCGTTGGGGGCTCCCCTGAGCCCGCCGGAGGCGGTCCTGAGGGTGTTGAAGGACCCGTCGACGGGCCCCCCGACGAGGAAGAGGAGCCCTCGGAGGAGTAAGGCTCGGCGATGCTGGATTTGAAGTTCGTTCGCGAGAATGCCGACCGCATTCAGGAAAAGCTGACGCAGCGGGGGACGGAATTTGACCTCGAGCGGCTGCTGAAGCTCGACGCCGAGCGGCGGCGTTTGGTGGTGGATATCGAGCGGTGGCGCCGCGAGAAAAAGGAACTCTCTCGGCGGGTGGGGGAGACGCGGGCGAGCGAGGGGCGCGGCGGGACCGCGGCCGATCTCATGGAGCGGAGTCGGGAGCTCTCCGGCGCGCTCAAGGAAAGCGAGGATCGGCTGCAGGCGCTCGAGCAGGAACTCAACCATCTGCTGCTTCTCCTGCCGAATCTGCCCCACGCCTCGGTCCCGGTCGGGAGGAGCCCGGAGGGGAATCCCGAGATCCGGCGCTGGGGTACCCTGCGGGTCTCCGAGGGCGAGCCGAGACCGCACTGGGAGATCGGAGAGGATCTGGGGATCCTGGATCTCGAGCGCGCGGCCCGCGTGGCCGGAGCCCGCTTTCCGCTCCTGAAAGGGAAGGGGGCGCTGCTCGAGCGGGCGCTGATCAATTTCATGCTCGACCTGCACGTGCGGGAGCACGGCTACGTCGAGGTGTTTCCGCCCCTCTTGGTCAGCGAGGCCAGCATGACGGGCACGGGCCAGTTACCCAAGTTCGCCCAGGAGCTCTTCAGGACGGCGGATGATCCCTACTATCTCATTCCGACGGCGGAGGTGCCGGTGACCAATATGCATCGCGAGGAGATCCTCGCCCCGGGGACCCTCCCGCTGCGGTATGTGGCGTACACCCCCTGCTTCCGGCGAGAGGCCGGCTCTTACGGCAAGGACACGCGGGGGATCATTCGGCAGCACCAGTTCAACAAGGTCGAGCTGGTGCAGTTCACCGAGCCGGACAAGTCGTACGCCGTCCTCGAGCAATTGACCGCGCATGCCGAGGAAGTGCTGAGGCGCCTGGAGCTGCCATACCGGGTCGTGGCGCTCTGCACGGGCGATCTGGGATTCGCAGCGGCCAAGACATACGACCTCG
>Ga0209002_10000609_pt1 | contig 29032 bp, 29 predicted proteins | sample Rifsed16ft2_FD_184010 | JGI IMG/M metagenome (GOLD analysis project Ga0209002, IMG submission 184010) | Soil microbial communities from Rifle, Colorado, USA - sediment 16ft 2 (version 2) | ecosystem: Environmental > Terrestrial > Deep subsurface > Rock core/Sediment | place: Rifle, Colorado... | reverse complement strand
CAGAAAGAGGTGGATCGTCTCGTCGAAGACCCCGGGGGACGCGTGGAAAATCCCGAGGGACTCGAAGGTATTCGCCCGAAGGCCGGTCTCCTCGGCGAGCTCGCGGCGTCCGCACACCGCCGGATCCTCCCCGGGAGCAAGACGCCCCGCGGGCACCTCCAACAGGCGGGTGCCGACGGCCGGGCGCAACTGCCGGATCAGCGTGACCGTGCCGTCGTCATGAAGTGGCAGGACGCCGACCCCCCCGGGGTGTCTGACGATCTGGAAGAGGTGCCATCCCCTGGCGCCGAACTTCACCTCCATTTGTTCCACGTCCACCACGAGACCCCGGAAAAGGGTCTGAAGATTTCTGGTTTCCATGCCGGGTCTTCGCTCCTTCTCCGAGGCGGTCACCGCCGTCTTTCCCGAAGCATAGCAGAAAGGAGGGGGAACTTTCCCCGCGCAAACCGGGGCAGCATTCTCTCCGGCCGAAGAAAGATGACGGAGACCAGAATCGCGCGGCGGTACGGTCGGGAGTGTCCGGGCGGATCGGGCAGGAAGGGAGCCCGGCCAGTCCGGCGACGGGGAAATGACACGGCATGTCCGTCCCGCACCGGAACGTTCGGCTGCGGGAAAGCATCGAACAGGAAAAAGGAGGCAAACCATGTCGATTCGAGACAATGGCATTTTCGTGGGCGCCCTCACGCTGGCGGGGGGGGCGATCATCGGGGCGGGAATCGCCCTTCTGTTCGCCCCGCGTTCGGGGAAAAACAGCCGCAGGGAAATCGCACTGACCACCAGGAAGGCGGGACGCCGGATGAAAAGGGCGGCGCGCGATATTTCCGACGGCGTGTCCGGTGTGGTCGACTCGGTGGAAAACGCGACCGCGGATTTCCTTGCCAAGGGGGGGGAGGTGGCGCACGGGGTGAAGCGGAAACTGCGGGACACCCTCGAGGCGGGGGAGGAGATGCTGGTCAGGAAAAAAGAGAGACCGGGAAATCTTCCGAGCTAAGAGATTTTGTGGATCCGCGGAGCGCCTCGTGGGGAGGCGCCCCGCGGGGAAATCCTCGTTCGCTTGCCGGTTTTTTTTCGTGGCGCGCGGGACGGTCCTTTAGGACGCCAGGGCCACAGCGCCCCCAAGCCGGTCCAGGATCTCCTTGAGAAGATCCTGCCTCTTCTTCAGTCCCTCCCGCATCGCACGGTTGTCCGTCCGCGCGATTTCCATCAATAGGCCCGAGAGGTCCGCATCCAGTACTTCCCGGAGCAGCTTCACTTCGGGTTCCGTCAGCCTGAGTTCCATGGGCCACCTCCTGTCCGTGAGGCCGGTTTGTGCCGTTGCCGTATTTCTCCCATGGTACCCGTCTCCCTTTTCTATTTTACCCTGTTCCGCCACATTTGGCCCGTGTCACCAGCTTCCCCCTCCGCCCCCGCCGAATCCCCCTCCGGAGCTGCCGCCGCCTCCGGACCCGCCCCCGCCGCTGCTGCGCGGCGTCGCGTACAGGGCGTTTCCCATGCTGGAGAGCGCGTTTCCGAGCGAGCGTTGGAAAGACACGGGATGGAACGTGTCGAAGCCGCCCGGGGAACCATACCACCGGGGAACCTCCTGATAGATCCCCTCGAAGGCCCTCGCCCACCGGTCCGAAACGCCCAGAGCGATCGCGTAGGGAAGGTATTTCTCGAACAGGTTCTGGTCCTTCATCCTCTCCAGCCGGTCCTTCTCCGCCCGGATGAGGAACTCCTCGAAGCCCTTGACCTTCGCCAGGGCCTGAGCCCCTTTCCGGGTTTTCACCGGCATGAAAGGGGCGAAGAGGAGGACCGCCAGCCCCGCGAGGACGAACGCGACGACAAGCTTTCCGGGGCTGTTCCCCGTGAATGTGCCGGTGATCACACCGATTAATATGCCCAGGATGCCCACCCCGATCCCGATCCCGAGGTACAGGGACTTGACGCCGCGAGGCAGGGAGCGGAAGTACCCCATCGCCTTGAGACGGCTGAAGACGGTGGTCTGGAGGTCGGTAAGGCACTTGTAGAACGAATATTTCAGGTCGGAGGCGAGAATCTCTTGGGAATGCCCGGTGAACAGGTTGGCCAGCAGCTTTTTTTCGAAGGGGGGGAGTTTCTCGTCCGCCTCCCGGATCCTTTTCAGGCTGTAGTCGGTCCGGTCGAACAGGAGTCCCGCGGTCTTCCGCTCCTCGATGGTGACATACCCCCGGACGGCGAGGTTGACGATGGAAGCGGTGATGTCTTTGGGGTCGAGCCGCTCGTCGGAGAGGGCGCCGACCTCGGCGGGCAGGAGAGGGTCTCCGCCTTCTTCCGGCGGGGTGTACAGGACGGCCACCGTGTCCCCGACGTCCGGATCCTTCCCTCGCCGGTACCAGTGTCCGAGCATGAAGCCGAACGTGGCGAGAGGCAGGAGGAACACCCAGTTCTCGGAGAGGTCGAGGCCCCATGCGAATTTTTCCGGGGAAGACGGCTTCCGGACGACCCCCTTGTCCCAGCCCAGGGCGATGGTAAGTCCCCCTCCGGGGGACAGGGATCGCATTGTCCGGAAATCGCCCCCTTTGGGGAAGGGAAGGAAATCGCAGGAGGACTCCCGCGAGCCCCGGTAACCCGTGTAGCAGCTTCCCCGCGGGTGGAAGGCGTCCGGTTCGCCTTCCACGGTCACCCTGGCGGAGGCATTCCCGATGGTCGTGCCCCAGTCGTTCCCCGTGACGTTCCAGTAGAGTTCGTCGTGGTCGTCAAGAAAGAGGATGGCGTTCTTCACCGTGTACGTGACGACGTAGACCTGCCTGCCGTCGACGAACGCATCCTTCCTGCCGATGCGGACCCGGACCGCGTCGCCGGTTCGGGTGACCCGGTACGGCCGCTTCTGGCGAAACTCGTCCGTCACGGAAACGATCCGGATCGGCGTTGTGGTCTTCTTCCCGAGATCATCGATGTACCGGAAGGGGATGTCGCGGAAGATCCCGTGACGGCGGCTGGTGAAGGAGGTTTCGATCGTTTCCGTCACGGCAAGCGAGGAATCCCGGTGGACGACGATGTCGGCGTGAAACGAGCCGATGGTGAAAAATTCCGCCCGCACCGGGGTGCCGGAAGCGAGGAGCAGGAGAACAAGGGCCAGGATGCACAGGGGGGAACATCCCGGGAAGCCGGATGATCGCCTTGCGTCAGGAAAAGGAGACATCGACCCGATCCCGTTCTCCCGGAGAAGAGAGCTCGAAAAACTTCCCGCGGACGAACCCGAACCCGGAAGCGACGAGGTTCGAGGGGAACGTCTCCGTCATCGTGTTGTAATCCCGGACGACCGCGTTGTAATACCTCCGGGCGTACTCGATCCCGTTCTCGATCTCCACGAGCTGTCCCTGCAGTTCGAGAAAACTGGTGTTGGCTTTCAGGTCGGGATACCCTTCCGCCACGGCGAACAGGGATTTCAGGGCATCCGTGAAGAGGTTTTCCTCCCTGCCCTTGTCCGTCGGATCCACGGCGCGCATTGCTCGAGACCGGGCTTCCGTGACTCCTGCAAGCGTCCTTTGTTCGTGAGCCGCATACCCTTTGACGACCTCGACCAGATTGGGTACGAGGTCGTGCCGTTTCTTGAGCAGGATGTCGATGTCCGACCAGGAGGCACGAAGCGTGTTCCGCAGCCGGACCAGCCTGTTGTACAGGATGACGGTTGCCGTGAAGGCAACCGCCAGACCCGCGACAACCATGATCGAGGTCATCGTCTCCGACTCGGCGCTCCGTCGGCCGAGGCGCCGTTTCCCCCCGCTGTGTTCCCCGGTGCCCCCGGTCCGGGGCACGACGGAGAGCCCATTATAACCGCATTGCAGGGATCGGAATATCCCGGGGATGGTTTCTTCGGGAACAGGGGCGAAGCAGGCAACGCCACAACGGCGGGGATGTCACTCCGTGGGACAGGCGGCCCCTGCGCCCGCTCCCCGGTTTCTCCGGGAGTCGCTTCCCCGGACGATCTCGAGCAGAGTTTTTCTGCCTTCCGGGGAAAGTCCGAAGCCGTCGATCTCGGCCTGCAACCCTGCATATGTCCCCTGGCCCCCCAGGTACCCGTTGACCCGCGCCGCCGCAGTGGAGGAGACGAGGTCCCGGGGGTCGGGGTATGCGGCACGGAGCTCCTTCATCAGTTCCGGATGTCGCCTGAGCTGGTATTTCTGGTGATAATCCTCTGCCGGGGTAAATACGGAGGCCGGGAGCATCTCGGTGTGGACCGGCCTGCCGATCCTGCTTGCTTCCCGGTCCCGCGTGCGTTCCGCCAGACCCTTCTGTTCGTCGTTGTGGTAGAAGATCCCGGACATGTATTGTCGGCGCCAAGGGCGTTCGGCGGGATCGTGGCTTGCCCAGAAGACGTCCAACAGCTTCTCGTAGGATATCCGGGACGGGTCGTACACGACCTCGATCGATTCGGCATGGTCGCCCAGATTGTGATAGGCAGGATTCTGGGTCGTTCCACCGGCATAGCCGACCCGGGTCCGGACCACTCCGGGGAGACTCCCGAACCGGGAGTCGGGTCCCCAGAATCAGCCCAGGGTGAACGTTGCCATCTCCGTTACGGTCGGGGCGGCAGCGTCGATCGGGGGAGCCGCTGCGCCGGACGATGCTCGTGCCGACGGTCCGCTCCTGTTTTCTCCCCCCCGGAGTCCCACCAGGACCATCCCCGCCAGGATGGCGACCGCTACTCCCCCGACTCCTATATCGCCGGCAAATCCCATGGGTCACTCCCTTTCCTCGAGGCGATCCCCCCGATCGTTCCCCTTTTTATTAGACTGCCTTCGGTACCCTCCCGTTTCGCGGGATTTGTCCGATGATGGCGTCGCCTCCGCGGGATACAATAGAATGCCATGTTCGACGTCGTCGGAATCGGGCTGAACGCGATCGATTACCTCTGCTGCGTCCCGCGTTATCCCGTCCCCGGGGAAAAACTTCGGATGACCGGTTTCTCGAGACAGGGAGGGGGGCAGGTGGCCACCGCCCTCGTGGCGCTCTCGCGATGGGGTCTCCGGGCGATGTACGTGGGGAACGTGGGGGACGACGAGCACGGGCGGCTCTCCCTTTTTCTTCTCCGGGAAGAGGGGATCGACCTCTCCCGGGCGAGGACCGTCCCCGGGGCCGTCTCCCAGTTTGCCGTCATTCTTGTCCAGGGGGATTCCGGAGAGCGTACGATCCTGTGGGAGAGGGACGCCCGGCTCCGGATCCGCCCCGGGGACATTCCCCGCGAGGAGATCCGCCGGTCCCGTGCCGTGTTCATCGACGGCCACGACGTCCCTGCTTCCCTCGAATCGGCCCGGGTGGCGAGGGGAGCGGGGGTGCCGGTCGTCCTCGACGCCGAAAAGGTCCAGGAGGGGACGGAGGAACTGCTCGGCCTGTGCGACCACATCGTGGCGGCATCTTCCTTCGTCGCGCACCTCTTCCCGGGCATGGATCCCGCCTCCGGGGTCCGGGAGATATACCGCAGTTTCTCGCCGCGCACCGCCACCGTGACGCTGGGGGGGGACGGGGCCGCGGGGTTCGACGGCAGGGAGTTTGTCCATGCGCGGGGGATCCGGGTGGAGGCGGCCGACACGACGGGGGCGGGGGATGTCTTCCACGCGGGGTTCCTGTTCGCCCTCCTGGCGGGCAAGCCGTTTCCGGAGATTCTCTCCTTCAGCAACGCTGCCGCGGGACTTTCCTGCCGGAAGTCGGGGGGCCGAGCGGGTATCCCCTCCCTGGACGAAATTCACCGAACCTTTTTGCGATAATTGTTATCAAATAGGGAAGAGAGGTTGGTTCCCGCGTGGCAGGGGGAAGAACTCTCCGTTGCGCGGAACGACTGTTCGGGAGTGGGATGTATCGAGGCACGACCCACGGGGCTTCCGACGTGGGGCTCGGGAAGGAGAGGACAGGATGAGGACTCGCAGGGAAGTTTTGTCTCTGATGCTGTATGTTCCCGCTTTCTCAATTGTCGGTGGGGGCTTCCTTCTGGCGAAGCCCCCGATGGAAAAAGGGGGGGAAGCACGGCCCGCGGAGATCAGATTGTACTCGGTCGGAAGAAAGGGATACGTCATGCTGAACAGGGTGGTGAAAACCGATGCGGAGTGGAAGAAACAGCTGAACCGGGAGCAGTATGAGATTATGAGGCGGAAGGGAACGGAGCGGGCGTTCACGGGAAAGCACTGGAACACCCAAGACAGGGGGATCTACCGGTGCGTCGCCTGCGTCAACGAGCTGTTCCTGTCGGATACGAAGTTCGACTCGCGGACCGGATGGCCGAGCTTCTACGAACCAGTCGCCCCGGAGAACGTCCGGACGGAGGAGGACAAGGGCTTTTTCACGACACGGACCGAAGTGTTGTGCGCCCGGTGCGACTCCCATCTCGGCCACGTGTTTCCTGACGGGCCGAAACCGACGGGGCTTCGGTATTGCATCAATTCCGCGGCCCTCGAGTTCGTGAAGGCGGAGTAGGGCCGGACCGAGAAAATCCGTCCGCTCCATGACAGCGACCTCCGTGCGGCCGGGATCTCGCGACCCGGTCGCTGGACGGCTGTGGGGAGTCCCGTTCACCCTCCGGGGTTTTTCGGAAACGGAGCGTCTCCCTTCGTTTTCGGAAGGGACTCGCTCCCCTGGCGCACGGGAAGCAGGGAGTATTCGAAGCAGGCGTACGGCTAAAGGTTGTGCCGATACAGGATGAGCCCATGCGTCGGGTCGTACGGGGAGACCCCCACGGTGACCTTGTCTCCCCGGACAACCCGGATCTTGTACCGTTTCAAAGTCCCACTCAACTTCGCCGACAGGGTCATCCCGTTTTCGAGGGTGATGATGTAGTTCCCCCCGCCCTTCGTGTCGGTGACCGTGCCTTCCAGTTTCGCCAGATCCGCTTTGGCCAAGAAAAGAGCTCCTTCCTGCAATCCCGGCATGAACATCAGTGTATCATTTTTCCCGGAGGATGAATCCTTCTCCCCGGAAACCTTTGCCCTATCGGACAGGGCTCCCGTCCAGGCCGATCTGATGCGCCCGGACGATACGATTCCTTCCCGTTTGCTTTGCCTCGTACAGTGCTTCGTCCGCCGATTGGATGAGCTCGGTGGTCGAGGTCCCGTCTTCGGGGAAGGTCGCCAGCCCCCCGCTGATTGTCACCCGCAAGGGGTGTTCCTGGCCCGGAATCCTGAACTCTGTCGACTCGATGGTTTGCCTCAGGTTGTTCGCGAAGGTGTGCGCCTGCTCCTTGCTGGCGAGCCTCATCACGACGGTGAATTCCTCTCCCCCGTACCGGGCCGCGAAATCGGAACTGCGGATGCTTTTGCTCAGGATCTCCCCCAGGCTTTTCAGGATGATGTCCCCTACCGGATGCCCGTACGTATCGTTGACCTTCTTGAAGTGGTCGATGTCGAGCAAGAGAAGCGAAAGGGGGTGCGAGTAGTTCCGGGCGCGGCGGATCTCCGCCTCGAACAGGTGGATAAAGTGCCCCCTGGTGAAGATCCTGGTCAGGGGGTCGATCGATGCTTTTTGTTCCACCGACTCGATCGTCGTGGCGTGCTGGAACGCGTTGCCGATCAGATCCGCGATCATCGATGCAAGGGGAGTTTCCTCGCCGATGCGGACGGTGCTCGACCCCACGACGAGGGCGCCCAGGATACTCAAGTCCATGGAAACCGGGACCACGAGATCCGCCGACACCCCGTTCTTTTCCAGAGAGTGGATCCCCGCCGGGAACTGTCCCCTCACCCCGAGGTAATCATCCCGCGTGGCGACGATATTGTTGTGGAGGGCCATCCCCATAATCCCCTCTTCGGGGTCGATGCGGATCTTCCCTTTCCAGTCCTCCGGGAAGCCGACTCCCTCGATGAGGGTGAAGCGTTTCTCCCCCTTTGCCTGGGCGAAGAATCCAACCTGGGAGGCGTGGAAGAACTCCTTCATGAACCGGACGGCAATCGGCGGGATGGCGTTGATCGGCATCCTTCCGCTCAGGCTGCTCACGATCATCGGGATCCTGGTGGCGATTTCTCTTTTCCGGGAGAGTTCCTCCTGCAGGGTGATCGTATCCTGGGAGAGCTCCTGGTAGCTTCGCATCAGGCGCCCGGATTCTTGCTTCTCCGCGGCATGCATGGATCTGCGTACTACCCATCCGATCAGGAACCCCAGTATGGTCCCTGCCATGGCGATTATCCCCAGCAAGGGGGAAAACAGTTCCTGTCCCATCTCCTGTGCTACCTTCCTCTTTCCGGTGGGCCCTTCCTCTCCCTCTTGCCCGGAGAGGCGGCGGGCACGATCCCTGTTCCGGATGATAGTATCAGCAATGCCACACGGAGGAAACCGCCCTGTTCTGTCTGCCGGAAGATCCGTGGACGTTCCTCCCCGGGTCACGAATTCGGGCCGGGGCCTGCCCGCCGGACGGAAAGGCCCTTTTGCAGCGACCGCGGTGTCCCGGTACAATACCCTACAACGGTGGCGACGCAAGGCGGCGGGAAGACATGCTCCCAAAAGGGGCCACGAACGCAGGGAGGGACAGGAGCGGGGATCGGGAAGAGAAGATTTTCCTCCTCGCGCCCCCGGGAAAAAGGAGATGGCTGTTTTCCCGAACCTCAGCAGCCTTGCCGAACGGGCGGAGAGACTCAACGCCCGCCTCTCGGAGTGCGACATCTGTCCCCGGAGGTGCCGGGTGAACCGGAAAGCGGGGGAGCGGGGCGTCTGCCGGGTCGGGGGGAACGCCGCGGTCGCGTCTTTCGGACCGCACTTCGGTGAGGAGGCCCCTCTCGTGGGGAACAACGGATCGGGGACCGTCTTCTTCTCGGGGTGCAACCTCCGGTGTGTGTTCTGCCAGAACTACGAGATCAGCCATATGGGCGAAGGCGGCGAGGTGTCCGCCGAGAGGCTCGCCGGCATCTTCCTGTCGATCCAGCGGATGGGGTGCCACAACCTGAACCTGGTCACCCCGACGCACGTGACGTCCCAGATCGTGGAGGCCCTTTCCCTCGCCTCGTCGGGCGGGCTGTCGATCCCGGTGGTGTACAACTGCGGCGGGTACGAGAGCGTCGATACGTTGCAGGAGCTGGAGGGGGTGGTCGACATCTACATGCCCGACGTCAAGTTCCTCGACGCGGAACCGGCGGGCCGGTACTGCGACGCCCCGGATTACCCCGAGGTGGTGCGCGCCGCGCTTACGGAGATGGACCGGCAGGTGGGGCCTCTTTCCCTCGACCTTCACGGAATTGCCCTCCGGGGGGTCCTGGTCCGCCACCTCGTCATGCCCGGTGAGGCCTCGACGACCCGCAGGGTGATCGACTTCCTCGCGGACGAAATCGGGAAGGACACCTACCTGAATCTGATGCACCAGTACCGCCCGTGCGGGCGGGCGCTCGAGTTTCCGGAAATCGGACGCCGCACCGCGGCAGGAGAATGGCGGGAGGCCCGGGACTATGCCCTCGAGAAAGGAATGTTTCGTTTGGCCGGAGGGTAGCCCCGGAGAAAGCGAGGGGACGGACGCGTGAATCCCCTGGCCAAGAAGTACCTGGAGAGGCTCTTCCAGGCCGCCGTGGCGGCGGTGAACCCGGACGCGTTGGTTCGGAAGGCCTTGCGGAGCACGGACGACGGGCTCTCTCTTCAGTGCGGGGGCGTGTCCGCCACGGCCCGCTGGAACGAGTTGCGCAATCTGTACGTGGTCGGGGGCGGAAAGGCCGCCAGGGGGATGGGGGAGGCGGCCGCCCGGGTCCTGGGCGAGAGGGTGACCGCAGGAATTCTCGCCGTGCCGCGGGGGGCAGGCGGGGAAGACGGGACGATCCGGTATATCGAGGCAGGGCATCCCATCCCCGACGAGGGAAGTCGGGCGGCCGCATGGCGCATCATGGACCTCCTGTCGTGGGCGGGGGAAGACGACCTCGTCATCGCGCTCCTCTCCGGGGGCGGCTCCGCAATGCTCTCCGCTACGCCGGAGGGCGTTTCCATCGGAGAAAAGGAGCGCGTCCTCCGGTTTCTGTTTCACTCGGGCGCGGATGTCGGGGAGGTCAACACGGTACGGAGGCACCTCTCCCTGGTGAAGGGAGGCAGGATGGCGGAGGCCGCCTCCCCCGCCCGCGTGTGGGTGCTCCTTCTCTCCGACGTGCCCGGGGACGACCCGGCCGTCGTCGCCTCGGGACCGTTTTCCCCCGACAAAACCACCTACCAGGAAGCCCTGACCGTCCTCGCGCGGCACGGGATCCTGCCGAAAGTCCCGGATTCCGTCCGCGTTCATCTCGAGTCGGGGGCCGCCGGGAAGGTTCCCGAGACCCTCAAGCCGGGAAATCCGGCTTTCGGGGGGGTGACCGAGGCCGTCCTCGCGTCCAACCGGACGGCCCTCGAGGCGGCGGCTGAGGCCGCAAGGAGCGACCGCGCGGCGATGGTACGCACCCTGCCGGGATTCCTCCGCGGGGAGGCCCGCAACTGCGGGCGCGCCTTCGTGTCGGAAATGGGAAAGGTGTCGGAAAGGACCTCGCCGGGACAAACGATCCTTCTCCTCGCGGGGGGGGAGACGACGGTGACCGTAGTCGGCAAGGGAAAGGGAGGGCGGTGCCAGGAGTTCGCACTGGCTGCCGCGATCGCACTCGACGGCGTGGAGGGGATGGCGGTCCTCTGCGGGACCACGGGCGGGATCGACGGTGTCACGGACGCCGCCGGGGGATTCGCCTACGGAAACACCTGTGTCCGCGCCAGGACGCTTGGGTTTTCCCCCCGCGCCCACCTCGACGACAACGACTCCTACTCCCTGCTTTCCCAAATCGACGAACTGCTCCGGACCGGTCCGACCGGAACGAACGTGGCGGACATCGCGGTCGGCGTGATCGCCCCCGGGCGGCAAGGAAAACGGTGAAACGCCAAAGGGTCGCTGCGCCTTGACACCGGTCGCGCAGAGTTGGTACATTGAGATTTAGCACTCTACCCGTTCGAGTGCTAATTCATTCCCGGGGAAGGGAGAAGTGACGCCAACGCTGGACGACCGCGGGGCCCAGGTGCTTCGCCTCGTAGTCGAGGATTACATCGAAACGGCGGAGCCCGTCGGCTCGCGCACCATTTCGAAGAAGATGGGACAGGTCCTCTCGCCCGCCACGATCCGGAACATCATGGCGGATCTGGAGGAGACGGGATATCTGTGCCAGCCCCACACGTCCGCGGGGCGCATTCCCACCGGAGCGGGATTCCGGTACTACATCAACTACCTCCTGGCGAGGCGGGAGCTGGCCAGGTCCGAACGCGACCTGCTCCAGAAAGTAACGGTCGAGGGGGTCTCCGGCGCAGACGACGTGGTGCGTCACGCCAGCCGCCTCCTCTCGAATCTCTCCCGGCACGCGTGCGTCGTCGTCGTTTCCCGGTACTCGCACCAGGCGCTCAGGTCGATCAGTCTGCTCCGTGCGTCGAGCGACAGGATTTTGCTGGTGGCCGTGCTCCAGGGCGGCTGGGTCCAGCACCGCCTCATCGAGGAAGACGCCGGCCTCACGACCGAGGAGCTGGAAAAGATCAGCGGCTACCTGAACGAAATGGCGGTGGGGCTCACCCTTCCCCAGCTTCGGGTGAGGATCCTGAACGAGATGCGGAAGGAAAAGGCGCGCTACGACCGTCTGATGCGCAAGGCCCTGCTGCTCGGTTCCAAGGCGCTTGCCGATTCCGTTCCCGGGGAAGTGTACATCGAGGGGAGGGCCAACATCCTCGAACAGCCGGAGTTCGCCGAAGACTTCCAGAAACTCAAGCGGATCCTCCACGCCTTCGAGGAGAAAAGCGTCATCCTGCAACTTCTCGACGCGGCGCTGGAGAGCGACGCCATCCAGGTTTCCATCGGCTCCGAGAATCCGGTGGAGGGGCTGCCCGACATCTCGGTGGTTGCCTCGGGATACCACCAGGGGGAAACCGCGATGGGGAGCATCGGGCTCATCGGCCCGATCCGCATGGATTACTCGCGGGTCATCCCCCTTGTGGAGTACACGGCCCATCTCTTGAGTTCCGTCCTCGAGCACCGATAACACGCCCGATTTTCCGCAATCGGACAGGCGGATAGGGAAGACCATCTCGATGAGAGGGAACGGACATGACGGATAAGGAAAAAGGACCTGCGCAGGATACCGGCGAGCCCGCCGGGGAGGTCCTCCCGGAGGCTGAGGAACCGGGGAAAGAGGAGGTTCCCGCCGGACAGGAGGGGGACGAACTCGACCGGGTGAAGAGCCGGCTGGCCTACCTCGCGGCGGAGTTCGACAACTACCGAAAACGGGTCGCCCGGGAGCAGGAGGCGATCGTCTCCTTCGGCAACGAACGGATCCTCCTCGCGATCCTGCCCTTCCTGGACAACCTGGAACGGGCGATTTCCCAATCCCGCACAGCGGGGACGGAGGGGGTCCTCCTCGCCGGCGTGAGGATGACGTACGATCAGATTCTCGCCGAGCTCCGGAAGTTCGGGCTGGAGCAGATTTCCGCCATGGGGGAGCTGTTCGACCCGAACCTGCACGAGGCGATCGCCAGGGTCCCGTGGGAGGGGAAGCCCGAAGGGACGGTTCTGGCCGAGAGCCGCAAAGGGTACCTCCTGAACGGCCGGCTTCTCCGGCCGTCCCAGGTGACCGTGGCACATGGGGCACCGGACGCCGAGCCGCACGTCGGGGAAAGCGGCGACGGCCCCGGTTGTTTTGGGCAGGGGAGCGCAGATGGCAAGGCGTGATTACTACGAAGTGCTCGGCGTGCAGAAGAACAGCCCCCTCGAAAACCTGAAGAAGGCCTACCGGAAGCTCGCCCTCGAATGCCACCCGGACCGGAACCCGGGAAACAAGGAGGCCGAGGAACGTTTCAAGGAGATCAACGAGGCCTATTCCGTCCTGTCCGATCCGGAAAAAAGGGAGCAGTACGACATGTACGGGCACGCGGCGCCGTCCGGCCAGGGGTTCGGGGGCTTTGGCTTCGGGGGCGTGGAGGACATCCTCAACGACTTCTTCGGTTTCGGATCCGTTTTCGGAGGGTTCCGCGACCGGTCACGCCGGGGAGGGGACCTGAGATACAACCTCACCGTCAAGTTCGAGGAAGCGGTGTTCGGGACCGAGAAGGAGATCGTGGTCCCACGGACGGGTTCCTGCCGGGAATGCGAAGGGACGGGGGCAAAAAAGGGGACCCGCCCGGAGAAGTGCGCCGCATGCAATGGCCGGGGGCAGGTTACCGCACAGCAGGGGTTCTTCTCGCTTACCCGGACGTGCGGGCGGTGCCGCGGCACCGGCGAAGTGATCAAGGAGCACTGTCCCGTATGCGCCGGGAGCGGCACCTTCCAGGAAACGAGGCCGCTCAAGATCAAGGTTCCCCCGGGGGTGGACAACGAGACCCGCCTGAAACTTCGGGGGGAGGGAGAGGCCGGCCGGGGAGGCGCCCCCGCGGGGGATCTCTACGTCGTGATCTCCGTGCAGGACCACCCCTTCTTCGCGCGGAATGGGGCTGACCTGTTCTGCGAGGTACCGATCACGTTCTCGCAGGCGGCCCTCGGGAGCGAGATCGAGGTGCCCACGCTCACGGGAAGAAAAAAACTCTCCATCCCCCCGGGTACGACGTCCGCCCAGGAGTTTGTCCTCCGCGGCGAGGGGGTCACGGTCATCAATTCCCACCGGAGGGGAAACCTCGTGGTTCGTGTCCTGATCGAGGTGCCGAAGAGACTGACGAAACGGCAGAAGGAACTGCTGGCCGAGTTTCAGAAGATCTCCGAGGAGTCGCCGGGGTCCGTGTCGCGCACCTTTTTCGAAAAGGTCAAGGAGATCTTCGGTTGAGAGGCAGCCGCTGCGGGCTGCGCGCCGAATCGGGTCCGCCCATCGCGGCGGGCCCGTCGAATCGGGCACGCCGTGCGCCCGGGGTCTTCTTCCTCCTCCTGGTTCTCCTCGCCGCCCCCACGCTCGGGGAGGAGCCGCCTCCCCTCCCGGGGCCGCTTTCCGAAACGGTGCCGGTCGAGCGCCCGGACGGCGCGACGGGCGCGAAGGGAGGGTCCCGGGAGGGAACCGTTCCCCTCCGAATCCTCTGGCGGGCCGAGACGGAATTCCGGTCCGGCGACGCCGCCAAGGCCCTTTCCCTGTTCCTCGACCTCGCGTACAACTATTCCGACGACGAGCGAAAGGGATTCGTCTGGATGAGGGTCGCCGAGCTCCTGCGGGCGAGGCAGGAGTACCAGCAGGCCCTCGAGGCGGCGGACAAGGCGATCCTCCTGTCCCGGGGCCGCTTTCTTGTTCTCTCCTCGATGGAACTGAAATTCCGCATCTACCGTAGGTTGGGATGGGGGGCCGAGGCCCGCCAGGTTGCGGCGCACCTTCTGGATCAGGAATACATCAACGCGGAGCCGTCGGATCTCCTCTCGGAGATGGCCCGCGCAGACGCCCGGGGCGGGAAGGTTCCCCTCGCGCTGTCCGAGTACCGGCGGGGGATCAACTCCGCGTCCGATCCCGGGATCGCCTCGCGGCTTGGGGAGGAAAGGAAGGCACTGATCGATGGGCTGACGAGCATCCCCGCCCTCCGGGAAGCCGCGGAGACGGAGGAGGATTCCGAGGTTCGGACCCACCTGTACCTCCACCTCGGCGGGGTCGCCGTCCGGAAAGGGTTTATCGGCATGGGGGCCTTTGCCCTGGAGAAGGCTTCCCGTGGCGGAGGGGTGGCGGCAGAGGAAGCGGCCCGTCAACTGTCACGACTGGAGAAGACCCTTGTCTCCCGCCCGAAGATCGTGGGGCTTGTCCCCTTGAGCGGGAGATACGCGGACATGGGGTTCGCCGTGCTCGCCGGGGCGGAGGTGGCGATCCGGCAGTCGCGCGGCCAGGAGGCGGATCCCCTGTCGCCGGTGGTGCGCTGGATAGACACGGGAGGGCAGCCCGAGAGGGCCCGCGCCGAATTCCAGGCCGTCTCTTCCGACCGGTCCGTGGTCGGGTTCATCGGACCGCTCACGGGGGAGGAGGGGCTTTCCGTGAGCGTCGTCTTCGACCCGAAATCCCCGCCGGTTTTCTACCTGGGGCAGAAAAATATCCCGGAGAAGCCGTTCTTCTACAGCTTCGGGCTCACCCCGCAGCAGGAGGCCCGCGCGGTGCTGTCCCATCTGGCGGGAATCGGGAAGGACGACCTGATTCTTTTCTACCCGGATAACGGGTATGGCCGCGGGTTCGCGGACGCGGTGACCTCCGCGGCCAAGGAGGCGGGCGCCCGGGTGGCCAGGACGGTCTCCTACAGCCCGGACACCAGCGATTTCACGGCCGTGATCCGCAAGGCGGTCGGAAGCTCCACCTTCTCCCGTCACTCCTCCAGGAAGCAGAAGGGAGCGGCGATGAAGCTGCCGCAGGAAGCGATCGTCATCGCGGACAGGTGGGAGAGGGTGTTCCTCCTCGCCTCCCAGCTCCGGTATTACAACGTGTACCTCCCCCTGGCCGGGTTTTCGGGGTGGAACGACGAGGAACTGATCCGGAAGGCCGGGGAGGCCGTAGGCGGTTCCGTGTTCTCCGTGGATTACGCCGGGACGGTTCCGGGGTCCCCGGGAGAGAAGTTCCGGAAGGAGTATCAGGAGGCTCTGGAACGCCCCCCCTCCCGATTCGAGGCGATGGGGTATGACGCCGCTCTCCTCCAGGTGGAATCGTTTCGACTCGAGGACGCGTGGGATTCCCGCCGGGCGGGGGAGCTGTCCCGCGAGAGGATCCCCCGGCTCAAGATATTCCGGGGAGTGACCGGGACCTTCCAGTTCGGACCCGCCGGGGAGATGCGCCGGAAAGTGTTTCTTTTGGGCGTGAAACTCGGGAACTTCGTCCCGGTTCCGGAACCGTAAGCCTCTTTCGCGATGCGGAGACCGTTCGAGGAGGAGGTCAGGGATGCATTCGCGGCAGGCGGCCCGCTGGCCCGCGCGCTGGCGAGGTTCGAGCCCAGGCCCGGCCAGTTGCGGCTGGCCATGGCGTGGGCGGAGGCCCTCGCCCGCGGGGAGATCCTGGTGGCGGAGGCGGGAACCGGCAGCGGGAAAACGCTTGCCTACCTCATCCCCTCCGTCCTGTCGGGTCGCAAGACGATCGTCTCCACGGGGACGAAGACGCTGCAGCAGCAGATCGTCGAAAACGATGTCCCCCTCGTCCGGGAGGCGCTGCGGGCACCGTTTTCCTGCGTCGTGGTGAAAGGCCGGGGGAACTATCTCTGCCGCCGCCGGTGGAAGCGCTTTGCTGCCGAGCCGCTCTTCGAGTTTCCCGGGGAGGCGGGATCCTACGGGAGGATGTGCCGTTTCGCCGAGACGACCCTCACCGGCGACATCTCCGAATGCCCGGGCATTCCCGACGACTTCCACGCCTGGTCGGAGGTAAGCGCCCGGAGCGAGACGTGCGACCCCTCGTCCTGCGCGGAAACCGAGCGTTGTTTCCTCGCGGACATCCGCCGCCGCGCCCAGTCGGCGGACCTGGTGGTGGTGAACCACCACCTGTACTTTGCCGACCTGGCGATCCGGAGAAAGAGGGAGGGGTTCCCGGACCCGGCCGGGAAAGGGGGGTGGGTCAGGGGAGGGGATGTTCTTCCCATCGCCGACGCCGTGATTTTCGACGAGGCCCACGGCATCGAGGAGACCGCCTCCTCCTTCTTCGGGGTGTCCGTCTCGCTTGCCCGCGCCCTGGAACTTGTTCGGGATCTTAGGCGCGCCGCCGAGAGAGACGAGCAGGCCTGGCGGCTTATCCCTCCCGCCGCGGAGGAGTTTCGAAGGGCCGCCGATACGCTGTTCCGTTCGGCGGGAAGCGGCGAGGGAAGGTTCTTTCTCCCCCGCCCGGGTACGGACCGGTCCTTCGACCGGCTCTCCGCGGACCTGCTGCGGACGGGGGAGGAACTGTCCCGGGCCGTTTCCGCCTCGCCGGTGTCCCTGTCCCTGGGCGGGGATTCGGCGGGAGAAGCGGAGGCTCTTCTGCGCCGGGTCGATTCCTTTGCGGGGGACTTCGCGTTTCTCCGCGAGGCGGATCCGGCGACTGCCGTGGCGTGGGGGGAACGCCGGGGGACCGCCGTGTCGCTGCAACGTACTCCCGTCGAGGTTTCGCCGTTCCTCGCCGAAGGGCTGTGGAGCGGGGGCTTCCCGGTTCTTTTGACCTCGGCGACCCTCTCCGTTTCCGGGACCTTTTCCTATTTCCGGGAACGGGTGGGCCTTGCCGAGGTTGCTGCGAAGGAACTGATCGTGGATAATGAATTTGACTTCGCTGGAAAAGCGCTGGTGTACGTGCCTGCCGGCCTTCCCGACCCTGGCGACGACGCATTTCCGGCCTCCGCTGCCAGGGAAACCGCGGAGATCCTGAATGTATCCGGCGGCGGCGGGCTCATTCTCTGCACGAGTTACCGGACGCTCGGGGCGCTGGTGGAGGGTTTGAGAGACATTGTTCCGCACCCGCTGCTCGTCCAGGGGGAGGCCCCGCGGATGCACCTGCTCAAGGCGTTCCGGGAGGATGCCGACGCGGTCCTGATCGGTACCGGGACGTTCTGGGAGGGTATCGACGTTCCCGGAGAATCGCTTCGCTGCGTGGTGATCGACAAGCTCCCCTTCGCCCCGCCGACCGACCCGGTGGTGACGGCCCGCATCCAGGCGATCCGGGAGAGGGGGGGGGACCCCTTTCTCGAATACCAGGTACCCGAAGCGGTGCTGGCGCTGCGGCAGGGGATCGGGCGCCTCCTGCGGAGAGAGGACGATTTCGGGGTGATCGCCCTGCTCGACCACAGGGTGATCACGAGGGGATACGGGGCGATATTCCGGGAGAACCTTCCCGCGATGCCGTGGACCCGCGACCGGTCCGCGGTGTCGGAGTTGTTCCGTCGTTTCCGGGCGGGGCGGGAAGAGGCCGGGGAGGGGAAATCGCGATGATACGAAAGGCGGTGTTTCCGGCAGCAGGTTTCGGGACGAGGTTCCTCCCGGCCACGAAAGCGTCTCCCAAGGAGATGCTGCCCCTCGTGGACAAGCCGCTGATCCAGTATGGCGTGGAGGAGGCGCGCGCAGCCGGCGTGAGGAACATGATCATCGTGACCGGACGGGGAAAAAACGCGATCGAGGACCACTTCGACGTCGCCTACGAACTGGAGGACCTCCTGCAGAAGAAGGGGGACGGCGCCCAGCTTGCCACGGTCCGGGCGATCACCGACATGGCCGACTTCTTCTACGTGAGACAAAACATGCCCCTCGGCCTGGGACATGCCGTTCTCCGCACCATGGACCTTGTCGGCGAGGAGCCGTTCGCCGTCGTCCTCTCCGACGACGTGATCGACTCGAAGGTTCCCGTGCTCCGCCAGATGATCGACGTCTACGAGAGATACAGCGCCGACTCGGTCCTCGCGATCCAGCGGGTGCCCCGGGAACACGTCTCCCGGTACGGCATCATAAAGGGGAAGAGGATCGCGGAAGGGGTGTACGAGGTGCTGGACATGGTCGAAAAACCGAAGCCCGCCCGGGCGCCGTCGGACCTGGCGATCATCGGCCGGTACATCCTGTCCCCCGCCATCTTCCCCGCCCTGGTGAAGACCCGTCCCGGCGCGGGGGGGGAGATCCAGCTCACCGACGCGATCCGATCGCTCGCCGGCAGGGAACGGGTGCTCGCATACGAGTTCGAGGGGGTCCGGTACGACGCGGGCAACAAACTCGGGTTCCTGATGGCCAACATCGCATTCGCGCTGAAGGACCCGGAGCTGGGGCCGGACCTTCGCGTCTTTCTCGCCAAGGAGAAAAAGAGATGAGCAGAACGCCCAAAAGGAAGGACCGGGAGGAGGGAGACGTCTCCATCCTCCGGGACAGCGTGGGGAGGGTGACCTTCCTCGACCCGTTCGGCGACCCGGCATTCCTGCCCCCCGCGGACGTCAACGAGAACACCGAGGGGCTGATCATCCGGCTGGAGCTGCCCGGCGTGCGGGGGAACGAGGTCGCGGTGTTTGTGCAGGGCGAGACGATCGAGGTGGTCGGGGAGAAGATGCGGGATTCGTGCGGGGCCGACATCTCCTTCCTGTGCCTCGAACGGACTTTCGGGAAATTCCGGCGGACCTTCGAGGTGACCGGCTGCCTGAACATGGGGCTTGTGAAGGCGGTGTTGAAGGAGGGGGTTCTGGTGCTCTGCATCCCCAAGTGCGAGGAGCGGCGCGGCAAGAGGAGGCGCATCAAGGTGACGGAGGAGGAATAGCGATCTTAGATCGCGGGGGAAGAAGAGGCATGGCAGACGAACCGATCCGAAATGACGTTTCGCAGGGCGGGGAAACCGGCGTGACGGAGTCCGAGGTTCCCGCCGGCAAGGAAGAGGGGGAGAGCAGGGAGACCAAGGAGAGCGCCCCGGAGATCCCGAGCGTGCTGCCCCTCCTCCCCGTGCGGGATATCGTCATCTTCCCGTACATGACGCTTCCCCTGTTCGTCGGCCGGGAGGCGTCGATCGCGGCGGTGGACGAGGCCCTCGGGCGCGACCGGTACATCTTCCTGGCGACGCAGAAGGACCCGTCGCTGGAGGAGCCGAAGCCGGAAGACCTGTACCGGACCGGTACCGTGGCCATGATCATGCGGATGCTCAAGCTCCCCGACGGGCGCCTCAAGATCCTGATCCAGGGGGTGGTCAAGGCCCGGATCGTGGAGTTCATCGAATCGAAGCCCTCGGTGCGCGTCCGCATCGAGAGGGTGGTCGAAGGGGCCGCCCGGGAAGGCTCGCTCGAAGTCGAGGCGCTCATGCGTGCCTCCCGGGAGAAGATCGAGAAGATCCTCTCCCTCAAGAACATGCCGGTCGAGATCCTGATGGTCACCGAGAACATCAACAACCCGGGCGTATTGGCCGATCTCGTCGCGAGCAACCTGCGGCTGAAGATCGAGGAGGCCCAAAACGTGCTCGAGGAAGGCGATCCCGTTGCCCGCCTGACCATGGTCAACAACCTCCTCTCCCGCGAACTCCAGCTCGCCGAGATGCAGGCGAAGATCCAGAACCAGGCCAAGGAGGAGATGACCAAGAGCCAGCGGGAATATTTCCTCCGGGAGCAGATGAAGGCCATCAAGACGGAGCTCGGCGACATCGACGGCAAATCGGAGGAAATGGAGGAACTCCGGGAGAAGATCAAGGCGGCGGGGATGCCCCAGGAGGTGGAAAAAGAGGCGGAGAAGCAGCTTCGTCGTCTGGAAGGGATGCACCCGGACTCCGCGGAGTCGTCGGTGGTCCGGACGTACCTCGACTGGATGGTCGAGCTGCCCTGGAAGAAGGAGACGAAGGACAACATTCACATTGCCAAGGCCAAGAGGATCCTCGATGAAGACCACCACGACCTCGAAAAGGTCAAGGAGCGGATCCTCGAATATCTCGCGGTCCGGAAGCTCAAGGACAAGGCGAAGGGCCCGATCCTGTGCTTCGTCGGCCCCCCCGGGGTGGGGAAGACCTCGCTGGGGAAATCGATCGCCCGGGCGATGGGACGCAAGTTCGTGCGGATGTCCCTCGGCGGGATCCGCGACGAGGCCGAGATCCGCGGGCACCGGCGGACGTACGTCGGAGCGCTCCCGGGGCGCATCATCCAGGGGATGAAGCAGGCGGGCACGAGGAATCCGATCTTCATGCTCGACGAGATCGACAAGGTGGGGGCCGACTTCCGGGGAGACCCCTCCGCGGCTCTCCTGGAGGTGCTCGACCCCGAGCAGAACTTCTCCTTCAGCGACAACTACCTGAACGTCGCGTTCGACCTGTCGAAGGTGATGTTCATCACCACGGCGAACATCATCGACCCCATCCCGCCCGCCCTCAAGGACCGGATGGAGGTGATCCGGATCTCGGGGTACACGGACATCGACAAGCTTGCGATCGCCAAGCAGTTCCTCTTCCCCAGGCAGAGGGAGGAGAACGGGATCTCCGAGAAGCAGGTGAAGACCACGGACAAGGCGATCCTGGCGATCATCCACGAATACACGAGAGAGGCCGGACTGCGGAACCTCGAGCGGGAGATCTCCACCATCTGCAGGAAGGTGGCGCGAAGAATCGCGGAGGGGGAGAAAGGGCCGTTCACGGTGACCCCCCGGAACCTCTCCAAGTTCCTCGGTGTCCCGAAGTACCTCCCCGAGACGGAAGGGGAGAGGGACGAGGTCGGCGTGGCGACGGGCCTGGCCTGGACCCCTACCGGGGGAGATATCCTGTTCGTCGAGGTGTCCCTCGTGAGAGGGAAGGGGTCCGTCACCATCACCGGGTCGCTCGGGGAAGTGATGAAGGAGAGCGCCCAGGCCGCCATCACGTACACGCGGTCCCGCGCCGCCCGCCTCGGTCTTCCGAAGGACTTCCATTCCAGGTACGACATCCACATCCACGTCCCGGCGGGCGCGATTCCGAAGGACGGGCCATCCGCCGGTATCACCATCGCCACCGCGCTCATCTCTTCGCTGACGGGCATCCCCGTCAGGCGCGACGTGGCGATGACGGGGGAGATCACCCTCCGGGGGCGGGTGCTGCCGATCGGGGGGTTGAAGGAGAAAGCCCTCGCGGCGCTGCGGGCCGGTATCACCGAGGTCATCGTGCCCGGACAGAACCGGAAGGACCTGGAGGACATCCCCCGCGGCGAGGCGAGACGGTTCACGTTCACCCTGGTCGACAACATGGACGAGGTCGTTTCCAAGGCGCTCAGGAAGAATCCGTTTCGCTCCGAGGCGGCGGGCGGGAAGGCCCCGCCGCCGCAGAGGGGGGGCGCCGCGGCACCGGGAGTACGGAAGAAAAAGTGAAGGATACCGACCCGACCCCGGCGGATCTTCGCGACCTCGGGGTGTTCGGGTTCATCATGGTGACGCGTGCCTCCGGCGCGCGCCTCCGGCGGGCCGCCGGGTCACGGAGGGGGGGCTCCCGCCTCCCCGCGCGGGGTTCCGCATCTTCCCCCGCCGCGCCGGGGAACGCAGCGCTCGGGGAAGGGAACGCTCCATGAAGTGGCTCCTTCTTCCCCTCCTCTTTCTCGCGTCGGCCTTTTTCTCGGCCACGGAGACGGCGTTTTTCGCGCTCCGCCGCGTCGATTTCATGAAGTGGAAAAAGGAAGGAAACCGGGTGGCGGGCGTGATCGGGAAGATGCTCGAGACGCCGAGCCGGCTGATCGCGACAATCTTCATCGGCAACGAACTCGCCAACGTCTCCATCTCCTCCCTGCTCGCCGCCCTCCTGATCCCGATCGTCCCGGCGCACGGGGAGATCGTTGCGCTCTCCGCCGGCACCCTCGGGATCCTGATCTGGGACATCACCTCCAAGTGCATCGTGTGGCCAAGGGCCAAATCCTTCTCTCTCCGCGCCGCCAGACCGTTCCTCCTCTTCTCGCGCATCATCTCGCCGGTGCGGTTTCTCATGGAGAAGGTGGCTGAAGGGATTCTGCGCCTGCTGGGGGGAGGGAGGATCGTGGAGAGGAAATGGGGGCTCACCGAGCGGGAGTTCCGGGCCCTCGTGGACGTCGGAGGCGAGAGCGGGACGCTCGACCCGGGGGAGAGGGAGCTCATCCACAACATCTTCGAGCTGACCGATCAGCGGGCGGGCGAGATCATGACCCCGCTTGCCGATGTGTTCATGGTACCCGTCGACATCCCTCGCCAGGATCTTCTGGCGCAGTCCCGAAAGTACCGTCGCTCGCGGATCCCCGTCTATCAGGGGGATCGAAGGGAGGTCGTCGGCATCCTCTACTTGAAGGATCTGCTGCGCCCGGTGGCGGACGGGGAGGGGGAGGCGCCGCTCTCCGCCCTGCTCAAGCCGCCTTTCGTCGTTCCCACCTCGAAGAAGCTGCCCCTCCTGTTGCGGGAGTTCCAGCGGCTCAAGGTGCACCTCGCGCTCGTCGTCGACGAGTTCGGGGAGATCGTCGGGATCGTGACGTTGGAGGACGTGCTCGAGGAGCTCTTCGGGGAGATCCGGGAGGAGCACGACCGGGAGGAAAAGGAGCTGCTGCCCCGGGCGGGCGGATCCTGGCGCGTACTCGGGAAGATGCCGATCCACCGGTTCAACGAGGCCTTCTCGGCGGGTCTCCCCGACCAGGAGTGGGACACGGTGGCGGGCCTGCTCCTCCACGAGTTCGGCAGGCTTCCCGGGAAGGGCGACTCGATCCTTCTCGGCCCCTTTCGGTTCACCGTGGAGAGGGTCAAGGGGATCCGGATCGTCGAGATCGGGGTGCGCAACGAAGCGGGAGGGGAGGCCTGAACCGTGACCCTTGTTCTCCTCATCGCGCTCTGCCTTTTGATGGAGGGGTTGTTCACCGGAGCGGAGATGGTCCTCGTCTCCGCGGACCGGCACAAGCTTACCGATGGCTTGCGCCGGGGGGAGCGAGGGGCCGCGACCGCCCTTGCACTGCTCGAGCACCCGGACCGCGCGCTCGCCACCACGCTGACGGGGACGAACATCTTCGTCGTGTTGAGTACGGTCCTCACCACCTCCCATTTCCTCCCGCGCTACGGGGATCGTGCGGCGTGGATCGCCGTCGGAGTGATCACCCCCCTCGTCATCCTTTTCGGGGAGGTCGTCCCAAAGAGTTTCGCGCAGCCGCGGGCGGACCGCCTCGTCGGGCCCGCCGCCCGGTTCATCTGGTTCGCCCAGGGGGCGCTCTACCCGCTCGTTTCGGTCGCGGCATTCTTCGCGCGCGTCCTGTCCAGGCCGTTCGGAGGGGTCCCCCCCCTCCATGGGATGGTCACGCGGGAGGAGCTTCGGATCATCCTCCAGATGAGCCGCTCGGGTTCGGACGTGGAGGCCCACGAACGCACGATGGTGCGGCGGGTGTTCCATTTCGGCGAAAAGAAGGTCGCCGACATCTTCCGTCCCTTGGTCCACGTCGTGGCCCTGCCGGAAGAGGGTACCTGCCGGGACGCCGCTGCCCTCGCCTCCCAGAGCGGCTATTCCCGCTATCCGGTGTACCGGGAGCGGATCGACCACGTCGTCGGGTTCCTCCATGTGATCGACATCATGGGACAGCCGCCGGACTCTCCCGTTCGGCCGCTCATGCGAAAAGCCCTCTGCGTGCCCGAGTTGATGCCGATCGACGAATTGATGCGAAATTTCCAGGAGGGGGGGACATCCTTCGCCGTCGTCGTCGACGAGCACGGGGGCGTAACCGGGATCGTCACCGCCGAGGACGTCGTGGAGGAGGTCGTAGGGGAGATCGAGGATGAATACGACCGGGGGATGGAATATTATAAAAAAATCGCCTCCGACGTCTTCCTCGTCCCCGGAAAGATGGAAGCGGGCAGGTTCGAGGAGGAGATCGGCATCTCCCTCCCGGCCGGGGATTATTCGACGCTCGGGGGGATGCTCATTTCCCTCGCGGGGAGAATCCCCGCCGCGGGGGAAACGTTTGTCGTTCCGGGGGCCGAGTTTACCGTGGTATCCGCCTCCGAGCGAGCGGTGAAGGAGGTGCGGGTGCGCCTCGCCGGCCGGCTGGCCGGCGGCTCGTTCGCGGAAGAAGAAGAGGGAGAGGAAGGACTGGGAATGGAGCCCTGGGAGGGGTCGGATTGACCGCAAAAATGCTGAAACAGTTGTTGCGGCAGGTGGCCGAGGGGAAGGCGTCCGTCGACACCGCCTTCCGGAAGATCCGGTCCCTGCCGTTCGAGAACATCGGGATGGCAAGCGTCGACCACCACAGGGCGATCCGGCAGGGCGTGCCGGAAGTGATCCTCGGGGAGGGGAAGACCCCCGCGCAGATCGTCAGGATCGCGCGCGCCATGCGGAAGGCCGGCGCGGACGTTCTGATCACACGCGTCGATGAAGAGAAGCGCAAGGCGGTCCGGAAGCACTTCCGCCGGGCATCCCTGTACCCGGAGGCCCGGTGTGCCGTGATCCGGTCCGCGGCGGCGGAGAAGGACGGCAAAGGGAATATCCTCGTGGTCACCGCCGGCACGTCGGATATCCCGGTCGCCGAGGAGGCGGCCGTGACCGCGGAGTTTCTCGGGAACCGCGTGGAGAGGCTCTACGACGTGGGAGTGGCCGGGATCCACCGCCTGCTGATGCAGAAAGAGGCGCTTCTCTCGGCGAGGGTGATCGTCGTGGTGGCCGGCATGGAGGGGGCGCTCGCCTCCGTGGTCGGCGGACTCACCGACAAGCCCGTCATCGCCGTCCCGACGAGCGTCGGGTACGGGGCGAGCTTCGGCGGGGTGGCCGCCCTGTTGGGGATGCTCAACTCCTGTTCCCCGACGGTGGCGGTGGTCAACATCGACAACGGCTTCGGCGCCGGGGTCCTCTCTTCGGTGATCAACCGGTTGTAGGCAGGCGAACGCACGAATCCGCCGGTTCGTCGGCGATCCCGTGCCGGCCTGCCGGAGCCCTTTCTCCCCACGCACCCTGCCTCGAATTCGAATGTTAGGGGTCCCCGATCCTCTTCAGGTACATGTCCATGATGCGCCGAAAATCGGCGCGGTTTGCCTCCACGAGGGAGCGGCTATCAGGGCTGAGGACCGAGGGAGCATCCAGTACCCTCCGCCAGAACTCGTAATGCGCCTTCCGTTCCAAGAGGAACCATCGAAACGACCGGGTATCCTCCGTGAACTTGCCGTCTTTGCACCGGTACACGTGTACCCATTCGAATGCGGGACCGATTTCTACGTTGAGAAACCCCGGAGCGCTTTCGAATGCGGATACGGTTTCCAGGACTTCATACCGCCCGTCGCGGTCGAGATCGCGGATCGCATAGGTTCGAAGCGGGACGTCATCATGCAAGGGGGAAAAGCGTGACAGTTCCGCGGCGAAGGCGGCAGCCGCGTCGGCCGAAGACGGTGACCGATCTTGACCCGCGACGAGCGACGCCGTCGCGACCAGCATGACCGGAAGGAGGATTCGCAGAGGCTTCATCCCCGATTCCGACATGGGGTACATCCAGACGAATGACAAGCGCTTTCTCTTGATCCTCTGCATCAGGGTATGGGAGCAGACGACGGGTTGCCATCCTTCCCGTGCGGGACATCGGCAGGCGGTTTTTCCGTCGTCACAAAACGGATGACGTCACTCCACCACAGGGAATCCACGGCGGCAGGCCAGGTGTTGTGGCCTGCGCCCGGCAACAGCCACAACTTTTTCCTCCCGGAAAGCCGTTCGAACAACCGGAGACCGCGTTCGGGCGGAATGACGTCGTCCTTTTCCGCCACCACCACTGCCACCGGCCCGTCGTATTCGCTCAGGTTGAAGACGTTGTCGTACCGATCCCGGGTCATCCATCTTGCGGGGAGATACCAGAAGACGGACTGCGCCATGTCGGGCAGCGTATCCCAAGGGGTAATCAATACCACTCCGGCGACCGGAGCCTGTTTCGAACCCGCCACCGCAGCCGCTATGCCGCACCCCAACGATTCGCCCAGCAGAACCAGCGGACCGCCAAATTGTTCGACTGCCGCGCGGGCCGCATCCACCGCGGCGGAAACGAAGGTGGCTTCCCCCAATTCCCCCGGGCGCGCCCCGTAGCCGGGGTATTCAAAGAGGATCAACCGGTACCCGAGTTGCCCCAATTCCTGCGCGTAGAAGAACCGGTCCGGCGCCGTGCCTGCGTTCCCATGGAACAGCAGGATCACTCCTTTCGGCGACGTGGGACCGTCCGCCTGGACGAAACCGTGGTAATCGAGGGCATGTTCCGGCCAGAGTCGAAAATGGAGCGCCTTCGCGCGGATTGCCGCCGACGCCAAAGGGTAGACATCGGGAAAATACAGGATCTTTTCCTGCCGAAAGTAGACGAACACGAGGATTGCGCAATACCCTGCGACAGCGATGACCAGAAGGGTCCAGGGTCGGTCAGGCAAAAGGGGGAAACGCATCTATTTGCCCTTTCGAAAGGGTCCCGGCTCACCAACCTGCTCATTCGTCCCCGGCGATCTTCCGGGTTCGATATACATCATAATCCGGCACAAGACGGTCATAATCGCCATCCATCAAGGGGGAGGAGATCATGAAATCGGCGGAAGCACGATTGCAGGCAATGGGAATGTTCCAAACGACCGCCATGCGCAAGAGCGCCTTGACATCGGGATCGTGGGGTTGCGGTTCAAGCGGGTCCCAGAAAAAGATGAGAAAATCAATCTCACTGTCGGCTATCTTGGCGCCGATTTGCTGATCACCGCCCAATGGCCCACTCTGGAGTTTGGTAATATTGAAGCCAAGCTCCTGTTCCAATACCTCGCCGGTTGTCCCGGTAGCGTAGATCTTGTGGTGAGCCAAGAGCACTCGATTATATTTTGCCCATTCCACCAGATCACGTTTCTTGTTGTCGTGCGCGACAAGAGCAATCTTCTTATCATGTTCCATGGCGATTTTCTTGTGAGTCATATCAATGGATCCCCTTCCCCCCCGAACGAGTTGCCATGAGTCAAGACCTTCATTGTTTCAGCGCCCAGCTTCCGCTGCGTGACCTTCAACGAACGGCAGGGCAGCCGTCCGCTCCAGCCGGGAGTTATACACCGTCAATGTCTTCAGGAACTCCGGCCAGTTGTGCTCCGTGCCGGACAGCGACAATCCATATGATCTTTCCTTTCACCCGATAAAAAAAACGATAGGGTGAAATAATCCCTTCCCGATGTGGAAGATCAGGAAACTCCGGAATCACTCTTCCGGACCCCGGTAACTTCACGAGTCTCTTCAGGACAGTCTCCGCGCGGCGACGGAAACGCAACGCCGCATCAGGATTATCTTGGCGGAGGTATGCTATGGCAGAGAGAAACTGGCTGCGGGCGGAAGGGGTGAAGAGGATCTTCACCGATCAGTCTTCCGCCAAGAGCGCATCGGCTTCTGCCAAGACCGATTCCAGGTCGTGTCCCTTTCCGGCTGCAATCTCCTTATCCCCATGCGCCAGAATGCGAAGAAGCTCCCGCTCGTGCTCGGCCTTCTCAAACGCTTCCGTGCTCATCATCACTGCCGCAGCACGACCACGCTGTGTAATGAAGACGGGGGCGCGGGAACTCCGGACGCGCTTGAGAACACTGGCCGCGTCTTGTCGAAGGTCGGTGATCGGAATGATGTTCGGCACCTTGCCCATAGGCAGAACCTCCTATAGTACGTCTAAGCGTATCATCGATATCCCCATATGGCAAGGTGCCACCGAAAATTGATTTGAAAGTGTGTCTAACGATCAGGCTAAGCTGCGTGCCGAGGGGCGCGCTTCTTGCCCCCAGCGCCTCTTCGAAAGCAAGAGGCGTGACCCGAAGGAGCCGTCAGCTTCAACCGGTTGTTAAACCTCGCATATATTTATAATGAGTCTTCATCGAAGTTAATTCCGCAACGAGGACAATGGATAAGTGTTTCCTCTGCAAATACAAATTTAAGACCCAATATTTTATTGCACTTAGGACATTTAATTCCTATGTACACCAATAATATACCAACCGCAAATACAGTACCTGAGCCAAGTGTTATCACATTGAACAATGATCGAGGTAAATATTTGTCCAAGAACGCTAGTATGGCCAATATGACAAAACTTATCGCCACGATCATTAAGTAAACCTTCTTTCTTTGATTTAACATCTCTCTAGGTCTCATTGTACATATCTCTGCGTGGGTCTGACGCTCCGGTTAAGCTACGGGCGCAATTGATTGCCGCCCCAATTAAATAACGGCTCCTGGCGCCGTCAGCTTCAACCTGTTAGGTGGCGAATGCTTTAATGAACCTAAAAATATTTGCCGGTGGAGCATAGTTATGACCATGCACATGATAGATATCAAAGATTGATGCCAAAGCAAAAAGAACAGCGATCAACGCGAACACGATGAATTTGGCGTGACGTTGAGGGAGAACACGGAGCAGAAACCAATGGATCCCGCTTGCTCCGATGTAAAGGAGACCGCCGAGTATCACCACATGTGCCCACAAGACCCCAAGCATCCAAAACCCTTCGGCCGTGAATTTCGGCAATGCCACGATGAGACCCTGTATCGCAAGAAAGAGAATGAAGAACATGGGTACCATACCACCAACAACGAACATGATATACGGAACCGGAATAGTGATCAGAAAGGCAACAAAGAGCGCCCATTTCGACCAACGGCAGACATCCCTCGACTCAGAACTCATTCGTGCCCCTTCAGGAAGTGCTTCTGGTCATTCCCATTGTTGTTAGTCCACCTAACGCTCCGCTTCAGCTGCGAACGCTCAGCGAAAAACACGGCGAGCCGTCAGCTTCAGCCTGTTG
>Ga0209002_10000608_pt1 | contig 29032 bp, 25 predicted proteins | sample Rifsed16ft2_FD_184010 | JGI IMG/M metagenome (GOLD analysis project Ga0209002, IMG submission 184010) | Soil microbial communities from Rifle, Colorado, USA - sediment 16ft 2 (version 2) | ecosystem: Environmental > Terrestrial > Deep subsurface > Rock core/Sediment | place: Rifle, Colorado... | reverse complement strand
ACCGGACCTGGTCCGCTTCTTCGACACTTTCCCGATGACCGGGAGCGGGAAAGTGAAACGCAAGGAGCTGGCGCAGGTCGTCGAACTGGAATTGAGTGCCATATGAAGGACATCACACCTTTGCGGCCGCCGCGTGCCGTCCATGCGGAGCCCCCGGCTCACGCCCCCAACGCGGCCTTGATGATCGACTTCGACAACGTCACGCTGGCGATCCGGTCGGACCTGTCCGCCCAGCTTCGCAAGCTTCTGGGCTCGGACATCTTCAAGGGCAAGGTGTCGGTGCAGCGGGCCTACGCCGATTGGCGGCGCTACCCGCAGTATATCGTGCCGCTGTCCGAAGCGTCCATTGATCTCATTTTCGCGCCCGCCTTCGGGTCCAACAAGAAGAACGCCACGGATATCCGGCTGGCCATCGACGCGCTGGAGCTGGTCTTCATCCGCCCGGAGATCGGCACGTTCATTCTGCTGTCGGGCGACAGCGATTTCTCGAGTCTGGTCCTGAAGCTCAAGGAGTACGGCAAGTTCGTGATCGGGGTCGGCCTCCGGGAGTCGTCCAGCGACCTCCTGGTGCAGAATTGCGACGAGTACTACAGCTACAGCGAGCTCACCGGCCTCACCAAACAGACGGACGCCGAGTACCCGCACAAGGATCCCTGGGAGCTGGTGGTCGAGGCGGTGACCCAGATGAAGTCGGAAGGCGACGTCATGCGGTCGGACCGGCTGAAGCAGGTCATGCAGCAGCTGGACCCGTCGTTCAACGAGAAGGAATCCGGCTTCAGCCGGTTCAGCAAGTTCGTGGCGGAAGCGGGCCAGCGCGGCCTGCTCCGGCTCACCAAGCAGGAAGCCGGCCAGTACCAGATCGATCTGGGGTCGAACGCCAACGTGCCGCCGGCGGTCGAGGCGGAGTTGGCGCGGCGACCGGCCACGCAGCCGCGCCAGCGGCCCCCAAGGGTGCGGGAGCGGGCCGCCGGCGCGGGCGGCGCTCTGACCCTGGCCGCCGCGTTCCATTTGCTCAGGGAAACGCTCGCGACCATGGGCGCGCTCGAGAGCGAGATGGAGGCGGAACGGGTTCGCGACGGCATGATCGAGCGGTTGGGAGCGGACCGCGACCCGGTGTTCGAGCGGGCGCGGTTCCAGCGGCTGCTGCGCCAGGCCCACGACGCCAACCTGATCGAACTCACCAAGGGTGAGGATGGCAAGTACTTCCTCAAGCTCAACCCGGAGGCTCTGGTGGAAGACCGGGTCGAGCCCGGCGCGGAAGCTGCCCCCGCCGAGGCCGAAGGGGCGGATGCCGAAGCTGGTCGTCGGCGGCGGCGGGGGCGACGGGGAGGTCGAGGTCGAGGCCGGCGGGAGGAGCCCGAGCCGACCGTCCAGGCGGACGTGCCGGCAGAAGTGCCGGCTCACCCGGAACCGCGGGCCGAGGCGCCAATCGTCACCGCGCCACCGGTGCCGTCCAGCCCGATGTTGGCAGCATCCGCTGCCGCGCATCGCAATCCCCGGTTTCGCCGGGGCTCGCGCGGGCCGACGCCGCCACTTGGGGGCGGCGAACGGCCGCCGGAGGCCCAGCCGGAAGTTCGATCGGTTGCACCGGCTCTCTCTCCACCCGCCCCGACCGTGGCGGGGCAGGTTCGCTCGCTGCGCCCTCGGAGCGGCAGCCGGGGAGGTGGGCGACCGCAGGTGGCCGGTGGGGAAGAGCCGGCTTCGGAGCCCAGGCCTGAGCGTCCCGTGGAACCGCCCCGGCCGGGTGCTGCGCCCCTCGAGCGCGCGGCGGCGGTTGAACGTGGTGCGCCAGCGGCCCAAGAGCCGGTGACTGCCGCGGAGGAGGTTCCCCAGTCTGGGTTGCTCAAGCGGGTGACGGCTGCGCTCCAGCGGGCGGTACGCGGGTCCGGTCAGGAGAAATCCTCGGGAACGTGATTTTGAAGCTGGGCCGGCCGCTTCCCACGCGGTTCTACGCGCGCGACACCGAACGGGTCGCGCGCGATTTATTGGGGTGCGTTGTGGAGACGCGCGTTCGGGGGGTGCGCACCGCCGGCCGGATCGTGGAGGTCGAGGCCTACGTGGGACCGCACGACCCCGCTGCCCACGGCTACGGCTGGCGCAAGACGGCGCGCAACGCCCGCTTGTTTGGCCCTCCGGGCACCTGCTATGTGTACTTCGTCTACGGCAACCACTGGTGCGCCAACGTCGTGACGGAGCGCGACGGGTATCCGTCGGCGGTCCTGCTTCGCGCGCTGGAACCGCTGGACGGCCTGGACGCCATGCGGCGGCGTCGCGGGACCGGGAGCCCTAGGCTTTGGTGCTCCGGCCCGGGTCGCCTGTGTGAGGCGCTCGGCATTACGGGAGGCTTTGACGGGGAGGGCCTGGCGGGGCCTCGGATTCGGATCTATCGGCCAGCCCGGCAACTCCCGCTGCGGATCGCGACGAGTCCCCGGATCGGCATTACCCGCGCGGCTGACCGGCCCCTGCGGTTCTACCTAAGAGATTCCTCTTGGCTTTCCAGGCGAGAAGGGCAAGAACGGGGAACGTGGGAACGGAGATCGCGCAGCGCGCGTCAGTGAAGCGCGCGCCGTGCAAACTCACTTCGTCTGCGGCGTGCGCGAACTGCTAGCGCGCGGAGAGATCCCCGTTCCCTCGTTTCCCGTTCTCAGCGCCGCGTCGTCACTTCCTCGCGCGAGCCGGTTACCGCGTACCGCAGTCCCACCGAGCCCACGTATTGCGCGCTCGATATGAGGTAGTTCCGGCCCAGCGGCATGTATTGCGCTTGCGCGAACACCGCCAGACGGCTGAAGCGGAGCTGGAGCCCGCCGCTGAAGATGGGAAACGCCTTGGTGCTGGTTTCGTCTATGACGCGCAGGATATTCTCGAGTTCCTGGGACGTGTTGAACGTGCCCACCGGGGAGGCATCCGTAAGCTGGTTGATGCCGAAGCCGCCGCCCAGGTAGGGCTGGATAAAGCCGTCCGTGGGGAAGATGTAGAGCAAAGCCTGGATGCGCCGGCCGTTCTTGAAGTCGATGTTGCGAATGCCCGTCGCGCTCGAGGCATCGATCACGGCGGAGTTGGTGCTGTCCTCGAAGATCACGTGGTCGAACGCCGCGTAGAGCGCCGAGTGGGTGCTGGTAATGAGCCAGTGGCCGCCGACGGTGAGGGCGTCCTGCCATCCGCTCGCCGTGGGGGTCTGGAACCGCATGAGGCCACCCTGGGCACCCCAGAACCACCGGTGTTGCCAAGCGTCTTCCTGGGCCGCAGCCGAGCTGGCTAGGGTGACCAGGGCGAGTCCAAGAGCGCACGCCGTCTTCCGCATCATCGGGTCTCAGCCTCCACGTTCCTGACGTCCGAGCCAGCCGGGTGGTCCAACGCACCCACCACAAAGCACCAAGCGCCAGCCAGGGGGGCACCGGGACCCCGAAAATAGGGAGGACAGGCCAAAAACGCCAGGCTGGCCGGATATCCTAGCCCTTTGTGGGCTGGTCGCTTAAGCGGTCAGATCGCGAAACTACTTGAAGGTGCAGCCGATGGCGACAGTGTGTCGCGATGGTTGTGGCGATGCCGACGGCGTGCCAGAGTGAGCAGGGCAGGCCAAAACAAAGCGAGCGGTCACTCACATCAGAATCGTGCTCAACGCCCGTGTGCAGTCGTCAAATCAGGCCCAGTTTCTTCCCAACCCGCTCGAACGCTCGGAGCACCTGATCCAGGTCGTCTCTCGTGTGGGCCGCCGAAATCTGGCACCGCACGCGGGCGTGGCCCTGCGGCACCACCGGGTAGCCGAACCCCGTCACGAACACGCCCTCCCCCAGCAGCATCTCGCTCATCTGGATCGCCTTGGCCGTCTCTCCCAGGATGACGGGGATGATGGGCGTTTCCCCCGGGAGCGGCTTGAACCCCCGGGCGATCAGCTGCTCCCGGAAATAGCGGGCGTGCTGGTGCAACCGCGTGACGAGTTCGGGGTGGTTCCCGAGATACTGTACGGCGGCCAATGCGCTGGCCGCCACGGTGCAGGGCAGGGCGTTGGAAAAGAGCTGTGGGCGCGAGCGCTGGGTCAGGTAGTCCGTGAGGGCGGCGGAGGACGCCGTGAACCCGCCGGCTGCGCCGCCCAGGGCCTTGCCCAGGGTGGACGTGATGATGTCCACCTGCCCCAGCACTCCGTGATGTTCGGCGGTGCCGCGGCCGGTCTTCCCCAGGACGCCGCTGGCGTGGGAGTCGTCCATCGCCACAATAGCGTCGTAGCGCTCGGCCAGCTCCAGGATATCCGGTAGCCGCGCGATGTCCCCCTCCATGGAGAAGATGCCGTCCGTGAAGATGAGCCGAGTTCGAGCGCTCTTGGCCGCCTTCAGCTTCTCCTCCAGGTCTTTCATGTCGGCGTGCCGGTAGACGGCCGACTGGCACTTGGAGATGGTCTTGGCCAGCCGGACGGAATCAATGATGGACGCGTGGTTCAGCCCGTCCGAAATGACGATGTCCTCCGGGCCCAGCAGCGTGGGGCAGAGGCCCTCGTTGGCGTTCCAGCAGGAGACGTAGGTGAGGCTCGATTCCGTGCCGACCAAGCGGGCCAGGGCCGCTTCGAGTTCCCGGTGGACGGTGAACGTCCCGCAAATGAACCGCACGCTGGCGGTCCCCGCGCCAAAGCGGTCCAGACCGACCTTCCCGGCCGCCACCACCTCGGGGACGTTGGAGAGCCCCAGGTAGTTGTTGCTCGAGAGGATGATGATGTCGCCTCGTCCCTCCATCCTGACCCGGGGGGCCTGGGGGGAGTCGAGGTAGTTCAGCCGTTTGTAGACGCCGTCCTCCCGGAACTGGGCGAGCTCCGCCTGCAACCGCGTCTGGACCGACGCTCTCATCGGTTAGCTCCCGATTTCGAGAATGACCTTGCCGGCCGCACCCGATCGGATGGCGTCGAGCGCGTCGTGAATGGCTTCCAGGGGGAATGTGTGGGTGACGACGGGGGTGGGATCGAGCAGGCCGCTGGAGAGGAATCGTTGCATCTGGTGCCAGGTCTCGAACATCCTCCGGCCAATCACCCCGTAGACGGTGACGCCTTTGAAGATCAGGTCGTTGGACAGCTTGAGCGGCACCTCCCCCTTGGGGAGGCCCAGGAGGTTGACGCGCCCGCCCAGCCGCACGCAGGCGAACGCCTGGCGGATGGCGTCCGGATGCCCGGACATTTCACACACCAGGTCCGCGCCCTCGCCGTGGGTGAGCTCCGCGACCCTGGCCGGAACGTCGTCCTTCGCGGGGTTGAGCACCGCGTGGGCGCCCATCCGCCGCGCCAAGTCCAGACGCTTGGGATTGATGTCCGAGGCGGCGACCTTGGCCGCCCCGGCGGCGCGCGCGACGCCCACCGCGAAGCACCCGATGGGCCCGCAGCCCAGCACCAACACGGTGCCGCCGGAGACCGCGTCGCCGGTCAGGACCGCGTGAAACGCGTTGCCCAGCGGGTCCATGATGGCGCCGGTGGTGGTGGGAATGCCGTTCAGCCCCATGACGTTGCCGGACGGCATCGCGATGTACTCGGCGAAGGCGCCGTCCCGGTCCACGCCGATGATCCGGGTGTTCCGGCAGATATGCCCATCGCCCATGCGGCACTGCCGGCAATGGCCGCAGACGATGTGACCTTCCGCGGTGACCAGCTGGCCCACCTTGAGTTCGGATGGAACCTCGTCGCCGACGGAGACGATCTCCCCCGCGAACTCGTGGCCGACCACCACCGGCGGATGGAGCCGGCCCTGGGCCCACTCGTCCCAGTCGGCAATGTGCAGGTCGGTGCCGCATACGCCTGCGTGCTTGACGCGGATCAGGACGTCCGTGGGGCCGACGGTGGGCTCGGGGACTTCGCAGAGCTCGAGCCCGGGCTCGGGGCGGGGTTTGCGGATGGCGCGCATGGGATAGGGATGGTGAGGGACGGTGAGTGGCGGTCAGGGACGGTGTGGGGCGGTGGGGTCTCGTCGAGCCCTCACCGCCTCCCACCGACGCTCACCGTCCCTCACATAACGCTCCGGATGAAGCCGCCATCAACCTGCAACGCGACGCCGGTAATATAGCCCGCCTTCTCCGAGGCCAGAAACGCGACGGCGGCGGCCAGCTCCTCCGGCTCGCCCATGCGACCGGCGGGGGTGTCGGCAACGTATCCGGCCAGGACCTCGTGGGTTGAGCGCTTGGTCTGGGTGGCGCGTTGCTGGACCAAGTCCGTGACCCGGTCGGTGTGCATGTAGCCGGGGCACACCGCGTTTACGGTGATCCCATCGCTCGCCACCTCGTCGGACAGGCACTTGGAGAAGCCCAGGACGCCGGCGCGGGCGGTGGTGGACAGGATGAGTCCCGCGATGGGTTGGCGCGCGGCGACGCTGGTGAGGCAGATGATGCGGCCCCAGCGGCGAGCGCGCATGAGCGGTACAGCGGCGCGGCAGAGGTGCACGGCGGAGAGGAGGTTCAAGTCGAGCGCCGCCTGCCAGCTGTCAACCGGCGTAGTCTCGAAGGGCCCGGCCGCGGGGCCGGCCGCGTTGCACACCAGGATGTCCACCGAGCCGAAGCGCTGCCGGACCTGATCGACCAGGTCGGTGGCCTGGGCCGGGACGCCGACGTCGGCGCGGAAGCCTGCGATCTCGGTCTCGTGGCGCTGGGCCAGGAGCGCCACCGCGTGGTTCAGCCGCTCCTCGTCCCGCCCGTTGACCGCCACCCGGCAGCCTTCCGCCGCGAGCGCGCCGGCGATGGCGCGACCCAGCCCGGCGGAGGATCCGCACACCAGAGCGACTTTGCCGGTAATGCCGAGATCCATGATGGCGGTCCGCCCATCACACCTTCGCCGGCACGGCGACCGGCTCGATCCGCACGGCGCACACCTTGAGCTCCGCCATCTTGGCGTGCGGCTCCAGCACGGGACTGGTAAGCAGGTTCGCGGCGGCTTCCCGGAAGTGGAACGGTACGAAGACCTGGCGCCGTGCCACGCGATCGGAGATTCGCGCGGAAATCACCACGGCGTTCCGCCGGCTGGTCAGCCGCACCAGGTCGCCATCGGCGATCCCCATCTCGGCCGCGTCGTCCGGATGGATTTCGACGCTGGCCGTCGGCTCGCGCGCGTCCAGCCCGTTGGAGCGTCGCGTCATGGTGCCGGTGTGCCAGTGATACAGCTGGCGGCCCGTCCCCATCACGAAGGGGTACTGATCGTCCGGCAGCTCGGCAGGATCGGCGTACTGGGCGGGGTGGAACGTGGCCTTGCCGTCCGGCGTGGGGAACCGGTCGTCGAACAGGAACGCCGTGCCGGGGTGCTCGTCGGACGGGACCGGGTACTGAAGCCCGGCGAGGTTCTCCAGCCGCTGGTAGCTCACGCCCGCCCACGCGGGCGCGACCTGTCGAATCTCCTCCATGACCTCTTCTGGGGAGCCGAAGCGGGTCGGGATCCCGAGCCGCTTCGAGAGATCCACGATGATCTCCCAGTCGGCGCGCGCCTGGCCCGGTCGCTCGATGGCCTTGTGGGCCAGCTGGATCCGGCGCTCGGTGTTGACGAAGGTCCCGGTTTTCTCCGCGAACGAGGCCCCGGGCAGCACCACGTCCGCGTAGCGCGCGGTCTCGGTGAGAAAGAGATCCTGGACCGCGAGGAACGCAATGCTGCGGAACCAGGCCTCCGCGTGCGCGATGTCCGGGTCCGAGATGATGGGGTTCTCGCCCATGATGTAGAGCGCGCGGATGGGCGAGCCTTCCTGGGTCATTTCGGTCACCTTGAGCCCCGGCATGAGCGACAGGCGCTCGGGCTCGACGCCCCAGACCCGCGCGAACTTCTCCCGCATGGCGGGTTCGGACACGGACTGGTAATCCGGGTACGCAAACGGGATCGCCCCCATGTCCGAGGCGCCCTGCACGTTGTTCTGGCCGCGAACCGGCATCATGGCGGCACCCCATCGGCCGATCATCCCGGTCGCGAGGATCAGGTTGAGCAGCGAGGTGACCATGTCGTGCCCGGTGAGGTGCTGGGTGAGACCCATCGCCCAGAGCGTCGTGGTGTTGGGTCCCCTGGCGTACCGCTCGGCGGCCTCGCGGATCAGCGCCGCCGGGACGCCGGTGATGGCCTCGGCCCGCTCCGGCGTGTACCGGGCGACGGCCTGCTCCACCGCGTCGAAGTTGTTGGTGCGCCGCGCGATGAACTCCCGGTTCTCCAGACCTCGGGCCAGGATGTGGTTGAGCATCGCGTTGAAGAGCGCGACGTCCGTCCCCGGCTGCATCTGGAGGTGGATGTCCGCCAGGCGGGCCAGCTCGATCCGGCGCGGATCGGCCACGATCAGGAAGGCCCCGCGCTTGTGCGCGCGCTTGAGCGAGGCGCCGAAGACGGGGTGGGTCTCGGTGGTGTTGGCGCCGGCGATGAAGATCACGTCGCAGGCTTCCTCGACCTCGCGCATGGAGCCCGACGCCGCCGCCGTGTTGAGCGCCGCCTGCATGGCGGACACGCTGGTCGAGTGGCAAAGGCGGGTGCAGTGGTCCACGTTGTTGGTGCCGAAGCGCGCGCGGAATAGCCGCTGGAGGAGGTAGTTCTCCTCGTTGGTGCACTTGGCGCTTTGGAACACCGCCATCGCGCCGGGCCCGTGCTCGGCGTGGATCCGGCTCAGCTCCTGGGTGACCAGCTCCAGCGCCTCATCCCAGGTGGCCTGGCGGAAGGGCTCGTACCAGTCCGGCGGCGTGGCAGCGCGCTCGCGGATGTCCATGGTCACGCGGTCCAGGAGCGGCAGGTCCCGGAGACGCTTCCCGGTGGCCCGCGGGGGGGCCGGGTGCTTGAGCTCGTGGCCCTCGGCCTCGATCGAGCGCCAGGGCCCGGCTCGGCGGTCGGCCCCTTCCGGGCCGGTCCACACCCATCGGCCGCCGCGCTTCACCCAGCCCTTGCGGATCAGCGGCGCAGTGAGACGGTCGAGATGCTGCACGTAGTCGTAGCCGAAGCGGCCCTTGACGCAGGTGGAGCCCTGGTTCGGCGTGTCCAGCTCGATGTCGGGCGACGTCACGCGCAGCACTTCGTCGTTCTGGACGTGCAGCTCGATCCGGCAGCCCACGCCGCAATAGGGGCATACCGACTGCACTACCGGCTCCGCAGTGACCGGGATCTCGCCGAACCGCTGCTGCGGCAGGACCTCGAAGATCGCTCCGGTGGGACACACGCGGACACACTCACCGCACCAGGTGCACGCGGCCTTGTCCGGGTCGCCGTCGGCCCCGACGATGATCTGGGCGTGCTCCCCGCGATAGCCCACGTCCAGGACGCCCACCACCTGGATGTCTTCGCACGCCCGCACGCACCGGGTACAGAGGATACAGCGGGTCATGTCGTGGCTGATCATCGGGTCGCCCGGCCGCTCGTCTCCCCGGCGCAGAAGCGGCAGGCGCTGGCCGACCGGCGTGGGCTGGACCCCGTAGCGCACCACGTACGCTTCGAACTGGTTGTTGGGCCGCGCGCGCCCGCCGTTGATCAGGTGATCGGCGGGGTAGCGCTCCAGTAGGCACTGGAGCACGCCGCGGCGCGCTTCGACCGCTTCCGGCGATTCGGTCGTGACCCGCATTCCCTCGGTGATCTTGGTGGCGCAGGCCGGGAGGAGCTTGGCCTGGCCTTCGACCGATACCACGCAGATGCGGCAGTTCCCGGCGATCGGGAGCTTGGGGTACCAGCACAACGTGGGAATCTCGAGGCCGGCTTCGCGGGCCGCGTCGAGGATGGTGGAGCCGTCGGGTGGGTTGACGGTACGGCCGTTGATGGTGGCGGAGGGCATCGGCTGGAAGTTGGCCAGCGGGCTGCGGTGGGGCAAGAGACGTTTGCCGTTGTCCGTTGTCCGTTATCCGTGGGCGATTCGACCTATCCTCCCGGCCGGGAGATCGGGCTCCGAGACACGGACAACGGACAACGGAAAACGGACCACGCCTTTACGGTTTATACGCCAAGAACCACCTTCCGCGCGCCGTGCGCCTCGCTCGCTCCACCATCCAACCGGTGTAATAGGCCTGCAGGGCCTCCGGGGCCAGCGGGGTGACGCCCGGTGGGGGCTCGCTGGGCAGCACCAGGTGCGCGCCGCCGCGCGCGGTCCTGCCCTTGAGGGTCTCCAGCACGCCGTGGCGATGCACCGGATCGAAGTCACCGAGCGCCAGCGGGTCGAGGACGGTCAGCGCCGGGGTCACTTCGGGGAACCAAATATCCAGGCTCACGACCAGTGCCTGGAACCGGCTGCCCAGGGCTTCGGCGGCGGCCCGGTGCTCGGCCGCTTCCACCGCGCTCAACGCGGCGTCGATGAACAGCACCTCCGTGTCGTGCGCGGCAAGGAACAGTCCCGCGGGGACGACCCCGGAGCCGATCACCAACGCCAGGTCCCCCTCTTCCAGCCGGGTGGCCAGATCCTGGAGCGGTGTGCCCGCGTCCAGACCCCAATGGGTGGCCTCGCGTTGGGCCCGGCGGAGTCGCACGTGGCGGTCTCGCCAGCGCCGATAGCTGGGGAGGTTGAGCCGGCGCATGATCAGCCGGTCCACGTGCTCCAGGACCAGCACCTCGGTCAGCACCAGCTGATCCTCGGTTCCCATCTCCAGCTCCCGCACCGCCTCGTCCGCGACGGCCAGCAGTTTGTCGCGCGTTAACTGATCCTTGAATTCCTCGATCCGCTGCAGGATGAACTCCTCGTACTCCTGCTTCAGAGATCGCGGCTTGGCCGCTCGGCGACGGGCTGGTTCCGGATTTGGGAGCATGCTCAGGGACGGGCTGGCGGCATAGCCAGCAACCTTGCCGAGTTCCTGGAGGACTGTCAACGCCACCCACTCGTCCCGGGGGGCTTGACGATATTGAGATATTTGTCTAAATATCTAACACTGTACTATGGCAGATACCGCGTTTCGGGCGCTCGCCGACCCCACCCGCCGCCGCATCCTCGAACTGTTAGCCGAGCGGGACCGCACCGCCGGAGAGATCGCGAGCCAGTTCAGCATCGCCTTCCCCTCGGTCTCGCATCATCTGCGGGTGCTGAAGGAAGCAGAGCTGGTCACGGCCGAGCGGGAAGGTCAGAGCATCCGCTATCGCATCAACACCACGGTGTCTCAGGACTTGGTGCGCTATCTGATGAAACTGCTGGGGAGGCGATGATGATGCGCAGTCGCTCGCTGGGCTACCTGGTGGCCGCCCTCACGGCGGCTGTGTCCGTCTGGGCCTACCCACGCCTGCCGCCGCGCGTCGCGACCCACTGGGGCATTGGCGGCCAGCCAGACGGCTACAGCTCCAAGCTGCTGGCGGTGGTAATGCTCCCGCTGATGATCCTGGGCATGCGCGCGTTGCTGAGCGTGCTCCCCCGCATTGACCCCAAGGGGGAGAACTACCAGAAGTTCGCCAGCACGTACTGGCTGATCTTCAACGGGGTGATCGTCTTCATGGGGGTGATTCACCTCGCCGTGTTGGGCTACGGCTTGGGGGCGCCGGTACGGATGGATCGCGTGGTGGCGGCCGCCGTGGGCGTGTTGTTGATCGTGATCGGGAATTACATCACGCGGGTCGAGCCCAATTGGTTCGTCGGCATCCGCACGCCGTGGACCCTGTCCAGCGATCGGGTGTGGCGCCGCACCCACCGGGTGGGCGGCTGGATCCTGGTGACGGGCGGCGCGCTGATCGTGCTCACCCTGTTCGTGCCCGCGGGCGCCGTGCTGCCGATCTTCCTCGGGACCATTGCCCTGGTGGCGGTGGTACCGGTGGTGCTCTCGTACCTCTTGTGGCGGCGCGAGCGTGAGGCGACTCGCTAGCCTCCTCGTCCTCCTGGCCATGCCGAGCCCGCTCGCCGGTCAACACGTGCAGGTCGGGGCGTATGTCGCGCGGAAGGGCGAGGTCGAGGTTGCGCGTGAGCGCTACCGCTTCGACGGGAAGACGCTGGTTGCCGACGTCGAGCTGACCCCGCTGGGCCTGTTCTACCAAACCCACACGGAATACCACTCCACCGGATCGGCGTCGCGCTATCACCTGCGTGTGCGAACCGGGTTGGGTGGGCCCTTGCTGCAGGAGCTGGACGTCGTGCTGGACGACTCCGTTCGCTGGACGCTCACGGCGGGAGGCCGCTCGCAGCGGGGCGGAGCGCCGATTGGTCGCCCGGCGGGGGTGGTGCAGAATCTGGTGTTCTCACAGCTCGCGGCTTCCCTGGGCGCCTATGACCGCGCCAGGGGCGGACGGCAGACCCTCAGCGCGTGGCTGCCGGAGGGGGGCGTGGTCCTGCCGCTGGGAATCGAGCTTCGCGAGGACAGCGGGACCCTGGACATCGGTGGGGTGTCGCTGCGCGTGGTGCTGGATTCCTCCGGGTGGGTGACCCGCTTCGAGGTTCCGGCGCAGGGGGTCGTGGTCACGCGGCAGGACGACGTGACATTCTCGCCGCGTTCGGCGCCGGCGCCCGCGGACACGCTACCCCCGAGGACCATCCACGAGGAGCCGTATCTCATCGAGGGGGGTGGCGTGCGGGTGGTGGGCACGCTGGCCCTCCCCGCCGCGCCGGGTCCGGTGCCGGTCGCGCTGATCGTTGCGGGTTCGGGCGGCGTGGACCGCAACGGCAACGCGCCCCCCGCACTGGGATCGAACCTGTATGCGCAGCTTGCCTGGCGGCTCGCGGAGCGCGGGATCGCCAGCTTGCGCTACGACAAGCGGGGCGTGGGTGAGAGCGCGGCGGGCGTGGACCTGGCGATGACCACGTTCGACGATTTCGCGGACGACGTGCTGGCGGCCACGCGGTCCCTCGCCCGGGAGCAACGCTTCGGCGGCATCGTGATCGTGGGACACAGCGAGGGTGGGTGGCTGGCCATCCGAGCGGCAGCGCGGGGCGCCCCAGTCGGGGGCATCGCTCTCCTGGCGACGCCGGGCCGGCCGTTTCTTCCGCTCCTGCGCGGCCAACTGGCGCAACAGCTGGACAGCGCCACGCTGGTCCAGTTCGACTCGGCCATGGTGCGCTACCTGCGCGGTGAGGCGCCCGTCGGGTTGCCACCGTATCTCCAGCCGCTGTTCCGCCCCGTCAACCAGCGCTTCACGGCCTCGGTGGTCGCCTACGATGCGATCGCCGAGTTGCGCCACCTCCAGGTCCCCGTGCTGGTCCTGCAGGGAGACCGCGACGTGCAGGTCGGTACGGAAGACGCCGAGCGTCTCTCGGCTGCCGCGCCGAGGGCCCGGGTCATCGTGATTCACGGCGCCAATCACCTCTTCAAGGCGGCGGAGCGGGCGGACCGGGTGGCCCAGCTGGCGCTCTACATGGACCGGACAGCCCCGGTTGTGCCCGAGCTGGTGGAGGCGATCGCAGACTGGGTGAAAGACGTCAGCCGTTGATCCCCGATCAGGCCAGCGTCCGGAGGACGGCTCCTTTCAGGTAGCCGGTTTCCGGCACCGTCAGCAGCTCGGGGTGGTCGCTGCTCTGCCCGGTCACCCGTTCCAGGGCCACGCGCCGTCCGCTGTCGGCGGCGGCGGCCGCGAGCATGTCCAGGAAGGCGGCGCGGTTCACGTGGAAGGAGCACGACGCCGTGAACAACACGCCGCCGGGCGCCAGCAGGCGCAGCGCGCGCAGGTTGATCTCCTTGTACCCGGAGAGCGCCCGGGGCACGGCGCTCTTCTGCTTGGCGAAAGCCGGGGGATCAAGCACGATAGTTCCGAAGGTCCTGCCCTCGCGCTCCAGCGCACGCAGCAGATCGAACCCGTTCGCCTCGCGCCATTCCACATTGCCGCGACCGTTCAGCTCGGCGTTGCGCCGGGCCACCGCGAGCGCGGCCGGGCTGCTGTCCACCGCCAGGACCCTGGGGCACGGACCGGCCAAATGGAGCGCAAACAGTCCCTGGTAGGTGAACACGTCCAGTGCGTCGCCCTGCGCCAGCCGGCCCACCAGCAGCCGATTGTCCCGCTGATCGAGGAACGCCCCGGTCTTCTGCCCTTCGCGTGGAGAAACCAGGTAGCGTATGCCGCCCTCCCGGACCTCGATCGTAGGCGGCACGGAGCCCGCGGCCTCCACGATCTCGAGGGGGAGGCCCTCGTGCCGCCGGACCGAGGCGTCGTTTCGCAGCAGGACGCCCTGGGGCCGCAAGGCCTCCTGGATCGCCTCCAGCAGGAGGGGACGGACCGCCTCCAGACCGGCCGAGAGGATCTGCGCCACCACGATGTCGCCGTAACGATCCACCATCAGCGACGGCAGGCCGTCGGCCTCGGCGTGCACCACCCGATAGGCGGTTGTATCCGGGGTGAGATCGGCGCGTCGCGCGGCGGCCGCCTCCACCCGGCCCCGCCACCAGGCGCCGTCGAGTGGCTCCTCTTCGCGGGTCAGCAGGCGCAGCCGGATCTCGGACGCCGGGCTGAACAGCGCCTGCCCCAGAAACCGCCCCGACCGGTCCGTGACCCGTACCGGCCCGGCCGGCATCCTCCCCGTCGCCAGGACGTCGGAGCGGTAGATCCACGGGTGTCCCTGCCGCCAACGCGCGGCGCCCTTGGCCGAGACGACGACGATGGGTGTCACCGATCCGGGCGCAGGGCGCGGGCCTCGCGCAGGTAGATATGTTTGATGCGTGCGGGGGGCGTGGAGGTATTGACGTGCAGCAGGACCCGGATGCACCGCGCCAGAGCACCGGGGACGTGCATTTCGGTAGCGCCCAGGAGCGGCACCGCGTTCCAGCCCAGCTCACGCGCGGCGTGGGCCGGATAATCCCCGGAGAGGTCCGGCGTGGTGGTGAACAGTACGCTGGCGATGTCGTCCGGCTCGATCTGGTTGGCCTGGACGATGGCGGCCAAGAGTTCGCGCGTCGCCGCGAGGATGTCCTCGGGCGTGTCGCGCTCCACGGTGGTGGCGCCCCGAATGCCGCGGACCGGCATGTAGTCTCCTCGTGACGGTTGACCTGCGCCTGCTCGCGATCGTGGACCCCGACGTGCTGGGGGGGCGCGACCTCGTCACGGCCGCGCGCGCCGCGGAGGCCGGCGGCGCCACGGCCGTCCAGTTGCGCATGAAGCGGGCTGGCGCGGGCGCGATGTGGGCCGCCGCCCGCCGTCTCCGCGCCGAGCTCACCGTGCCCCTGTACCTCAACGACCGTGCCGACGTGGCGTGGGCGGCGCAGGCGCACGGGGTGCACGTGGGAGCCGACGACCTCCCCGCGGAGGCGCTCCGTCGGGTGGCCCGGCGGGGGTTTCGGATCGGCGTCTCGGTGGGGACGCCGGCCGAAGCGGATGCCGCGCGCCGGGCGGACCCGGACTACTGGAGCATCGGCTCGGTGTTCGCCACGCCCAGCAAGGCGGACGCCGGGGCGCCGATCGGCATCCCCGGCTTCCGGGCGCTCGCCGCGCTGGCGCCCGCCGGGATGCCGGTCATCGGCATCGGTGGCATCACGGCGGAGAACGCGGGCGAGTTGATCCGAGCGGGCGCCCGAGGCGTCGCGGTAATCAGCGCCGTCTTTGCCGCGCCCGACATCGAGCGGGCCGCGCGGGCGCTGCGCGATGCCGTGGACGCAGCGCACCCCACGGTGAGTGGTGAGCGCTGAGCGGTCTCGGAGCACGCGTCAGTGAAGCGCGCGCCATGTGAACTCACTTCGTCTGCGGCGCGCGCGGAACTGCTAGCGCGCGAAGAGACCGCTCAGCGCTCACCACTCACCGCCCCCATTCGCCGCACCTCCGCCACGGTCCGCAAATGCTCGCGTAGGGTTCGGGAGAATACATGCTTGCCGTCGGGGCGCGCCACCAGGTAGAGAAAGCCGGTGCGCTCCGGATAGAGGGCGGCCTGGATGCTGGCCGACGACGGCTGGCCGATGGGCGTGGGCGGCAGGCCGTCGATCAGATAGGTGTTGTGCGGCGAGCGGACCTGATAGTCCTTCTCGAACAACCGGCGCCGGCGCCCCAGCGCGTAGATCACCGTGGGGTCCGCCTGGAGACGCATGCCGCGCCCCAGGCGATTGTGGTAGACGGACGACACGTAGGGGCGGTCGGGGCCGAAGCGGACCTCGCCTTCGATGATGGAGGCCAATGTTACGATCTCTTGACGGGTGAAGCCCAGCGCCTGGAGGCGCGCGTTCCATTCGGGTTGCCAGCGGGCCTCGAACTCCGCCACCATCATCCGTACGATCTCCGGCGCGGTGGCCCCGTGGCGAAGCAGATAGGTGCTGGGATAGAGGTACCCTTCCAGCAGACCGTTGGCCGCCCCCGCCCGCCGGACCAGCCCGGAGTCACGCGCGGCGGCGGTGAAGTCCGCCGGCGGAATCCCCAGTTGCTGCGCGACGGAGGCTGCCACCTCGCTCACCATCAGGCCCTCGGGGATCACCAGGCGACGCAAGACTTCGCGCCCGCTGGTCACCACGTTGAGAACCCGCAGCGCCGGTAGGTCGGGAGCGAACTCGTAGACCCCGGCCTTGATCTCGTCGGACTTGCCGAGCAGGCGGGCGTAGAACAAGAACGCGGTCGCGGAGCCTATCACACCATGCGCCCGGAGGCTGTCGGCGGCGGTCGAGAGGGTGGCGCCGGGGGGAATCGTGACCTGGACGCTGGGACCGTCGGGTCGCCCCGCCCGGCAGGCCATCGCCAGGACCAGCATGGCCCATCGGCCCATCCGGGTCATGAACGCCGGTGGTCGAGATACGCCTGCAGCAGCAGCGTCGCCGCGAGCGGGTCCGCCGCTTGCCGCGCGTCGGCTCCGGCCCCGCCCGTCTCACGCAGCGCCCGTTGCGCCCGAGCGGTGGTCATCCGCTCATCCCAGTAGGCGACGGGAAGTCCGGTCTTGGTCGCGATCAGCGCGCCGGTGTCGCGAGCGGCCTGCGCCGCCGCGCCTTCGGTCCCCGAAGCGTCCAGCGGGAGGCCCAGCAAGACTCCAACGGGCTGGTGGGTCTCGAGGTAGGGCTTAAGTCGGCCCATCGGAAACCGTCTACCGGCCCGCCGAGTGAGGGTGCCCAGCGGGGTGGCCACGGTCTGGGAGGGATCGGAGATGGCGAGGCCGATGCGCTTGGTGCCCCAGTCGATGGCCAACAGGCGGCCCTGGCGGGGAAGGGTCACCCTTGCTGCATCGACGCGAAGAACTCCTTGTTGTTCTTAGTCCGCTTCATGCGCTCTAACAGGAACTCGATCGCTTCCACCGGCGGCATGTCGGCCAGGAAGTTCCGCAGCAGGTAGACCTTGTTGAGCTCTTCCTTGTCCAGCAGCAGCTCCTCCTTGCGGGTCGAGCTGCGCACCACATCCATCGACGGCCAGATGCGGCGGTCGGCGATCTTCCGGTCCAGGATGATCTCCGAGTTGCCCGTACCCTTGAACTCCTCGAAGATCACCTCGTCCATCCGGCTGCCGGTCTCGATGAGCGCCGTGGCGACGATGGTGAGCGACCCGCCGCCCTCGATGCTGCGCGCCGCACCGAAGAAGCGCTTCGGCTTCTGCAGCGCGTTGGCGTCCACGCCGCCGGAGAGGATCTTGCCCGAGTGCGGCACGACCACGTTGTGCGCGCGGGCCAGCCGGGTGATCGAGTCGAGCAGGATGATCACGTCCCGCCCGTGCTCCACCAGGCGCTTGGATTTCTCGATCACCATGTCCGCCACCTGCACGTGCCGGTCGGCCGGTTCATCGAACGTGGAGGAGATCACCTCGGCCCCCTGCACGTTCTCCTCCATGTCGGTCACTTCCTCGGGGCGCTCGTCGATCAACAGCACGATCAGCACGGCGTCGGGATGGTTCTCGGTGATGGAATTGGCGACCTTTTGCAGGAGGATGGTCTTGCCGGCCTTGGGCGGCGAGACGATCAAGCCGCGCTGCCCGAAGCCGATGGGCGTCAGCAGGTCCATGACCCGCGTGGAGAGATCGCCGTCGTTACGCTCCAGCCGCACCCGCCGATCGGGATAGCGCGGGCGCAGGTTGTCGAACGCAATCCGGTGCTTCGCCCGGTCGGGGTCGTCGAAATTGACCTTCTCGACCTTGAGCAGCGCGAGGTAGCGCTCCCCCTCTTTGGGCGGTCGCACCTGGCCCAACACCGTGTCCCCGGTTCTGAGATCGAACCGCTTGATCTGGCTGGGGCTCACGTAGATGTCGTCCGGGCCGTACAGGTAGTTCCAGTCCTGGCTGCGCAGGAACCCGTACCCTTCCGGAAGGATCTCCAACACGCCTTCGCCGCGGAGCACCGTGTCGGAGTCCAGCAACGATTGCTCGATCTTGAAGATGAGATCCTGCTTGCGCAGGCCGGAGTAGTTGGTGATGTTGAGCTGTTCGGCCATCGCGTGGAGCTCCGCGACGGACTTTCGCTTCAGTTCAGCAATGTCCACAGAGATGGACTCCGAGCATGGTGGGAAGGGTTCCTTCGAGCCCCGCAGGGGCTATGGTGACGAGCCGTTGGTGGCGAGCCGTGCGATATGCTTAGGGAGTTCTAGGGAAGTGTGACTGCAGCTTCAACATACGAGGCGCGGCAGACCCCGTCAAGAGGCCCATGAAGTCGCTGATACCGTTCTTTCAGTACTGGCGGAGCACGCTCACGCGCGACCGGGAGATCGTAGACGCCGTGGTGGCGCCGGCGCATCGGGGACCGTCGGCGGAGTTGCGCTCGGCGCTCCATGACTGGCCTGGGGTCCATTACTGGGTGGCGGGCGACGGCGACGGCCGGCTCATGCTGGTCCGCCTCTTGGGGAGGCCCCAGGCGGAGCGTTGGTGGCTCCACGCCCTGCTGTTCCTGGCCACGTTCGTCACGATGTGGATGGCCGGGGCCATGCTCGCTGGCGTCGCCCCGGGGACACCGGCGATTCGACTCTCCGAGCTCCTCAACGCCGGGGGCGCGCTGCTGGAGTGGCTCACGCGGCTGCGACCCGGGCTCGAGTTCGCCATGGGATTGATGGCCATCCTGTTGGCCCACGAAACCGGGCACTACCTCACCGCGAAGCACTACGGCATCAACGCTTCCCCGCCGTATTTCCTGCCGGCTCCGCCGCTGTGGAACTTCGTGGGCACCTTCGGCGCGTTCATTCGGCTGCGCTCGCCCGTGGTGGACCGCCAGCAACTGCTCGACGTGGGCGCTGCGGGGCCATGGGCCGGGTTTGTGGTGGCCATCATCATGCTGGCCGCGGGGCTGCTGGCGTCGCAACCCGTCCCCGGGCTCGAGGCCCCGGCGCCTCAGCTGGTGATGATCGGGGGGACGCCGCTGTACCTGGGGGATTCCCTGGTCATGGCCGCCGCTCGACGGCTCCTCGCGGACGGCAGCGTCGTGCTGCTTCATCCCCTGGCCCTGGCGGGGTGGCTCGGCTTGCTGGTGACCATGCTCAACCTGCTCCCGCTGGGCCAGCTGGACGGCGGTCACGTGCTCTATGCCCTGATTGGCCGTCGCCAGGCCTGGGTTGGCCGGGCCGCGTGGCTCGCGCTGCTGGTGCTCGGCTTCTGGTTCTGGGGCTGGTGGATCTGGGCGCTTTTCACGGTCATCCTCGGCCGCGGCAGCCTGGCCCACCCCACGGTGCTGGACCGCTACCGCCGCGTTCCGCCCAACCGCCAGCCGCTTGGCTGGGCCAGCGCGTTGTTGTTTCTGGCGACGTTTACTCCGGTTCCTTTTTACATCTGATTGAATGCTGCCTCCCTCCCGCCTCTTCCACATTGGGGGCTGCGCGCGGTAGGGAGTGAACGCTCACTATTGCGTAAGTGACCGGCCTCGCTATATTTGCGCAAACCTAGGGAGTGCTCGCGATGCCGGCCAACCCGGTGCGCTACGGCCTGTCCAACCCAAACGAGCCTTCACTCCACGATCTGCCCCCGGTTCGCTATGGCGCGACGCTGATCGCCGTTCAGGTCGAAGTGCGCCGGGCCGAAGACGGCACCTGGCGCGGCCGGCTCATGTTCCTTCCGCCCAACGCCGAGGCGCCGGCTACCACGAGCGAGATTCTCTGCGGAGCGAGCGAGAACGAGCTGTGGGAATCGGTACGCGATCTTCGGGACCATCATCTCCGGGATCTCTATCGCTCGCTGGCCGAATGACGGGGGGCACCGAGGACCCGGTTCGCCGCCTCCGGCATGATCTCTCCAATCCCCTCTCGGCGATTCTGGCGGAGACCCAGCTGCTCCTCCTCAACGCCGACCAGCTGGATCCTGAGACGGTCAACTCGCTGAAGGACATCGAGCGGCTGGCCCGGCGCATGCGGGACATGCTGCAGGCCACGAAGTAGCGACCGAATCCGGCGCGTGTGAGCTAGCGCACCGCAACTGGTTCGCCCTCCGCGTAGACTGCACGCTGCCCGATGTTGCCGTAAATCACTGCTGCACCGGTGCGGGACACCCGCTTCTTGACGCTCCATCGCTGCCGGGGCAACTTCTGGCCTTCGTGTTGGCAGGTCGTCTCCACGTCTCCGTCCCGTTGGCGAAGGCCGCGATGGTGAGATACCGCATCACGTTGCTGTTCACTCCGTTGCTGCTGGCGGCGTGTTTGGGCCAGCGGCCCCGCGAAGTCTCGCCGGCCGAAATCCCGGATCTTGAGGCGCGCCTGCAGCGCGAGCCTGACAACGTGGCACTGCGGGTACGGTATGCCGCCGCGCTGTTTGCGGATAACCGGTGTGACCAGGCGACTACCGAGGCCCAGTGGGTGCAGCAGCAGCGCCCGGCGGACGCCGTGGCGCTGCTGGTGATCGGCCAGTGCGCGGAAAAGGCCGAGCGTTACGGCGACGCGCTCACGACGTACCGCACGTTCCTCACGCGGTACGCGGACGCGAGGGGAACGGCGGTGGTTCGCGCGCGCGAGCAGTTGACGCTCCGGGCGTATTCCAACCAGCAGGCGCGGCTCGCCCTCCAGAACGAAGCGCAGTTGTCCACCCAACCCGCGGATCCCAACACGATCGCTGTGCTGCCGCTCACCATTTCCTCGACGGATACCGCGTATCAGGCGTTGGGGCGCGGGCTGGCCCAGATGATCACGTCGGACTTAAGCCTCATCCAGCGCTTCCGGCTGGTGGAGCGGCTCCAGCTCGGGGCGCTGCTGGACGAGCTGAGGCTGGGACAGACCGAGCGGGTGGACCCGAGCACGGTGGCGCGGGTGGGTCGGTTGGTGCAAGCGAGCCGGATGGTGCAGGGGTTGGCGACGATCCCGCCGGAGGGCGAGGTCCGGCTGGAGGCGAGCGTGGTGCAGGGGACCGGCGAGGTGAGCGCCCCGGAAGCGGTGACCGGCAGGTTCCGCGATCTGCTCCGGCTGGAGAAGGACCTGATTGTGGCGTTGTCCGCGCGGCTGGGCTATCAGCTCTCCGAGGCCGAGCGGCGCATGATCCTGGAGAACGGCACGCAGAACCTCGCGGCGTTCCTGGCGTACTCCAACGGGCTCTTGGCCGGGGACGCTGGGGACTATCAGCGGGCGGCCGCGTATTTCTCGGATGCCGTCCGCGCCGATCCGGGCTTCCAGGCGGCGCAGGAGCAGTATCAGGCGGCGGCCGTCACCGAAGCGGTGCAGCAGGTGACGGAGGGCCAGGTGGCCACCGTTGCCGCCACGTCGGAGCCGTCGCCGGCCGCCGAGCCGGTAACCAACACGCTGTCGAACACGGTGGCGGACGTTGCAGCCACCAAGGCGGAGCAGACCGCGGCGCCGACGCCGGGGCCGCAACCGGTGAACACACCGGCCGCCACACCACCACCCACGCCCAACGCCTTGGGGACGCCCCAGACGTCAACCGGAACCATTCGCATCGTTTTCCGCCTGCCATGAGATGCGCCCGCGTTCTGGGGCTCCCCGCCCTGCTGCTACTGCTCGCCGGCCCCGTCCTGGGTCAGGGGCGTTGGACGGGCCGTACGGCGGTGCTCTACGAGAGCTACAACTTCGACACGCTCCTGGTCTTCGACCGGGTGAGCGAGATGACCGTTCCCTTTGGTCTCTCGTACAGCTTTGGCCGGCTGGGCAACATCGCTTTGTCTTCCGGGTACGCCCGCGTGGACCTCCGGAGCACGGACACCACGCTGGGCGATCAGCAGCTGTCCGGGCTGCTGGACACCGAGGCCCGCCTTTCCGTCAACCTGGTACCCGGCAAGCTGGTCATGTTGGTCACCGGGGCGGTGCCCACCGGGATCAAGACGGTGCAGCAAAAGGAGCTGGCTATCCTGGGTGCGCTCTCGAGCGACGTGGTGGGGTTCGCGGCTTCGAACCTGGGCAGCGGCGGCAACGTGGGCGGTGGATTGGTCGGCGCGTTCCCGCTGGGGCGGTGGGCGGCGGGATTCGGCGCCACCTTCAGACAGCCCATGGGCTACGCGCCCGTGCTGGGTGAGGATGAACAGCTCAAGCCGGGCAGCGAGATTCGCCTGCGGGCCGGGCTGGAAGGGCCGCTGGCCCGTCGTACCTACGTGCGGACCGCGGCGATCCTGGCCCGCACGTCCAAAGATCGCATCGCCTTCGCCGGCGCCGACTCCACCAGGAACGGGGTCGGCAACCGGCTGATCACGTACCTGTCGGTGAACCAGGGGATTCGGTCGTTCTCGCTCACGGCATACGTGTTTGACGTGTTGCGTGGCGATCCCCAGATGGAGCCGACCGCAGTCGGCGCAGCCGTCCTGCCTCGCGGGAACGTGCTCGCGCTGGGCGGCCGGCTGGATGTCCCGTTGGGGGGAGCCACCACCGTCACGCCGAATGCGGAATGGCGCGCCTCCGACGCGGCGCCCAACGACACCACGACGGCGCTGGAGCGCCTGGGCACGTCCCTGCGGTACGGAGTTGACGTGCGTCACCGGCTCACGAGGAGTATGGCCGTGGTGTTCCAGGGCGCCGGTACGTCTGGGTACATCGTCCAGGCCGGCGATCGAGTCAACCTCAGCGGATACCGCGTCGGGCTGCACCTGGAGCTCACACCGTGAGATTTCGCTGGCTCGCGGCCGTGGGTCTGGGGGGCCTGGCCGCGTGCGCTGACCTGTTCGGTCCCCGCGCCCACACTGTGTCCCTCACGATCGTGCCGGTGTTCGACGCCGCGGACCCCTACCGCGCGGCGGCGAGCACGGCGGATTCGCTCCGGATCATCGTCGTGCGCGACAGCGCGGGGATCTTCCGGGACACGGTCGTGAGGGCGACGGCGGCGATCGATTCCACCGGCTCGGTCAACACCACGCTCACTGTGCCGCTGCTGCAGAGCCCCACGACGTTCCGCATCCTCCTCCAGGCGCTGCGCAGCTCGGATGGCGTGATCGTGTTCGCCGGCGAAGCCACCGTGGTGGTGACGTCGCAGTCCGGTTCGGGTCAGGGGCAGCAGGTAGAGATTCCCATCGTGTACACCGGACCCAGGGCCAAGAGAATCGTCATCGCGCCACGGGACACAGCGCTGGTGAGCGGCACCATTGCCTATCGCGTCACCGCGTACGATTCGCTGGGGAATGTCGTCATCGGCGTAGAGTCACGGTTCTTCCTGGTTAACCCGGGGGATTCGACCAAGCTAGCCGTCGACCGCCTGACCGGTGTCGCGTCCACGGGGAGAGACTCGGGACAGGTGCGGGTGTACGCCAGGACCGTGGACAACGCCGCGTACGACACCGCGCGGGTGTTCGTGGGCGCGGGACCGGTGGGGCTCAAGATTACGCCGGGCTTCGCCGGCTTGGCCGTGGGCGATACGGTAACCTTCAGCGCCACGCTGGTGGACGCGCTGGGGAATCCGCTGCCCGGCGGCACGGTGTCCTGGCAGTCCCGAGCGACCTCCGTTGCTTCGGTGAGCGGCAGCGGACTGGTCACCGGGGTTGCGGCCGGGACGGCGGTGGTGGTGGCGAGCGCGACCGGCTTCTCGGACTCGGTGTTGGTGCGCACGGTCAAGGCCGGCGACGCGATGGTGTGGGCGCTGCCGGCCGGGCGCTCGTTCCGCACCGCGCGAGTGGGTGACACCGTGACCGTGGAGTTGACGGCCGATCTCCGGCGCACCCCCACCGAGAAGCTGGGGAGCTACCAGGCGTCGCTCGACTGGAGCGCCTCGGTGCTTCAGTATCTCGACGTCCAGTCCACCAGCTTCGCGGCCCCCACGGTCAACCCGGGCACGGGCACCTGCACGCACCAGCTGTGCCTCGCCGCCGCCGATCCGCAGAACACCGCCGGCCTGGTGGTGGTGGCGCGGGTGCGGTTCCGCGCGCTGGCCAACGGCACCGCGTCGCCCACGATTGCCGTGACCGAGATGTCATCCAACGTGCCGCCCACGTTCACCAATCTCTTTGCCGGCAACCGAGTCGCCGTGACCGGCGGAACCGTCACGGTTCGTCCGTAGGAGGGAATACGCGTATGCGATCGGTCCACATCCTGTTCGTCGCGGGGCTCTCGCTGGCGGCGCTCGCCTGCGACGACGACCCGCTCAAATCCGGCCTGCCGGAGACGCCGCCGCCGCCCACGCAGGGCGTCCAGGCTTTCGTGCAGGTGGACAACCCCAACGCCCAGCCGGGCGATCAGGTGCACGTCTTCGTGCGGGTCCAGCTGGGAACGGAGACGTCCGCCAAGCTCGGCAGCTACACCGGCCGGCTCGCCTTCGATCCGGAGGTCCTGGCCTTCAGGGGTGAGGTTAAGATCAACGACGGGCTTCGGGTCACCAATCCCACCGGCGCGGGATCGGGCGAGCTGCGCTTCGCGGGTGCCGCGGCGGCGGGCTTCGCCAACCTCACGCTCTACGAGGGCATCTTCGAGGTGAAGAAGGCCGGTTACCTCGACGCGCTCGCGGTGCAGATGGAAGAGCTGTCGGCGGCGGTCACGATGACCAAGCTGGAACGCGACCTGGAGGTGCCGCACCAGGTGTTCCTCCGGAAGAGCGGGCAGTAAAGGCCGGGTGATGCGCCGAAGGGGGTGCGGTGTGACCGTCGCGAGGCCGGCGCGTTGGGCCGCCCTGGGGTTGGCCCTGGGGTGCGCCGCGCCGGCGTTCATCGGCGCGCGGGCGGCGGCCGCCCAGCAGATCCCGGTGCGGGTAGGCGGCGTGGCGTCGTCGTTTGTGGGCGTGCCGTTCGATCTGCCGCTCGAGGCGGATCTCACCGGCCGCACCGACCAACTCGGCAGCTTCGCGGCGCGCATCACCTGGAACTCGGCCGTGCTGGCCTTCGTGAACGGGCAGGACGGGAATTTCGGCCGGTTGACGGTGAACGTGGACTCGGCCGGGGGCGTGATCCGGTTGGGTGGGGCCAATCCCGGCGGCGTGGGTGGTAAAGTGGTGCTCGGCGTGGCGCGCTTCGTGCCGCTGGCCGCGAGCAGCGACACTATCCGCCTCGACGTCACGGAACTGTATGCGGCGGGCAGCTTCGCCGATCTGCTGCCCAGCGCGGTGTGGGGGAATCAGCCGTATTGCCCCGCGGTGGGCCGGTTTGGCGACATTGACGCCAATCAGGTCGTCAACAGCGCGGACGCGCTGCTGGCGCTGTCCCACGCGGCGGGCCTGCCCATCTCGCAGAACCCGGCCCTGGGCGACGTGGACGGAGACGGCCTGACGGGAGCCCGGGACGCACTCCTCATGCTGGCGGCCGGCATTGGGCTGGACGTGAGCGGGTTCCGCGTCTTCCTGGTGGTGCCCGGCGCGTGCGCCGTGCCGAGACGGCCCCTCCTCGCCATGACGCCGGGCAACCTGACGATGGACGTGGGCCAGCAGGCCCAGTACACCGCGTTCGCCAGCGACTCCACCGGGGCCGGCGTCGCATTGACGGACGTCGTCTGGCAGAGCAGCGACACGCTGGTGGCGCGCGTGACGGCGGCGGGCGTGGTGACGGCCCTGGCACCGGGAGCGGCCACCATCAGCGCGCGCCGCACCAGCGGCACCCGGGCCACCGCCGCCGTGACCGTGGCGCAGCGGCGCACGCACTGGGTGGACGCGCTGGCCTCGCCGGAGGAAGAGAATCAACTGGGCGCGCCCGAGCTGCCGTTCCGTACCATTCCGCAGGCGCTGGCCTATGCCGATCCCGGCGATACCGTGCGGGTGCGCCCCGGACGGTACGACGACTCACTGCTGATCGCCCGCCCCGTGGTGCTCATGGGCGACACGTCCGGCGGGAAGCCCCGCCCCCTGATCTCCGCGTACCGCAGGTCCCTCACGGGGGTCACCATTCGTACGGCCGGCCGGGTGGAGCTGCACGCCCTGCGGGTGGACACGCTGACGGTGGGGGTGTGGGCGACCAAGGTGGACACGCTGCTGGTGCGCTGGGTGGAGTTCCGCGCCCAGGCGCAGTCGTATCAGGCATCGCTCTACGTGGACACCGCCGCCGTGGTGCTGGTCCAGCGCTCGGACTTCTTCGGTCCCGGGAGCCAGTACTACTACGCCAACAGCGGGATCGTGGTGGACAGCGCGCTGGTGGTGAGCGTCGATTCGTCGTACCTGGCCGAGTACGGGGACGACGCGATCGCGCTGTACAACGTGGACAGCGTGTGGGTGCGGGGCTCCACCATCCGCGACAACTACGGCTACGGCGTGTACTACTGCTCCCTGTGCTACTACGGCACGGCGGTGGCCTCCAACGCGGTGTTCAGCCGCAACCGCTTCGTGCAGAACAACTACGGCCACGTCTACGTGGACAACGCCCAGACGGTGCGGTTCGATCATAACCGCGCCGTGGGCGGCGGATACAACGGGTACAACATCTACGGCGATACGGCGGTGACGCTGGTGACGCTGCTGGGCGACTCGCTGGTGACCCGCGACTACGGGTCGTGGCTCTACCTCTACCGGTTCGACAGCCTGGCGGTGGATTCGGCGGTCATCCTGGTCCGTGACGGCTACCCCTACATCAACGGGGGGCGGGCCGTGTCGGTGCGCGACACCCGGTTCCTCGAGGTCACCGGCGACGCGATGAACGTCTACCCGTACCCGCAGGACTCGACGGCCCTGTTCCTGCGTCGGGTAGAGTTCCGCGGGCCCGACTCCAGCGCGTGTGACCGCTGCGGCTACGGAGTGTACGGTAACAACCTCAATGTGAACGCCGACAGCGTCACGATGGTGAACCTCTACCGGGGGTTCTACCTCAACGATTCGCGGGTCCTGCTCCAGAACAGCTCGCTGCGGCACTACTGGTATGGGATCGAAACAGACTGCGGCTCGGCCAGCGTGGTGCAATCCAGCTTTGCGCGGGGCTACTACGGCATCAACGTGTACGGGTGTGATGCGTTTGACTTCGTGACGGTCGACACGTCGAGGTTCAGCGACCACCAGTACCGTGCGATCTACTCGAGCAGCGTCGCGGCCACGGTGGTGTCCCGGAGCCAGTTCACCAACAACTACTACGCCGTCGATCACTCCTGCGGGCAACTCCGGGTCAGCAAGGTGACGGCCACGGGCGGCTACTACGGCGTGCAGGCCTACGGGTGCGGCGGCACCGATTCGCTGCTGGTCGACCAGTCCAGCTTCGCCCAGTTCTACTACGGCGCGGATCTCGAGTCCGGTGTGGCGAAGGTCACGAACTCGGTGTTCACGGACAACGAATACGGGCTGTACCTGTCCTACGCGACGTCGTTGGTGACCGACAATCAGTTCATCCGGCCCCGTTCCTACGGCGTCTACGTCTACGACTATTACACGGGAAGCTACTCCGACCGCGTGCTGCGCAATACGGTGAGCTGTGACGCGTACGGGGCGGCGAACGCCTATGGCGTTTATGCGTACCGCTACTACTACGGGTCGCCGGACACCTTGGAGCTGGCGGACAACGACGTGAGCGGCTGCTACGGCGGCCTGCTGGCGTACGGGCCTTACGCCCGCGTCCGGATTCGCGGCAACACGGTCTCGGTGCCCGCTGGCGGCGGATACGGCATCCTGGGTGACGCCGACTCCGTGCTCCAGATCGTGGCCGACACGGTCACCGGTCCGGCCCGGTACGGGGCCATCTGGGTCGAGCCGGGGCCCCGCCGGGCGGAGGTAGACAGTAACCTGGTGAGCGGCGGCAGCGAGGCGGGCATCTACTTGCTCAGCGTGGACACGTTGTTCGTCCGGGACAATACCATCTCCAACGTGACGCCGGGCACGTGCTGTCTCGGTTCGCCTACGGGCGGCATTGTACTGGAGGGCAGCAGCTCGACCAACGTGCAGGCAGACGTGCGGCGCAACCGGATGACCCGCACGACTAACGGGGTCGTGATTCTGCGCGATTACCTGGACACCGTGACCGTCAGGGTGGACAGTAACGCGATCCGCGGCTCGGACTCGATGGGCGTGTGGGTGCGGTACTACAGCAGAGCCCTGCTCCGCTGGAACGCCGTTGACAGCTCCGGGATCGACGGCGTGCGCCTCTCAGACAACTACCTGGCGCTGCCAGCGGCCGTGATGAACTCGAACAACTTCACGCGCAGCCAGCGATTCGGCGTTCGAAACCTGTCGACCTACCCTGTGGACGCCACCGGCAACTGGTGGGAGGACGTGAAGGGACCGGATTGCGGCCCTGGCGTGGGCTGCGATACCACGTCCACGGGTGATAGCGTCTCTACCTATGTGACCTTTAGCCCGTTCCTGACGGCAGCGGTGACGACGGTCCTCCCCGCGCCGCGGTTGCTGGCCACGTTGCCTCTCGCCTCGCCGGCGGCTGCTGTTGCGCCTGCGGCCGCAACGCTTCGGGTGTGGGAGCGGCCGTCCGCGCCTCCGGCCCCGCGGGAGCGGGCTCGGTCGCAGGCGAGCACGGTGCTGGGCGGTGTGACCGCGCCGGCCGGGCCGCGCGCGCTGCGGCGCCTTGAAGCGCTGAGCGGCGCCCGCGCCGATCGCCTGAGCCAACGCCGGGCGGAGCGGGCCGGGTTGCTGGAGCAGCAAGAAGCCCGCCGCGGGGCCCGCGAGCAGCTGCGGGCCGAGCGGCAGCGGGCGCGCGCTGCGCGGGAAGCCGAGCGTCCGGCGCCCACGCCGCCGCCCGGGAGGCCGCAATGAGGCGGTGCGGGGCGCTCCTGGTGGTTGGGCTGCTGCTCGCGCCCGCCGGGCTGGCGGCGCAGGCTACAGTGGAGTGGTACGTGCCGGATACCGCGCTCACCATCCTCACCAACCGCACTGGGACGGCCGAACTCAGGGTCTACAACGCGGCCGGGGTGTCGGCCTACAAGATCACCATCTTTGTGGATCCGACCCGGGTTCAAGTGGTGGGTGCAGATACGCTGTATGCCTATCAGCTAGCGCCGCCCACCATCACCCCCAGCGGTGAGCAGGTCACGCTCCGGGCCTCGGGACC